>Ga0265295_1000725_pt1 | contig 63601 bp, 59 predicted proteins | sample Munlansysbiofilm_FD_192503 | JGI IMG/M metagenome (GOLD analysis project Ga0265295, IMG submission 192503) | Leachate microbial communities from a municipal landfill in Southern Ontario, Canada - Methane capture system biofilm | ecosystem: Engineered > Solid waste > Landfill > Unclassified ... | reverse complement strand
CAGCAGAAACAGGGTGTCTCGATCAACTTGGCGGAACTTATCGCTCATGAATTTTCACCTTCGCAGGAATTTTAAATGCCCGGAGAGTTTAACATTTTACGTTCGGAAAGTCCGACAAACTGCTAGCTAATTGATACCCCGGATGATTGAGTTCACACAGTTTTGTTGGGCGATACGTTCGATTTCGGCCAGACGTTTATTGAAGGCTTGGACACAGCGCGGATCAAAATGGTTGTTGGAGTTGTTGTTGATAATTGCCACTGAGTCCTTAAAGGAAAACGCCTCCTTGTAACTGCGCTTGGACATTAATGCATCGAAAACATCGGCAACGGCAACAATGCGTCCGATTAAGGGGATATCCTCGCCAGCGAGACCATTAGGGTAGCCGCTGCCATCCCATTTTTCATGGTGCGAAATAGCAACAATTCTAGCCGTCTCCATCATGGTTGACGACGGATCATGCAAAATATTGCCGCCAAATTGTGGATGCTGTCGGATAATTTCCCACTCCGCGCTGTTCAGTTTTCCCTCTTTTAGCAAAACGCTATCTGGAATGGCCAGTTTGCCCACATCGTGCATGATGCTGGCTTGGCGTAAGATGTCGATCTCTTCAGTGCTTAATCCCAGCTCTTCAGCGATAACGGTGCTATAGCCACTGACCCTGTCCAGATGACCAGCGGTCTCCTGATCCTTATACTCAGCGGCTAAGGCGAGGCGGTATAGAGTGTCTAGATAAGATTTTTGCAGTTGCGCAGTTAATTTCTCATTGGCTAAACAGTTCTCTTGCAGACTGTCCACCATGTTGTTGAATGATTCCATGGTGGTGTTAATCTCCACAATTTTGCTGTTGTTGTTGATGGTGGCATCAAAATCGAGATTTTTAATTCGCAGCGCAAAGTTGCTTAAATTTTGGATGGGTCGCGCCAGGGTGCGCGCCAGGTAGCCGCCTACCGCAATGAAGCAAACTAGGACGATGCCACTAATAAATAGTGCCTGTTGATTGGATTTTTTCATTATCGCTAGGTAGTCAGATTCAGGTACATGCTCGCCGACAATAAAACTGTCGCTGCAGCCGATTTTTATAGCCTTAAAGATAATATCCCTAGGCCCAGCTGGGCTATCTATGATGCTGAAAAAATTTTCGCCACGGTGGAAAGCTGCGGAGCTCAGGTACTCTCTCATGCCTGCAACTAATATTGGATCATGGACATCTTGAATGGTGGGAATATCGTTTTCGGCGAGGTTAGCGACTAGATCTGGGTGCGAAATTATGTCGCCTTGGGCAGTGAGTAAAAAATTGACGCTGTTGGTACTGAAACGGTTGTTGCTCAAAAAGGCTGAGATGGTGTCAACTTTTAGGTCGACACCGACAACTGCAGCAATAGCATTGTTGCTATCATTTATCGGTGCGGCGTAGGTTATTCCAGCCTTATTGGTCATGCTGAAAATGTATGGACTGGTCCAGCACTCGTGCTGCATGGCTAGCGCCTTTTGAAACCATGGGCGTTGCCGGGGATCATAGGTGTCGTCGAGAAGTTGGTGTGATTGACGAATTTGGCGATTATCTGGGTTTATCCACTGTTCGCTAGCGTAGCGCTGCCCCTTGATTACGGAGATCTGCTTAGAGTATAGCCACTGCGGAGCACTGCGTTGATAGTAGCGTGGCCGCCAGCCAACTAGTAAAAATGCACCGTCTGGCTTGCCAATGTAGATAGAGTTAATGTGGTCAGCATAGCGAATACGCTCCAACATCATATCGATAAGATATTTATCCGATCGAGCATTACCGTTCTCTAGCAGCTGTGTGGCAATGTAGCCACCAATCTCCTGCGCTGGAACTGCTAGCGAGGCAACATAGCGCTCTGTCCAGTTGATATTTTTTGCCATAGTTTGCTTGGCTATGGAGTACAGACCCTGTTCCGAGGTGGATTTATTAACGTAGAGAATCAGCACTAAGGCCAGCGCCAGCAAAGGGACAAATGTCAGCATGATGGCGTTTTTAATGGTTATTTTAGCTATTTTTTTTATCATTTAATTTATATGCCATACATGCTGAGCAAGATAACCGTCGTTGAAAGTAGGTTGCTGGTGCGTGCATTTTATGCATATTACAGATAAAACTTAAGGATTAATAACAAAATAAGCATTAATTTATTTTGTAATGTTGCCTCTTCTATTTAATTAGAGCAAGGGGAATAGCGACAACAGCAGGCTGAAACTTATAATGGACAGTGCTGTCGACATGACTACGATCGATCCGGCCAGTTCAGCATCAGATGACATCTTTTGCGCCATTATGTAGGTGGCTGTAGCCGCTGGAGATGCTGCCATCAAAATTCCGACGCGCAGATCCAGCCCCTCTACGCCTAAAATGATTAGCAGTGCTGCGGTTAGTAGTGGCATCCACAGAAGTTTAACTCCTGTGGCCATTGCCGCCATTACCAGATCACCGCGCAGGCGGGCCAGAGAAAATCCACCTCCTAGAGCCAGCAGTGCTAAAGGCAAACTCATGCCGGTGGTGATCTTCAGACAGCGCTCAATAATTACTGGCAGTGGCCAGCCGAGATAGCTCCACAACACTCCCAGAAAGGAGGCGATTATTAGAGGATTGCCCAGAATCTTGCCGATAATTGGTAGCAATTGTTTGTTGCCCTCAACGCTGCTTTTGCGCTGTGGCCACAACAGGCTCAGCACTGCAAAAAAGTTGAGCACTGGTACTAAGAATCCCATCAGCATACTGGCGCGGGTAAGCCCTGCGTCCCCATAGGCATTAAAGACGATGGCCAGGCCGATATAGGCCAAATTGCCGCGAAACGCTCCTTGGGCAAAGGCGCCCAATTGTGCAGGTGCGTAGTGACGCATATAGCCATAGCCATAGCTGATTAGGCAGCACAGGGCGATGGTTACCCAACTGCCAAGCACCAGTGCCGGATTGAAGTTTAACGAGAAATCGGCAGTGGCAATCTTATAGAACAGCAGTAGTGGCAGGCAGACGTAGTAGACCAGCGCATTGGTCTGTTGTAAAAAAGAGTCGTTAACTAGAGCGACTCTGCGTACACCCCAGCCCAGTGCTATCACCAAAAACACTGGCAGTACGATATTTAGGATTTCGATTAGCATAGTCTTTTTCTTAGGATGAAATTAGTGGTCAATAGACAACGAGCGTAACCAATGGGTGCCACACTCGATGGCTTGCGTATCTCTAAAAAATATTTATGTGGCCTGGTGTGCCCAACCGCGCGTTAGTTCAATGGCCTGCTGCCAGCGTTGGTATAATTTGTCGGACTGTGCGCGCGGCATGTCTGGGTGGTAGCGTTTGCCCAACTGCCAGCGCGCGGCTAGTTCGGCACGACTGTTCCAGAAACCGCAGCCCAAGCCAGCCAAGTACGCGGCTCCGAGTGCAGTGGTCTGCACAATGTCGGGTATCTCCAACTCAACCCCGAGCATGTCAGCTTGAAACTGCATTAAAAAATCGTTGCCGACCGCACCACCGTCGGCGCGCAGCTGTTGCAAAGTAATACCTGATTCACGCTGCATGGCATTTGCTACATCATACACCTGATAGGCGATGCCCTCCAGTGCGGCGCGTACCAGATGATTGCGGCTGGTGCCGCGCGTCAGGCCGATGATTACCCCGCGCGCATAGGGATCCCAGTATGGTGCTCCCAGCCCTGATAGCGCGGGCACAAAATAGACATCCTCATTGCTGGCGATACTAGTTGCGAGGGTCGCTGTGTCGCTAGCCTGCTCGATAATGCCCAGACCATCGCGCAGCCATTGAATGGCCGCACCAGTTACGAATATCGATCCTTCCAGAGCATACTCTACCGGTTCCGTGCCGATGCGCCACGCTATGGTGCTCAGCAGGCGATTGGTGCTGATAATCGGCTCTTGACCGCTGTGCATCAACAGAAACGAACCGGTACCATAGGTGTTTTTTGCCATTCCTGGGCTATGGCAGCCCTGACCAAAGAGTGCCGCTTGCTGATCACCAGCCACGCCGCAAATCGGGATGCGCTGACCAAAAAATGACTGGGGTGCGGTGTTGGCAAAGAAGCCAGATGATGATTTAACCTCGGGTAAAATTGCGCGCGGAATATTGAGCCGCGTCAGAATGTCATCGTCCCACTCCAGTTGGTGGATATTATACAGTAGGGTGCGAGAGGCGTTGGAGTAGTCGGTAGCGTGACATTGTCCACCGGTCAACTTCCAGATTAACCAACTGTCGATGGTGCCGAAAGCGAGCTTTGCGTCTTCGGCCTGAAGCTGTAAATCCGGGTGCTGGTGTAGCAGCCAGTGTATTTTGGTGGCGGAAAAATAGGGATCGATGAGCAGGCCGGTCTTACTCTGCCACTGTGGTTCCAGCCCCTCCTGTTGCAGTTGTTGACACAGATCTGCGCTGCGCCGATCTTGCCAGACAATAGCGCGTCCGACTGGTTCCCCCGTGCTACGCTGCCACAGCAGCGAGGTCTCGCGTTGGTTGGTGATGCCGATACAGCGCAGCTGCGCAGCTGAAATCTCTGCGTCAGCTAGCGCCTGCGTGATGACTTGCAGAGTTATCTGCCACAGCTCTTCGGCATCCTGTTCTACCCAGCCGGGCTGGGGATAGTACTGGGGAACCTCGCTGTAGCCACGACCACAGACTGCTGCGTCATGGTTAAACACCAACACCGTCGTGCCCGTAGTTCCTTGATCAATAGCAAGTACGTATCCGTTCATCCTGGTCTCCCGGCCTTGCAGCACAATTTACCTGAAACTTGTTCAGGGTATTTTTATGCCGCAACTGCTGTCGCAAAACGGCTGGTTGCCACTCTTGCCACAACTGCAGATATAAACTTTTTTGCGCTCGGTTAACTCAAACTGTATGGGTAAACTTTCGCCTGCGGCGTGCCCGCCATCGCAAAAGGGGAGATTTTGTGATTTGCCACAAGTACAGCGGTAGTAAGTACCAGCATCAAGAGTGATAGCGATAGGCATTGCGGCGTCGTTGTTCATCTTGTCCATGGTGCTCTCTCCTAAAATTCAAGCTCAGGCGAAATAAAATTTAGTGGTTACTATACTAAATTCTCCCACCCTGGCGAAGGGTAAATAGTGGTTATTGATTAAAATACTGCTTGATCATGGGAATATTCAGGGGAAATATCTGCTCTTTGGCGATCAGCTCCGTTATCTGTTGCTGAGTTAACCACCTGTGATCCGCAGCTTCACTGCTATCGGCAGGGGTGCCTGCGGTGGTGACTATTACCGCCAGCCCGATACATTGACAGCTTAGGTCAAAGACGCAGTTCAGTGGGTGAAATACCTCCAGATTATCACTGTTGTCTGTTGTTGTGCAGCGATGTTGTGGCGCTAAAGCTAATGCCTGTAAGCCAGTCTCTTCGTGAAGCTCGCGGCGTGCGGCACTAAAGATCGATTCGCCGCTGCGAATTTTTCCTTGCGGCAGCTCCCATAGACCGTAAAAACGCTTCTGCGGCGTTTTTTTGATACGCCGTTGCAGCAGGATTTTATCCTGATGTTCGCTATGGGTGGCAATTATTGATACCACTGGCAGGGCAAAAACTTCGGTCATATTAGCCTCGGTGAGGTGGATGTGGTGTGTAACTATTATAGAGGGATGTAGCTGTCAGCTAAATAAGTTACTGATCTCTTATGTTCTTGTAAGCCTCAAGTACGCGGTTACTTGAGGCTTTGAGATCAACGATAGGCAAAGTGTAATTCTTGCCCAATTTGCCTTTGCTGTCTATCAATACCTGCGCTGGCGCTTGCCGCTGATTGCAAAGATATCTGTGTGGCAGCAGTTGTAGTTCATGGTTTTTCTGGTAGTCAGTGATCTTGTGTACAGACAAGCATAGCAGTCCTCTAAATGCCCATCTTGTTTCTTCTGTAAATATTCCATGCTAAACTTTTGTGCTGTTATCATCGTTAGAAGAATAAATTATATTCTTTATTTTTTATCCGCACAGCTGATACCAGCTTCATGCAGCGCTGGCCAGTTATGTAGATGTAGAGGGTAACACATCGAGCTTTATATGTTATTTCACCTGAAGGGGACGCTATGACCACTCAACCACTGACTGTTTTGCTCACCGGCGCAACTGGCTATATCGGACGGCGTCTGAAAGATCGCTTAGTGCAACGCAAGGATATTAAGTTGCGCTTGCTGGTACGCAATCCGGCGAAACTGAGCCTGTCACTGGGTAGACAGGCTGGGATAATAGCCGGTGATACCTTTGATATGGCGGTTTTGGAGCAGGCTTTGCGTGGGGTAGATGTTGCCTATTATCTGATTCACTCCATGGGAGACGGCGCAGATTATGCCGCTCAGGATCGGCTGAGTGCGGAGAATTTTCGCAACGCCTGCATTGCTGCCGGAGTGCGGCGTATTATCTACTTAGGTGGTTTGGGGGCGCGTCACAGCGCCAGTGAACACCTGCTTAGTCGCCTCGAAACTGGGGAGATTCTCAGCGATAATGCTGGTAAAGTGCAAACTCTGTGGTTTCGTGCCGGAGTGATTCTTGGCGCTGGTAGCGCCAGTTTTGAGATTATTCACGATCTCACCCAAAATCTGCCGGTGATGGTTGCCCCCAAGTGGCTGAAAACCAAAACACAACCCATCGCGGTGAATGATGTGTTGGCTTATCTCGAAGCGGCGCTAGATGTTGCTATAGAGACAAACATGATGGTTGATATCGGTAGCGACGTTACCGATTTTCGTAGCTTGCTTACTCAGGCGGCGGCGAGTATGCATTTACGGCGCTGGGTGATAACTGTCCCCTTCTTTAGTCCGAAACTCTCCTCATACTGGCTGGTGTTTGTTACCCGCGTGCCGTTCAGTATCTCCTCAGCACTCATTCAGGGGTTGAAATCGGAGACTCTGGTGGAAAATGACAATGCCCAGCGCTATTTCCCGCAGATACATCCGCTCTCACTGGCGCAGGCATTTGATGCCGCGCTGCAAGAGGTGGAACATGCGCAAGTTATGAGTCGCTGGTGCGATAGCAGTGATGGCACCAGCTGCGATATTCAACGTCAGGATGAGTTGTCGCCTGCTATGCTCAAAGATCGGCGCGAGTTCTCCTTAGCTGGTCTTGATCATACGGCAGTATTTGCGCAACTCTGTCGTTTGGGTGGCAAGGGTGGCTGGGATGCTTACGATTCCCTGTGGGACCTGCGTGGTCTAATCGATAAAGCCTTGGGCGGGGTGGGGCTAAATCGCGGCCGCCGCGATCCTGAGCATTTGCGTGTTGGGGACGCAGTCGATTTTTGGAAAGTGGTAGATCTGCAGCCGAATAAACGGCTGTTGCTCAGTGCGCAGATGAAACTGCCTGGCAAAGGGTGGCTGGAGTTTCTTATCGATGATGATATGTTGATCCAAACCGCCTATTTTTATCCCGAGGGGCTGTGGGGCAAAATATACTGGTGGTCAGTAAGCCCGCTGCATAGCTTGGTGTTCCCGCGCATGGGGCATAAATTGCTGGATAAAGTTAGGCTGGGATAACCTACGGGACTAAAGTGTACGGCTATCCCAGCTCAGTGGATTATGCCGCTGTTACCCGCTGCAAAAAATCCAGCAAGCGCTCATTGAAAGCCGCTGGATTTTCCAAATTGCTCATGTGTCCGGCATGAGGGATTTGCTGCAGTTCGGCAGCGCTGATGTTGGCCTGCATAAACATTGCAGCATCAGGTGGGGTGATGGTATCCAGTTCCCCTACCAGAATAAGCGTTGGCACAGCGATCTTGCTGAGTGCGGCGCTGGTATCGGTACGTGCTGCCATGGCGATCAGATTGCCAGCAATAGCTAGAGGATCAGTCGTGGTGATGATCTCTCTAATTTTAGCCACTGCAGCGGTGTTGTTGTGCACCGAGGTTGGGGAAAAAACTGCTGGAATGAAGTTTTTGGCAAATTCTGCTGCGCCGGACTCTTTTACTATAACTGCTGCGTTGGCGCGCTTTACTTTGCCAGTATTGTCATCGGCCTCACAGCGGGTGTCGCATAGAGCAGCGGCGATAAAACGCTCCGGGTTGCGTTCCATAGCTCGCAGGGCGATATAGCCACCCATTGAGAAACCGACAATTATCGCCTGAGTAATTTTTAGCTGATCCAGCAGTGCCAGTAGATCATCGACATGACCTTCGATAGTGTATTGTCCGTCACCTACAGCACTTTTACCCAGGCCGCGCAGGTCGTAAGTGATGGTGCGATAAGCGCTGCCGATAGCCTCCAATTGCTCCGACCACATAGCGCTGCTAAACGGAAAACCGTGGACAAACACGACGGGCGTTCCTGTCGCCTTGCCACCCTCTGCATAGTAGATTGTTGTGCCGTTAATCTTCGCGTTCATCATGTCTCTCCTCTTATCCCTTAGGTTGGCAAAAGATGGTAGCGTTTACACCTAGCTATCCGCGCTAAAATTAGCTGTTGTCAGCTTTTAGCGGGGGTGTCTTCTCTAGCTCTTGGTCAAATAGCTGACGCAATCTCTCCATTCGCTTGCGGTTGACACCAAAATCTGAGTGCCCCAGACGTGATGCCGAGCGCAGGTGAATAACGCCCTGTTCCGGAGCCATTCTGCACTCAACGTCATCAACAAAACGCATTATCCTGCTGCGAAATGTTGCCCACAGATAGTTGTCTTCACTGCGCTCAATGGTGCCGCCCATGCTTTGAATTGCTACCTTGAGAGTTGTCCATGCTTGATCGGAGGGAATGTTAAAGGATAGAGGTTTGATATAGGCGCTAGCGGCTGCCTGTTCGCTTAATACACAGTTAGGGCTATTTGGGCATGGCGCTAAGGTGCCATTGCTCAATCCAGCTGGGTGTTTAGCTGTAGAGGAGCATGATGCTGAAAAAAGGCTCAGCATAGCTACTACTGCCATGAGTGTCGGAGATCGTCTGTTCATTGTCTGCCTCCCAGAAGGGCACCGGTTTATATTATCAAAAAGCCTAGTGTCAGCGAGCATGATGACGGTGCACAGTATCTGAGTGTAGCAGGTTATCTTCTCTGTTCAACGTTTAAGCTGCCTCATAACACAGATGATTCAGATGGAGGATTTTAGCCGCACCGGCAATACTGGTGCCGTAAAAATAGATCGGAGTATGGGTCTGCTCCGCCAACTCCAGCAATCCCGGTAGGCTGCCGTTTACTATGGTTGAGCCGGTCGCCAGGATTAGATCACTCGCGCGAAATACCGCCTGCGTTTCAGCACTGTCGCCCCATAGAATTGGCACCCCATACTTGCTGGTACCTCTCATACTGTTATCGCGGTCGAGGCACTGTACCGCCTGCGCGCCCCAGCGTTTTACCAACGCTTCGAGAATAGCAGGCTGCAGCCCGACTAAACCAATCTTCTGCGGTTTGAGGATGGCAATGGCGTTCATCATCTGCTCGGCGCAGCGTTCTGGTTCATCGTTATGGCAATGAATAGTTTTGAGCTGCGGTTCTATCGCGCGCACCACGGCGTTGAGGGTGGAGATGAACAGGGCGCGTTGCTCAGTTGTGTCTAACGCGGTGTGACTTATCTGCGCTAGATTGGTAGTCAGGCAGCTGGGGGCATCGGTGTAGGCCTGTCCGACCATATCCATACAGCGCGCCTCCATCAGAAACTCCTTCCCCTTAAGTAGTGGATAGTCGTCGCGGCTCGGGTTGCCTATAGCCTCTTCATTGCTGAGAATGCGTGCATTTATCTCTACCGCTTGGTCGGCTAGGTTGTGTTTGGCAATCAGTTCAGCAAAAAGTTTCTGTAAATTTGTATAAAACATGTTGTAACTCCTTTATCTCTGGTCGCGTTTGGCTAGCGGGAGTGGTTGTTGCGCAGTTTGCGCGCGGCCTGTTCATTGATGAGCAATACGCAATAGGAGAGGACAATAGAGACCAGGCATAGGCTCATAGCCTGCGATTCTCCTCCCGGCGTATTGCTGTAGTCGAATATTGCCAAAGGTATCGTCTGGGTTAAGTTGGGGATGTTGCCAGCTAAAATTATGGTAGCGCCAAACTCGCCCAAACTGCGAGCAAAGCTCAGCGATGCTCCGGCAAGTATTGCTGGGGCACACAGCGGGATCACTACGGAAAACAGAGTATCCAAGCTACAGGCTCCCAAGCTGCGTGCCGCGTGCAGCAGGTGAGGATCAATCTGTTCCATACCTAGGCGAATTGAACGAACCATCAGCGGTAGAGCGATGAGGGTTGAGGCGAGCACCGCCGCTTTCCAAGTGAAGATTAATTGAATATCCAGTTGCGCAAGCAGTGTGCCCAGCCAGCCCTGCTTACCCAGGGCGAGGAGCAACAGATAGCCCACCACTACAGGGGGAAGTACCAAGGGCAGATTGATTAGGCCGTCGATAAAAGCCTTGCCGCGTATGCGACTGAACACCAATAGCCATGACAAAGCAAAGCCTAGGGGGATGGTGATCAAGGTGGCTACGCACGCCACTCGAGCTGACAACCCGATGGCGTAGAGATCGGCCGGAGAAAAATTTAGCATGATTATGCTCCGTTAGAGGGATGTAGCTACTCTTTAAATCCGTGCTGCTGCAATAACTGCTGTGCCTGCGCGGAGAGCAAAAAGTTGTAGAACTCCTGCGCACTCTTGTTAGTGCTTCCCGCAGTTGTTAGGGCGAGCGGAAAGGTTATGGGCGGGTAGAGCTCTTGGGGTACCGTGAAAAATATTTTTACCTTAGCGGAGTAGCCCGCCTCGGTGGCGTAGATAAAACAGGCATCGACCAACTGTTGCTCGGCATAGACCAGCGCTTCGCGTACTGTTTTGGTAAAAACGATCTGTCGGTTATCCAAGAGTGTCTGATAAATCCCGCTGGCGGTTAATGCCTGCCGAGCGTATTCACCAACTGGAGCGCTGGCCGGGTTGCCCAGGGCAATTTTGTTCAACGCTGGCAACGAGCTGAAGTCGACGACCTTGCTAGCTGCAGGCCCAGCACACACCAGAGTGTTGCGCGTGAAGGTGGCCACTGTCTTGGCATCCACTTGGCGCTGCTCTTGGAGATATGCCATCCATTGTGGATTGGCGGCAATAAACACATCCGCTGGTGCACCGGCCACAATCTGTTTGGCTAGAGTGCCAGAAGAGGCGAAGTTTGGTTGAATACTGTGTTCGGGGTGGCTGGTTTGATAGGCGGCGATGATGTCACGTAACACCGGAGTTAATCCGGCGGCGGCGGCCAGTTTAATGGTCGTGGGTGCGGCCAGCACCGGTGTTGCCAACAGCAGCACTAGCAGGATGGTGATAAAGCGGGTAGGTAAGCTGTTCATGAGTAATCTCCTGTGATAGTTTGCGCCTACTGCGGGTAAAATCTTGTGCTTCAATGGGAGCGGGCGTTAATTGTCGCTGTAGCAAATATCTGTTTTAACTATCGTTGATGTGGTTTCAATTTAGCTCAGGGGGCGAAATACCGAGGCCTTGATGCCGACAAACACCTGTTGGTTGGGGTGCAGTTCCAGCTCGGCAGCGGCTTCGCGTGTTACCTGAGAGATTAACGTCTGCGATCCCTGCTCCAGGGTGACCGCGACGCTGTTGCCCATGTTGCTCATGGAGCAAATTTGCATTTTTAATAGGTTGCGCGCCGACAGTGCGCCGGGGTTGTTCTTAAACAGCATGATGTCTTTGCTCGACAGCTCAAACAGCCCCTGGTGATTATTGACTGTGGCGGATAACATCAGTTCGCCGCTGCCCCAACGGTAGGCGAGCAGATCACCAACTTCGCGCGGGGCATTGAGGGCTACGTGGTTGATATAGCCGCGCTGGCCGCTGTTTATACGCTGCAGTGCCATCTTTTCCGCTGTGGTGATCTCAGCAATCTGGCCATTGCCAACTATAAGCACCTGATCGGTGAGACGGCGCATCTCGCTCAGCGAGTGGGAGATATACAGGTAGGGGATAGCAAAGCGCTTCAAGCTGCGGCGTAAAAAGGGGATAATCTGCTCTTTTAGGTTGTGGTCCAACGCACTAAGAGGCTCATCCAGAATCAGCAGCTGTGGACTGGCCAGCAGCGCTCTACCTAAGGCGATACGCTGGCGCTCACCGCCGGATAGACCGGTTACCCTCTGCTTTAGCAGCGGCTCAAGTTCCAACACCTCAATCACATCCGCCGGCTCTAGCTTGCGCAGTTGTGGGGCTACACGTTTGTAGCCATACAGCAGGTTGCTCTCAACGAGCAGATGGGGAAACAGATGGGCGTGCTGAAAGACCACGGCAATGCGGCGTTTATTGGTGGGCAGGTTGATACCCTTATTGCCATGGTATAACCACTGCTCATCTAAGCTGATATGGCCGCTATCGCCGGTGAGTAAACCGGATATCAGGTTGATCAGCGTAGATTTGCCGCTACCGGATGGGCCAAAGATGCCCAGACGGTTCTCCTCCAGCGCAAAGCTGGCATTGAGTTGAAAATTGCCGTTTTTTTTGGTTAGGTCGATATCAAACTTCATAACTACTCCACTCGATTGCCTACCATCAATTGAAACTGCCCAGCCCGGCTAAAGAACGCTGTAATCCAGGCTCAATTCTCTTGCTGCCAGCGCTGGTATAGTGCATTAGCGTGGTGTTGCTGCAGCACCTGAAGCCTGCGGCACTCAAGACTCCCTGCAGTTGCGCGCTGGCATAGACATCGGCCACCACCGGCAGGTGGCGAGCGCTGGTGCGCCGCGCCTGCAATAAAAATTGATACTCTGCCTCCTGCTGGTGCCCCTGTTCGTACCACGGCCCGAGCAGGGTCAGGTTGGTGCTGGGTTGTAGCAGGGCCACATTGTTGGCATAACGGACAACATGAGCGTTGTGACTGATGCTGCGTAGAAACTGGCGGCGATCTTGATGATGCTGAGCGCGATCGCAGTGGTACAAAAAGTTGCCTTGTTGTTGCTGCCTTGGTTGCGTGCCCAGACCGGGGGCAATCCAGCGCTGAATGCGATCGTTGGCAACAAAACCGCGCTTTTCGTACAGCGGTTGACCTGCCGCCGAGGCGGTTAGCCAGAGGGAGGTGCAGCCGTGCTGGCGTAAGTGCGCGACTAGTGCATCAAAGAGCTGCGCGCCGTAACCCTTACCGCGCTGTTTGACGGCGACAATGAGGTTACCGATCCAGGCTTCGTGCTCATGGCGCACACCACTGATAAAGCCGCATAGCTCTCCATCCTGGTGCAGGCACAGAAACGGGTGCGGCGAATCGGCGCGATACAGTCTGCTTTCGACGGCGCTGATGCGCCACCCCTCCTGCTGAGCCAGGTGCAAAAATAGTGGCCAGTGCTGTTCTTGCAGCGGCGCTATCATTATTAGTGATCCGCCTTGGCACGCTGCTCGGTTGCCAAGTTAGCGCTCTCAAAGAGTAGATAGCAGCTACCCTCATAGAGCACATCGTTTTTCAGAGTGTTGCCCACCTGCTCCCAGTTGGGAAAACCGCGCAGCATAAGCGCCTTGCCGTGGCGGTGGGCAATGCGTTCTGCGTGAAAATTGCTGATGAAAAGATCTGTTGTCGGATGCAGAGCTTCCATATCTTCCATATCGCCAACCAGCGGCGTGACATTTTCCATAGTAGCGAGGTGTTGGGCTTTAACGCTGCTGATAAAGCCGCTGCAGCGTGCTCCCGCCTCTTGCAACGCCTGAACGATGCCGATGCCATGATCCGGCTCGAGGGCGACGGTTATCTTGGTCTGCCCCAGCGAAAAGTGGCTGTCGATTAAGGCATCTTGCAGGCGTTGACGCCAGCGCACCACTTTGGCTGGTGGTTGGCTAACCAGGCCGATGGCGAGTAGTTTTTCCACCAGCGCGTCGGTGGCGTGCAAGCCATTGAGGTGGTCAAAGTGTAGATGCTGCATGTTGGGGTTTTTCGCTTGGAGCGCCGTGGCGCACTTCAGCATCGACTCGCCAACGCTCATGACCCAAGCGGCATCGGCCAGAGTGCGAATGTCGTCGACCTCAATACCACCACCGCTGAGCGCTCCCTGTTTTTCCCCCAGATAGCCGTCCAGTGAGGTGGATAGATCGGGAATGGCATAAACCTCAAAGCCGAAATCGCCGAGAAAGTCTTTGATCTTTTCCACCTCAATAGGCTGTAGGCTGACGTGGGGCAACAGCACCATTTTTTTAGCAACGGTGGTGCTCTGTGCACTAACAAGTTGCTCGATGAGAGCTTTGGCGGTTAGCGCCCAGCCGCTCTCCAGTCCCCCTTCATAATCGGGAGTATTGGCGTATACCAGGGGAATATCGATCTGTTGAGTAACACGGCACAGATCATCCCCCTTAGTCTCGGTCAGACCGGTGGAGTTGAGGCCGATTAGTGCTGGGGTAACTTTTTTGCAGATATTGGTGATCGCCTCAGCGATGCTGTAGTCGCCACCATCTAAAACGGCGGTGATATCATCCACTGCTGTGGTCTGAATGGCGATGGGTTCACAAAAATGGCGGGTATAAAATACCTTAGTGAATGAAGCGCAGCCCAGTGCGCCATGCATGAGGGGCATACATCTATTAACGCCCAGCCATGCCAATGTGGCGCCCATGGGTTGCGACAGTTTGAATGGGTTGACCTGCAAGGGTTTTCTTGCAGCTGTTGTTACTTGTTCCATGGTGCCTCCTTACCGACGCAACGAAATACCGGATTCTCCAGTGAATTTTTAATGTCTTCGGCGAGAGTTAGTAGACCGTTATAAGCGCCGTAACTTTTCTTCTTCTCCTGATTTACATCGATAAAGCAGATGCCCTTCTTGATGGCGGTGTACAGGCTGCGGCCACCGGCTAACAAAATGTCGGCTTTTTTCTCGTCGATAATCTTTGCTTGCTCGGCGCCAGGGTTGGTGATGAGAATGCCGTCGGGGCCGAGATACTGGCGCGCCTTCTCTGAATCGTCCGCGGTGGCTTTTTTAACCGAGGTGGCGACCACTTCGATGCCGAGATCTTGCAGCGCCGCAGCGATGGACCAAGATTTATTACCGCCGGTGTTGATCACCGCTTTTTTGCCGACAAAGAGTTGTCGGTAGGGGCGCAGCTTCTCTAGCAGTGCGCTCTCTTCGCGCTTTATCAACTGTTCGGTGCGCTGCAGCAGCTCGGCATCTCCAAAGCTGATGGCAATCTGGCGAATGGCATCACTGGTGTCTCGCATACCGTAGAAGGAGACCGAGATATAGGGCATGCCATATTTTTGTTCCATTTTGCGCGGTAGACTGATCAGCGATTTGGCGCAGACGATGACGTTGAGCTTGGCCCGATGCGCGGTGCGAATTTTGCTGACGCGCCCATCGCCACTTAAAGTAGATAATATGGTAATGCCCAATTCATCCAGCAGGTGGGAGTATTGCCACATGTCGCCGGTGACGTTGTAATCACCGATGAGGTTGATCGGGAATTGCGGAATACTGTCCGGTTCGGCGGTGCCAATAAGTTTTTTCAGCACAGTCTCTCCGGCGAGGCGGCTGCCGAGATTTTTTCCGCCTAAAAAACCGGGAGCATGCACTGCTACAACGGGTAGTTGGTAACGCTCTTGTGCTTTGTTACAAACAGTGTCGATGTCGTCACCGATCAAGGCGGTTACGCAGGTAGCGTAGACGAAGAGCGCATTCGGGGAGTAGTGCTCCATGATGTATTGGATAGCGTCCCACAATTTTTGCTCGCCGCTAAAAACTACATCGGTGGTGGAGATGGCGGTAGTAAAGCCCATCTGGGTGAAATCGAGACCATCGACGCTGGTGCATGTTGCGCGCGTCTCCCAAGAAGAGCCCAAACAGGTGATGGGGCCGTGTACGAGGTGGGCAGCATCGGCATAAGGGAACAGCGAAATCTGTGCCCCTTCAAAAGCACAGCCGCCGGTAGTGGCACCGGGGGTCATCTTATTGCAGGCTTTTTTATTAGGATCGGCGCTGTGGCTACAGGCACTCTCCATAAGCAGTTCGTTAATTTCTGAGCGTTTGTGCATAGTGGGTATCCTTGTCTATCAATGGTGCTGGCAATAAAAAACCCAGAGAAAGCGGATGCTTTAACTGGGCTGCGTTGCCAGAAAACCCTGTTGGCACATCGATGTGCTGGCAAGATTTTAGCTGTTAAATTGATTATGTAGAGGTGCTCTACGCTGTCTTAATAAGCATTAGATGTGCCAACCTTAAAATTTGGCGCAAAAGCACGCCTTAATGGCCGGATTAGGTGCGGTGTGGTGGTTGTCGGTGAATCTATTTTTGGCAATTGGAGCAAGTAGTGCTTATAAATGGGGCATTTTCGCCAGCGCTTTTATGCTATTGAAGTTTGACGTCGAGCTTTATTTCCGCCCCTTCGACCGATTTCTGCCAGTTTTCCGCGTTCTTATCTGTCAGAATGCCGGTGCCTACTTTTACCTTCTTCTCCGTCACCACTTGGCCTGTGCTATTTAGTCGACTGGGTGCCTGCTCTAGCAGCGGATCGTTCTTCTTAACCGCCACATTATCCAGAAACAGGGTGCTGGGTTTGAGATCTGCCTCTATTACCGCTGGCGCGGCTTGTTGCGCTACAGAGGTGCTCTCTACTGTTTGCTGCGCTGCCGGTTGTGCCTGCTGGTCAGAATCGCTGTTCGAGCTAGTGCACCCGGCACAACACAGAAGCGCTATATATATGCTCAATTTGATTAACATGCTTCTCCTCACTATGGTGATAGTTGGGTGGCGATGGGGTGCTGGCTTAGCGCCCATACTCATCGTCCAAGCGGACAATATCATCTTCACCCAAGTAGCTCCCCGATTGTACTTCGATCAGCTCAAGGGGTAAAATCCCGGGGTTTTCCAGCCGATGCTGGGTGCCGATGGGGATAAAAATAGATTCGTTTTCGCTGACTAAACAGACCTTTTCTCCGCAGGTAACTTTAGCAGTACCGCTCACCACTACCCAGTGTTCAGCACGGTGATGATGCAGTTGCAGTGATAAGCGCGCCCCTGAATTGACGGTAATGCGCTTTACTTGAAAACGTTGGGCATGATCGACACACTCATAGGTGCCCCAAGGACGCGAAACACAACGATGTAATAGGGCCTCGCCGCGCGACTGCTGCTTGAGGGTGTGGACGATCTCTTTAACATCCTGTACCCGATCTTTATCGGCCACTAAGATAGCGTCAGCAGTCTCAACCACAACTAGGTTTTCAATACCCACACCGGCAATCAGGCGGCTTTGGGCATGCAGGTAACAGTTACGTACCCCCGTTGTTAAAACATCGCCCTTAATAACATTATCGGCAGCATCTTTTTCGCCCACATCCCAGAGCGCTGCCCAGGAGCCAATGTCGTTCCAGCCAGCATTAAGAGGCACGACCACAGCGGCGGCAGTCTTTTCCATAACGGCATAATCGATGGAGTCGCTCGGACAGGCGGCAAAGGCGTCGCGATCTATGCGTAAAAAATCTAAGTCGGATTGCAGCGCATCATAGGCTTGGCGACAGGCCGCCAGCATCGTCGGTTGGAAGGCGGCGAGCTCGGCTAAATATGTCGAGGCTTTAAACATAAACATTCCGCTATTCCAGTAGTAATCTCCACTGTCTAGATATGTTTGTGCGGTCTGTGCGTCTGGCTTTTCGACAAATTGTGCCACCCTGTACACCGGGGTCGATGCCGTCTCTTGGGTAGTAATCTCTTTACCTGCGCGAATATAGCCGTAACCGGTCTCCGCTTTGTTGGCCACTATGCCGAAGGTGACCAGGCTGCCAGCGGCGGCTAAGCTAGCGCCGCTAACTACCGCTTGCTGAAATAGCTCAACTTGCTGGATCAGATGATCCGCAGGTAGCACCAACAGAACCGAGTCGTCACCGCTGGCTAGTGCGTGCAGAGCTGCTAGCGCTACAGCTGGAGCGGTGTTGCGTCCACAGGGTTCCAAAATAATTTGACTGCTGGCGTTGCCCTGTATGCGCATCTGCTCAGCAACCATAAATCTATGCGACTCATTGCAGATAACCATAGGTGCAGCGACATCTTGCATGCCCTCTAAGCGCGCTGCTGTCTCCTGGAGCATGGTCAACTGGCTGTTTAACGCCAACAGTTGTTTAGGATACTCCTCGCGCGATAACGGCCAGAGTCTAGTTCCCGATCCGCCAGAAAGTATGACAGGAGTGATCATTATGAGTTCCTCTATCGGTAAAAAAAAGTTGCCATGTCTTTTGCACGCTCTGTGGCTAAGCGAGTGAAAAGACACAATATGCTTCCCCTGTGGAGTTGAGGATAGCTGCGGGTAAACTGGTAAATAGTAGTGTCGGTGCTGTCTCAGCAGTTATGAGCACGACTCTACTAGACTAAGTTGCACGATTCAAGCCTTTCGTTTATGGCGGTTAATTTTGCGCGCTATTGTCTAAGTCCGAACTAATGGTATGCTGTTTTGTGTTAGGCACTAGTTATGCATAATTGATGTTGGAACATATAGTGAAGCTTGAGCATTTATTAAGCTGAGCATTTTTAAGGAGTAAACTATGAAGATTGCACTTGTCGTTGATGATGAACCATTGATCCGCCGTAAGGTCGGGGAATTGCTTGAAAGTTATGGGTTTGATCAAATTATTGAGGCGGAAAATGGCCAAGAAGCAGTCGTTCTGGCTGTAGCTCACAAGCCGGTGCTAATTGTTATGGATGTGACCATGCCGGTTATGAATGGCATCAATGCTGCTAATAAAATAGGCATTCAGGCTCCGGCTCCAATTGTATTGCTTACGGCTAACGCAGATGCAGAGACAATATCTCAGGCCAGCGCAGCTGGTGTTATGAGTTATCTGTTAAAACCTTTTCGCGATGAGCAGCTGTTTGCCGCCGTCGAATTAGCTATGCACCAATTTATGGCAGCGACCACCTTGCAGGATCAGGTCAGGAAACTTGAAGAGACCCTGGAAACCAGAAAATTGGTAGATAAGGCCAAAGGGGTGCTGATGGGCACCGGACTGAGCGAGCCAGATGCTTACCGTAAGATGCAGAAGCTCGCTATGAGCAAGCGCAAAACTCTAAAAGAGGTCGCCGAGGCGATCTTGATGATGGCTGAATAGTCGCAATGGCGATGTTAGCGCTTAATAGATGTAATCATCCCCCCTGGGTCATAGCTTCGCACTATTTCAATGCCGATCCGAAACGGCTGGAGATTCAGGGGGTGGAGCGCACGCATAAGTTTTTATTCCAGCGCCTAGCCGCAATAGATGATGCCGCTGAACGTGCCCAACAGTTATACGACTATATGGATGTCACTTTTCAGCTCCATCAATGGCGGCGTGAAACTACCAGCTCCAGTCAGAAGAGCCTGAAAAATAGCTATCTGCGCTTTTTGCGTGGTTGGATGTTTGACTCCAACTCTCTGGAAGGTGCGGTGCTTAAAGGCTGGGTGGAGAGCCGCTTGGGGCTGGTACCGACCTTTCATTGCTCCCCTATTGTTAATCAGGAGTCCGCAGCGTATCAGGCCTATCTTGTCGCGCGCATGAAAGGTTCAGCACGTACTAACGCCATCAACGATCAGCTCGATATCCTCTACGAATATGTTCAAGTTGAGTTGGCGCGGCGCCTACCAGGAGAGCGGTGGTTGACGCTGTATCGTGGCTTCAATGATTTTGAGGAACATAACATTATCCAGCAACTGGACAAGCGCCGCTACATGCTGCAACTCAATAACCTGAACTCCTTTACCCTCGATTATGAGCGGGCATGGGAGTTTGGCAGCCGAGTTATGCTGGCTAAGGTGCCGTTAGCTAAGATTTTTTTTAAGAGTGATATCTTTCCCTCATCGCTACTTAAAGGTGAGGACGAAGTGATGGTCATCGGAGGACAGTTTGAAGTGGAGATACAGATAGGTGGTTGAGATGAGTTCAGATACACAACAACAGAGATTATTGCGCGCCTACCATGAGATTGGCAATGAGCTGGTCTCCATGACCTCCTTGCCCAAGCTGCTCAATAAAATTCTGCAAATCGCTGAAGATCTCTTTCAATTCGATAACGCCATTATCCGCCTGCTGACTGAGGATGGCACAGAGCTGGAGCTCGCTGCCTCTTACGGCTATCCACCCTCGGCGCAGCAGCAGAAAATCCATATAGGTCAAGGGGTTATGGGGGCGGTAGCCGCCAGCGCCCAACCGCTACTGATAAACAATATTGATGACTGCCCCTATTATATTGAAGGTATTACCGGCGCCAATAGCGCTCTCTGTGTGCCGCTGCTGGTGCGGGAGCGGGTGATTGGGGTGTTTAATGTTGAGAGCCCACGTGTGCAGGCATTTAATCAGGATGATGTAGCGGCGCTAGCCACGGTAGCTAATCAAGCGGCAATTGCTATCGAAAATTTTCGCCTGTATGCGCGCAGCAGCCAGTTAAAACAGCGCTATCGGCATCTGCACCAATTCAATGAAAGCATCCTGCAGAGTACCAATTTGGGGATCTACACCCTGGATGCCAATTTGTGCATCACCTCGTGGAATAAGCGCATGGAGAAGGTGAGCGCAATGAGCGAAGACCAGGTGTTGGGGCGTCCGCTATTGACCCTGTTTCCTGTTCTGGCCAATGAAGGGTTTGATAAGCGTCTGAATCTGGTACTTAAAACAGGACAGGCGGAGAAGGTAGAGCTGGTGCACTATAACCACAAAGGGCAGCGGCGCGTGCAGAAAAGGCGCTTGAGCCCTTTGCGTCAAGGCGAGGATACCACCGGCGTGGTGATCGTGGTCGAGGATATAACCGAGTTTAAGGGGCTGCTCGATCAGATGATTCAGGCGGAAAAACTGGCCGAAATAGGCCGCTTGAGCAGTGGTATTGCTCACGAAATAAATAATCCGCTCGCTGTAATAGCCTATGCCGCGCAGCTGCTGTTGCGCGAAGAGCCGATCTCCGCATTTCAAACAGAACTCCTACAGCGCGTAGAGAGCGAAGTGGAGCGCCTCCAGGCACTAACCGGTGGCTTGCTGGGTTTCTCCCGCAGTGGCGAGCACCAAAAAATTGCCGTAGACGTTAATGAGGTTATCGCGCAAGTGCTGACTCTTATCGGCTATCAGGTGCAGCGCGGCGAGCATGAGGTGGTAGAAAATTACGGGCAGATACCCGCAGTGCTAGGTGATGCCAACCAGCTCAAGCAGGTCTTTATCAATGTGATTATGAATGCTGCGCAAGCCATGAGTACAGCGGGCAAGCTAACCATTACTACCCAGGCGCAAGATGGCCAGGTAGAGATCGTTATTAGCGACACGGGGCATGGAGTCGATGCCGAGAAGCAAGAGCAGCTATTTGAGCCTTTCTATACTACTAAGGAAGAAGGGGTAGGAACTGGGCTAGGGTTGTATCTGTGCCGCAAAATAGTTAATGACCATGCTGGTAAGATAGCTTTTGTTCCCACCATTGCTCAGGGTAGTAGCGTGATGATTAAATTGCCCGCCTGCACCATCACCCCAGCCGTTGATTAATTTGTGCAAGCACTGCATAAAAAATGGGCAGTAAAATTTGCCAAGCTGGGGCTAAAGTCGAGGGGAACTGGTCGGTAAACACATAAGGTACCGTAATTATTAGATTTGCTATTGTTGGCACAGCAAATGCAAAGTATAGATAACGAATAAACAATTAAATAAAAAATATCACCTGCTTCAACAACGGCGTTGGAAATCGGGTATGGCAAGAGCAAAGGCGCTCTGATCTCCATAGACACAGAATGGGATCGGAGCGCCTTTTTTATTTAAATCGAATTTCAGGGTAGAAGACAGGGAGTGTAGAGCATGAAAAAAATTGAATGCATCATAAAACCATTCAAGCTCGATGATGTAAAAAATGTAATCACCGAGCTCGGTATTGCCGGAATGACGGTAAATGAAGTGCGCGGCTTTGGTCGTCAGAAAGGGCACAGCGAGCTCTATCGTGGTGCAGAATATCAGATAGATTTCGTGCCGAAAATTAAAGTAGAGCTGGTTGTTCAAGATGAGCAGGTTGCCAGCCTGGTGGAAGGGATTCGCAGCGCTGCCTGCACTGGCAGAATTGGCGACGGGAAAATCTTTGTTATGCCTGTAGAAGAAGCGGTACGGATTCGTACTGGTGAAACTGCCAGCGACGCCCTGTAATCGACCACAAAAAAACTACCAGTACAGAGGAGAGAATAACCATGAAGAAACTGAAGATTTTAGCTCTAATGATGATCCTGCTGGCAACTCCAGCTCTGGCCCTAGCTGATGACTCTGTCAGCGAAATAACCTATATTCTTAACACCTTTTCCTTTTTAGTAAGTGGCGTCCTGGTTATGTGGATGGCTGCTGGTTTCGCCATGCTGGAAGCTGGCCTGGTGCGTTCCAAAAACGTATCTACTATCTGCTTAAAAAATATCTCGCTGTTCGGTATTGCTGGCATCCTCTTCTATCTGGTTGGTTACAACCTGATGTATATGAATGTTGATGGTGGCTATATCGGCACCTTTGCTGTCTGGGGTGCAGATGATGCTGCCGCCTTGGCTGGTGATTACTCCAATGGCTACTCCGCTGGCTCCGACTGGTTCTTCCAGATGGTATTCTGCGGTGCTGCTTGCTCGGTAGTCTCCGGTTGTGTAGCTGAACGGATCAAACTGTGGGCGTTCCTAGCTTTCTGTGTTGTACTCACCGGTATCATCTATCCGATCCAGGGTTCTTGGGTCTGGGGTGGTGGTTGGTTAGCAGAAATGGGTTTCTCTGACTATGCTGGTTCTACTCTGGTACACTCTGTAGGTGGTTGGGCCGCACTGACTGGGGCAATTATCCTCGGCGCACGTAAAGGTAAATACACTAAAGACGGTCGCGTTAACCCTTTCCCTGGTTCCAATATCCCTATGGCTACTTTGGGTAGTTTCATCCTGTGGATGGGTTGGTTCGGTTTTAACGGTGGTAGTGCTTTGGCCTTAGGTGCTGCTGGTTCTGCTATCGAGCAAGGAAATGTATATATCAACACTAACTTAGCCGCTTGCGGTGGCATGATTGCTGCCATGATTCTGGTACAGGTACTGTACAAAAAAGTTGACGTTACCATGGCTCTAAACGGTGCTTTAGCTGGTCTGGTCAGTATTACTGCTGGTCCTGCAGCTCCAACTCCAGGCGTGGCTATCTTGATCGGCGCAGTCGGTGGTGTACTGGTTGTCTTTGCTATCCCATTCTTCGACAAAATGAAAGTTGACGATGTTGTCGGTGCTCTCTCAGTTCACTTGGTATGTGGTATCTGGGGAACCTTGGCCGTGCCATTCTCTAACGCCGAAACCAGCTTCTCTACTCAGCTAATCGGGGTTTTAGCCATCGGCGCCTTTGTGGCCACCTGCAGCACCATCGTGTGGCTGGTACTGAAATTTACCATGGGTATCCGCGTCAGCGAAGAAGAAGAGTTTATGGGTAGCGATATCGGCGAGATTGGTGTCGAAGCTTACCCCGACTTTCAGCCTGTACACATGAAATAGTAACTTCCCACTCCCTGCTACTGGAAGCTAGGCCTCCGCTGACAGTAGCAGGGTAATTTGAAACCTTTGACACTAAAGTTTTAGGTTTTGCCATAACAATAACATTGCAATATTAACTATGAACAAGGAGAACAACATGAAGAACTTAACTGCCATTTTAGTAGGTATTACCCTGATGCTGGGTGGGCTATGTGCCACCGCTAGCGCAGCAGTAGAAGTATCCGGAGATGTTTATGCCGGCGTGGCCAGCAAGTACCTGTGGCGTGGTTTTGACCTGAGCGGTAGCCAACCGGTTGCTCAGGGTGGGATGGATGTGAGTGCTGGCGATTTTACCTTTAGCTACTGGACTAACATGCAATTAAGCAGTGATGCAGGCGAAGGTTATCAATCTGGCGAAACCACTGAAACTGATATTGTCATCGATTACAGCAAAGATCTGAGCGACATGGTCTCAGTAAGTGTAGGTAACATTTTTTATCAACTAGATGGCATTGATGATACCAACGAGCTGTATGTTAGTGTTGGTCTGAATACTCTTTTGAGCCCAACCCTGACAGCATACTACGATTGGGACGCGGCTGATGAAGATGGTCTATTTTACACCCTGTCAATTGGCCACGACATCAGCATTATCGATCCTTTGACCCTCAGCCTGGGCGCTTTGGTAAGCTACAATCAATCTAGTGACTACTCCGTAGGCGATTATGACGACTTCCATAACTACGAACTCAGTGCTGGTTTGGAGTATGCGGTAACCGAACAAATTGCAGTAAGCGCTGGCTTTATCTTCTCTGAAGGTATCAGTGATGATGCCAAGGATTCTATCGATTCTTTAAACTCTGGCAACACCGAGATGGTCTCTTCACTATCCGTAGCATTTAGCTTCTAATCTTGGTTATTGCTTCAACATGAACAATGTTTAGCAGTTACGGATAAACGGCAACGGAGCCGTCAACCTTAGGGTTGGCGGCTTTGCTTTTTTCAGGAGATTTTTTTGGCCATAACCAGCGAACATATCAGCCGTGCTCAAGCAGCTTTCCTCGGTTTGGCGATTGGCGATGCCCTAGGCGCTACTACCGAGTTTATGAGCTCCAGTGAGATCGCTGGTGTCTATGGCGTGCATAAAAATATCTGCGGCGGTGGCTGGCTCAACCTTAAACCTGGCCATGTGACCGACGATACGGAGATGGCGTTAGCCATTGCGGAAGCCATTTTGCATCAGGGGCGGTGGGATTTAACCCAGGTTGCCGATAACTTTGTGGCGTGGATGCGTGGCAAGCCAATCGATATCGGGGCGACGGTACGCAAGGGGATTCGTACCTATATGCTTCAGGGTACGCTGGAGATGCCACTCAATGAGTGGGATGCTGGCAATGGCGCGGCTATGCGCACTATCCCCGTCGCCCTCTATAGCCTTGGTGATGCCGAGCTGTTGCAGCGCTGCACTCTGGAACAGGCACACCTGACCCACAATCATCAACTTTCGGATGCTGGTACGCTCTGTGTCGGTCAGATGGTGCAGGCCGCAGTACTCGGCTGTGACCGTTTTCAACTGCATGAGTATACGCAGGCGCTGGTCGCCAAACACCGTAACTTTAAATTTAATAAATACAAGGGTAATGCCTCAGGCTATATTGTCGATACCCTGCAGACGGTCTTTCACTATCTGTTTACCACCGCTAGCTTCGAAGAGTGCTTGCTCGGGGTGGTAAATCAGGGTGGCGATGCGGATACCACCGGTGCTATTGCCGGAATGATTGCCGGAGCTTTTTATGGCATGGAGTCCATCCCGCAGCGGTGGAAAAAAAAATTGAACAGATCAGTGCGCGAGGAAGTGACAGCTGCTGGTGAAAAATTGATCAAACTATCACCTTTAGCCCATCAGTAACTGTTGTTTTGTGGCGTTTAACCGATCTAAAAGGAGAATATTATGTGCCAAAATTCACCCATAAGTACAGAAGCAACCCTGACTTTAGCCCAGGCTGCAGAGCAGTTGGGGACGACACCGATGAATATCTTGATGCATCTGAAACATAAACTGCTGGTTGGTAGCGAGGAGGATGGCGAGTGGAGTATCAGCGCCCAGAGCCTCTGTGCTTTCAAGGCCAAGAATCATGGCTCAGATAAAACTCTATGTAAAAAACATAGTTGCAGCAACTCGCAATGTGGCACCTGCTCATAGTGGAGGCTCTTATGCAGATAGAAATTAAGCCGTCAGATATGCAGTACAAATATCCTAAAAATCATGCCAACCGTTCCCAACCCAAGTTCTCGGGACTGCCGGATGATAATCTGTTTGATCGCGATGATCTCTATGAGGTGATTCCGATGTTCCAGTGTGTCATGAGCGCTTTAAATGTCAACGATGCGGCGATTCTGTATCGCATGGAAGAACTTACCGACGGCATGCCGCGCTTTTTGCAAACGCGCCGCGATGTCTATCTCTATTTAGGTGAGACTCTTGGCGACATTCTCGGCATAGAATTCAAGGCATGATCGAGTGTTGTGGCCAGATGTGGGATTATCGCGCTACGGCGATTATTGCTATCACCACCGGAGGAGTTGTTAGCCGCAAGGGTAACTGCGCCATGCCGCGTGGCTGTGCGCGCCAAGCCAGAGATCTCTATCCAGGTTTAGCGGCTCAGCTCGGGGCATTGATTCAACAACAGGGCAATCATGTTTTTGCCCTTGAGCATAATTTGGTGAGCTTTCCCGTAGAAAACAGCCCCTATGAAATCCCCAGTCTGCGTTTAATCGAGCAATCCTGTCGTGAACTAGTTGCTTTAGCGGATCGACAGCAGTGGCAGAAAATTATCGTTCCCCGCCCCGGCTGTGGGGGCGGAGGATTAAATTGGCAAGATGTAAAGCCTATCTTAGTGCGCTACTTTGATGAACGCTTTACCATCATAACCAGTGAGGATACTTAATATGGATTACGCAAAAAATGGAGATACGGTCAGTATCCACTATATAGGTACTCTGGACAATGGACGTATCTTTGATAGCACCGAGGGCAAAGATCCCCTGGTGTTCACCATCGGTAACAATGAGGTGTTCCCCATGCTGGAGCAGGCAGTTGTCGGCATGAAGGTGGGGCGAGCTAAAAATGTTGTTATCCCCTCAGCTGAGGCCTATGGGGCGCGGGTGGATGACAATGTCGCGGTATTTAAGCGCAGTAATCTGCCCGCAGACGTTGATTTTGCTGTCGGCGTTAAGATGCAGATTCGCCTACCCAATTCGCAGGAAGAGGTGATCATGCTGGTCACCAAAGTCACAGATACCGAGATTACCCTGGACGGCAATCATGTTCTAGCCGGGCTGGATCTGACATTTGCTCTGCAACTTGATGCAATTCTGAGCAGGGCTGACGATTAAGCGCTTAAAAAATGTACAGCGCTACCTCAAATGGCTTTACCTGCGTGGTTAGAGCGCGTGAATATCTGTTGGTGCTGCGGCCCAATATGCCCGTCCTCTCTAGCTCTTGTAGAATTTATATTGATTTAGCTACTTGTTGGCACGGCTTCTGCAAACTAATAAAATAACTGCGCAACTAGGGCAGTTAGTAATAAAATGATCGACGGGAACAGCGACGCTTTCCGTTATGATGGCAATGGAGCCTGTAGTGAATTTTTCAATTCATTGCAGGCTTTTTTATTGCTGTTAAAAAGATATATGCGACACAGGGTTGTGATCGCCATGGGTAATGAAGCCCCGTCCGAAACTGTTTGGGCGGGGTTTCTCAATTTTTAAGTTGTTGCCATGTTTATATGGCAACCAGATGAAAGGGAAACATCATGGCTGAAAAGAAAAAACTACGTCAAATTGCAATCTATGGCAAAGGCGGTATCGGAAAATCTACCACAACCCAAAATACAGTTGCCGGTCTGGCCAGTTTAGGCAAGCGCGTATTGATCATTGGTTGTGACCCTAAAGCCGATTCAACCCGGCTGATTCTGCATGCCAAAGCGCAAGCAACGGTTATGGATAAGGTACGTGAACTGGGCACGGTTGAGGACTTAGAGCTTGAAGATGTAATGAAGCGCGGCTATGGCGAGGTTATGTGCGTTGAGTCTGGTGGCCCAGAGCCTGGCGTCGGTTGTGCCGGTCGTGGGGTTATCACCGCGATTAACTTCCTCGAAGAGGAGGGTGCCTATACTGAAGACCTCGACTTTGTCTTTTACGATGTTCTAGGTGACGTTGTCTGCGGTGGTTTCGCCATGCCGATTCGTGAGAACAAGGCACAAGAGATCTACATCGTTGTTTCCGGTGAGATGATGGCCATGTATGCTGCCAACAACATCTCTAAAGGTATTCTCAAGTACGCTACTTCGGGCACGGTACGCTTGGCTGGTCTGATCTGTAACAGCCGCAACACCGACCGCGAGGATGAACTGATTGAGGCTCTGGCTGCGCGCCTGGGTACCCAAATGATCCACTTTGTCCCCCGCGATAATCAGGTACAGCGCGCAGAGATTCGCCGCATGACCGTTATCGAATACTCTCCTGAGCATAAACAGGCGCACGAGTATCGTGAGTTAGCGCGCAAGATCTCCGAAAACACTAAATTCGTCATTCCTACTCCACTGGAGATGGAAGATCTTGAAGAGCTTCTGATGGAATTTGGTCTGATGGAAATTGATGATGAAGAGAATATCGGTAAGGCGGAATGTGCGTAACCAACAATAGAACTCGGTAAAAGGCTGATTGGGCGGGATATTTTTCCGCCCATGCTTACCACTCTAAATCTGTTCTGTTAATGAACGAACAGTGAGTATATTAAACGGTCTTTTCATGAAGGAGAAATCGTAATGGCTGAAAGAAAACCGATTGACGGTGTAACCATAGAAAAAACCGAGAAGCTGATTGCCGAAACACTGGCTAATTTTCCAGAAAAAGCGCGCAAGAAACGTGCTCCCCACGTTGGCGCCAATGAACCATCAGCTTCTCCCTGCGCAGTAAAGTCAAATCGTAAAGTTGTTCCCGGTGTCATGAGTCAGCGTGGCTGTGCTTACGCCGGAGCCAAAGGGGTTGTCTGGGGCCCGATTCGCGACATGCTGCATATCTCCCACGGCCCTATCGGTTGCGGGGTCTACAGTTGGGGTACCCGCCGCAATATGATGCAAGGCATTCCCGGTATCACCTCATTTCCCCTCGATTTTACCTCGGACTTTCAAGAGCGGGATATTGTCTACGGTGGTGACGAAAGATTGGCGACTCTGTTGCGCGAGGCTAACGAGCTGTTTCCGCTAAACAAAGGGATGTCAATTTTATCTGAATGCCCAGTTGGTCTTATCGGTGACGATATCAATCAGGTGGCAAAAAAAGTATCCAAAGAGCTAGATAAGCTAGTGGTGCCATGTAACTGCGAAGGTTTCCGTGGGGTAAGTCAATCCCTAGGTCACCATATCTCTAACGACAGTATTCGCGACCACATTATCGGTAAGTTTGAGTTTGAAGAGGAGGCTGGCCCCTACGATGTTGCACTTATCGGTGACTACAATATCGGTGGCGATGTGTGGGCAGCAAAACCCATTCTCGAAGAGATTGGCCTGAATGTTAAGTCGATCTGGACTGGTGATGGCGAAGTAGAAAAGATCGGCGCTACCCATTCGGTTAAGCTCAACCTGATCCACTGCTACCGCTCCATGAACTACATGTGCAAGGTTATGGAAGAGAGATGGAGTATCCCTTGGTTAGAGTATAACTTCTTTGGCCCGACCAAAATCGAAGAGAGCTTGCGCGCCATTGCTGAGCGCTTTGATGACAAGATCAAGGCCAATGTTGAAAAAGTTATTGAGAAATATCGCCCAGTAGCGCAGGCGGTGATCGACGAATATAAGCCGCGCTTAGATGGCAAGACTGCGATGCTGTTTGTCGGTGGTCTGCGTCCACGCCATACCGTCGGCGCTTACGAGGATCTTGGAGTGCAGATTACTGGTACCGGTTATGAGTTTGCCCACCAGGATGACTATGATCGTACCGCGCCCGAGATGGCCAAGGGCACTATCATCTATGATGATGTCTCTGAGTTTGAACTGGAGCGCTATGTCGAAGAGATGAAACCTGACCTGGTCGGCAGCGGTATTAAAGAGAAATATGTCTTCCAGAAATCGGGTATTCCATTTCGGCAAATGCACAGCTGGGACTACTCCGGCCCCTATCATGGGTACGAGGGTTTTGAGGTCTTTGCTCGCGATATCGACATGGCGATTAATAGTCCTACGTGGAAGCTGGTCAAGTCTCCTTTCTAAGTAGGGAAGGGCCCTTTTCCGCGGGCTTTAAAAAATAAAATGCAAACCCATTCGGCACGACACTAGTCGTAGCTGAACTATAGGGAGATTAAATAAATGACTGAATGTGCGGTAAAAAAAGTAACTGAGCACTCACCGGAAAGAGTAGCCGAGGTGCTGGAGTGGACTAAGTCCGCCGAGTATCAGGAGATCAACTTTGCGCGTAAATCTTTGGTGGTAAATCCGGCGCACGCCTGTCAACCACTAGGGGCGCAGATGGTTGCTCACGGCTTTGAAGGTAGTCTGCCTTTCGTCCACGGCTCTCAGGGCTGTGCTTCATATTTCCGCAGTACCTTTACTCGTCACTTTCGCGAGCCATCATCGGCTACCTGCGATGCAATGACCGAAGATGGGGCGGTTTTTGGTGGGCAAAACAACATATTTGAAGGGCTGGAGAACGCCTATGCCCTGTATAAACCGAAAATGATTCCGGTGTACACCTCATGCATGCCCGAGGTTATTGGTGATGACCTGAATGCCTATATTAAAAATGCTAAAGATAAAGATCTGATTCCGGCCGATCTGCCCACTCCGTTTGCCAATACTCCGAGCTTTAAGGGGAGCCATGTTAATGGCTATGATTCGATGCTGCGCAGCATTTTGCAGAATCTGACTGCCGGTAAAAAGGTTGAGGGTAGCGACAACGGTAAGCTGAATATCATCCCCGGCTTCGATGGCAATATTGCTAACTTGCGTGAGTACAAGCGTATTCTGGATCTGTTCGAAATTCCATATACCATGCTTGCGGATATCACCGAGGTCTTCGACTCAGGTTGTCACGGTAAATACAATATGTACCCAGGTGGCACCTTGCTGGAGGATGCGGCAGATTCTATCAACGCTAAAGCTACTGTCGCAATGCAGTCTTACTCCACGACTACCTGCATGAAGTGGATTGGTGAGGAGTATGTTGGCTCTAGTGATGTGGTCGACTTCCCTATCGGTATCGAAAAGACCGACGCCTTTATCCTCAAGCTCAGTGAGTTGTTCGATAAGCCGGTTCCCGAGGAGTTGAAACAGGAGCGTGCACGCGCCATTGATGCCATAACCGACGGCCATCAATATATTCACGGACGTAAATTCGGTGTCTTTGGGGATCCAGACTATCTGCTGGGTATTGTCTCCTGGCTGTTGGAGATGGGTGCACGACCTAAACACATTATCTGTTCACGCACCACCAAGAAGTTTAAAAAACAGATGCAGGCGCTACTTGATAGCTCCTCCTATGGCGATGGCTGCACTGTGTATATGAACAAAGATCTCTGGCACCTGCGCAGTCTGCTGATGACAGACCCCGTCGATGGAATTATCGGGGATACCCACGGTAAGTGGGCAGCGCGCGACGCGAAGATTCCACTGTTCCGTATCGGCTTCCCAATTCTCGACCGCGTCAATCTTCATCGTTCGCCGGTGGTTGGTTATCAGGGTACGATCAACATCCTGACTATGATTGCCAACAAGTTTCTCGATATTAAAGACGAAACTTGTGAAGATAAGTGGTTTGAGATGATGAGGTAGCTGTTATGGCTGCGCATAGAACCAGACGGCTCAGCATAGTAAGGTCAATTCGAAAGAGAGGTTTATATATGAAAGTAGCCTTTGCCAGTACTGATAAAATCCACGTCGATGAGCATTTCGGGCGCGCCCAGCAGTTTTATGTTTGGGAGATCTCCCCCGAAGATGCCGCTTTAAGTGGCGTGGTTCAGGTGCAACAAGAGGGCGATGATGAGGCTGATCGTATCGAGGCCCGCTGCTCTGGAGTTGCCGACTGTGCCCTAGTCTATATTGCTCAAATTGGTGGGCCAGCGGCGGCTAGATTGGTAGCAAAAAAGGTTCATCCAGTGAAGATAAAGGATGCGGCAACTATTACGGATACCGTGGAAAAACTCCAAGCGGTGTTGCGCGACAATCCGCCACCCTGGCTGCGCAAAGCACTGCTCAAAGGGGAACGCCCGAGTTTCGCTTAGAATGCAGCGGCCTACGACTGTTATCCCTCTCCATTTGGGAGAGGGGCATTTGTCAACTTCAGGCAACTTGGCACAGAGAGTTTTGTAAATAACCAACACACAAGGAGTAAAAATTTATGGCATTTCTAACTGGCAAGACTAAAGGTGGTCAAGAGTGGACACCGCGCTTTGTCGAAAGTATTGATCCAGAAAAATGTATCGGTTGTGGACGCTGTTACAAGGCCTGCTCGCGCAATGTTCTCGGACCGACCGATATCTACGATGAGGAAAACGATACCGAACATATGGTTATGACTATTGTCAACGGCGATAACTGTATCGGCTGTATGGGCTGTATAGCTACCTGCCCGAAAAAATGTTTCACTGTTGCTCCACTGGAAATATAAAAGTAAGCATAAGCGCAATAAAAGCTAGATCAAGAACACTTCTCCATGGGTACAGGGCGGTACTCTTCTATATCTATTAATTCATGACAACGGTGTCACTTTTTTCCACCGATCGGAATAGTGCGCACAGACCCTATTAGAGGGTTTGTCGCTTAATTCCTTTTTGGCTTGAAGGAGAAACACCATGCTAACGCCATGTCAAATGATGAAGAAAAAATCTGAGCATCCCTGCTTTGGTGGTGACCATAAAAACAGTGCCCGTATTCACCTCCCTGTAGCCCCAGCCTGCAATATCAAGTGCGGTTTTTGTGAGCGCAAGTTCGATTGTGTAAACGAAAGCCGTCCCGGCGTTACCAGCAAAGTGCTCAACCCGCAAGAGGGTTTAGAGCGTCTGGAGTTGGTGTTGCGCCACCCCGAAGCGGGGCCGAAAATGAAGGTTGTCGGCATTGCTGGCCCCGGCGATCCCCTCGCCAACGAAAACACCTTTAAAACCTTTGAGTTGATTCGTGCCGCCCATCCCGAGATGACCCTGTGCCTGTCTACCAATGGCTTGATGCTGCCCGAGAAGATAGAGCGCATTATCGAGCTGGGGATTCACAGCATCACCGTTACCATGAACGCTCTTACTCCGGCTACTGGCAGTAAGGTCTATGAGTGGATCCATTACCAGGGGAAAAAATTTACCGGCGAAGCCGCTGCCGCTTTTCTGATCGATAAGCAGTTAGAAGGGGTAAAACTAGCGGCTCAAGCAGGAATGTTGGTGAAAATCAACCACGTCTATATGCCGGGCATTAACGATCATGAAACCCTCGATCTGGCAGTTACTGCACGTCGTTTGGGGGCAACCATGATGAATATTGTCCCACTTATCCCTATCGGCATCTTTAAGGATTGTGAACCACCCTCAGCCGATGAGATGGAGTTTATCCGCTCCCAAGCCGAGATGATTTTATCGCAGGCGCGTCATTGTAAACAGTGCCGTGCCGATGCCGCCGGTATTATCGGCCAAGACCTCGATCTAAATCAATTGAAGGTGTTAAGCGCATAACTTATCTCAGGCTAAACCCTAAGGGCAATTCACGAATTGCCCCAGGTGTTAAGCGCATAACTTATCTCAAGCTAAACCCTAAGGGCAATTCACGAATTGCCCCAGGTGCTAAGCGCGTAACTTATCTCAGGCCGTTTAATTTGGAGTTTGCACTATGGTTACCATTATTCAAAACGACAACCGTGTCCCGTCCGGTTTGTGTAGCAGCTCTGGCGACGTACAGCTTGTGCGCGCCTATGAGCAGCAGCCGTTTCCCGCTGTGCATGACTTGGATGCCGTGATTATTCTTGGTGGCTACATGAGTTTTGATGATGACGACCAGTACCGCTATTTGCGTACAGTGAAAAATTTTATGGCTGCAGTGCTCGACCAAGATGTGCCTATGCTCGGAATTTGCCTCGGAGCGCAGATGCTCGCCGATGTGCTCGGTAGCCCAGTTTATCACCAGCGCAGCCAAGAACGGGGGCTTAGCACTATTCGCTTAACTGAGGCTGGCACTAAAGATCCGCTGTTTTCCGGCCTGCCGCCAACCATTAGCGCTTTTCAGTGGCATAACGACAGTTTTGCCATTCCCGACGGTGCCACGCAGCTAGCTTACAGTGCGCAGTGTCACGCTCAGGCCTTTCAGTATCACCGCGCCTACGCGGTGCAGTTTCATCCGGAAGTGACACCGGCTATCGTAGATGAATGGTGCCAACACTATGGTGATTGTGCGGATATCTCCAGCGCTTTCCACAGCGCTTACGACCATCACAGCCAACAGAGTCGACGCCTGTTGCACAACTTTTACCCGAATAGTCAGCTAACGGCATAATCTGCTGCACAATAGAGAGGTGCACCCATGGATAAAATAGACGCAACCCGTAATGTTGTGATTGACGATACTACCCTGCGTGATGGCGAACAGACCGCCGGAGTGGTGTTCTCGCTCGAAGAGAAGAAGAGTATAGCCGCCATGCTCGATGCCATTGGTGTCGGTGAGTTGGAGTGCGGCATTCCCGCTATGGGACGCGAAGAGCAGGCTTCGGTGCGTGCGCTGGTGGAGATGAATCTCAACGCGCGCCTCATCACCTGGAACCGCGCGGTGATCTCCGATATTCAGGCCTCCATTGATAGTGGCGTTAGTGCTGTGGATGTCTCGTTGTCGGTGTCGGATATCCACATGGAGCATAAGCTGGGCAAGTCGCGCCACTGGGTAAAAGAGCAGCTGAAGCGCGCCCTCGACTTTGCCAAAAGTCACGATCTGTATGTCTCTATCGGTGGTGAAGATTCCAGCCGTGCCGATCTAGATTTTATCTGCGAACTGATGGATATCGGCCTAGAGTACGGTGCCGACCGCTTCCGCTTTTGCGATACCCTAGGTATCCTCGATCCCTTTGCCACCTACGATCAGGTGAGCTACCTGCATCGGCATAACTCCTTAGCTCTCGAAGTGCACACCCATAACGATTTGGGGATGGCTACTGCCAACGCTATTGCCGGTATTCGCGCTGGCGCTGACTTCGTCAACACTACGGTCAATGGCCTCGGGGAGCGCGCCGGTAATGCCGCGCTGGAAGAGGTGGTTATGGCCATGAAGTATGCCTGTCAAAATCCGCTGGCTATAGATACCTCGCGCTTTGTCGAACTGTCGCGCCTAGTCGGTTGTGCCAGCCAGCGCCCAGTGCCCGATTGGAAGGCGGTAGTTGGCGAGAAGGTGTTCTCCCACGAATCCGGCCTGCATGCCGATGGCGTGCTGAAATATGCACAAAACTACGAAGGCTTTGATCCCGCCGAAGTGGGGCTACAACGCTATATGGTGCTGGGGAAACACTCAGGTGGCCATGGACTACAAAATCGCTTGAGCCAACTCGGAATCAACCTAAGCGCCACCGAGATCAGCACCCTGCTCGATAAGGTGCGCTCCAGCGCGCAGGAAAACAAGCGCTCCTTAGCCGATAGTGAGCTGTTATCCCTGGCTTATCAGGATTTTCCCAGCCTGCAATTGGTTAATGGTTAACAGCAACGCATACGGCAGAAACTGCCAGTTAGGCTATGAGGTCAATATGCAACAGGTGAGTAAAAAAAGTGATCGCTACGTCAGCTTCAAGGGCATTGAGTGTGAAAAAAATTGCGCAAGTTTAATGGCTATGCTGCGCAGCCACATTGATGACCCAGAAAAAAACAACCCATTTTGGGATAAATTTAGACAACTTCTCGCTGCTGCCGATGATGGCACCGGGCAGGATTATCTCTTCTTGATCCATAGTTATATCAACAATATCCAAGAGCTGTTTGACCTATATGAAGATCATGAGGCGCTAGCTCTGTTACGTAAAATTGAAGTTGAGTGTTGTTGATTAACACCTGCCTAAGCTAATCAGCGGCGCGCGTAGCCATAAAAAAAAGGAGTACTGGATATGCGTATATATCGTTGGTTGTGTTTTGTTGTGGTGCTGGTTGCGCTAGTTGCTGCGGAGGCCGATAACTGTGCGGCGGCGCAAACCATAGAGTCGCCGCTTACCTTTGGCATTAATATCCGTACTCGTTATGAGCTGCAAAACAACTTTAATCAGAAATACTATGGTGCCAATCCTGCACAGGGCGAGGCCAATGATGGCTTTGTTTTAGGGCGGCTGCGCGCTGGCTTCGATTGGCGACCACTGGACAACATCCATCTGGCGCTGTGGGGCCAGTCCTCCGATGCTTGGGATTATGCCATGCCCGACTCAGCCTACGCCAACAAAACCTTTGGTATGACCAACCATCCGCAAAAAGATCGCTGGGAGCTGTACACCAGCTATATCGAAATCTCCGCTATCGCCGCGCAGGATCTCACCCTAAAAGTGGGTAGGCAGAAGATATTTTACGGCAACAACCGCGTCTTCGGCCCCGGCGAGTGGGGCAACAGCGGACGCTGGGTGTGGGACGCGGCAAAACTGTCCTGGGCCTTTAAGCGTGGCTTTGTCGATATCTACTATGGCAAAACCATGCTGCATCAGATTGATAACTTTAGCCTCAACCATCGTCATGGCTATGAGAGTCTTGGTGGCTATGCGCACATCGACATCCTGACTGGCGCGCTCAGCCTGGCTATCGAACCGATGCTGTTCAGCAAAAATGACTATCATCCGCACTACACTGGCGAAGTCGACAAAACAGCGGACGATCTCACCTTCTGGTATGGCGGCGCACGCCTGACCGCCCAACTCCACAACCTTAGTCTCGATGCCACCTATGTGCAGGAGCGGGGCCATTTTGCCGAAGATGATATAGATGCCTATGGCTACCATGTCATGCTCGCCTATAAGTTTTCCGCCCCGTGGCAACCGCAACTCAAACTGGCCTACAGCTATGCTTCGGGCGATTCTGACCCCTACGATGGCAAAAATGAGACCTTTCACGAAGCCTTTGGTGCCAAAGATAAAATGTATGGGCGGATGAATCTGTTCTCGTGGAGCAATCTACGCGATTTAGAGGTTGGGGTGAGTGTTAAACCGCATAAAAAGATCTCCATCAACGTTACCGCTCATCAGTTTAAACTGGCGCAAAGCAGCGATGGTTGGTCACTCAATCGCTCTTTTTATCGCGATAAAAGCGGCAACAGCGGCACCGATGTGGGCAAAGAGCTGGATCTAGTCATCGCCTATAAACCGCTACCCGAGCACAAAATTACCACCGGCTTTGGCCATTTTTGGCCAGATGAATTTGCCGAGAATATGGCCTCCGGCCAGCAGGCCAACTGGTTCTTCTGCCAGTGGGAATATACCTTCTCCACCGACGTGTGATCGTCTGGTGCACGCGAATTGCATAATTACGTGGTTTGATCCTGATTTTTGATCGTCCGGCGCACCCTGATTTTGGTTATGCGGCGCACAGGGCGCGGGCACACACAGGGGTGTGCCCCTACGGGTGGTTTTGATCGTCTGGCGCACCCTGATTTTGATTATGCGGCGCACAGGGGAGGGCACAAACGCGAATTGCATGATTGCGTGGTTAATTTTTGTGTAGGGGCACACCCCCGTGTGTGCCCTGGTTTTGATCGTCCGGCGCACCATGATTTTGATTATGCGGCGCGTAGGGCGAGGCGAACGTGCGAATTGCATGATTGCGTGGTTGGTTTTGTGTAGGGGCACACCCCTGTGTGTGCCCTGATTTTTGATCGTCCGGCGCACCCTGATTTTGGTTATGCGGCGCACAGGGCGCGGGCACACACAGGGGTGTGCCCCTACGGGTGGTTTTTGATCGTTCGGCGCACCCTGATTTTTGATTATGCGGCGCACAGGGCGCGGGCACACACAGGGGTGTGCCCCTACGGGTGGTTTTCATCGTCCGGCGCATCCTGGTTTTGATTATGCGGCGCGCAGGGCAAGGGCACACCCCCGTGTGTGCCCAGGTTTTGATCGTCCGGCGCACCATGATTTTGATTATGCGGCGCGCAGGGCGAGGGCACACGCGTGTTGCATGATTGCGTGGTTGGTTTTGTGTAGGGGCACACCCCCGTGTGTGCCCTGGTTTTAATCGTCTGCCGCACCATGATTTTTGATTATGCGGCGTACAGGGCGCGGGCACACGCGTTTTGCACAAATTATGTGGTTGATCCTGATGTAGGGGCACACCCCCGTGTGTGCCCTGGTTTTCATCGTCCGGCGCACCATGATTTTTGATTATGCGGCGCACAGGGCGAGGGCACACACAGGGGTGTGCCCCTACGGGTGGTTTTTGATCGTTTGGTGCACCATGATTTTGATTATGCGGCGCACAGGACGAGGGCACACCCCCGTGTGTGCCCTGGTTTTCATCGTCCGGCGCACCATGATTTTTGATTATGCGGCGCGCTGGGCAAGGGCACACACAGGGGTGTGCCCCTACGGGTGGTGTTGTGATTTGGGTGAAATAAAAATAAAATTACTTTTTTACTAAACTAACTAAATAGATGTGCCGAATAGAGACCTAACGCGGGGAATTTTATTAAATGAAGGAGGTGAGTTGGCGTACTTAACTCTTAAACTACCCCGAGGATAAAAACGAATTTTTTTGTAACACGCAGTAACATTCATCGCAACACTAGGGCAAGGATGCCCGCTAAACAACTCATGGAGGATAAATCTCATGGCATTAACAATTAACACAAACGTAGCATCCCTTAACGCGCAACGTAACCTCAGTTCATCTCAATCAGACCTTAATACCTCAATGGAACGCCTCTCATCTGGTCTGCGTATCAACAGCGCAAAGGACGACGCTGCGGGCCTGGCAATCTCTGACCGCATGACTTCACAGATTACCGGTTTAACCCAAGCGGCACGTAACGCCAACGATGGTATCTCACTGGCGCAAACTGCTGAAGGTGCCCTGCAAGAGAGCACCAACATTCTGCAACGTATTCGTGAGCTGGCTGTACAGTCTGCCAACGATACCAACACCGATACCGACCGCGCTTCTCTGCAGGCAGAGGTTGATCAGCTGCAGGAAGAGTTAGATCGTATTGCCGAAACAACAGAGTTTAACGGTAAAAGTCTGCTCGATGGCAGCCAGGCAGGTGATAGCGCCTTTACTTTTCAAGTTGGCGCCAACGCTGGTGTCAGCCAGACCATCAGCTTTGGTATCGACGGTGCAAGCACCTCTGATCTGAGTTTTACTGGTGCAACAATTGCTGCTGGTAGTGAAGTTACCGGTACTAATGTGAGTGGTACTGTCCTCGAAGAGGGTTCGATTGCTGTCAACGGCGTCGACATTGAGGCCCCAGCGTCCGCCAGTAATGTTGATATTGCTGCGGCCCTTAATGCTGCTGCAACCACAGCCAGTGATGGTGATGATGCCGTCGAAATTGCTAAGGCGGTCAACGTGCAGACCATTGATTTTGCCAAAGTCACCCTTGATTCTGTTGGTGGAGCTACTGCGACAGAAACTACAGCTGGTGTTGAGGCCGTTGCCGAAGTACAGGCACAGGATCTCTCTACTATTAAAGGTGCCGTTGACGATACTATCACTTGGACGTTTGCTGATGGCGAAACTGCTCAATTTGTCCTCACCTCAGCCATTACTGGTGATGCTGACATGGATGCGGCTTTAAACGGTAAGACAATAACCGATAGCGCGAGCAGAGAATGGACGCTTACCGCTACTGGCGATGATGGAAGCTTAACACTCACGCAAGATGCTGGCTTCGAATCACCTGCCGGTGCTATTACTAGTACGGTTGTTAGCGATACAAGTAGTGGTGGCACACTCGTGCAGCCAGCTGTTGATACTGGTTCCGTTACTACCGCTGGTGTCGCTGAAGAACTAGCAGCACAAACTCTTGATCTGTCAGAGATTACTATCGAAGCTGGCGCTTCGATGGATTTCGAAATTGGTGGCACCACCGAGACTTACATCAACGAAGGTACTGAGGCCCTAACCGGTGCTGATCTTGCTGCAGACGTCGAAACTTACCTTACAGCTAATGCTTCAGCTGACTATACTTATCTCCAAGATGGCTCCACTGCAAAGTTAAATATCGCTCAAGTTGCTGACTCTGGGGCTCCTATTGACCTTATTACTGCTACCCCTGACGATGTCTCGATTATCGGTACTTACGAGATTACGCTAGACAGTGGTACTGCAGTTGATGTGACAGCCACTGCCGGTGCTGTCGTGTCAGCAGCAGAGATAGCTTCGGTAATTAATGATGTTGATGGTTTTACTGCTGAGGTAAATGACGACGGTGCTGTTGAAATTACCAAGACCGATGGCACAAGTTTTACCATGACAGAAAGTATCGATATTGACGGCGACGGAACTATGGATGCTGATGCTGTTGGTCTTGCTGGCGTCGGTGAAGATTCGGCTGACTTTAACGGCCAAGTCTCTCTCAATAGTGATGCGGATATCGTCTTGACTGGTGACGGCTTAGCCGAAGCAGGCCTGTCAGCGGTTGGCGAAACAACGACCACTGTTGAAAATATTGATATCTCCTCGCGTGAGGGTGCAGTAACCGCCATTAGCTCTGTTGACGCGGCTCTACAACAGATTGACACTATTCGTGGTGACTTAGGTGCGGTACAAAACCGTTTCGAGTCTACTATCGCTAACCTGTCAAATGTTTCTGAGAACCTTTCCGCTGCTCGTAGCCGGATCCTCGATGCGGATATCGCTGAAGAGACCTCTAACATGACCAAACAGAACATTCTGCAACAGGCTGGTGTATCTATCCTGGCGCAGGCTAACCAAGCTCCTCAGTTGGCACTATCACTGCTGGGCTAATTTGATCCACCGGTTGGGATGGCACAGCACCTAGTGTCCCTACAGCCATAACAATTAAGGGGGTCGGCTTTTGCGGCCGGCCCCTTTTTTCGTCGGGGCTAATTTTCCTGTGTGAACTCCTGTTCATTTAGGGTGGGACAGTGGAGGACAGTGCCTGATGTTTAATATTGATATGTTAGGATGTAGGGTAATGGCGGACAGTGCCCGCCCTACCCTGTGTTATGTTCGGTCGTGGTAGGGGCACGTCTGTGTGTGCCCTGGTGGTAAGAACGTAGGTCGGGCACTGCCCGACGCTTATAGCATGCTTAGTGATTTAAGCATGTGAGGAGGTTATATGAATGTAGAATCGGTAAATACGGCTAACTCGTTGCAACAGGCGACAAAACAGCCTAGCGATAATGTGGCGGCGCAGCGTAAAGCTCAAGACTCTGGTGCTGAGGTCGATCAGGCTTCTGCTGCGAGTAGTAATAAACTGCAGCCAGAGGAGCTGCTCAGCCAGATCAATGCGCTCACCGAAGATGGCTTGTATAGCGTGCGCTTTGAAAATAACACTGATGCCGATCAGTTGGTGGTGAAGATTGTAGATACGCAAACCGATGAGATTATTCGGCAGGTGCCAGCTGAAGAGGTGTTGAACCTGTCGGTGCGCATGGATGAGTTGCGCGGCAATATTGTCGATACTGCCAGCTAGGTTTTTGCAGATTGCAAGTTGCTCAGCGAAATCGTAGAGACGTTGCATGCAACGTCTGTACATAAGCAAGTGTTTTCTTAACGTCTGTATATAAGCAAGGTTTTTCTAAACAAATTGTCTCTTTGTGCCGATACAACAGATACATGTGGTGTATGTTTAGCGTTCGTTAGATAAAGGAGTTAATTATGGCTGATATTACCTTTGGTGGCTTGGCGACAGGATTGCCTACGGATGATATCGTAAGTCAGTTGATGGATATCGAGCGCCAGCCTATAGATCGTTTAGAGGCGTTGCAGGAGTCTGAGGCTACGCGGCTGCAGGCGTTTAAGCAGTTGGATACGCGCTTGGAAGCTCTGCGCGAAGCTGCTGGCGACATGAATATCACCAGTGAGGTGCGCTCTAGCAGTATCAATTTGAGTTCGGAAGATACTTTTACTGCCAGCAGCACTGGTGCCAGCACGGGCAGCTACGATGTAGCGGTGGTGCAGTTGGCGCAAGTGCAAAAAACGGTGAGTGGCGGTTTCGATTCGCAAACTGCAGCGCTTGGCACTGGCACCTTTACCATTGGCGACGAGACTATAACTCTGGATGAGTCGAATAACTCTCTGGCCGGATTAAGGGATGAGATCAATGCCTTGGCCGAGAGCACTGGGGTGCATGCGGCCATCATAAATAATGGTCAGGATAGCAATGCCTACCGTTTGGTGTTGACTGGTCAGGATGCGACTACAAGTTTTACTGCCAGTGCCTCAATTGTCGATGCAGATAGTGCTGCGCTTAACTTCTCCTTGAGTGAGACGCGCTCGGCTCAGCAGGCGATAATAGAGGTTGATGGTATTGAGGTAGTTAGTGATAGCAATACTGTCAGCGGTGCTATTGCTGGGGTAACTCTGCATCTTAACGATGTTAGTGAGGTTAAATCGGTAGATGAGTCTGGTGACCCCGTTTATGCTACGACGCTGATGTCGGTAGAGCCTGATACCGCCACTTTAAAAGAGAAAATCAGCACTTTTGTCAGCAGTTATAACTCCATTATGGATTGGATATCCGCCGGTTATGATGAGTTTGGTGCTTCGGCTACCAGCGATGAGGAGATTGCTGCTGGAGCAGAAGAGACCTTAAGTAGCGTGGTGCGTGGTGATAGCACGGTAAATAGTGTGAAGCGCCAGCTACAAAATATGCTCTCTACCGTGGTGGACACTAGTGGGCCATACAAGGTGCTATCGCAGTTGGGTATCTCGACGCAAAAGGATGGCTCAATTGAGCTGGATGAGAGCGTATTGGATACGGCGCTGGAGAGCAATTTTGACGATGTGGTCAGCCTGTTTGCTGGCGAAGGCGACTCCACTGGGGTGATGCAGACCTTTAACGCCTCGTTGCTCAATCTTACTGGATCTACTTCGGGGATGTATGCGGGCAAAGAGGATAGCTACGATAGTGCGGTGGCGCGCATTGAAGAGCAGCTGTTGCGCTTGGAACCGCTGATGGAGAAGAAAGAGTCGACTATGCGCGCGCGTTTTTCCGCTATGGAGTTGCTGGTTAGTGATATGAACACGCAGAGCAGTTTTTTAACCCAACAGATGGATATGTTAACCAATATGCTGACGGGGAATAGCTAATATGAATACTTATACGCAACAGTATCAACAGAATCAGATTCTTACCGCGAGCCCAGAGCGTATCTTAATTATGCTCTACGATGGAGCCATTCGTTTTACCCGCCAAGCTATTATGGGCATTGAGAGTGGCAATAGAGTGCAAAAGCTCGAAGGTATCAGTCGGGCTATGGCAATTATTTCTGAGTTTGCTAATACCTTGGATCATGGTATTGGGGGTGAAATTGCCGCTAATCTCGATGGACTGTATGCCTTTATGAATAATGAGCTCAGCAAGGCTAATTTAAAGAACGATGTCAGTAAGCTGAAGGTGGTAGAAAAGTTGCTGGTTAATCTGCGCGGCACCTGGACTGAGGCGATTGACATTGCTGCTCAGGAGAAGGTTGCTCAAGATAATGAGGCGGTTAGTGTAGCGCCATCAGCACCAGAGCGTGCTGCCGCACCGGCTCCGGCTGTACCCGCATCTTATGGCGCACCAGCGCAGCTGCCCCCTAACTATAAACCCCTGAGTGCTGCTGGTTAAGGTTGGTATTTTATGCCGGAAAATGTTGCTACGCCAGAGCTCTCGCCGGAGTTGACGCTCAGTCTGTTAACTTCGATTGAGCTGTATCAGGTGGTGTTGAGCCAGATGCAAAAGATATCGGCGGCCATGTCAGCCTCCTCTGCTCTGCCTACTTTAGTGCAGCAGTTACATGAGCAGCAGTTAGCGGCGCAACGCCACGACGCAGGCTTGCTGGAGTTGCTGCAACAGGCTGATGGTGCGCTGGCTCACCACCCGCTCTATATGCAACGTATGGATTTAATAGGGCAAGTTTTGCAATTGAATCGTTTACTTTTACCCAATATTAATGGCATGATGGCCCTCATTTCGCACGAACTTAAGCAGGTGCATAATGGCCGCGTAGTTATGGGGGGGTATAAACAGGCGACTAAAAAGAGCGGACGGATCGTTAAATCTTCTGTTTAATTGAGCTTTTTGCTGTCGCTGAATGTTTATCGCCTATGTCTTTTATTGGTAAAAGTTAGATTTGGAGCCTGGGGTGGTAGACTTTGCTCTCTTTAAATATCTAGATAAACCTGCACTGATACGTGTATTTATCCTTAAAGATGATGGTGCCAAGGTTCGTCTGGAGGCGGTGGCGCGTATTATCGCAACTCCCTATTTAGAACTCAAGTTTCGTCCCGATGAATTGCCCACCGAGTTGATTCGCAATGGCGGTAAGCTGTTGTTGTCTCTGGATACGCGTTTGGGTACGGTCTCTATGTATGCGCATGTCGATGAGATGATCAACGCGCGGGTGTTGCGTGTGCTGGGCATGGAGTCCTTTGCCTACTCGCAGCAGCGCGAATATTTTCGCGTTAATACGGCGATTAAGGTGCTGTACCGTAAAGAGACAATGGCCAGCAAAGAGTTGCCCCTAGTACAGAGCTCTACTATTAATATTAGCGGCAGTGGGGCGCTGGTGAATATGGCCGAACGCGTTAAGTTAGGGGATACTTTCGAACTTGAGCTGTTTCTTCCCGAGGCGGAAAATGTTAGCTGCTCCGGCTTGGTGGTGCGTGTAGATGAAAAGCTGCGCAGTGGTTTTGAGATCGCGCTGCACTTCTTTAAGATCGAGCCCGATGCCTTGGATCGGCTTATCTCCTTTTGTTTGGCGGAACAGCGCCTGCAGTTGCGCACTAAAGTGCAGATTGCCGGTTTTAACTAAATTGCCAACCTCTTCTGTGCCGCTCTTTTCGCTAACTCTCCTGCGCTCTGCAATTTTGTTCTTCTCTTCATTGACCCTATCTTGTGCCTGCTCTAGTGTTGGGTAAATTACTGCTTGCGCTAAAGCTTTATCTCTGCGCTGTCGATGAAATTCTATGGATATAATCGCGCCGATAACTCCCAATAGCTACAGTGTTGCTGCTATCAATCCCGCTAAAAGTGTGGATAGTGCGGTGCAGCACAATCTGCTGCCGCAACAATTTTTGCAGGCCACAGTGGTGAGTGGCGGAAGTACTGAGGCGGTGCTCGATTTTGCCGGGCAGAAGGTGCCGGTGCAGACGGAGCAAACGCTGGCCAGCGGGCAGAAATTAAATCTTCAGGTAGTCGCCACGGAACCGCAACTGAAGTTGCAGATTGTTGCCGATGGTGCCGACCCAGCTCTGTTACGCTTGGTGCATGTTTTTGATCATCGCAGTGACTTAGGCAGTAAGGTAGCGCAACTCCTGCAACAGCGCTTGGTGCCGACGCAGGCAACGGCAAATAGCCAAGTATCCAGCTCGACAATCAATCCGTCAACAACTCCGCCGACCAATCAGCCAACAACTCCGACGGCAACTCCGACGGCAACTCCGACGGCAACTCCGACGGTAACTCCGACGGTAACTCCGACGGCAACTCTGTTGACCACGGCCAATACGTTGCAATCAGCTACCCTGCCAACTAGTGCGGCTGCAACTGCTGCTGTTTCAGGTGGCCAAGCCAGCACTGTGCCTCCGGCCATTCCCGGCATAACGGCGGGAGCTAATGGTGCAGTTACTGCTCAGGTGGTGCCTAGTGGCGCTCAAAATGCTGAAGGCGTTGCTACCAGCGCACAGGGAGCTGCGGCCACCAATGTAGCCAATGCGAGTAGCGCCCTCGCGGCTAATTCTGCCACTTCAGCCAGTGCAAACCTTGGCGCGCAGGGCGCAACACAACCTGTGCTAGCTGCCGAGACGCAAACAACTTTGCCCACGAGTGCGCCACCTTTAGCTGCGGTATTTTCCGCGCAGCAGTGGCAACAGTTAGAGCAATTGGCCACAGGGCTGACCAGTGCCATGGATCAACCCAACGAAAAGTTGCTTGTTAATATGGCGCGGATGCTCGGCTTGGATTTCGAGTTTTTGACGGCACAAAAGCTGACAGAAAACAACGAGGCGGCAACTCATGGTTTAAAGGGGATGTTGAGCAGTGTGCTGGATAATGGTGACATAGCCAGCGCAGTGCGTGAACAGGCCAGTAGCATGACGCAGCAGTTGGAGAGCCTGCAACTGTGCCGCTTGCGTTTAGCGCAGGATGGGGTGCTTTTCTTGCCTCTGCCCCTCGATTTTTTGGAACAGGGCTACGTGCTCTTTGAGCAGCAATCTCAACAGAATAGTGCTGAGGATAATGCTGCGGCACAGCCTAGCTATCTGGTATCAATTAATCTGAGTATGGCTGAACTGGGGCCAATTCAGGCCAATCTGCTATTTGAACAACAGCAACTATTTGTGCGGATTAAGTGTGCCGATGATGCCAGCGCGACTGCGGTGCGGCAAAGCATTGACGAACTGCGCCAAGGGTTGCAGGAGTTCAATCTGGGGTCGGTGCAGGTAACGACCGGAGCTGAAGATCCCGCACTGGAGCTGCTGCGTCGCCTGCAGCCGCAAGCATCTGCTGACCAATCTCTCTTTGATACGCGAGTGTGATTATGGCTGATGTCGAAAAGCCGAAAAAGGCCATAGCGATAACCTATGATCGTGAACGCAGCGATGCCCCGCTAGTAGTGGCCAGCGGCCAGGGTAATATGGCCGAGCAAATTATTAAAGTTGCCAGAGAAGCAGGGTTGGAAATCACCCAAGATGCCGATTTGGCCGAGGTGCTAGCTAAAGTGCCAGTAGGCACCGAAGTGCCGGTTGAGCTATATCAAGCCGTAGCCGAGGTGTTGGCTTTTGTGTATCGGGTTAATAAGAAGCAAGGTGGGTAGGGGTTGGTGTGGTTGGATCTGGTAGATTGGGTCAACCAAGAGTTTCTAATAATAACACTCACCGACTAAAGTAATCCGGTGTCGCGCCACCGGACTGCGCCATCCTTTTAGAATCATCCAAAAGGATGCAAAACATGACCCGCAAGTTGTCTTGCCCTTCGGGTATCCTCCCTTCACTCGCTTACCCCGAGAAGCCCGTAAAAACTCGCGTTCCGCTCAAACAGTTTACGGGCAACCTTCTCGGTGACACTCATTGCGTTCGGCGGCGACAAAGGGGGGGGAAGAGCAACCACACCAAACCCACCAATTCCCAGCAAAAGCTAATACCGTTCCGCATCAATTCCTACCACTACAGCAACACAGTAGAACCGTCCGCCATTCTAAAGGATGGCGGCTCGCCAATATTGGCAATTGCTGTATGGCATGTTACTCAACAAAAAATCGAATATGCCGTCCGCAGGACGCCCCTTAAAAGCCATTTTTGCTTACTTTTTGGGGCTCAGCAAAAAGTACGTCGCCTGCCGGGGCGAAACCCGGCGGTATTGATTTTGAATTTGGTTGATGAATTGTGATCAACTTTTATCAGGCGGATAATAACACTCAGTGGCTAAAGTAATCCGGTGTCGCGCCACCGGACTGCGCCATCCTTTTAGAATCATCCAAAAGGATGCAAAACATGACCCGCAAGTTGTCTTGTCCTTCGGAGACCCTCACTCCACTCGCTTACCCCGAGAAGCCCGTAAAAACTCGCTGCGCTCAGACAGTTTACGGGCAACCTTCTCGGTGACGCTCATTGCGTTCGGCGGCGACAAATAGGGGGAAAGCTGAGACCACCAACCCCAGGGCAAAACCCAAAACCGTTTCGTATTAATTACTACCACTAAGGCAACAAAGTAGCACCATCCGCTACCCTTAAAAGGGTGGCGGTACGCCAAACTTGGCAAATGATGAATAGAATATTATCCAACAAATAACAGAATATGCCGTCCGCAGGACGACCTTAAAGCCATTTTTGCTTACTTTTTGGGGCTCAGCAAAAAGTACGTCGCCTGCCGGGGCGAAACCCGGCGGTATTGATTTTGAAGTTGGTTGTCGAATTGGAAATGATGAATTGATTCTTGCGAAATGTAATCAACACTTATCGGACGGATAATAACACTCCTCAGCTAAAGTAACCCGGTGACGCGCCACCGGACTGCGCCATCCTTTTAGACTCATCCAAAAGGATGCAAAACATGACCCGCAAGTTGTCTTGTCCTTCGGATTCCCTCCCTCCACTCGCTTACCCCGAGAAGCCCGTAAAAACTCGCGTTCCGCTCAAACAGTTTACGGGCAATCTTCTCGGTGACACTCATTGCGTTCGGCGGCGACAAATAGGGGGAAAGCTGAGACCACCAACCCCAGGGCAAAACCCAAAACCGTTTCGTATTAATTACTACCACTAAGGCAACAAAGTAGCACCATCCGCTACCCTTAAAAGGGTGGCGGTACGCCAAACTTGGCAAATGATGAATAGAATATTATCCAACAAATAACAGAATATGCCGTCCGCAGGACGACCTTAAAGCCATTTTTGCTTACTTTTTGGGGCTCAGCAAAAAGTACGTCGCCTGCCGGGGCGAAACCCGGCGATATTGATTTTGAAGTTGGTTTTAGAAGTTATGCTTGAGGAATGTGGTCAACCCTTATCGACTGGATAACAACACTCATCAGCTAAAGTAATCCGGTGTCGCGCCACCGGACTGCGCCATCCTTTTAGAGTCATCCAAAAGGATGCAAAACATGACCCGCAAGTTGTCTTGCCCTTCGGGTATCCTCCCTTCACTCGCTTACCCCGAGAAGCCCGTAAAAACTCGCTGCGCTCAGACATTTACGGGCAACCTTCTCGGTGACGCTCACTGCGTTCGGCGGCGACAAATGGGGGGAGAATCTGGCAACCAATAAAGGCAAAAGCCAAAACCGTTCCGTATTAATAGCTACCACTAAGGCGACAAAGAAGGGGAAGCTAACAACCAATCCAGCAACAAAATGTAAAGTTAAACACCAAACCCTAGTGTGGGCACACCCCAACATAAACACTGGCGATACCAAAAGTTAGATCGTGATGACGAACATCGCTAAACCCAGCCTCTGTCATCATCTGTTTAAATTGTTGTTGCGGTGGAAAGGCTGCTACCGAATCGGGCAGATATTTGTAGGCGCTGCGTTTTGAGATTATGCCGCCGATAAATGGCAGAATGTGGTGAAAATAGGTGGTGTAGATGGTTTTAAACAGTGGATTTGCCGGAGTGGAAAATTCCAGAATTACTGCGCGTCCCCCCGGTTTGAGTACGCGACACATCTCGGCCAAGCCCGCTTGACGGTCAACTACGTTGCGAATACCAAAGGCTATGGTGATGCCGTCGAAGAGATTATCGGGATGGGGGATGGCTTCGCAGGGAGCATTGACCAGCATGATGCGCTCGCTATACTCCGATTTGGCGATCTTTTCGCGGCCCTGTAGCAGCATCCCCTGAGTGAAGTCTTCACCTACAATGCGTACCGAGTCTGGAGTGCGTGCGGCAATTTCCAGTGCTACATCGCCGGTTCCGGTAGCCATATCTAACACCATCCCTGCGGGTGGAATCTGCAGTTGGCCTACGGCAAAACGGCGCCATTGGCGGTCAATGCCGAGAGAGAGTAGACGGTTTAACAGGTCGTAACGTGGTGCTATATCATCAAACATGGCGCGAATGCCGCGTCCTTTGTCGCTAAGATTGAACATGGGAAACTCCTGCTGGTTCCTGAGTGAACTTTAGTGGGCGGTAAATAACTACCGCAGTCTTTACCATAAACTAGTGCGGGCGGCAACTAATCATAGCTTGTGGCTATGGGCTTGGCGGGTGAATCAATTGCCAACATTGGTCAATATTTTCAGCGGATTTTTTATCAATTTGCTCGGCAAGGTTATGGTTCTCTCCATAATGCCAAACAATTTACCCGCTACGGAACTGACCGATAGCAGCCTTACCTGAGGATCAAGTGCGGAGCCGGTAACGCTAAAGTTCGGTGCTATCAGAGTTTTATCGTCTCCAGCTAAAATCCACCCTGCAATTGGCAGGTTGTTGACCACTGTGTCTACTGTCCCGAGCGCCTTTACCCCCATGACCAGATCGAGCTGATCGTGAATCAGGTCGTGCTTGCCCACAATGGTTAGCCCCATCGCTTGGCTATCAATTACCAGATTGTCACTGCTGAGGGTGCCATTGCTCAGGCCGATATCGCTGCTGAGATGTTGAAATGGCATCCCTTGGTGATCCATATCGGGCAGGCTGAGGGAGAAGAGTTGGGCGACGTTGAGGAGTGAGAACGCTTTGGATAGCACTTTGAATTGGCGCAATACGCCATTGTTGATATCCAGATGAAAGGCGCCTTGGCTGTGCGCCAAGAAGCTGCTACCAATCGGCCCTTGAATGCTAAAGTTACCGCTGAGATGACCCGTAACGATACCGGTGCGTTGCAAGAGTTGGTTGTAGATTTTATCTGCGTTTACGTTGTGAATATCGCCGGTTATTTTCAGCAGCGAGTAATCTGCGGGCAGTCGTTGATCTTGGTGCTCGGCATTTTGATTCATTATCACCACTACTTTGCCGTTGCCACTGCCTGCATCGGCGTTAAAAAATAGTGGATCTATGCGCAGTTGTCCATGTTGATAATGGATTTTGCCGCTGGCGTTTTGAAAAGCAAACCCGCTGATTTTACCTTGAGCAACATGGGCATTTATATGGATAAACTCCTGATCGAAATCCGCTGTCTCTACCTGTGGTACTGTTGCGGTTGATGTTTTACTCTCGGCGGTTTCACTGCTGGTGTTAGCTGTCTCTGGTGCCGTGCTGGTAGTGCTGGCCGTGTCGGAGGTGTCGGAGGTGTCGGAGGTGTCGGAAACTTCATTGGCAGGTTGGTCGCTGTTGTGCCACAGGGCGATAACCTCATCTATGTTGGCGGTTGGGGCGTTAATGTCTAGTTCGAGCAGGGTTGGATAAAAGTCTAATTTGCCGCTGACTTCGGCGTGGGTGCCATTTTCTAAGTCGACACTGGCACCAATAAAATCTATTCCTTGGGCGTGGATATCTATGGTGCCCTCAAGGTTGTTGAGGCGCATGGCGTAATTGTTAAACACCAGATCTCGGGCGATAACACCATCTCCGGTTGCATGTATCTTGGCAACGGTATGACGCAGGTCGGCTATTGTAGCGTCAACCTGTATTGGCGACTCTCCCAGCATCAGTTTGATTGCTGGTGCCTTGACGCTAAAATTGTCTATATCTAGCGTGCCGTTAATGCGCCGAATCGGGGCAATCACATAGGTCGGCGTAATGGCACAATCGTGCAGCACAATCTGTCCACTGCCGTGTAGTTGTTGATCAACCTTTCGGTCCAGACTGTAGTGGGCAGCAATGTTGCCCTTGAGCTGCATATAGTCTAGCAGTCCAACTTTGGCGCTGATTGTGGCCAACTCATAGCTGGGTAGATGCAGGTCGAGGTGGTAATTATCCAGCGCGGTGTAGCTGGCGTTAAAGAGAATATTGTAGTTGGGGATGCTGAGCTCGCCTGCGCTAAATTGCCACTGCTGCTGTTGTTGGGATTCAACTTGCGCTGCCGGTGGGGTTATCAGGCAATGCAGGCTGCCTGTTGTGCCCGCCGCTTTGGTAATTAACTGCCTCCCATCAAGGGCGAGCGGGCTCAGGTCTAGCTCCACTGCCCAGCTAGCGTTCTCTTCTCGAGCAAGAGTTAGGTTTACCGGCCCGTTAACCTTGGCGTAGGGCTCAGTAAAAGTTATCTCAGAGGTGCTTAGTTGGGCGGTGGTGCCATCCCAGTTAAGCTGACCGCTAAAATTTGCAGCTTCAATGTTTTTATATTTTAGTCCTGTATGTTCAAAGTTAATTTGCCCCTGCTTAATAGTCGCACTGCTGAGATTGTTAAGCGGCGCCTCCAGCTCTAAGTTCTGGCACTGCACGCGCAGTTGGTTGAACTGCTGGGGAATATTGGCGCTGAGCTGGGCGGGAAGATAGGGGATAAGATCCTGCACGGGGAGTCTGTTGCTGTGCAGCTTGCTGTGCAGTAGTGCCGCGTCGCGTAAGTTATCTATGTGCAAATCAGCATTGAGAATGAGCTCGTTAAAGCGCAGTGTGCATTGGGTGGTGCTGAGGCTGTTATCGCTCCAGCGCAGTTGACTATCCAGTCCGATATATTTAATAGGAATCTGCCTGTTGCCGGGGATGGTTAACTGTTGATTGGGGTGCTTGGCCTTGGCGCTAGCGGCGAGGTTTAACTTGGTTGCGCGCTGACCATTGATCTCTAATTGTAGCGTATAGTTGCCGCCTAAACTATACTGCGGGTCTACTTGGATGTTGCTGCCGCTAAGGTTGGTGATTGTTGCCGCCAGACGGATCGGCGCATCCAGCCAGTTGGCGCTGATGTCTTTAACTCTGCCAGAGAGCTCTACCTGAGCTGGGGGCAGATTGTCCTGTTTCATCTCGCAGTTGGTGGAAAATGTGAGCTCCTGTCCGGCGCTGCCTATGGATGCATTTACGTTATGCAGCTCCCAGGCTCTGGAGTTGAGGCCGATATTCAGTTTGTTGGGCGCGATAAAAACAGTGCCGTCGACTATTTTTGCTTTGCGTAGCAGTTGGCCTATCTGTAGCGGTGCTTTAGCTTGTTGCTCTGGTGCTGGTTGAGCTGCGGTGTCCGGTTGTGGTGGCTGCTCAACGGCTTGTTGCCAGTGGATCTGTGGTTGCACCAAAATGAGCTTAGCGCAGATCAGTTGGCCGTGCAGCAGATCGCGCCATGAGAGGCCAACGTGTAGTTGCTCTATCGTGCAGTGCAGGCTTTGGTCGGTGCTGGTAAATGAGATCTGCTCAAAATCCAAAGTGGGGGTTGGATGAAAGCCAAGGGTTGCTTGGTGCAAAACTAGAGGCGCGCCGAGTTGTCTACTGAGCTGGCTGGAGATATAGGCACTGATCTGTTGCTGATGGGTGGAGATGTAGCCCCAACTGCCGAGGGCAAGCAGTATTAATATAAATGATGGCAAGAGAAGGTAGAGGTTGATATGCCGTCGCATGGTTAAATCCTTGATTGATGCTCTATGTTTACCCGAGGTGTTGAGCGCTGCCCTTGCTGGCAGCTGTTTACTGTAAAATATTATCCGGCAAATTCTAGCATGCTCAGTATGCGGTGAACACGAATTTTCTGTTATTAAGTGCTGCTTTACAGCACTGGTAGTGGTTGCTAATATAGCCCAGCATAGTGCGATACCCAATTGAAAATATTATAACAATTGCACATGCGCAGGGCGCACACTTTGCGCATGTCGCCGCTGCAGGCATATTGAGCTTAGCTGTGGTTTGACTTGTGGTCGTCCCAAGCCCAGAAGTGCTGCTGTCATTGTCGTTCCATTGTAGATAAATTACCCGTAGCTAGGATAGATAAATTGCTATTTTGCCGAGGATGATTAACGCTGCACTATGAAAATACGGCGGATCGAAATAATTGGTTTCAAATCATTTGTCGATAAAACTGTGCTCAATTTTGAGGACGGGGTGACGGCGATTTTGGGGCCCAATGGCTGTGGTAAGAGCAACGTCATTGATGCGGTGCGTTGGGGTATGGGTGAGCAGAATGCTAAGAATCTGCGCGGTCAGGCCATGGAAGATGTTATTTTTGGCGGCAGTGAGCAGCGGCGTGCTCATGGCATGGCTGAGGTGACTATGACCTTTGTCAATCGCAGTGGTTCCCTAACTTCGCCGCTGAATGCTTATAGCGAAATCATGGTGACGCGGCGCCTGTACCGCAACGGCGACAGCGAGTACCTACTCAATAAAGCGCCGTGCCGCTTAAAGGATATTGCCGAACTTTTTATGGATACCGGAGTGGGCGCGCGTGCCTACTCTATTATTGAACAGGGTAAAATTGGACAAATCCTCCATGCACGCCCCGAAGAACGTCGGGTGTTGATTGAGGAGGTGGCCGGTGTTACCAAGTACAAGGCGCGTAAACGGGCAGCACTGAGCAAAATAGAGTCTACGCGGCAGAACTTAATCCGCCTAAATGATGTGATCGCTGAGGTGCAACAGCAGCTGGATGGTTTGCGTCGGCAAGCTAACAAGGCGCAGCGTTTTCGCAAATTGCGCCAAGATATTAAAGAGCTGGAGTTGGCTTTAGCCTATGGACAGTGGTGCCAACTGCAGCAGCAGGCGCAGCAGCGGGAAGATGACTTTCGCCAGGGTGGTAGCAAACAGGTTAGTGCTGAGGCTGCCGTGGCGCGCCAGGAGTTACAGCTGGAGAAACTACGTTTGCAGCAGGGCGAGGCCGATGCCGCTGCAGCACGGACGCAGCGCCAGGTGTATCAGTGGAGTAACGATCTAAATCAGGTGGAAAATGAGTTGGCGCTGGGGCAGCAACAGTATCGCAATATGGATGAGCAAATTGCCCAGATCAATACCGAACTGGAGCAGTTGCAGGAAGCTGATCAGCAGCATGGAGCAGGGATTCAGCAATTAACCCAGAGTCAAAAGGAGCTGGAAAAACGCCTGCAGCATGCCCATAACCAGCACGGCGTTGCTAAGGATAATCTGGCTGAAGTAACTAAAATTGAGCAGGATTTGATCGGTCAATTGGAGCGTTTACGCGCCCAGTCGCGCACCGTTGGTGGCGATCAAATCCGCCAGCAGGCGCAGGTGGATGGTGCCGTTAAACAGCTCGAGTTGCTGCAGCAGCGGAAGCTGCGTCACGAAAGTGAGCGCGCCATGGTCGTGCAGCGCCAACAAGATCTAGTGCAGCAACAACAGCGTAATTCTCAGCAGCTGCAACAGTCGCAGCAAGCTTATGCGCAGATTACTCAGCAAATTGGTGATGTTCGCCAGCGTATTGAGCAGTTGCAGGCGCAGATAGCTACCTTGCGGCCGGAAGTTAATCGGCGTCAGCAACAACACGACCGCAATGAATCTCTGTTAGCTACGTTGCAGGAGTTGGCCACGAGTCGTGAGGGGTATGCAGAGGGGGTGCGTCAGCTGCTCTCGCAACCGCAAACCGCGCAGCTGTTTATGGGGGTTATCGCCGATGGGATTAGGGTGCAAGTTGGCTATGAACAGGCGGTTGCAGCGGCAATTGGCGAGTGCCTCTATGGTCTATGTGTCCAGAGCGCAGAAAATATAACCAGTGCCGAAACGGCGCTGTCTAAGGATTTACGCTGTGTGTATCAGTTGCGCTACCATGCGGCCGGTTTCCATCCCCATCAGCTTGGTGGTCGCGCTACAGCGCTGCTAGATCTTATCGATTTAGAAGAGAAGTTCAGACCATTTATCTCCTCTCTGTTGTGTGGCTGTTACTGTGTGGATAGTTTGACCGAATATTTAGCTGATCCACTACCTGTAGGTGTGGTGCTAGTTACTGCGGCGGGCAGTCGTCTCGATTGGCGGGGTACGCTGAGTCGCGGTGGTGGCGATGCCATAAAACAACAGCTGCAAAATAAGCGTCGCCTTGACGAATTACGCGAGCAGTGTGCTGCATCGCAGCTTCAAGCGGAACAGGCGCAGCAGCAGCTAGAGGAGCAATTGCAACTAAGTAGTGCTGCAAAAGATCAATGTCACCAGCTGGAGTTACAACAGCACCAGCATCAGAGTCGGAGTGCCGAACTCGAGCGCGATAAGCTACGCTTAGTTAAGGATTTGCAGCATTGGCAGGAGCGGGCGGAGCTGTTGACCTTTGAGGCTGGCCAATGGGATGAAGAGGCTAGCGTATTGGAGGGCCAGAAAGCTCTGGCCACAGATACGGTTATGGCTCTACAGCAACAACAGCAGGAGCTGGTGCTGGCCGAGCAGGAGTTGGCCGCCAAAAGCCAGCAACAGCAGCAGCTATGTGCGCTGCGGCAGCAAGAGCTGCATCAGTTGCGTATTGATATCGCCAAGATGAAGGAGCAGGAAAAGGCGCTAGCGCACGATCTTCAGCGTGAACAGCAACTGGCACAGCAGGAGCAGGCTAGGCAGGTACGCCAGGGCGAACTGCTAACCAGTTTGAGTGCGCAGCAGCAAGAGATTACCCAACAGCGGCGCGATCTGGATTTGCGTCGGCAGGTATTGCTGGAACATTGTCAACAGGAAAAACAGCTGCTCCAAGAGCTGCAGCATAAGGCGGAGCTTGCGGCGGAAAAGGTGGCGCAGTGCGAACTGTCACTTAAGCAACAGCGCGACCGTCTGCGCTGCGTTAGTGACGACCAGTCAAAGTTGCAATTAGCTTGGCAAGAGGTGTGTTTAGAGCGTGACCATTTGCGCCAGAGCATTTTGGAGCGCTATCGTCTCGATCTAGCTGCACCGCTGCAAGAGGAGTCCGCAGTTGGGGAAATTGCTGCTCTGCCGCAAGATGTCGGTAAGGCTGAAGCGCGCCTGGAAAAATTGCGCGCGCAGTTTAACGATTTTGGCGAAGTAAATCTGATGGCTATTGAGGAGTTTGCTGCGTTGGAGGAGCGTTTTAACTTCTTGACTGGACAGCGCGCCGATTTAACCAGCTCAATCGAAGATTTACAGACGGCTATTAACCAGATAAATCGTACTAGTCGGCGGCGATTTAAAGAGGCTTTTGAGCAGGTAAATGCTAAGTTTACCGAAGTGTTCCCACGCCTGTTTGTTGGTGGACATGCTGAGCTGACTCTGACCGATGCTGCCGATTTGCTCGATAGCGGCGTTGAGATAAGCGCCCAGCCGCCGGGGAAAAAGTTGCAAAATGTCGGTTTGCTCTCTGGTGGGGAGAAGGCACTGACTGCAGTGGCTTTGATTTTTGCGATCTTTATGATAAAACCATCACCGTTCTGTATTCTCGATGAAGTCGATGCTCCGCTTGATGATGCAAATATCGGCCGGTTTAATGAGATGGTTCAAGAGATGGCGGCAGCTTCGCAATTTATCATTATTACTCACAATACGCGTACGATGGAAATCGCCGATACGCTATTTGGTGTAACTATGGAAACGCCGGGAGTATCGTCGCTGGTTGCCGTGCGGATGGGAGATCTGTTGCACTAAGCAAAGGGTGAATAGTTGGCAAATTATGGTGGTTGCATCTACTGGGGCAAGCATGTACTGGAGTTTAATTTAAAGTTATGCCATTTAAAGGAATTTTAGCTGAACTGGTCTCTGATGAACTGGGAGTATGTAGTGCTATCCTTGCAGATTGGGAAGGTGAAGCAGTTGATTGGCTATCATCTGGGCGTTGTGCTGAAGACATTAAATTGTTCGGTGCCCATTTAGGTATTGTTCTAAATCAGATGTGCCGTATAGCGGTTGCCGCTGATTCTGGTGATGTCCAGGAGATCGCTATTCGTATGTATGGGGCAGATTGGTTTGTTTTTCCCATTACATCGGAGTATTATCTGGCAGTTGCTGCTGCTCATCGTGGTCAGCGGGCAAAAATTTGCCATATTGCCCAGCGCTGTGTCGAGCGCCTGCGGGTTGAGGTCGGTTAAGTCTCTTGGTAGCAATAAAACTAATAAAATTAAGGTAGTGATTTTTTATGCAGTGGTCAGAAATAATGCAGCAGGTATATCAGTTCTGGGGACATATTGCTGAGATCGTTTTGATGTGGCTGGCCCAGCTGGAGTTGTGGTGCAATCAACTTCTTCAGCAGGTGGTTGAAGTATTGGCGCGGTTAGGTGTCCCACAACAGTGGCAAATGATGGCTGCATATGGCTGTTTTTTTGCTGTGGCGACCTTGCTGGTGCTGCTGTTTATCTGGCGGGTTGTGCGCCGGCGCTCACGGCAACGGCCGAAACGCCCAGCGGCGGAATCCGCAGACGCAGAGGCTACTGCCCAGGAGCAGGAGGTTGCTGCAGGAGAGCGCCTGTTAGAAGATATATCCGATGCCGAAGTTGCTGCTGCGCCAGCTACGCCGGCGGCACCATTATCTCTATTTGCGCGGATGAAGGCAGGATTATCTAAAACCCAGGTAGTGTTGTTAGGCCAGATAGATACCCTGTTCAGCTCTTCTGGCGGAGTAAATGACGCCTTTATCGAAGAGCTGGAAGAGATCCTAATTAGTGCAGATTTTGGCATGAAAACGACTCAACTGTTGGTTGACGCGTTTAAAAAACGCGTAGCGCAGTTGAAGGTTGTTGAGCCCAATGAGATGCGCCAGGTGCTAAAAGAGGAAATTTTACGTTTACTCACCCTGAATGTGGCAACGCTGGATGTTGAGCGTACTACTCCGTTTGTCATCATGGTTGTCGGGGTCAATGGCGTTGGCAAAACCACGACTATTGGCAAGCTGGCTCAGCAGTTTACTCAACAGGGTAAAAAGGTGATTTTGGGCGCTGGTGATACCTTTAGAGCTGCTGCTGCTGATCAGTTGGAGGTGTGGGGTGAGCGCACGGGAGTAACCGTTATTCGTCATGCTGAAGGCTCGGACCCCGCAGCGGTAGCATTCGATGCGGTAAAGGCTACGGTTGCTCGCAAGGCAGATGTCCTAATCCTTGATACTGCGGGACGCCTGCATACAAAAGTTAATCTTATGGAAGAGATGAAAAAGATTTACCGTGTTATGGGACGGGAAATACCCGACGCTCCACATGAGACACTGCTGGTGCTTGATGCGACAACCGGACAAAATGCTCTGGTTCAGGCACGGCTGTTTCAGGAGGCGGTTGGGGTTACTGGCGTGGCTATAACCAAGTTGGATGGTACGGCTAAAGGTGGTATGGCTGTTGCTATCGGTGCCGAGTTGGGGCTGCCAGTACGTTATATTGGGATAGGTGAGGGAGTCGATGATTTGCGCCCCTTTGATGCGCAAATGTTTGTCGATGCACTGTTTGAAAATCATTAAGGTTCTTGACATTTGTCACAGCTTTACATAATGTCATAATAATATCGGATAAGTGGCTATGAGTTTGGATATATTGCTCCGCCTTGAAGAAAAAATAGATCAGCTGTTGTTGAAAAAACAGCAGCTTGAAGATGATTGTCAACGTTTGCACGAGTCGAAAGAACAGTTGGTGCAAGAACGTGATTTCATTGCTCAGGAATTAGATAGAATTTTAACGAGATTAGATGCGGCGTTGGATCAGGAGACCTCTTGAAACAAAGTGTTCAGGTGACAATACTGGGACAACAGTACTCAATACGTAGTTCTAAGACGTTTGATGAAGTCCAGCGTGTTGCAAAGTTTGTTGATGAGCACATCGCCGAGGTGATGAGGTCGGGCGCAACGGTCAGCACTGTTGATGCTACCGTTCTGGCGTTTTTGAACATTGCCGGCTCTTACTTAGAACTACAGTCACAACTTGAAGATTCTAATCGAATATCTGCTGAGCTTCATAGGTTGGATAGTAAAGTATCCGCTGCTTTAATTACCTGAATTTAAACCCTTAGGTAAGCTTAAACCACTTGTCGCGATCGTAAGATCGGGACAAAGGACATATCCCTGATTAAATAGAGTACATTCCGGCTAACGTTGAGCGTTCTGTCGGTTTTTGTTCTCTTTTTTGTCTTTTGCTGAACTGATTGTTGGTTCAGACCTTTATTGGGCTATTCGTGCCCGCCCGTCTTACCTGCCGGTATTTAATTTAACTGTTCTTCTGATTGCTTTTCGTAGCGGAACTCATCGCTATTGAGCTGTTTATGCCTAAATATCGTATTCGTAAACTGCAACTTCAGACGCGGGGTTGTTTGAGCGCTACGCAGCGTAGCTCTTTGAGCTATGCGGCGCAGCAGCGTTTATTGCACCATAATCTATTTGCTGCCGCTGGAGTGATCGCTTTGTATGCGCCTATTCGGTGCGAAGTAGATACCTCAATACTAATGGAGGCGGCGCTGGCGGCGGGTAAATCTGTGGTCTATCCACGGATAGTTCAAGGGAAATCGGCCCCTGATATGCACTTCGTAGAGATAAACTCAGTTGCTGACTTGCAGCCTGGGGCTTTTGGAGTGTTGGAACCTCAGGGTTGTGAGGTAGTTGCGGTAGCAAATATCGATTTAATGGTAGTGCCTGGTGTTGCCTTTGACCGCGCTGGCTACCGTCTTGGATATGGTAAGGGGTTCTATGACCGAGCGGTTAGCTCCTGTTGCTCGAGCTGTGCTTTGGTCGGATTGGGCTATGCATTTCAGCTTGAAGAAAGTTTGCCACACGAGGAGCATGATCTAGTGCTTGATTGGTTGATTACTGATCACGAGGTGTTGGATTTTACCCATAATATCTAGTGATTTTATCTATAACTCTTTAACGCGGTAGCGTAGGAGGTTTACGTGAGTATCGAAGTAGTGTTTTTTATAATAATATTAGCGTTAGGTGGTGGAGCTGTTTTAGGCAGTTATGTGCGGCAGAGGATGGATGAGACCCGTCTTGGTAGCGCTGAACAGCTTGCCAGCCAGATAATTGAAAATGCCAAAAAAGATGCCGAGACTGTACGCAAAGAGGCTGAACTGCAAGCTAAAGATACGGTATTAAAGGCAAAAGATGCGTGGGAGAGCGAAGCACGCGAGATGCGCAAGGAGCTGCAGGGGCAGGAAAAACGTCTGATCCAACGTGAGGAAAACCTTGATCGTAAAGATCTATCCTTGGAGGAGCGCGACAAGCAAATTCATGAGCGCGATAAGGAGCTGGTCAAATTGGAAGCTGATGTGCAACAGCGTGAAGTTGTTGCTAAAGAGCTGGTACAGCGTAGAACCGCCCAGCTGGAAGAGGCCTCAAATATGACCTCTGAAGAAGCGCGGCAGCAATTGATCTCATCCATGGAGAGTCAAGCTCGGCATGATGCGGCGCGCGGAATTAAACAGATTGAGGACGAAGCTCGTGAAACCGCGGATAAAAAGGCTAAGGACATATTGGCCTTGGCCATACAGCGCTATGCTGGTGACTATGTTGCAGAGAAGACCGTAAGCGTGGTTCCACTGCCTTCGGATGAGATGAAGGGACGGATAATTGGTCGCGAAGGGCGCAATATTCGCGCGATCGAGGCAGCAGCGGGAATTGATTTGATTATCGATGACACTCCTGAGGCGGTCATAATTTCTGGGTTTAATCCGGTGCGGCGCGAAGTGGCTCGCATAGCTCTGGAGCGCTTGGTAACCGATGGCCGTATTCATCCGGCACGCATTGAGGAAATTGTCCAAAAGGCAGAAGAGGAGGTTAATCAGTCGATTCGCGAATCGGGCGAGCAGGCCACCTTTGATGTTGGCGTGCACGGTATTCACCCGGAAGTTGTTAAGCTGATTGGTCGTCTGAAGTATCGTACCTCCTATGGACAGAATATTTTGAAACACTCCTTGGAGGTGGCTTTTCTGTGTGGAGTTATGGCTGCCGAGGTGGGAATTAATGTCAAGCAAGCGAAACGTGCTGGATTGTTGCACGACCTCGGTAAAGCTGTAGACCATGAAGTTGAGGGTTCTCACGCAATGATCGGGGCTGACTTAGCGCGTAAATATGGGGAGTCTCCTGAGATTGTCCATGCTATTGCCGCTCACCATGAGGAGGAGAAGCCCACGACGATTTTAGCGGTGCTGGTACAGGCTGCCGATGCCCTATCTGGAGCACGTCCAGGGGCACGCCGCGAGATGCTGGAAACATACGTTAAACGTCTGCAGGAGTTGGAACAAATTGGCACTTCGTTTGAGGGGGTTGAAAGTTGCTATGCGATTCAAGCGGGTCGCGAAATTCGTGTCATGGTTAGCAGTGATCAGGTGTCCGATGCGCATGCTCATGTGCTAGCTCGCGATATTGCCCACAAAATTGAAGCTGAGATGACATATCCTGGGCAGATTAAGGTCAATGTTATTCGTGAAACACGTGCGACTGGTTATGCCAAATAATATACGCAGGTGACTCGCCGATAGGTTGAATCAACATCTTTGGGCTACTCCGATAGATCTAGCTTTGAGGAATTAGTGTGAAAATTTTATTTGTAGGGGACATCGTTGGCCGGGCTGGCCGGCAGATGTTGGCGCAGAATCTAGATAAGCTGGTGGATCAGCATAACGTAGATTTCGTCATAGTTAATGGGGAAAACTCCGCTGGCGGATTTGGCCTAACTGATGAAATTGTACGTGAGTTGCGTAAGCTCGGCGTGAACGTTATCACTTCGGGTAATCATATCTGGGACAAAAAAGAGTTTATCCCCAGCTTGAATCGCCACGAAGACGTGCTGCGCCCAGGTAACTATCCCCCGGGCTCTCCGGGGCGTGGTTTGGGAATTTATTCCAGTAACGTTGGAACTAAAATTGCAGTTATTAATCTTGAGGGTCGGGTCTTTATGAACTCCCTCGATTGTCCGTTTCGCGCTGCTGATGAATATCTTGGTCAATTGCCTGAGGATGTGGCGGTGGTCTTTGTTGACTTTCATGCCGAGGCAAGTAGTGAAAAAATGGCTTTTGCCAACTATCTGGACGGTCGCGTGTCGGCGGTAATTGGTACCCATACTCATGTTCCCACTGCTGACGAGCGTATCCTCCCTGGCGGGACAGCATATCAGACTGATGCCGGTATGACTGGTAGCCGTGATTCTGTGATTGGGGTGCGCAAAGAGATCGCAATAGAGAAGTTTGTCACGCAGATGCCAGCGCGTTTTGAGGTGGCGAAAAAAGATCCTGTCCTCTGTGGCGTATTGATTGATGTGGATGATTCCACTGGCCGGGCGCAGAAAATTGAGCGTGTTTTACTTGTCTCCAAATAGGTACTTATTGCGCTAGGAACGAAAACCTATTTCGAGCGTGATTTAATAAACTGTAGGTATAAAAAGATGAATTTTGTCGAAGAGTTGACTTGGCGTGGCATGATCCACGACATTACCCCTGGCACTGAAGAACAATTGTCTAAAGAGCTAACATCGGCCTATGTTGGTATTGATCCAACAGCAGATTCTCTGCACATAGGTCACTTGGTGAGTGTGATGATGCTTAAACATCTTCAACTGTCGGGACATAAACCCATTGCTCTTGTTGGGGGAGCCACCGGTATGATTGGTGATCCGTCGGGTAAATCTGCCGAACGTAATCTGCTCGACGAGAGCACTTTGCGCCACAACGAAGCCTGTCTAAAAAAGCAGCTGGCTAAGTTTCTTGATTTTGAGTCTGCTGCGCCCAATGCCGCGGAACTGGTCAATAATTATGACTGGATGAAGGATTTTAGTTTTTTGGAGTTTATTCGCGATATCGGCAAGCACATTACTGTCAACTATATGATGGCTAAGGATAGTGTTAAAAAGCGCTTGGGCGAAGAGGGTAAGTCTGGGTTGTCGTTTACCGAATTTACCTATCAGTTGGTTCAGGGGACGGACTTTCTACATCTGTATCGTGAAAAAAATTGCAAATTACAGATGGGCGGGTCTGACCAGTGGGGCAATATTACTACGGGAACTGAACTCATCCGCCGCAAGGAGGGTGGTGAGGCTTTCGCCCTTACCTGCCCACTGATCACCAAGGCCGACGGCGGTAAATTTGGTAAGACAGAGAGTGGTAATGTCTGGCTGGATGCCAAGCTTACAACTCCCTACAGGTTTTATCAGTTCTGGCTCAATGTTTCTGACGCTGACGCGGAGAAATATGTAAAAATATTCACGCTATTGAGCAGGGATGAAGTTGCTGCTGTTGTCAAAGAGCAACAGGCTGCTCCGCATCTGCGTCCACTACAGAAGCGGCTAGCCTACGAAGTTACCTGTATGGTTCATGGTGAAGATGAGTACCATAAAGCAGTCGAAGCGTCGCAGATACTCTTTGGGAATGCTACAACTGCTAGCTTGTCTAGTTTGGATAAGGAGACCTTTCTCTCAGTCTTTGACGGTGTGCCTACCTATGAGATTGAGCGCAATAAGCTGAGTGCTGGGGTGCCGATTGTTGAGTTGCTCGCCACGGAAGCGACCATCTTTCCGTCAAAAGGTGAGTTGCGGCGCACCATGAAGGGCAATGGACTAAGTCTCAATAAGGCCAAACTGGCCGACCAAGAGTATGTAGTAACAGAGGCAGATCTGCTCAATGGAACCTACGTGCTGATACAAAAAGGCAAAAAGAATTACTACATTATCGAGGCGGTGTGATTGTGGCTTAGGTGGAGATTTTCCACTTCTGCTTTTGTTTGATTTTAAATTTAGCGATATGCCGATTTTGAGTTGACAGCACAGGCTTGGTTCTATATAACTCCTGCTTCCGGTTCAGAAAGCGTATCCATAGTAACGCGATACGATGAGTAAGAGAGGTAGAAAAAAGGTAGAAAAGCACTTGACAGTGCGCAACAGATTCGTTAGAGTTCATTCCCGCTGCAACGAGCAGCGAGATTAGTAAGTTAAATCCGATCTTTG
>Ga0265295_1000724_pt1 | contig 63609 bp, 59 predicted proteins | sample Munlansysbiofilm_FD_192503 | JGI IMG/M metagenome (GOLD analysis project Ga0265295, IMG submission 192503) | Leachate microbial communities from a municipal landfill in Southern Ontario, Canada - Methane capture system biofilm | ecosystem: Engineered > Solid waste > Landfill > Unclassified ... | reverse complement strand
ACGCCGACGGGATCGCCGAGAAGTACATCCGGCCCGAGGAGGGGACGGCCGACTTCGCCCTCATGTACGTCCCCGCGGAGGGGGTGTACCACGAACTCCTCATCCCGGAGGGGGATCTCGACTTCCTCTCCTATGCGATGGGGAAGCGGGTCGTCCCCTGTTCCCCGAACTCGTTCTACTCCTACCTTCGATCCGTGGCGATGGGGTTGCGGGGGATGGCCCTGGCGCGCAACGTGCAAGAGGTGTTCGGCGAGCTGCGGGCGGTGGAGGGGTTGATGGAGAGGATGGAGGGGGAGATGCAAACCCTCGGCACCCACCTCCGCAACGCCCGGGGAAAACACGAGGAGATCGAGAAACTGGTCGGCGACATCCAACAACGGCTGACCAGGCTCGCTGCCCAGGAGGGAGAGGGATGAACGGCGTGTACGGGCGGTACCTGGATGTGGATCTCACGCACGAAACGCTCCGGGAACGGGAGATCCCGCCCCGGTGGTACGAGCTCCACCTCGGCGGGAGGGGGATCGCGGCGCGGCTCCTCCTCGATCTTGTCCCCCCCGGAACGGACGCGTTGGCCCCGGAGAACGCCGTCATCTGGGCGACCGGTCCATTCCAGGGGACGGGGCTCGCCGGAGCGGGCCGGCACGTCGTGATGGCCGTTTCCCCTAAGACGGGGTCCATTGCCGATTCCTACGCCGGCGGCTACGTCGGCCACGAGCTCGGGCGGTCCGGCTACGACGGGATCATCGTCCGCGGCCAGGCCCGGGAGCCGGTGTACCTCCTCCTCGCCGAGGGGCGGGCCGAGCTCCGCGCCGCGGCCGACCTGTGGGGAAGGATGACCGGTGACGTGGACGAAATCCTCAAGGGAAGGCACCCCGGCGTGCACGTGGCCGCGATCGGCCCCGCCGGGGAAAAGCTCGCCACCCAGGCGTGCATCATCCACGACGTGAACCGGGCCGCGGGCCGGCCGGGGTTGGGGGCGGTGCTCGGATCCAAGCGCCTCAAGGCGATCGCGGTCCGGGGACAGCTGGAGAAGCCGCTGGCAGACCCGGCCGGGTTCGCCCGTTCGCGGGCCGCGTTCGCCCGGGACCTCATGGACGAGGGGACGCAACGGTTCGGGGAGCTCGGCACAGCCCGCGGGCTGACGTGGCTCTCGGCGATGGGGATCCTCCCCACGAAGAACTTCCAGGAGGGCACGTTCGAGCGCGCGGCCGAGATCGGGGGGGAGAGGATGGCGGAGACGATCCTCATCGGCCGCGAGACCTGCGCCGGGTGCCCGGTGCGCTGTAAGCGTGTGGTGAAGACCACGTTCGCGGGGAGGGAGGTCCACCCCAGGTACGGGGGGCCGGAGTACGAGACCCTCGCCGCGTTGGGGTCCCTCTGCCTGTGCGCCGACCTCCCGGCGATCGCGCTTGCAAATCAACTCTGCAACGCGTACGGCATGGACACGATCTCGGTCGGGGTCGCCATCGCCACCCTCATGGAGGCCTCCGAGAAGGGGCTCATCGCGGAGCGCATCCCGTGGGGCGATGGGGGGGCGATCGTGGCCTGGGTGGAGAGGATCGGGCGCCGGGAGGGGCTCGGGGACGCGATCGCCGCTGGACTCGACCGCTGGGCCCGCGAGGTCGGGGCCGGGTTCGTGGCCCTGGTGAAGGGGGTCGAGGTGCCGATGCACGAGCCGCGGGGCAAGGTCGGCCTCGGGCTCTCCTACGCCTTGAGCCCGCGCGGGGCGACCCACATGGAGGGGGTGCACGATACGATGCTCGAGACCGATTCCCCCACCCCGGAGCTGGGGATCACAGAGCGGATGGATCGGTTCGCCCTCCGCGGGAAGGCGCGGGTCGTGGCCACGTACGAGGACCTGCGATCGTTCGTGAACTCGCTCGTCCTGTGCTCGTTCGTGACGCAGGACGCTGGCCCCCGCTACAACTACCCCCTCATCCGGAAGCTCCTCGGGCACGCCACGGGGATCGAGCTCGGCCCGGAGGACATGCTCACTGTGGGGGAGCGGAACTTCGCCCTCCTGCGCCTCTACGCGGGCCGGGCCGGGCATGGGCCGGAGGAGGACCGGCTCCCTCCGCGGTTCCATGAGCCCCTCCCCGAGGGGGCTTCCGCGGGGCGGCCGATTGATCCGGCGGCGTTCCGGGCCGAGGTCGCGGCCTACTACCGCCGGCGGGGGTGGACGAAGGACGGCCTGTCGGCGGCGAAGCTGCGGTCGCTGGGGCTGGAGGACCTCGTCGGGACGTGACACGGATCCTCGTCGTGAGCGATGAGGTCAGCCCTGCCCTGGAGCGATCCCTCCCCGGACAGGGGTTCGGCGAGCTCGACCTCATCCTGTCCTGTGGTGATCTTCCCTACGATTACCTTGAGTACCTCGTGGATGCGTTCGATGTCCCCCTCCTCTACGTCCACGGGAACCACGATCATCCTGTGGAAACGGAGGGCCGCCTCATCACTGCCCCGCAAGGGGGGACGAACGTGGAGGGCCGCGTGGTGGAGGCGGCGGGGCTCCTCATCGCCGGCCTCGGGGGGAGCCCGCGCTACGCGCCGGGCGGGACGCACCAGTACACGGAGGGGGAGATGCGGAGGCGGGTGCAGAGGCTCGCCGGGCGGCTGAGGTGGGCCGAGCGGAGGGGCCGGAGGCTGGATATCCTCCTCACCCACGCTCCCCCGCGGGGGATCCACGACCACACGGATCCCGCCCACCAAGGGTTCCAGTCCCTCCTCCCCTTGGTGGAGCGCCACCGGCCCCGCTACCTCATCCACGGCCACTCCCCGCCCCGGCCTGGACACCCTACCCGGACTCAGAGCGGGGATACCGAGGTCATCCATGTCCGGGGCCATGCCCTCCTCGAGGTGCCCGATGCCTGATCCCCGCACCCCGTGGCAACGCCTGCTGGACGGGATCTTCAACCACGTCCGCCGGGAGCCGACCCTGCTCCTTCCGTTCGACTGGGTGAGGAAGAACGTGGGGACGAAGGCCTGGCGCTACAAGGGCCTCCAGGAGGTGGAGGTCGAGAAGATCGTGGGGAGCGTGAACCGCTACCAGGATTTCGACCGCGCGTTCTTCCCCGTCCACGGGGCTTCCCCCCGCCTGCGGCAGATCGAGGATGCCTGGCGCAGCGGGGAGATCTTGCCCCCAATCAAGTTGTACCAGATCGGGGACGCCTACTTCGTCGAAGACGGCCACCACCGCGTGGCGGCGGCGCGGCGGGCCGGGGCACGGTCCATCGACGCTGAGGTTGTGGAGTTCGTTCCCCTCGTTCCCATCTCCGCGACCGACACCCCGCGCGACATCCTCGTCAAGGCCGAGTACGCGGCGTTCCTCGCCCAGACGCACCTTGACCGCCTCCGCCCCGACCAGGAGATCCTGTTCTCCGAGCTCGGGAAGTACAAGATCCTCCTCGAACACATCGCTGTCCACCGCTACTTCCTCGGGATCGAGCAGCAGAGGGAGGTGCCGTACGAGGAGGCGGTTGCCTCGTGGTACGACCGGGTGTACCGCCCGCTCGTGGACACGTTCCGCCGCACGGGGGCCCTCGCTCACTTCCCTGGCCGGACCGAGGCCGACCTCTACGTGTGGGTATCGGAGCACCTCTACTACTTGCGGGAGATGTACGGGCCGGACGTGGACCTCGAACAGGCGGTGCGGGACTACACCCACCGCTTCGGGATCCCGGGCGACCTGCCCCCCTTCTCCGGCCTGTAATTCCCATCACGCACCAGGTTCCGCTCCTCCGCGGACCCCCTCCCTCTCCCGGCGGCGTGCGCCGGGATACACAGGGACGGCAACAGATGAAGGAGGTCCTGCCGATGAGACGACTGGGGATAGCGCTGGTGTGTGCCGCTGCCGTAACCGTGCCCTCGATGGCCCAACTGAGCGGAAGCTGGGAGATGAGTTTGGTTCTCCTCCCGGCAAACTCCCTCGAAAAGGCTGTTCTGACGCTTGCCTACAGTACGTCCGGGTGGAGCGTGAGCAGTGTTTCCACGTTTAACAACAGCGGCTATGCAGAGCAGGAGTTCAGGCTCCGCGGCTCGCTCGGTTTCTTGGGCGTGACCGGAGCCATGGCGTTCAACCCATCGGACACGGGACCGGTGGACGTCGTGTTCCGACCTGGCTGTGACCCCCAGACTAAGTCTTTCACTCTTTCCTCACCTGAGTACATGTGGGGATGGATCAAGCCAGAGCTCTCTTTCTCCGGGATCGTCTTCTCGGCGTTGATTGAACATTGGCTCTACCCCTATATCCCTAGATATGCAGAGGAAGCGAAGTTGGATTGCGATACAGGTCTCGCTGACGAAGTCTGCTGGCCGTGCTGTGAGTCCTCGTCCTACATGCGCTACACCTTGACAGCGTCTGTGGACCTCATCGCGTTCATCGGCCGATTCGAAGACTGCTGCACAGGGATCATGTTCAAGGACTTCTCGATCACCTTGACCGATGTCTCCCTCTGCTGCGGGGTTGCCTACGATGCAGAGCTCTACTTCACCAAGGCTGGTTTCCAATACGTCGAGTTCGTAGGGAAGAACCTGCTTGGGTTGTGTTGCGGCTTCTCACTCGACGTCAGCCTCAAGTTCACTGTTGACGGCAAACAGGTCGGGATCACTCCCAAGTGGCATGGTCTTGGTGAGGCGTGCGTGGAGGTCTTCGGTGACGTTATCTTTAATGATCATGTCTTCCAGGGCGTCGAAGTATACGGTTACAGGCTCTCATGCACGCTCGCTGAGTGCAACACGATCGAGTTCCTGAGCGCCCTCGATCCTGAGAAGGTAGAAGAGCTTATCGGAGACGTCTTCGAAGACGGCGAGTACGAGAGCATCCGGTTCGGGATCTGTGGATTGGGTTGCTGCGGTGGGAGGTACTACGTCAAAGTTGACGTCTACTTCTCGGAATCGGGGAGCCTGTTCGGTATCTCTCGGGCTAAGGTGAGGACCGAGATTCCTCTTCTCGCCAATCTGATCTTCGTGGGCTCCTTCTCTCTCCCTGTTGCCGGCGATCCGTCGCTCAGCGTGGGCATGGTCTTCAGCTTCTAGCTTACACAGTCCTTTCCAGCGCTGGGGCCCCGGGTCTCCGGGGCCCGCCCTTTTTCGGGGACGGAGGGGCGCGTATAATCCTGCCAACCTAGGCGCGAGACCAGGGGGACGTCGTGCGGGTGGCGGGCGCAGCATCCCTCGTCCTTGCCTTCGCCCTATGGGCGCAGGCCCAGCCTGCAATGTCGGGGACATTGGACATGACCCTGCAGCTCCTTCCCGCGCTCGAACTTCAGGGGTGCTCGCTCACCCTCAAGGCCACCGTCGCTGGTCTCGGGGTCGAGAGCGAGTCCACGTTCTACCACGATGGCCTCCGCTACCAGAGCTTCTCTCTCTCTGGACCAGCCGGCCCATTCGCTCTCGAAGGGAAGATCTACTTCCATGCCCAGGAGGTGCGCTACCGGCGAGCCTGGGCCACCCTGGAGATGGTGATCGGCGATGGAACCCTCCTCCTCAGCGCCTACCACTATGGCGCCGCGGGGGAGTACACCTCCTCCGACAAAGACAAGTTCGGCCCCTGGCCGTGTGTGAACGCGATCCCGTGGGCTGAGGCGTGGCAGCACATCGGGCGCACGCTCTACGTGGAGGGACCGGTCGTGGGGTACGACGGGTCGGGTCCCCTCAAGCTGTACCTCGGCCGCCTGCCTCCCGATCCGGAGCGGCTCGAGGTCTCCATCTCCGCCGCGAACGTCGCCAAGTTCGAGGAGGCCTTGGGCCCGCAGTTCTGGCAGGGCCTCGTGGGGAAGATCGTGTGTGTGCGGGGGACGATCAAGGACGTCCGCTACACGACTCCCCCCGCCCATTCCGCCGCCCAGGTGACCGTGTCCAGCACCTCTGACCTCACGGTGGGCTCCTGTTGCGGCTTGCGTCTGGACACGACCTGCCCCCACCCCGTCATCCTCTGGTCCGAGGTCCTGGAGCACGTGGGGGAGACCGCGTTCATCCAGGGACCAGTGGCGAGCGTGACCTCGCCCGCGGGGTACCGTCGCCTCCGCCTTGGGGGAGGGGAGACGGTCCCCAACCGGCTGGAGGTGTACATCCCTGAGGCCGTTGTGCCGGCTTTCCAAGACGCGTTGGGGAGTTCTTTCCCCAGTAGCCTGCTGAATAAGACGATCTGCGTCCGGGGGATGATCGGCACGGGCCCCCCGGCGGCGGAGAACGTCGCCCGCGTGATCCTCACCGATCCCGGCGATTTAGCGATCGGGCCGTGCTGCGGGGCGGATCTTCACACGGGGGGCCTGTTCGTGATGCGGACTCGCTTCGCGTGGGACCGCTGGACGTTCACCGTGGACCTTTCCGATTGCGGGGTCGGCCTGGGCCTCCTCCAGGCCACGGCCGCGCTCAAGGGCTATCCCCTCGCGGATGGCCTCCGTCTCGATCTCGTGCTTACCTCCTCCAAGTGCCGCGGGCTGGACGCCGTTACCCTCACGCTTGGTGGGCTTTCCTTGGGGTGGTGCGACCTCACCGCCGAGGTCGGGATCTCCTTCACCCCGGGGAGGAAAGCCGTGACGTTCACGCCCCGCTGGCCGCGGCTCTCCGGCTGCCTCACCGTGTACGGAGACGTGGATTGGAATGGGTCAAGCTTTACGGGGATCTCCATCTACGGCTGGCGGGTCTCCTGCTCGGTCGGCCCGGTGAAGCTGCGGATCGTCACCGCGCTCGATCCCGATGCGGTGGAGGACATGACCGATGTCACGTTCTACACCGACGAGTTCGAGTACGTTGAGATCTCGTCCACCGGGGGAGGCTGCTGCGGAGGGTCCATCACCTCGACCACAGAGCTATGGTTCGGGACGAAGGGGACGCTCGGCGGCCTTCAGCGGGTACGGCTCACGCTCAAGATCCCCCTCGCCGCGAATACGACCGTATCCGCGAAAGGGCAGTGGAACTTCGCCAAAGCCGAACCGTTGGAGTGGTTCGACGTGGGAGCGAAGGTCTCCTTCTAGCGGCCCGTCTGAGGGCGCGGCCTCCTCACGGGAGGTGTTCGTGGGGGCGGAGCCTCTCCTCAGGCTCTGCGGCGAGCCACTGGCAGAACGCGTTCAACCTCTCCGCGGCCGCGGTGAGGAGGGCTTCCCCCTTCTTCGCTGTGGCGCGGGAGGGGTTCCCCGTTGCGCCGGTTGCGGAGAAGTCGCACGTGTCGAACCCGACCTCGATCCCGTGGAGGCGCTTCCCCCACTCCGGGGCCGCCCCGGCGATGGCATCCCCGTACCTCGTTGTGTCCACGAGCTCGGGGGCGAACGCGAGCACGGCGGAAGTTTCCATCTCCCCGGCGTGGGACCCTCCCGTCTCGATCACGGCCGCGATGGCCTCCGGGATCGCCCTCCACCACGAGAAGACGAAGCCGAAGATCCCTTCCCCGCGGAGGGTCCGCGCCGCCTCGTCGAGGGCAGAGGTGTTGCCGCCGTGCCCGTTCACGAACACCATCCGGCGCACGCCGTGCGTTCCAAGCGAGCGGGCGATCCCGAGGACGTAGTCCCGGAGGAGAGAGGGCTCGACCCACAGCGTCCCCCAGAACTGGCGGTGGTGCTCGGACACCCCCACCGGCACAGTGGGGAGGACGAGCCACCCCCCACGAGCGCTCGCCCGCCGCGCCACCTCGGCCGCGGTGAGGTGGTCGGTCCCGAGCGGGAGGTGCGGTCCGTGTTGCTCGGTGGACCCCACCGGGAGGAGAGCGACCCGCGCCTCGCCCAGTCTGTTCCTCGCTTCGGCCCAGCTCATCCGAGAGAGTTCCATCTCGCCTCCTTTGAAGATCCACACCGGTTGCTTAGCCTGTGCATCATCGCTATCCTTTACCAAGTCTAAGGAGGTACGATGCGCAGGGCAATCGCGATCTTACTGAGTGGGGTGGCTCTTGTCGTGGGCGCGGCGGCGGAGCGCGGGCCCATTGCCATCCTGTCCGATGCCGATTTCACAGCCGACAACGGGGTGATCGGCGGCGCGGGAATCCCCGCTGATCCCTACCTGATCGTGGGGTGGCAGGTCCGCGTCCCGGAGGGGGAGCTCTACGGAATCCGGGTCGAGGACACCTCGGCCGCGTTCGTCATCCGGGGGTGCCAGGTGAGCGGAGCGATGGACCCCCGCGGGGCCGCGATCTACCTCGCCGATGTGACGGGAGGGACGATCGAGGATTGCTCGGTCGGCACTAGCATCAACGGGATCCGCATCCAAACGTCGCGGGACATCGCCGTGCGCGACAACTTCCTCGGCGTGTACGGGGTCGGGTTCCAGGTGTTGGGGCTCGAGGCGGAGCACTTCCGGCACGCGGTTGAGCCGACCACCACCGTGAACGGCCAAGAGGTCCGCTACTATTACGGGGCCTCGGGGCAAGTCCTGGAGGGGATCGTCGCGGGGAACATCACGCTCGCCGCGTGTCGCAACGTGACCCTCCGGGGGGCGAAGATCGACAAGGGGGATGGGATCACGATTGCCTTCTCCGAGGGCGTGCGGATCGAGAACGCGGACATTTCGCGCGCGATGGGGGACGGGGTGTTCATCGTCTCCTCCCCCGGCACGGTGGTTGTGGATTCCCCACGGATCGCGAACTGCGCTCAGGCGGGGATCTCGGTCCTCCTCTCGGATCGGGTGTGGGTGGAGAAGGTTGGGCTATACGCGAACCAGGTGGGGTTGCTCGTGAACGGTTCCGACGGAGTGCTGGTGCGGAACAATGCGTTCGCCGCGAACCCGATCGGCGTCCTTGTGACGGGCGGGGCGCAGGACACGGTGATCCAGCAAGGGCTCTTCTACCAGAACCGCCATGGGGTTGAGATCGAGACGTCGCAGGGCGCAGTGGTGGAGGCGTGTGCGTTCACCGAATCCGACGTCGGCGTGTTCATCGAGGGCGGGGCCCAGAACCCGCGGGTGGCGTACTCGACGATGGCCCAGGTGGGGTATGGGATCTCGACCATCGGTTCGTATGGGATCTACGAACGGAACCTCATCGCGCGGGCGAACATCGGGATCATCTTCGAGGAAGCCTACGGGCAGGCCACCCCCACCGGCAACACCGTCCGCCACAACGTGCTCTACCGCTCGACGGACGCGCTGTACCTCGGCACGGAGACGAGTGGGACCCGGGTCTACGAGAACCTGATCTGGGATTGCAGCCGCGCGGCGCGGGACCTTGGGAAGAACCTGTGGGCCCCCGCCGGGCGGGGGAACTGGTACTCCGACTACGCAGCTCCGGATGAGAACAAGGACGGGATCGGCGATCTCCCGGTTCTGTTCGGGGGTGGGGGCCAGGACCCTGCTCCACTCATGGACCGCGGCTTCTACCCGGGCCTGCCGGGGGTGGTGGGGACGATGCGTGAACAGGCCCTGACCCTGGAGGACGCGGCTGGGAACAAGGCGAGCCTCGTGGCCCGCATCGCCTCGCTCCCGCACGAGAGGTTCATCGGGTTCCAGGGGATCCCGAGCGAGACGGGAAAGGACCTCGCGATCCTGTTTGTGTTCGAGGCCCCCACGGTGAGCCAGTTCCACATGCAGAACGTGTTCCTCCCGCTCGACCTCGTGTTCTTCGCCGCCGACGGGGCGTTCCTCGGCCGGACGACGATGGAGGCCGATTCGAAGGACCTCTACGGGGCAGCTGATCCGTTCACACTTGCACTCGAGGTGCCAGCGGGAAGGCTCGCCGCACTCGGGTTGGGGCGGGAGGTCACGCTCACCCAGGTCCCGTGATCCGGGCCGTGTTCTTCGACCTCGACGGGACCCTCGTTCGCTACCACGGGGTCGCCTTCGAGTCGAGTTGGGGCGCGCTCGGCGTGGCCGCGGGGGTCGGGGAGCTGTGGGACGAGCTCCTCGCCCGCTACCGGGGGCGGCTGGAGGAATACCCAGACTGGGTGAGGGAGAACGCTGCCCTGCTCCGCGGGGTGCCTCTCGCCCGTGTGGAGGAGGCCCTGTTCCCTCCCCCCTACGCCCCCGGCGTCCGCGAGGCGGTCGCCGAGCTGAGGGAGGCCGGATACGTCCTGGGGATCGTGTCCTCGGGGGTAAGCCTCGTTGCGGACCGGGTTCGGGACGAGCTCGGCCTCGCTTTCGCTATCGCGAACGAGCTCCTCGTCGCGGACGGTCGGTTCACGGGCGAGGCGGTGGTGCGGGTGGGCCTGGGCGAGAAGCGTGCCGTGGTGGAGCAGGAAGCGCGCCAGCGGGGCCTGTCCCTCGGGGAGGTCGCGTTCGTGGGGGATCACCTGAACGATATCCCGGTGTTCGCAGCCGTGGGGTACGCGATCGCCTACGCGCCGAAGGAGCCGGAGGTGGCGCGGGCCGCGCACGCGGTCGTCGACCACTTCTGCTCGATTCCCGAGCTGGTGCGGGCCGCGAGTTGACGGTCCGGGCGGGGATTGCCACAATGGCCGGTAGGCCATGGACCGCGAACGGGGGAGAGAGGAGGTCGCCCAGAAATGGCGGGAGCTTCTTGGGGGAGTCCAGGATCAGCTGCTGCGCGCGTGCCTTCCTACCTCCTCGGATAAGGTCCGATGGGATCGTGGTGTCCTCCTGGTAGAGATCGACTCACCGTTCAAGAGAGACTACGTCCAACGCAAGCTGGGGAAGCTCACCGAAGCGGTGCGGGCTGTGTTCGGGGAGGTCGAGGTTCGTCTGAGCGAGCCGGGTGACCAGGGCACGCTCCCATTTGAAGAGGCGGCCACGACACCCGTGCCGGCGGAGGCCCCCGCCCATGATGCCCTCACGCCGGCGCGGATCCTCGTCCTGGGGATCGGGGGTGGGGGGATCAACGCCCTCAGCCGGATGCGCGACGCCAAACTGGCCGGGGTCCGTCTGGCAGCCCTCGACACGGATCGTCAGGCGCTGTCTTTGTTCCATGGCGGGGAGGGTCTCCTCCTCGGCCAACGGGTGACCCATGGCCGGAGCACCGGTGGGGATCAGGACAAGGCGCGCCGGGCGGCGGAGGAGGCGGTCGCGGAGATTGAGGATCTCATCGCGGATGCCCACCTCGTGTTCCTCACCTGCGGGCTCGGGAAGGGGACGGGCGCGGGCAGCGCGCCGGTGGTGGCCCAGATCGCCCGTTCCCGCGGCGCGCTGACGGTGGGGGTGGTCACCCTCCCGTTCTCGTTCGAGGGGGAACTACGGGCCCAGCGGGCCCAGGCGAGCCTGGCGCGGTTGGCGGAGAAGAGCGATGTCCTGATCGTGGTCCGCAACGATCGCCTCCTGGAGATCGTCCCCAATGTCTCGGTGACCGAGGCGTTTCGGCTCGCCGATGACGTGCTCCTGCGCGGGGTGCGGGGCATCTCCGACCTCATCACCGTGCCCGGCCTGGTCAACCTCGACTTCGCGGATGTCGCCTCCGTGCTGCGGGGGGCGGGGACGGCGATGATGGGCACGGGGGAGGACCGGGGCGAGAACCGGGCCCTGCGCGCGGCGAAGGCAGCTGTGACGAACCCCCTCCTCGAGGGGGGGACGATCAAGGGAGCACGGCGCGTCCTCCTCAACATCACCGGCGGGGAGGATCTCACGCTGACTGAGGTGACCCAGGTGGCGGAGTTCATCCGCCGATCCGCTGCCGCCGAGGCCGATATCACGTTTGGGGCAGTGATCCAGGCCCAGCAGACCGGGAGGGTCGAGGTCACCGTGATCGCGGCCGACTTCCGCGAGGTCGCAGTTGAGGAGGAGGAGAAGGAGCGGCCGCGGCCCGTCATCCCCCGCCGGACTCCTGGCGAGGACCTCGACATCCCGACGTTCCTCCGGCGTCCGGAAGGCTGACGATGGCCCCTCCAGCCGCCGGCCCGCGCGGTTCGTCCCGCCGTGGGTCGCAACGGGCCGCGGCGTTGGGGGCAGTCGTCCTTGCGACCGTCCTTTCCGCGACCGCCCTTGCCGCATCGGTCCGGTACGAGTTAACGATCTCGGTCGGGGCGGGGGGGGAGATCTGGGGGGAAGCCACCGTCCGCGGGGTCGCCCCTGCCGATTGGCCGGAGGTCGTGTTCCGCCTGTACCCGGCGGCCTCCGGGGGCGGCCGCCTTTCCCTCAATGGGGCATGGGTCGGGGGCCAGGAAGTCAGTTGGGAATGCATCGAGCCGACAACGGCGACCGTGGCCATCTCCACCGGGGCTGGGGAGGAGTTCGCCGTGACCGTCGCCTTCGCGGGGACGGTGCCGGAGTTCGCATCCACGGACGGGTACGGGGCCTATGCCCGCTCCGCGTACGCGATCGTCCTCTCCCAAGCCTACCCGATCCTCGCCCCGTGGGACGGGGGGTGGATCGCCTACCCCGTCTTCCCGTGGGGCGATCCGCTCGTGGCGGAGGCGGCGGACTACACGCTTGACCTGGCTGTGCCCGACGGGTGGGCCGTCGTTGCGAGCGGGACCGAGGTCGCGATCGCCCCGGGCCGGTACAGGATCGAAGGGGAGAGCTTACGGGAGCTGGCGGTCGTCCTCCTCCAGGGGTACGAACTTCAAACGGCGTCGGCCAGTGGGGTCGAGGTGCGCAGCTACTCCCGGCCCGAGCACGCGGAGGCGAGCCGGGCCGCGCTCGAGATCACGGTGGCCGCGCTCAACGTATTCGCGCGCCAGTTCGGTCCCCTCTCCCTTTCAGAGCTCGATGTGGTTGCGGTGCCCCTGCGGGGGGCGGCGGGGATCGAGTACCCGGGCCTCATCCTCGCCGGGGAGGGCTACTACAGCCGCTATCCGTCCGATCCCCTGTTCTTCCCGATGATCTTCGCTCACGAGGCCGCCCATCAGTGGTGGTACGCCGAGGTGGGGAGCGACCAGGTGGCCGAGCCGTGGGTGGACGAGGCGCTCGCCACCTACACCTCCGGCCTCTACTTCGAATCCGAGGGGAGGTCCGCCGAGATCCTCCGCTACTGGGAATCGGGCTACGCCCAAGGTCGGGCGCGGAACAGGACCGCTGGGATCACAAGCCCGGTGTGGGAGTTCCCGAACGGGGACGGGTACGGCGGGATCGTGTACTCCGGCGGCGCGCTCTTCTTCCATGCGGTGCGGGAGAGGATGGGGGACGACGCGTTCTTCCGTGCCCTCCGCCGCTACCGGGAGGAGTTCCGGGGGCGGATCGCCTCCGGGGCGGACCTCCTCGCGATCCTCGCCGCAGAGAGCCCTCATCCGCTCGCTGACCTCATCGCGGATTGGCTTGGGCCCTAGGCGCCGCGGCCCGACGTCCCGAGGCCGGGGACGCGGAGCCGCTTCTCGACCCAGCGCATGGTCAGGGTGAGGAGGAGCACCACCGCGAGGTAGATGGCCGCCACCACGAGGAACAGCTCGAGGAACCGGAAATTTTTCGCGGCGATCGTGCGCCCGACCCCCATCAGATCCGCCGCCCCCACCATGTACACGATGGACGAGTACTTGAGCATGTAGATGAGCTCGTTCGACCACGGTGGGATCACGAGCCGCAGCGCCTGGGGGATGATGACGTGCCGGATCGCCTGGAGGCGGGTGAGCCCAACCGACCGCGCCGCCATCATCTGCCCCGCTTTGACGGATTGGATCGCTCCCCGGAAGTACTCCGCCTGGTAGGCCGCGGTGTTGAGGGCCATCGCTACCAAGCCGGACACGAACGGGGTGAAGACGATCCCCACGTTGGGGAGGCCGAAGTGGACGATCATGAGCTGGACGAGAAGGGGGGTCCCCCGGAACAGGTGCACGTAGGCGCTTGCCAGCGCGTAGAGGGGGGAGAGCCATCCCCGCGCGTAGACGCGGAGGAGGGCGAGTACGAGCCCCCCGAGTGCTCCGAGGGCCATGCAGGCCGCGGTGAGCTCGACGGTGAGGACGAGACCCCGACCGAGCTGGGGCAGCCACGCCCAGTCGAAGACGAGGTTCATGCCGCGTCCCCGTAGAGCTCGCTGATCTTGCGCAGGAAGTCCCCGGTCCGCGCCACCTCCGGGGAGCGGAACATCTTCTCCGGTGACCCCTGCTCCACGATCACCCCGCGCTCCATGAACACGATCTCGTCCGCTACGCTGCGGGCGAACCCCATCTCGTGGGTGACGACGATCATCGTCATCCCCTCCTCGGCGAGCTTCACCATCACCCCCAACACCTCGCCGATCAGCTCAGGGTCGAGGGCGCTGGTAGGCTCATCGAACAGGATGAGTTGAGGGTCCATCGCCAGGGCGCGGGCGATCGACACCCGCTGCTGCTGTCCCCCCGATAGTTCGGCGGGGTAGGCGCCCGCCTTGTCGGCGAGCCCGACCCGCGCCAACTCCGCCATCGCCCGCTCCGTGGCCTCCTTCTTCCCCAGCCCCTTCACGCGGAGGGGGCCGAGCCGCACGTTGTCCAGCGCCGTGAGGTGGGTGAATAGGTTGAAGTCCTGGAACACGAACCCGATCTGAGATCGGATCCGGTTGAGGTTGGTCCCCTTCCCCGTGACCTCGGTGTCCCCCAACCACACCCGCCCCCGATCGGGCTCGGTGAGGCGGTTGATGCAGCGCAGGAGCGTGGATTTGCCCGTGCCCGATGGACCGATGACGACCTTCGTCTCCCCCTTCACCACCGTGAGCGAGACGCCACGGAGCACCTCCTCCGTCCCGTACCGTTTGTGTAGGTCCTCCACCCTTAGGAGCGGCATCAGCCTCTTGCCTCCAGTCCCGGCACGCGCAGCCGCCGCTCCAGAAGGCCGATCCCCCAGTTTCCAGCGTAGGTGAGGATGAGGAACATCAAGGCTACGACGATGAATGCGGGCAGGGCGAGGGGGAAGTTGCGGGCAGTGAGGTAGCGGGCTTGGCGCATCACCTCCACCACGCCGATCCCGTAGGCGAGCGTGGTGTCCTTGAGCACGGACGAGAACTCGTTCGACCAGCCGGCCAGCGACAGGCGCAGGGCCTGGGGGAGGATCACGTGGCGGATGACGCCGAGCCGGCTCATCCCCAGGCTGCGCGCGGCGAGGGACTGCCCCGGTGAGATCGCCTGGATCGCCCCGCGGAAGATCTGGGACTGGTAGGCCGACGAACGGAACCCCAACGCGAGCACCGCGGCGAGGAACGCCGAGATGTCGACCCCGAACTGGGATGGTCCGAAGTAGAACAGGAACAAGAGCACGAGCTCCGGGACCCCACGGAAGAACCACTCATAGGCGAGGGCGAGCGCTCGGAACGGGCGCGGGGCGTACACCTCGACCAGAGCCACCGCCACACCGATGACGAGCCCCAAACTGAGCAGCCCCGCGAGGAGCTCAAGGTTCACCACCAGGCCCTGGAGGAGGACCGGGACCTTGGGCCAGAGCTGAGACCAGGCTTCGAGCGTCAATGGGTCAAGTCATAAGGGGGAGGGGTCGGCGACCCCTCCCCCGGTTGGGTTCACTCGGCCACCAACGCGGCGAACGTCTGGGCGAACTTGAGGACATCCTTCTCGACGAGGAGGATGTCAATGGACGCCTCCCACGCTGCCTCGATCTCCTCCAGGCCCGGCCCGAAGTAGGCGGAAACGAGGAGGTCCCACGCTCCGGAATCCTTGAGCTTCGCCATGCCGGAGCTCAGGAGGGGGAGGATCCCCTTTGGGTCGCCCTTCGCGACGAGGAAACCGAACTGCTCCCCCGTCTCGATGATCCCCGCGATCTCAAGCAGCCCCGGGTACTGGGCCACTGCCTGCTTCGACGGGTCCACGTCCTGCACCACGGCGTCCAGACGCCCGGCGAGGAGGTCGAGGACTGCCTCCGGATAGGTTTCGTAGAGGACGAGGGTTACGTCCGGGTAGTGCTCCTCCACCCATCCCGCCCCGGTGGTGCCCCGCTGGGCTCCGACCTTGCGCCCCGCCGCCAGCGCCCCAGCCACGTCGAGGCCCGCCCCGGCGCGCGTGACGATCGCCTGATCCGAGGTCCAGTACGGCTCGGAGAAGTCCACCACCTGCGCCCGCTCCTCGTTGATGGTGAACCCCGATGCCCCGATGTCCCCCTTGCCGGCGATCACGGCCGGGATGATCGAGTCGAACGGGGTATCCCGGATCTCGATCTCGTAGCCCTCCAGGATCGCGATCGCGCGCATCACGTCGAGGTCGAACCCGAGGTAGGCCCCCTTGGCGGACACCCACTCGAATGGAGCCCACGCGATGTCGCAGAGGACGACGTACTTCGGCTGGCCCATGGCCAGAGCACCCATGGACAGAACCGCCGCCAGAACAAGAACCGCGCCTCTCCTCACCTTGACCACCTCCGAAAGGATGAACGATTCGGGTTTACTATACGCGGGAGGAGGTGGGGCCGTCAACGGGGGCTAGGGGCGATCGAGATGGCGGCGGGCCCAGTCCGCTTCTTCTCCCAGCAGGAGGAACGGCTCAGGGGGGGCGAGCCGGCGGTGGCGCGCGATCTGGCGGTAGGGGAAGCGGTGGACGAGGAGGACCCAGCTCAAGGCGAGGTCGTTGTAAGCGTGACGGGCGAGGTCCCGCTCCTCGTCAGCCTGGGCCAGGCGGTCCTGGGCCTGGCGGATGGCCTCGATCCGCTCCCGGGGGAGGCCGCGGTAGATCTGGAGGAGGACGTCCTCCACCGCCCGATCCGCGGCGGCAAGGTCGCGGGGGCCGGTGGCCTGGCGCAGCTTGGCCACGGCCTCCCGTAGCCGCGGCCTCCCTTCCGGGACGTACCCCGCCCGCTCGAGCTCCGCATGCATCGCTTCGAGGGCAGTCACCCTCTCCGCGAGCGCCTTCTCTAGCTCCCCCCACGCCGCAGTGACCCGCGCCAGGCCGCGCGTGACGCGCCGCGTCCATCGCCACCACAAGAAGAAAACCGTCCCCGCGACGAGGAGGGCGAGGACGAGCAAGGAGATGGGGTTCATCCCGTCACCAGCTCCTCCCTCCCCCGCCGCCCATCCCCCCCCCGGAGAACCCGCGCCCCCCGAACCCCGATCCGCCGCTCCACCCGCCGCTCTGGGCCGAGCGCGGGGCAGAGGTGGCGGCGCTGTAGGCGCTGTGCTGGAGGGCGACGAGCCTCCTCCCAAACCAATACGGGGCGAACGTGGGGAACCGCCCCTCGTACCAGTTGGGAGGCTGGGCCAGGAGCCCGTCGAACTTCTTCGTCCACAGCTCGGTCAGCCCGAGGGCCATCGCGTAGGGGAGGAGCTCATCGAAGTGCTTCTCCCGGGCCGCGAACTCGATCCGGTCCACCTCGGCGCGGCGGATGTACTCCACCAACCCCAGCACGCCCCGCAACGCCTCGATCCCCTTCCCCGTCCGCTTGGGCATGAATGGGGCGAAGAGGAGGACGATGACGCCGGAGATGCCGAGGGCGAGGCCGAGGTAGAGGGACTGGGTGAGGGACCCGAGGAAGGCGGCGAGGACGATCGTCCCGATGCCGATCCCATAGTAGGCGCTGCGTACGTGGTCCGGGTTCCCGAGGTAATACCCGTCCTCGCTGAGGTCCATGTACAGCCGGGTCTTGAGGCCCGGCATCTTGTCGTACAGCTTGTACTTGAGGTCGGAGAGCTTCCGACTCCCCGCCCCGCCGAGCAGGGCATCGCGCAGGGCCTGCTCGTACGGGGTGAGCGGGACATCGCTTTCTGTAGCCACGAGCTCGAAGTCATCGGGCTCGCGAGCGTTTTCGTCCGTCCAGATCTCGCGGATCTTGAGGTGGCCCTTCGTGGCCAAGGAGAGGATCCCCGCCGCGAAGTCGCGCGGATCGGCGCGGTTGTCGAGGAGCACCCCCGCCTCGGCCGGGCCCAAGCCGGCGATCGGCTTGTACTCCGGGGCCACTGACCCCACCTTGGGATCGCGCCCCCGCTTCCACCACAGGGTGAACATCCCGACCAGGACGATGATCGGGATCCCCGCGTACAAGTTATCTTGGAGGAACCACAGGAACCCCTGCCACGCCCCGGGGAGGGCCACCGTTCCCTCCGGGAACCGCACCGCGACCGTGAGTCCCTCCCCCGCCCGCAGCCCGGCTGCCTCACCCACGAGAGCGCCGTCAGCCCACCCCAAGTCCCACGGGCCCGTGGACCCGTACGCCCCGCGGTACCCTAGGGCCCGCACATCGGTGGGGGTGATCGCCGGGGGAAACGCGATCTCGACCCGGGCCCGGGCGATGGGCATCGCCCAGTCGGTTCCGATCGCGTTCCAGTAGAGCTCGATCTCCCCATCATAGCGGCGCAGGGCCCGCCGGAGCTGGTAACGGACCGTATACGTAATCGGACCGCGCACGGTGCGGTCCGGGTCGCCGATCTGGAGGACGAGGTTCTTCCCTTCCGTGTACTTCCGGTACGGAACTGGCTCGCCCTCCGCCAAGACCTCGTCCACCGTGACCCGTAGCCGGTACGTCTCCCCCGTGGGGAGGCGGTAGGAGATGGGGATCTCGCGGTAGATCCCGTGGCGGGCGACGTCGAAGTACACCCCGATCTCTTCGCGCACGGCGACGGCCCCGTCCTCCCCGATCTCCGCGCGGACGAGGTAATCTCGGATCTCCTCTCCGCAGCCGAGGACGGGGAACAGGAGGGCGAGGATGAGGGCAACGCGCTTCATCGGCTGAAGTCCACCTTCGGTGGCTCGGCCATCGTCTCCGAGGGGAGCATGTAGAACTCCCGCTCCTTGATCCGGAACAGGTTTGCAATCAGGTTCTGGGGGAATACCTTGATCGCCGTGTTCAGATCGCGGACCACCGCGTTGTAGTAGCGGCGCGACCGGGCGATCTCCTCCTCCAGCTCCTCAAGCGACTTCTGGAGCGCGGTGAAGTTCGCGTTCGCCTTCAGCTCGGGGTAGTTCTCCGCCACGGCGAACAGCGACTTGAGGGTCCCGGCGAGGACGTTGTCCGCCTCGGCCTGCTCCTTGGGGGTCTGCGCCTTCATTGACGCCGAGCGGGCTTCGGTCACCCGCTCGAACACCTCTCGCTCGTGGGTCGCGTAGCCCTTGACCGTTTCCACGAGGTTCGGGATGAGGTCGAACCGCTTGCGCAAGAGGGTGTCGATCCCCCGCCACGCCTCCTCCGCCCGCACCCCAAGCCGGACGAGCTTGTTGTACACCACGGTCACCCACAGGAACAGGAGCACGAAGACCCCTAGGATGATCCATCCAGTCATGGCTGCCTCCTCAACGCGCATTCTAGTCGAACCGCCCCTGGGGGGCGAACCGTGGCCCGGCGCGTCGGGACCGGCTAGACTTGGCGGCGATGAAGCTCTACCTGGACACGGCGAACGGGGAAGAGATCCGGGAGCTCGCTTGGCTCGTGGACGGGGTGACGACGAACCCGTCCCTCGTGGCGCGGGAGAAGCGGCCGTTCTCCGAGGTGCTGCAGGAGATCTGTGGGATCGTGCGCGGGCCGGTGTCGGCGGAGGTCGTGGCCCTCGATCGCGACGGGATGATCCGCGAGGCGCGGGAACTGGCGCGCGTTGCCCCGAATGTGGTCGTGAAGATCCCGATGACCGAGGCCGGGATGCAGGCCGTGCAGGCCCTGGCGCGGGAAGGGGTGCGCACGAACGTGACCCTCGTCTTCTCCGCGAACCAAGCTCTGCTTGCCGCCAAGTGCGGGGCGACCTACGTCTCCCCGTTCGTGGGGAGGATTGACGATGCGGGTGGGGACGGGATGGGCGTCGTGGCGGAGATCCTCCCCATTTACCGCCACTACGGGTTCCCCACCGAGGTCATCGTGGCGAGCGTGCGCCATCCCGGACACGTCCTCCAGGCAGCCCTTCTCGGCGCGCCCATCGCCACCGTGCCCTACGAGGTCCTGAAGAAACTGTTCGGGCACCCCCTCACCGAGGCGGGGATCGCCCGGTTCCTCAAGGACTGGCAGAAGGTCCCTAAGGCCTGAACCGGGGCCTGCGGGTCGAGAGAAGCGCTGGCCCGTACGCGACCTGGGTTCGCCGTTCAGGGATGGGTCAAGGTGGGGACGGTCTGGCCATCGCGGCCGGCGAGGGGAGTCGAGGCAAGGAGGGCGGAGTAGATCGCTTCTTCCGCGGCCTCGGCCGCTGCCCGGTACAGGCCCCCCATCGTCGGGGAGCGATCGGCGATGAACTCCCCTGGGATCCGTTCCGCCCCCCGCGGGATCCGCCACCCGGTGGAGAAGGCGACGGTGAAGTCCCCGCTCCCCGTGTCGGCCGGGGCCCCGGTGCGGGCCGCGCCGAGGGAGGCCCGGCGAGCGAGCCGCGACAGTTGCGCGGGGGAAAGCGGGGCGTTTGTCGCCAGGACCACGATGAGCGAGCCCGTCTCCCCTTGGGGATCAGGCGGGCTGGCCCTCGCCGGCGCCGGGAGGCCGGGGGGAGGCCGGAGGTCTTCCCGGCGGCCCATGTTGGGGAGGGCGAGGGAGCCCACCGTGAACGAGCCCACGACGCGGGACGCCGTTCCGATTCCAGACTTGAACCCGAACGCGACCATCCCCGTCCCGGCTCCCACACACCCTTCCTCGACATGCTCCGCCCCCGCCCCCAGGGCGGCCAGGGCGTCGCCCTCCGTCACAGGACGGGCCTCGATCGCCGACAGTCGGCCATCGTTACATTCCAGGACGAGCGGGTTCACGGACCGCGCTGAGGGATGCTGGGTGAGGGTCCAGGTGAGAAGCGCATCGGCGCACCGGGGCACGGCGAGGGTATTCGTGAGGAGGATCGGGGTCTCCAGTTCCCCGAGGTGGAGGACCTGCCAGAGCCCCAACGCCTTCCCGTGGCCGTGGAGGACGAACGCCCCGGCCGGAAGGGGCTCCGCGTAAGGATCGCCGGGGGGGAGGATCGCCGTGACCCCGGTGCGGATAGCGTTTGCGCCCGCGCCGTGGACGATCGTGCGGTGCCCGACCAGCACCCCAGGGACATCAGTGAGTGTCCCCCCCGCTCCGGGCGAGAACTGCCCGAGCGACAGGCGAGCGTCGCGAAATGCGTTCACCCGTAGAGGAGGAATTCGTACGGGTGCGGCCGGTCCGCGAGCTCCCGGATCTCGTCCTCCTTGACCAAGATCCAGCGGTCAAGGAGCTCCTCGGGGAACACCCCGCCCAGGGTGAGGAAGTCGTGGTCCCGCTCCAAGGCCGTAAGGGCTTCCCCGAGGCTCCCCGGGAGGGACGCGATGCGCCGCTTCCCCCGCGCAGCGAGGCTACCTTCCACCGGTCCCCACCCCTTCGCCACCGGATCCACCCCCTCCCGGATCCCGTCCACGCCGGCCATGAGGCACGCCGCGAGCGCGAGGTAGGGATTGGAGGTGGGATCCGGCGGCCGATACTCGATCCGTGCTTGGGCGGGGTCGGTGAGGTAGCCTGGGATGCGCACCGCGGCGGTGCGGTTCGCCCGGCCGAACGCGAGGTGGACCGGGGCTTCGAACCCCGGCCCCAGGCGGCGGTAGGAGTTCGTGGACGGGGAAACGAGGGCGGAGAGGGCCCGGCCATGGGCGAGGAGGCCTCCCACGTAGTGGAACGCGGTCTCGGAGAGTCCTCCCTCGCCGGAAAAGAGATTCGCGCCCTTCGCGACGAGGTATTGGTGGAAGTGGAGGCCGCTGCCAGCCTGGTTGTGGAGCGGCTTGGGGAGGAAGCAGGCCACGAGCCCCTCCGCGGCGGCGAGGCGCGAGATCACGTCCATGGCCAGGGCCGTCCAGTCCGCCGCGTCGAGGAGCCTTCCCAGGCCAAGTTCGATCTCCATCTGTCCCAACGCCCCCCCCTCGTGGTGGTGGTAGCGGACGGGGATCCCCCACTGGCCGAGGGTCTCCACCACCCGCTGCCGGAGGAGCCGTCCCTGGTCCTCCGGCCCGCCGGCGTGGTAGCCGGAGCGGGGGCCCGGCACCGCCCGCGGCTCGGCTGCCCCAAGTGGGCTCACCTCGACCCATTGGGCGAGGGGCGTGTCCGCGGTCCAGATCGCGTCGAACAGGTAGAACTCGAGCTCCACCCCGAACCGCGCCAGGTCGGCGATCCCCGCGCTCGCGAGGAATGCCTCCGCCGCCTTGGCTACCGTCCGCGGGGCGAGGGGATGAGGTCCCTCGTTGGGCTGGGCGAGGTCACACAGGAGGACGACCGATGGCGGATCGCGGGTCGCGTCCACGCGGGCGGTGGAGAGGTCGGGGATGAGGACGAGATCCCCTCCCGGGAGCCCATAGTGGGAGGCCGCTGCTCCCACGCCGGTGGCGAAGGTGGCCGGGGTGAGTTCGCCGGCGGGCAGGGTCAGACAACGCAGCCGGCCCAGCAGGTCAGCCGCGCGCAGGTCCACCCAGCGGATGTCCTCGGCCTGGATGAGGGCGACGAGCTCGCTGAACGTCATCCTCCCTCCTACGGTTGGGGGAACGCCAGGTCGGAGGGCCCCCACTGGGAGAGCACCGCCCCGGGGAGCGAGGTCTGGATGAGCTCGTGGATGATCTCCGCGTGCTTCACCTTCTCGCGGCCCCAGTCGGCGAGCATCTGCCCCGACACCCATGGCTTGTACAGTGCCCCTGGGCCGGCGACGCACGCGGGGCCCGGTTCGAGCTTGAAGTAGCACGGGGCACAGGTCCGCACCATCTCCGGGGCATCGTAGAACCGGTTGAACCCGCCGAAGCTGTCGGTGAGGAAAATGTGGAGGTCCATCGGCAGGCGCACGGCCTGGCGGATCGCGGCCAGCTCCGGCAGATCGAGGTCCCCCACCGGATTGAACGTGTTCGCCCCCAAGCTCTCGAGGACCTTGGCCCCCGCGGCGTTCCCGTGCCCGGCGAACACCGACACCTTGAACACGACGTCTGGGGGGAGATCGCCCGTGGCCCTCATCTGGGCGAGGAGCCACAGGAGCCCCTCGTCGAGGACGAGGAACCCGCGGAACCCGACCTCCACCGCGCGCACGATGTCGGCGATCACATAGCGCAGCTGATCCGAGCCCCGAAACCGGAGGCCGGACATGCTCCCCTCCGGCGTCACGAGCTGGCGGCCGGTGTCCCACCCCGAGCGGGGGCCGGGGGTGAGGATCACCTCCACCTTCGCCTCCGCCGCGATCTGGGCGAAGGCCTTGAGCTCGCTCCGCGTGAGGAGCGTTGCCCCCATGACCACCGAGATCATCCGGTGCACGGCGATCTTCCGTTTGCGCGCTTCGTCGATGATCGCCTCCAGGACCTCCGGCCGCTCGACCCCGGAGATCTCCATCCGGTACTGGGCCCCGTCGGGGAACCGGTGAGGGCTCGTCGGGAGATCGTACGCATCCCGGCCCGGGATCCCGTGTTTCTCCATGAGCTTTGCCACCTTCCGCTGGTCCATCGTGCCTCCTGATTCGGTTGAGGAGTGGACCGATGATACCCGCAACGGAGGGCAGCGGGGTGAGGGGCTATACTCGCCGCATGGGAAGGGGATCAAGTGGGCGCTCTCGGTGACCTGCCAGCGTGGGCGATCGTCGTCCTCGGTTCCCTCGCGTTGATCCAGCTTGGTTTGCAGGTGTTCGCCCTCGTGACCGCCCTCCGCACGCCCGCCGATCGTCTTCTCACTGGGCGGCGGTGGGTGTGGATCGTCGTCATCGCGCTCGGGCTGGTGGGGGCGATCGTGTTCCTCGCCGTGGCGCGATGTCCGGTGCCGGAGCCCGACTTGGTGAACACCACCCCCGACCTGGATAAGGATAAGGCGCGCCGCGCGGCGGACCTCCTCTATGGAACCCCGCCTGACTCGCAGCAAGGCCGCGACCGAACCTCTCGATGACGCCCGCCATTGAACTCCGCACCCTCACGAAGCTCTACGGCCCTCTGCGCGCGCTGGATAGGGTCTCGCTTGCCGTGCCGTCGGGTTCCGTATTCGGCTTCCTCGGGCCCAACGGGGCGGGCAAGACCACGACCCTCCGCATCTTGACCGGGCTCGCCCGGCCGACCTTCGGGAGCGCCTCCGTGCTGGGGCACGATGTCGCGACGGCGACGAACGACGTGCGGGCGGCCGTGGGCTACCTCCCCGACGTGCCGGGCTTCTACCCGTGGATGACCGGGAGGGAACTCCTGCGGTTCGCGGGCCGCCTGTTCGGCCTTTCCGGGCCCACGCTCTCCTCCCGCGTGGACGCCCTCCTCGACCTCGCTGGCCTGGCCGGGGTCACAACGCGCGTCGGCGGCTACTCCCGGGGGATGAAACAGCGGTTAGGCGTGGCCCAGGCCCTGATCAACGCTCCATCCGTCCTCCTCCTCGACGAACCGGCTTCGGCGCTCGATCCAATCGGGAGAAAGTCTGTTCTGGACATGATCGCCTCCCTGGCCGGCCGGACGACCGTGTTCTTCTCGACCCACATCCTGTCCGATGTGGAGCGGGTGTGCGATACCGTGGCCATCCTCCATCGGGGGGTGGTCGTCGCCCAAGCCCCGATCGGGGAACTGAAAGCGCGGTACGCGATGCAGAAGATCGCCGTCGAGGTAACGGCAGGGGCCGACGAGCTCGCCCAGGACCTCGCAGACGCCCCCTGGGTCGCTTCTGTAGAGAGGCCGTCGGATCAGCGCCTCGTGGTCGCGGTCACCGACTCTAGCGCAGCCCAGCGGGCGATCCCCGCTGCTGTCGCCAACCGCGGCGTGGGGCTCCGACGCTTGGAGACGGTCGAAGTGAGCCTGGAGGATGTGTTCGTGGATCTGGTGCGATGACTGGCTTCCGCGCGTTCCTCGGAAAAGAGGTTCAGGAGATCGTCCGCACGTGGCGAATCTGGGTTCTGCCGGGGATCGTCCTCTTCTTTGCCGTCACGGGACCGGTGCTGGCCCGTTTCACGCCGCAACTCCTTCAGGCTGTGGCCCCGGAGACGGGCCTCGTGGTCCAGATCCCCGATCCGACGTTCCGCGATGCGTACCTTCAGTGGACGAAGAACCTTGAACAGGTCGTGATGTTTGCGGTCATCATCATCGGCGCGGGGGCGGTCTCGGCCGAACGGAGGTCAGGCACGGCGGTGCTCGTACTCACGAAACCCCTCACCCGCACCGCGTTCATCGTCGCCAAGTGCCTGTCCCAGGGCGTGCTCCTCGCGGGGACGGTGGCCGTGGGCGCCGCCATCACGTGGGCCCTTACCTACGCTGTGTTCGGCGAGGCCCCTCTGGTTCCCCTGGCGCAGGCGACTGGGGTGTGGCTCGTGGGAGCGCTGATGATCCTCGGGATCATGGTTTTCCTGTCTTCTTCCGTGAGCTCGCAGGCCGGAGCGGCCGGCCTTGGGTTGGGGGCGTTCGTGCTCCTCTCCATCGCCACGATCTGGCCTCCGGCTGGGCGCTACAGCCCGGCGGGGCTCCTCGGTGCCGCGAGCGGCGTTGTCAGCGGCCGTGCCGTGCCTCTGTGGCCGGTCATCACTGGGCTCGCCCTCGCCGGGATCGCCGTCGCCGCTTCCTTGTGGACGTTCTCCCGCAAGGAGCTGTAACCTTTCCGCACGATTGCACGGGGAGACCTAGGTTTGGGCATCTCCCCGTGCTGTGCAGACCCGGTTTCGTCCCATCTCTTTTGCGCGGTACAGGGCCCCATCGGCCGCGTGCACGAGCTCGTCCGGGGTCACGCTATGGTCGCAACTTCGAGGGGTCCTCAGATGGGTCAGTGACCCCCTTCCCGGACCTCAGTCCCTTTCCCCTTGGACTTGCGGTCGCGGGCGATTCGGTCACGGCGAACCGGACGGCTCCCTGTGTAGCTCGAAGTCGAGGAGGGTGTCGCCGTCGAACGTGAACCGTCCGGCGAACCGCTCGCCGCGGAGCATCCACGGGAACCAGATGCGGTCGTCAGCCCACATCCGATCGAAGGGGACTTTTTCCACGGGGACCCAGAACGGGATCGCCTCGTCCGACTCCCGCGGCTCGCCGCGGCAGTCGCCCGCCCGAAAGACGTGGACGAGAATGGAGAGGCCGTCCGTGAACTGGAACCGCAGCTCACCGCACGGTTCCACGCCGAGGGGGGTGATCCCCAGCTCCTCTGCCACCTCGCGCACTGCGCCCGCGACCGGCGTTTCCCCGTGTTCAACGTGGCCGCCCGGGCCATTGACCTTGCCTGCGCCGAGGCCCCGCTTCTTGTGAATGAGGAGGATCTTCCCATCGCGGATGACGAAGAGGAGTGTTGCTTCCTGCTCGGGTTCCCATCTCGCCCAGTCGATGTCTTCGATCCTCATGTCCAAGGGGAAATTCTACCGGGGCTCGTGCCCGAGAGGAGCAAGTTCCCACCGGATGATATCGCGCGGTGCGGGGCGTGTTCCCGGCCTGCGTGGTTCCCCCGAAGCGGCGGATAGCGAGCCGCTCCTCTATACTCCCGCTGCCCCCGGTGATCGGGGAGCCCCCGCCATGGGGTTGGGCGTACGGCCCTCTGGCGAGCGTGGGGTACAAGCCACCCGTAGGCTACGAAAGGAGGTGCGCGAAGAAGGAGACTTTCGAGCCGGACAACGTTGAGCTGGTGGGTATCGCAGCGGCTGCAAGTAGGGGATGTGGCGTGCCCCGGTGCGGAACTACGTTCATGGCGACAGCGCCGCTGTCCAGGTGACCACCCGACCGGGGTAACTTCCACCCACATCTTCTTTTGAGGAGGGACCAGAGTGCTTAAGGATCTGCTCTATGCCTTTAGGATCATAAGCCCCATTGTGTTCGGTCTGGTATTGTTTCAAATCCTAATCTTGAGAAGCCCCCTTCAGAAACCCTATACCCTGTTGGAAGGCTATGTCCTGAGCCTCGCTGGCCTGTTCCTGTTCTTGAAGGGGATCTCCCTATGCCTGATCCCCATGGGGGAATCCGTTGGTTCCAACCTGCCGGCGCTGGGCAGCCGAGTGCTGATCATCGGCGTGGGGTTCCTGTTGGGGTACCTGTCCACCCTGGCTGAACCGGCGCTTCAAGCCTTGGCCATGGAGGTGGAGGAGGTTTCTATTGGCGCTTTGCCGAAGAATACGCTTGTCCACGCGGTGGCCATCGGCTTTGGCGTCGGGATGTCGCTCGGCATCGCCAAGATCCTCTTCCGGATCCCCTCAGCGAAGATTATCATCCCTCTCCTACTGGTTAGCATTGTGCTCACGTATTTCGCCCCAGCGGGCATCGTGGGCATTGCCTTTGATTCCGCCAGCGCCACAACTGGTCCGATCAACATTCCCATCAGCATGGCGATCGGCATCGGCCTTTCCAAGGTCATTGCCGGTAGCGACCCGTTGTTGAACGGGTTTGGCTTGGTGGGTCTTACTTCACTCGGCAGTGCCGTTTCCGTTCTGGTGATGGGGATGTTCAGTGGGATCTAGCTGGTGAGCAGAGAATAATAGGGGGTCTAGTTATGCAGATCATCGCTGTGATCGTTGTCGTGGTACGAGGGCAGGCTGACCACGTCGTGGAAGAAGCGAAGAAGGCGGGGGCCTTGGGGGCTACCATCCTGTTCGGACGGGGAACAGGGGAGAAGGAGTTCAGAAAATTCTTCGACCTGCACATCGAATCATCAAAAGAGGTCATCTTCATACTGACCGAAGAAGAGAAGAGCGGACCGATCGTCAGGGCCCTGATCGAGGCCGGGAGGCTCAACGATCCAGGGACCGGCATCCTCTTTACCATGCCGGTGATCGATGTCATCGGCCTGCACCATCGGAAAACCATGTAGGCGCAACTTTCGTGGCCTCACGGGGTGCCAGACCGGCGGGGGTGTCTTCGGCCGGGGGAGCACGAGCCGACCCGGAGTGGGTTCAGGTGGCCGTTCGCCCCCACCACGCACCTGGACGCGTATAATTGGGCCCCATGACCCTCGACGAGTTGGAGGCGCGGTGCGAGAAGGTGCGGATGGAATGGGCGCAGGCGAGCGCCGCCGCCCATGATCCGGAAGCGCTAGAGGCGCTGCGGGTCCGGTTCCTCGGCCGCAAGGGTTCGGTCACGTCGCTCTTCGACGCGCTGCGCGCCCTTCCCCCCGATGCGCGGGCCACCGCCGGGAAGCTCCTCAACGCCCTCAAGGGGGAGATCACAGCGGCGCTCGACGACCGTCGGGGGGCGCTGGAGCGGGAGGCGATCGGAGCCCGGCTCCAGGCTGAGCGGTACGACCTCTCCCTCCCCGGGACGTGGCGGCCGCTGGGGCGGCTCCACCCCCTGACCCAGGTCCGCCTCGAGATCGAGGGCATCTTCCAGAAGCTCGGGTTCGACGTGGCGAGCGGGCCCGAGGTGGAGACGGACTACTACAACTTCGAGGCCCTCGCGATCGGGGCCGATCACCCCGCGCGGGACGATTGGGACTCGTTCTACATTGAGGATCGCCTCCTCCTCCGCACGCATACCTCGCCGGTGCAGATCCGGGTCATGAAGTCCCAGCCCCCCCCGGTGCGGATCGTGTGCCCAGGCCGCTGCTACCGGCGGGACGACCCCGATGCCACCCACTCCCCGGTGTTCCACCAGATCGAGCTTCTGTGGGTGGAGCATGGGCTCACGATGGCCCATCTGAAGTGGATCATCGGGGAGTTCGTGAGCGCGTTCTTCGGCCCTGGGTACGAGATGCGCTTCTCCGCGGACTTCTTCCCGTTCACCGAGCCGTCGGCCCAGGTCCACATCCGCCGCCCCCCGGGGGACTGGCTGGAGATCATGGGGGCGGGGATGGTGGACCCGGCGGTCCTGGTCGAGGTCGGCTACGATCCGGAGGAGGTCAGCGGGTTCGCGTTCGGGCTCGGGGTGGAGCGGATGGCGATGCTCCGCTGGGGGATCGAGGATATCCGCCTGTTCTACCAGAACGATATCCGCTTCCTTTCACAGTTCTAGGCGCCTCTTCCTCACGCGTCGCCCGTTCTCCCCTAGCGGGCCCCCCAGGTGCGGAACGCTCCCTTGCCCTCCGCGGTGAGGAACGCCCAGCGGATAAGGCCCATCCGATCGCGGTAGTGCGAGATCCCCATGTGATCGAGCCAGGCGTGGACGGCCCCCTGGAGTTCCCTGATCCCCTCCGCTGTGGGGGCGGAGAGGAGGGCCGCCATCCGGGCAGGGATCTCCTCCGGCACGCCGAGGAGCCGTAGCTCCTCCGCCGCCCAATGGCGGGTCGGGGCCCACGAGCCGCTGGCCACGGCGAGGAGCTTCGTCAGCGCCACGCCCCCCTCCCCGAGGACGAGCCGCGTGGCGAGGTCGTTCCCCCGGTCGAGGCACTTCGCCGCCCGGCCGAGGGCGAAGGCCGTCTCCAAATAATGGACCCGCACCCGCGTCGCTTGCACCCGAGCCGGCAGCGCTGCCAGACGGGGGAAGAGCTCAGCGAGCCTCCGCTGGGGATCGTGGAGGATCACCGCGTGCTGGAACGGGTAGTGGTCGAGGTCGAGGGTCGAGCGCTCCATCGCCACGAGCTCGCTCCACGGCCGGAGGTAGAACTCGTGGTCCACCCGCCGCGGTGGCCCATCTTCGATTGCGAACACGTGCCGCTCCTCAAGCCCGATCCGCTCATAGGCCTCGTCCTCCACCGCGACCTCGAGGTCGTAATCGGAGATCCGGTCCCGGAACGGTCGGCTCGCCGAGCCGACGAGGTACACCCCGATCACCCCCGGCTGGCCCACGTACCTCTGCCCAAGCTCCCGTGCGCGCTCCATGGGCGGATCCTACCCGAGAAGGGTGAGCGCCGGGACCGGTCCGAGGCAGGGGAAAGCTGTACGATCGGGCGAGGTGATTGGGATGGGACAGGGTAACGTTTCGTTCTGGATTGTGGCTGCCTTTGTTGTGGGCGTGGTCCTGACGGGGATCCTGGGGGCGAAGCCGCCGCTGCGCGTTGTCGAGGAGCTCGACCTCCCCCGCTACCTCGGGACGTGGTACGTGGTGGTGAGCATCCCCACCACGTTCGAGCGGGACTGCGCCCAGGGGACGACGGCCACCTACACCCTCCTCCCGAACGGGCAGGTCGAGGTCGTGAATGCGTGCTTCTCCGCTGACGGCCAGCGCATCGAGGCCCGCGGCCGGGCGTGGGTCCCTGACCCGCAGGCCCCCGCCAAGCTCAAGGTGAGCTTTGTGAACTTCCTCGGGCTCCGGTTCTTCCCCGCCGACTACTGGGTCATTGACCTCGCGCCCGACTACAGCTACGCCGTCGTCGGTCACCCCAGCCGCAGCTACGGCTGGATCCTGAGCCGCACCCCCACCCTCCCCGCCGACACCCTCGCCGGGATCCGGGAGCGGTTGGAGGTGCAGGGCTATACGTGGTCCCAGTTCCGGATGATCCCCCCGGGGAGCCACGCCCAACCGTGAGGGGGCTCATCTCCCCGCGCGACGGCCGCGGTCGCTAGCCCAGTCCCAGAGCACCTCCGTGGACAACATCGTACGTCCTCGCTCCCCCCTCCGGGCCCACGGCGAGGAGGGTCCCGTTCGGCATGGGCTCCCACCCCGCCCGGCCGTCCACGGGTTCGGACGCCACGACCACGGCCCCGTCCTCCACGCGCCGATGGAGGGTGTAGTAGTCCGGGTCCCGGGTGTGGCAGCAGAACGCGTAGAGGGCGGAGCCGTCGGTGAGGAGGAGGTTGAGGGCGGTGTAGTCGCGGACGAGCCCGACGAGCTCCCGCAGCGCCTCGACCAGCCGGTCCGGGGTCCGCGGATGCCACGCCCTGGCGAGCCAGTCTAGGATCCGCTGGGAGTCCGTCCCGCTCCTGTCCCCGAGGGGAGCCGTATCCCGCACGGTCCCGTTGTGGGCGAGGAGCACCCCGTCCTGAACGAGGGGGTGGGCGTGGATTGCCCCCCGCATCGCCCGGTACTCGGGCGAGGCCTTGCGGGCGTGGGCGATGAGGAGCGTCGCCTCCGGGGACGGATCCCCGGGGAGCCCGTCGTTCCCAGCAAGAGCTCCCCCGCCCCAGCGGTGGAGCCTCATCCGACCCCGGGCGTCGCGGTAGGCCCACCCCACGCCATCGCGGTGGGGGGCCTTCGCTCCGCGGAGGCTAAGTGCGAGGAGGCCGTGATCCTCGATGAGGTACCGGCGGAGGGGGAACGGTGTCCCGGCGAGGGCCCCGACGAGCCGGCACATCGCCCGACTACCCCTCGACCTCTGCGGCGAGGAGCCGGCCCAGCTCCTGCGCCCCCTCGAGGGGCTTCTCCTCGTCCTTGGCGAGATCCCCCCGGCCCGCCACGCCGTAGTACGGGTAGCGCTTCACAGTGAGCGGGGTCATGCGCACGGACACGGCGAACTGGAACAGATACTGGAAGACGTCCCGCGGATCCGTGCCCCCGGTCGCGGCCACGAGGGCGCACGGCTTGTCCTCGAGGAGGTGGGCTCCCTTGTGGCGGCGCAGGTCGTGAAAGTAGGCCAGGCACACCAAGCGCTCACACACCGCCACCAGCCGCGAGGGGACGGGGAAGTAGAGCGGGGACCCGATCACGAGGCCATCCGCCTCCTCCATCTTCTGGACGAGGCCCGGGAAATCATCCTTGACCACACACTTGTAGGGCGTCTTGGCGCAGACCTCGTAGCAGCCCTGGCAGGGCCCGATCTCGAGCTCGGATAGGTGCACGGTCTGCGTCCGCATCCGGGGCTCCGCTTCCTTGACGGCGCTCAGGACCGCCTCCACCAGCTGGCCCGTGTTCCCCTCGTTGCGCATCGAGCCGACGATGCCGAGCACCTTCATCGCGCCACCTCCGGGCCGAGCGTACCGCCCGGGGCGCGGCGGGTGCAAACCGCCCCTTCACCGTCCGCGCTTGCGGGCAGCGAGGAGGTCCTCCACGGAAAGCGTGTTCAAGACATGCTCCGCCGTCGCCCAGCCGCGACGGGCGGTGATGACCCCGAACTCGAGGAAGTCGAAGTGGCCCACGTCGTGGGCGTCGGTCCCGATCGCGAGCCGGGCCCCGAACCCGATCGCCCGTCGGATAAGCTCCGCCCCGAGGTCGAGCCGCTGGGGATGGGCGTTCACCTCGAGCGCGGTCCCCGTCTTCGCTGCCCGGCGGAACACCTCGTCCCAGTTCGCCTCGCAGGGGGGACGCTCTCCGATCAGGCGGCCGGTGGGATGGCCGAGGATGTCCACCCCCTCGTCCTCCACTGCCCGCAGGAGGCGGTCCGTCATCTCCGCCCTCCCCAGCCGGAGGTGGGTGTGCACGGAGGCGATGACGAGGTCGAGGTCCTTCAGGAGGTCGCGGGGGACATCCACCGTCCCGTCGCGGGCGATGTTCGCCTCGACGCCCGTGAGGAGCGTTAGGCCCGTCTCGTTCAATCGGCGCACCTCCTCGATCTGGCGGCGGAGGTCGTCGGCGGACAGCCCGGGGATGGCCTGGGCGAACCGGAGATGGTCCGTGATCGCGATCGCCCTGAGCCCGCGCTCCGCGGCGGCGCGGGCCATCGCCGGGAGGCTCGCCTCCCCGTCCGAGAAATCGGTGTGCACGTGGAGGTCGCACTTGACCCGGCGCGCGTCCACGAGCTCGGGGAGGGTGCCCACCTCCGCAGCGGCGATCTCGCCCCGGTCCTCGCGCAGCTCGGGCGGGATGTAGGCGAGGCCGAGCGCCCGGTAGATCCCGGCCTCATCCGCTCCGGCGAGGACCTCCCCGTCCGCGGAGGTGAGCCCGTACTCAGAGAGCTTCCACCCCCGGGCCACCGCCCGCTCGCGGAGGCGGATGTTGTGCTCTTTCGAGCCGGTGAAGTACTGGAGCGCTGCACCGAACGCGTCCGCGGGGACGAGGCGCAGGTCCACCTGAAACCCGTCGCTGAGGCGGATCGAGGACCTCTTCGGCCCCTGGGCGAGGATCTCTGCCACGTCGGGGAGGGAGCAGAACGCGTGCACCGCCTCGTCCGGGCGGTCGGACACGGCGAGGAGGTCGAGGTCGCCCACCGTCTCCTTCCCCCGCCGCAGCGAGCCCGCGGGCTCCACGCGCCGGTAGAGCCCGGTCGCCATGAGCTGCTCCACGAGGTGGCGGGCGAGGGGCCACGCCCGGCCGAGGAGGACCCGTTTCTCCGCCCCCCGCGTCTCGGCCAGCCCCCGCAGGATCTTCTGTTCCGTCTTCTCCCCGAGGCCCTTCACGTGGCGGATCCGCCCTTCCGCCGCGGCCCGTTCGAGGTCGGCCAGGTTCCGGATCCCGAGCTCTTCATACAGGAGGCGGGCTGTCTTCGGCCCAATCCCCTCGACCTGGGTCAACGCGCGCAGCTCCACGGGGAGCTTCGCCTTCAGCTCCTCGTGGTAGGCGAGCCTCCCCGTGGCCACGATCTCCGCCACCTTCTGCGCGATCGCCTCCCCGACCCCGGCGATCTCGGTGAGCCGCCCCTCCGCCGCGAGGTCCTCGATCGGCGTCGGACAGTCCTCGATCGCCCGCGCTGCCCTCCGGTAGGCTCGGGGCTTGAACGGGACCCCCTCCAGCTCGAGGAGGTCCGCCACCTCGTACAGGATCTTCGCCACGAGCGCGTTCTTCATCGGTGGAGCTCCGCGAACCGGCGGAACGAACGGTCGTAGGTCCGTTCCACCTCCGGGGGGAACGCGCACGCCGGGAGCTCGCCCTGGCCGAGGTGGTAAGAGAGGCAGGAACAGCAGTTCCCCTTGCGCGGGCACGTGGGCCAGGTGCACGGGCAGCGGGCCAGGTTATCGTCGAGCTTCGGACAGGTCGGCATCGCGTCTCTCCACCGGACCACGGGGGCTGACGGCTATAATGCCCCAGACCATGAGCGACCGTCAACAGATACTGAAACGCATCCTGGACGAAACAGGCGGTCACCGCCCCCACTACGAACGGTACTCCCTCCTCGCCGTCCCAGCGACGATCGAGGCCCTGTTCGGGCTCTCCCCCACGGGCCCCTCCCTCAAGGCGGAGCTCGGCCTCCCCTCGTCCGAGGTCGTGATGAGTGTGATCGTGGACGGGCTCGGCTACCACAGTCTGGAGGCACTGCGCGAGAAGGGGGTGGTGGATCTCGGCCCGTTCCTCGTCGGTGGTCACTACCTCCCCCTCACATCGGTGTTCCCCTCCACGACCACCGCGGCCCTCTCCTCCCTTTCCACGGGCTTGAGCCCGATCGGCCACGGGGTGTTGGGGTACAAGCTGTTTCGGTCCGAGGTGGGGTCGGTGGTGGACATGATCCGCCTCACCACCCCCGGTGGCCGCGACAACGCGCTGGAGAAGCTGGGCATTCCTCCCGAGCGCGTGCTGACGGCGAGCACCGTGTACCAGCGACTGGCCGCAGCGGGGGTGGCGACGACCCTCTTCCTCCCCAAGTACCTCGTGGATTCGGGCCTGTCCCGCGCCCTGTACCAGGGGGTGGAGCGCACGGTGCCCTACCTCACCTCGTCCGACCTCCTCATGCACATCGCCCACGCGGGGCGGGGCCCGAAGCCGGCTCTCCTCAGCGTGTACTGGCCATCCACGGATAGCCTCGGCCACGTGTACGGTCCCACCACCCAGGCCTTCGAGTTGGAGGTGGCCCACGTGTTCCGCATCCTGGGCCAGGCGTGCGCGATGCTGCCCGGGGGAACGACCGTCCTCGTCACCGCCGATCACGGGTTCTACGAGGCGGATCCCGTGGCCGACATGGTTTCCTGCCCCACTCATCCTGCGCTGCGGGATGGGCTCCTCCTCCCCCCGGTCGGGGATCCCCGCGCCTCGTACCTGTTTGTGCGGCGCGGGCACGAGGAGGAGGTGCAGGCGTTCTTCTCTCGCTCGTTTCCGAACGAGTTCGCCGTCCTGTCGGTCGAGGAGGCGTTGGCCCGCAAGCTGTGGGGGCTCGACGAACCCACCCCAGCCGTGCGGGCCCTCCTCGGGGACCTCCTCGTCCTGTCGCAGAAGCGCAAGTTCCTCCTCTGGCCGACGGAGGAGTTCAAGCTGAGGGGGCTCCACGGGGCCCTCACCCCGGGCGAGCTGTACGTGCCGCTCCTGGCCAACGTGGTGTGAAGGAGGTAGAGGTGGCGACCGTGAAGAGGATCGCCGACATCGAGGTGCGGGATATGTCGAACGGGGGGGGGATCGTGGGCGTCCAGAAGCGGGTCCTGATCGGGCCGGCCGATCGGGCGCCGACGTTTGCGGTGCGCCAGTTCACCCTGGGCCCCGGTGGCCACACCGCGGCCCACAGCCATCCGTTCGAGCACGGGGTGATCGTCCTCCGCGGGACGGGGACCGTCCTCACCCCCACCGGCCCGGTCGAGATCGGCGCGGGGAGCGTGGTGTTCGTCCCGCCCGGGGAGCACCACCAGTTCCGAAACACCGGCCCCGGATCGCTTGAGTTCCTGTGTGTTATCCCCATCGCGCACGAGACGTGACCGTGGATGGCGCAGCGGGTGCTGGTGGGGCTATCGGGAGGGGTGGACTCCGCGATCGCTGCCCACCTCCTCCGTGAGGCGGGCTACGAGGTCCACGGCCTGACCCTGTGGCTCTGGGATCCCGCCGGGCGACGGGAGAACCCGTGTTGCTCGGTGGATGCGGCTTCCCTCGCCGCCCGCGAGCTGGGGATCCCCCACGAGGTGGTCGAGGTCGGGGCGGAGTTCCACCGGCTCGTCGTGGAGCCCGCGCTCGCCGCCTACCGGAGCGGCCTCACCCCCAACCCGTGCGCAGTCTGCAACCGCGAGGTGCGGTTCTCCCTCCTCGTTCGGGAGGCGGAGGCGCGTGGGATCGCGTTCGTCGCCACCGGGCACCACGCCCGGATCCGCCACGCCGTGGACGGGGCCCACCTCCGGCGCGGGGCCGACCCCGCCAAGGACCAGTCCTACTTCCTCTACCGCGTCCGCCGGTCCGAGCTCGCGCGCGCTCTGTTCCCGGTGGGCGAGCGGACGAAGCCCGAGGTCAAGGCCCTCGCGAAAGCCCTCGGCCTGACGGCGGCCCGGCTCCGGGAGAGCCAGGACCTGTGCTTCGCGCCTGACGGTATTCCGTCCCTCATTGCGGATGCCCCGCCCGGCCCGATCCTCGACCTCTCCGGGCGGGTGGTGGGGGAGCACCGGGGCCTCCCCCACTACACTGTGGGCCAGAGGCGCGGCCTCGGCCTGTCCTCCCCGGAGCCCCTGTACGTGGTGGCCCTCGACGGGAGGACGAACGCGGTGATCGTGGGACCGGAGAGCGCCCTGTACGCTGATGAGCTCGTGGCCACGGATCTCTCCTGGATCGCGGGGGCACCGCCGGGAGCGCGGTTCAGAGCGGAAGTCCAGGTCCGGTACCGCAGTCCCGCCACCCCGGCCGAGGTCGAACTCGCAGGGGAGGAGGCCCGCGTTCGGTTCGCGCATCCGGTGCGGGCGATCACTCCGGGCCAGGCGGCCGTGTTCTACCGCGGGGAGGAGGTGGTGGGCGGGGGGATCATCGCCTCCCCCCGCTAGCGTCATTCGAGAAGGGGGACCCCGGTGAGGCGCGGGTCGAGGGCGTCCCGCAGCCCCTCCCCGAACAGGTTCATCCCCAGCACGAACAGGAAGATCGCGATCCCGGGGAAGGTGGAGATCCACCATCCCCGTGCCGAGTACAGGTACTGCCGACCGTCGGCGATGATCGTCCCCCAGCTCGCTTGGGGGGGCTGAATCCCCAATCCGAGGAACGACAGTGAGGCCTCCATCAGCACCACCCACCCCACGCGGAGGGTTCCGATGACGATCGCGGACGGGATCACGTTGGGGAGGAGATGGCGGAACAGGATCCGGGTCGGTGTAGCGCCGATGGCGCGGGCTGCCTCGACGAACGCCGCCTCTTTCATAGTCAGGACCTCGCTGCGCACGATCCGGCACGAGGTGGTCCATTCCTTGAACGCCAGCGCGATCACCATGTTCAGGAAGCCCGGGCCGAACAGGGCCATGAGCGCGATCGCCAAGATCAGGTACGGGAATGCCAGCAGGACATCCACCGTGCGCTGGATCACTGTGTCCACCCATCCTCCCACGTAGCCGGAGATGAGGCCGAGGCTGACCCCGACCACAGTGCAGACGACGATCACGAGCAGCCCAAGCGAGAGCGAGACGCGCGACCCCGCCATGATCCGGCTCAGGAGGTCCCGCCCCAAGTTGTCCGTCCCCAGCGGATAGCTCCAGTCCCCCCTGGCGGACACGGCGGGCGGCTGGAGGCGCCGGGTGAGGTCCCCCCGGGTGGGGTCGTGGGGGACGATCCACGGGGAGAGGAGGGCGATGAGGGTGAACGCCCCCACCAGCCCCGCCCCCACGAGGGCGAGGCGGTTACGCCGGAACGCGCGCCACGCCCGGCCCCTCACTTCCTCCCTCCTCCCGCCGCGACGCGCGGATCGAGCGCCGCATACGACAGGTCGGCGATCAGATTGAGGAAGACGTAGGTCACCGCATACACGAGGACACAACCGCGGATGAGGGGGTAATCGCGGCTCTCCACCGCGTCCACCACCAGCCGCCCCAGGCCCGGCCAACTGAACACGGTTTCCACCACCATGTTCCCGCCGAGCAATGCCCCCACGTTGAGGGTGATCGCGGTCACCACCGGGAGCAGGGCGTTGCGGAGGGCATGGCGGAGGATGACCCGTCGTTGGGGCAGGCCCTTGGCCTGCGCCGTGCGCACATAGTCCTGATGGATTGTTTCAAGCAAGCTCGACCGGGTGAGGCGCATTGTCATCGCCATCATCCCTGCCGATAGGGCGAGGGCAGGCATCACCAGGTGCCGCAGGATGTCCACGAACGCTGGCCAGTTGCCCTGCAAAATCGCGTCCAGGAGCAGGAAACCTGTCTGCCAGTGGAGGCCGGTGCCATAGGATGCCCGCCCCGCCACGGGGAGCACCTTGAGCGTCACCGAGAACACGAGGATGAGGACGAGGGCCAGCCAGAAGCCGGGCAGGGACACCCCGAGGAGGGAGACCGTCGTCCCAATCGCATCGAACCACGTGTTGCGCCGCACGGCGGCGACCACCCCCGCTGGGATCGCCACGAGGAGGGCGATGAGCGACGCGAACAGAGTCAACTCGATCGTGGCCGGGAGCCGTTCCGCGATCAGGGTCGCCACCGGGCGGCGGTAGATGATGGACTGACCGAGGTCCCCGCGCAGGATTCCCCCCAGGAAGCGGCCGTACTGCTCGACAAATGGGCGATCCAGGCCGAACTCGCGGCGGACACGCTCGATCTCCTCCTGGGACACTATCCCCGCCTGGCCCATGAATAGCTGCACCGGGTCCCCCGGGGTGAGGTACATGAGGAGGAACACAACGAACGTCACCCCGAGGAGCACGGGGACTGCCTGCCCCAGCCGTCGCAGGATGTAGCCGGACACAGAAGGAGTGGGGAGGGGCGCCGATCGCCCCTCCCCGAGCCCATCTACAGGATCAGGTCCACGTCGTGGAGGTTGATCCGGCTATCCGGACTTGGCTTCCACCCGACCACCCGCGCGTTCACCCCGTAGGACTCCTGCGCGACCCACAGGAACGCCATCGGTGCGTCGTCGTAGATCACCTGTTGCGCGATGTGGTAGGCCACCCGGCGGACCTCGGGGTCCACCGTCACCCGCTCCGCGAGGTCGATCAAGGCCTCCAGCACGCGGCTCGAGTACCCGCTGAAGTTCCCGCGCTCCCCGGTCACGAGCTTGGGAATCATGATGTCGTTCGGCTCGAGGGTCGAGTTCCCCCAGTCCCCGAGGTGCATCATCCGCGTCCCGGCGAGGAGCTCCGCCTGGAGGACGCCCCACTCCCATACCTGAACCTTGGCGTCGATCCCCACGTCGCGCAGCATCTCGGCGATGACGAGGGCCACATCCTGGAAATGGGCCTGCGTATCAATGGTCACGCTGAACCCGTTCCCGTAGCCAGCGCGGGCGAGGAGGGCCTTTGCCTTCACTGGGTCGTACCCATAGGGGGCGATGGGGGCGTAGAACGGAGAGTCGGGCGACATGATCGTGGGGATGGGCGTGGCCAATCCGTCGAGGATGAACTTGATGATCGTGTCCACGTCGATCGCATAGTTGATCGCCCGCCGCACGCGGACGTCATCGAAGGGGGCCTTGTTGACGTTCATCTCCAGGAACGTGCTGCGGGTCCCGCGCACGCTCAGCACGGCGAGGTTGGGATCGGCATCCACCTCGGCAATCAGGTCAACCGGGATCCGGGTCGCGATGTGGATTTCGCCGGCGCGGAGCGCGGCAATGCGGGTCGAGGTCTCAGGGAGGATCCGGAAGATGACCCGGTCGAGCTTCGCCGGTCCGACCGGTGGCAGGTCCGGGGAGCCGCCGTAGTACCCGTCGTAGCGCTCCATCACCACCTGCTGCCCCCGGTCCCAGCGCACGAACCGGAACGGTCCGCTGCCGATCGGCCGTTGCCCGAACTCGGCGTCGCCGACTGCCTCCACGTAGTGCTTGGGCACGATCAGGGTATGGGGGAGGAACGACGGGAGTGCGGCGAACGGGACCGAGGTGATGAGCTTGACAGTGAGCGGGCCGATGGCCACGGCATCCGTCACGGGGTCGAGGAGGCTCTTGCGGGGTGAGGTCAGCCCGCCGATCCTCCCCTCCTTCACCGTGCGCTCGACCGTGAACACCACGTCCTCGGCCGTGAACGGCGTCCCGTCGTGCCACGTCACCCCGTCCCGCAGGTGGAACACCCACTCCCTGTCCGAGAGGCGTTCCCAGGACACAGCGAGCTCGGGCACGATCCGGCCCTCCGGCGTTCGCGTCACCAGGCCATCGAACATGTTGCGGAGGATCGTCTCCGTCTCCCGATGGCGGAAGTTGCCGGGGTCCATCGTCATCGCGTCGGCCTCAATTCCCACGACCAGTGTCTTGATGGCCTGGCCTGACCCGACCACGGAGACCGCGAGTGCAATCACAAAAAGCAGAAGATGGCTAGTCAGGTTCCTCTTCATCTCTCCCTCCTTGTGCGAGGTGTAGGATAACGGGTGCCTCAGGGGGAGTACGTGCCCTTCTCACCTCCCCGGTTCCATGGGATAACTGCAACCTTCAGGATACTGGTTGGCCTCTGCCCACGCAAGGAGAGGCAGGAGCGGGGATCCCACGCGGCCTGAGACAGGCAGGATCAGGCGAGCTTCGGCGGGATGACGATCTTTCCCAGGTTCTTCTCGTACTTCTCGATGTTCTCCCCGATCGCCTCGTGGAGCCGCTTCATGTGGCGGGGGGAGAGGATGACCCGCGACACGAGGATCGCCTGCCCCCGCTCCGGGGTCTGGGCCTGGGGATCCACGAGGAGGAAGTCGAGGAAGAACTCGTCCGGCTGGTGCGAGATCACCGCCAGGTTCGCGTACACGCCTTTTCGCGTATCCATTTCTGCGCCAACCTGCATTTCCCGTTCTGTAGCCATGGCACCTCCGGCGGCATCGTAGCCGTCGCGGTGAGGACGATCAACTTCCCGCCCCGCGTTCGGCTTGGCCTGCTGAGAGGATCCCGTATAATCCCCGGTCCCCATGCGTGGCATCTTCCGAGAGCTGTGGCGATACCGCTGGCGCCTGCTCGCAGGCGTCCTCGCCCTGTTCGTGGTGGATGCCTTCCAGCTCATCGCCCCGCTCATCGTGCGCAGTGCGGTGGACGACCTCGTCGCCGGGACGGGGGAGCGCCTTGTCCGCTACGCCCTCTACCTGGTGGCGATCGCGGTGGTCGTGTTCGGGTTCCGGTTCGTGTGGCGGATCCTCCTTTTCGGCGCGGGGCGCCTCATCGAGCGGGACATGCGCAACCGCCTCTACGCTCACCTCCTCAAGCTCTCCCCCGCCTACTATGTCGAGCACTCCACCGGGGACCTCATGGCCCATGCCACGAACGACCTCGAGGCCGTCCGCCGCTCGTGCAGCCAGGGGGTCCTCATGGCCTCGGACGCGGTGATCATGATCTCTGTCTCCCTCGTGGCGATGATCGGGATCTCGCCGATGCTGACGTTGTACGCGTTCATCCCGCTCCCGTTCATCACCCTCGCCGTGGTGGGGTTCGGTCGGCTCATCCACCGCCGGTTCGAGCGGGCCCAAGCCGCGTTCTCGGCCCTCACGGAGCGGGTGCGGGAGACCCTGTCCGGGATCCGTCTCCTGCGCGCGTTCGCGCGGGAGGAGGGGATCGAGGGGGCGTTCTCCGGCACGAACCGGGAGAACGTGGAGGCGAACATGGCCCTCACCCGGGTGTCGGGCGTGTTTGAACCTGCGGTGGGGTTCCTCGCTGGTCTCGGGACGGTGATCATCCTCTGGTTCGGGGGCCGGGGCGTCCTCGGGGGCACGCTCAGCCTCGGGGACCTCGTGGCGTTCATGAACTACCTCGGGATGATGGTGTGGCCGATGATGGCCATCGGGTGGGTCGTGAACACCCTCCAGCAGGGCGCAGCCTCGATGAAGAGGCTGGACAGGATCTTCGCTGAGGAGCCGGACATCACGAGCCCCGCCGAACCGCTCCCGGTGCCGCCCTCCCGGCGGATCGAGTTCCGCGATCTCACCTTCACCTACCCCGGCACAGCTCGCCCCGCCCTGCAGGATGTGAACCTCATCGTGGAGGAGGGGACGACCTTGGGCGTCGTCGGCCTCACCGGGTCCGGCAAGTCGACCCTCGTCCGTCTCCTCCCCCGCCTCTACGATCCCCCGCCGGGGACGGTGCTCCTCGGCGGAGCCGACATCCGCCTCCTCGACCTTGGGGAGCTGCGGGGGCAGATCGCGATGGCCCCCCAGGACGTGTTCCTCTTCTCGGCCACGTTGCGGGAGAACATCGCCTACGGCCGACCGGAGGCGAGCGAGGACGAGGTGCGGGAGGCAGCGCGCCTCGCCGGGCTCGCCGAGGAGATCGCGTCGTTCCCCGATGGCCTGGACACGATCGTCGGGGAGCGGGGGGTGACCCTGTCCGGAGGCCAGCGGCAGCGGGTGGGGATCGCCCGGGCGCTCCTCCTCAACGCGCCGATCCTGATCCTCGATGACGTCCTGTCGTCGGTGGACGCCCAGGTCGAGGAGGAGATCCTCGGCCACCTGCGGGGCGTCCTGGAGCGGCGGACGGCGATCGTCGTCGCCCACCGCATTACCGCCGTCCGTGAGGCGGACCACATCATCGTCCTCGACGGAGGGCGGATCGTGGAGCAGGGAGACCACAGCCACCTCGTGCGCCTTGGAGGGCTCTACGCGCGGCTGAACGAACTCCAGCAGGCCCTCGTGCGATGAACGGACACCACCACGGCTTCGAGGACGAGCAGCTCGGCAAGGCGATCGACTTCCGCCTCCTGCGGCGGATGATCCGCTTCGCCCGCCCGTACTGGCTCCTCTTCATCTCGGCGTTCCTCCTTGCGGGGGGGATCACGGTCATCGAGCTCGCGATGCCCTACGTCGTGAAGACGGCGGTGGACACGGTCCTCGTCCTGCCGTGGCTCGAGGTGCGGGCCGATGCTCCCCCCGTCGAGGGGGCGATCCCCTACGATTCGGGCACGTTCCTCGTGGACGGGCGGACCCTCCCCGAACCCGTGCGCGCGGCGCTCGAGGAGGAAGGGCGGGTCCTCCGCCGGTTCCTCATTGTCCCCCCTGACGGGGCTGAGGCTGAGCTCGTCGCCCGCTATCCGACGGCATTCCGCCTCACCTCCGCGGGGTACGCGGCCTCCGAAGAAACGTTGCGGGGCCTGCCGAGCGGGGACCTCCTGCGGTTACGGGCGTCGGCGATCCAGATCCTGGGGTTCCTCACCCTCGCCTACATCGGGTTCCTCCTCGTACGGTTCCTCTTCACCTACGGCCAGGTGTACACGATCCAGTACGCGGGGCAGAGGATCCTGTACGACATGCGGCGGGCCGTGTTCGGGCACCTGCTGCGGCTCCCGATGAGCTACCTCGACCAGCAACCGGTGGGGCGGCTCGTCACGCGGGCCACGAATGATGTCGCGGCGATCAACGAGGTATTCACCCAGGTCCTCGTCCGGCTCCTGCAGGATGTCCTCATGATCGCTGGCGTGTTGGGGATCATGTTCCACCTCAACCCCCGCCTCGCCCTCCTCCTCCTCGCGTTCACCCCGTTCATCCTCGTCCTGGCGTTCTGGTTCCGGAAGCGGGCCCGCGAGGCCTACAGCGCGGCGCGGCGGATCCTCGCCCGGATCAACGCCTACATCGCCGAGTCCCTATCCGGGATGACAATCATCCAGCTCTTCCGCCAGGAGAGGCGCAGCATGAGCGCGTTCGCCGACATCAACCTGGGGTTCTTCCGGGCCCAGATGCGCTCGATCACCGTGTACGGCGTGTTCGGGCCCGTGATCTCGGTGATGCAGAATCTGGCCCTCGCCCTCCTCATCTGGTACGGAGGCCGCGAGGTGCTGGCTGGGGCGTTTACCCTTGGGGCACTCGTCGCGTTCACGAGCTACATCCGCATGCTCTTCCAGCCGATGGTGAACCTCTCCGAGCAGTACAACATCCTCCAAGCGGCGATGGTCGCGGCGGAGCGGATCTTCGGGATCCTCGACGAGCCTACGGAGCCAACGGGCACCCGCACGCTCCCCGTCCTCCAGGGGGAGATTGAGTTCCGCAATGTGTGGTTCGCGTACAGCGACGAGGATTGGGTTCTCAAGGACGTGTCGTTCAAGGTCGCCCCTGGGGAGAGGGTGGCGGTCGTCGGTCCGACCGGGGCCGGGAAGACGACGATCGTGGGCCTGATCCTCGGGTTCTACCGTCCCCAGAGGGGGGAGATCCTCGTGGACGGGGTGAACCTGGCCGAGCTCGACCTCCATGACTACCGGCAGAAGCTCGCCCTCGTTCCCCAGGAGGTGTTCCTCTTCTCCGGCGACGTGGCGGAGAACATCCGGATGTGGGACGGGGTCGTCCCCCCCGAGGTCGCCGAGCAAGCGGCGAAGGCGGTCGGGGTCCACGACCACCTCGTCCGCCTCCCCGACGGGTACGGGACCCAAGTCAAGGAGCGCGGGGTGCGGCTATCGGTGGGGGAGCGGCAGCTTCTGTCGTTGGCGCGCGCCGTGGCGGCTGAGCCCAAGCTGATCGTCCTCGACGAGGCGACGGCGAACATCGATTCCCAAACCGAGGCCCAGGTTCAGCAGGCGTTGGAGCGGGTGCTGGCCGGCCGGACCTCGATCGCGATCGCCCACCGCCTGTCCACGATCCGCAATGCGGATCGGGTCTTGGTCATCCACGAGGGCAAGCTTGCTGAAGAGGGGACGCTCGCCGAGCTCCTTGCGAAGAAGGGCCTGTTCTGGGCGCTGTGGCAGCTCCAGTTCGCCGGTGGTGCCGGGAGCGACGCGCCGCCGTCAGCGCCGACGGCGGACCAGTGAGGGCCATCTATGGGCGCGGCGAGCTCAACATGGCGGGGCTTTCCCGCACCCTCTCTGGCCGAGGCGTTGCTGCCGCCCAGTCCGTTCTCCTCCGGAATCCATGACCGGGAGCTCGCACCACGCAGCCTCGCTACCTTGGCTTGAGTAGCAGAGGCAGCTACCACACCTAACTGGCGGCCGACCGCTACGGGGGGCTTGACGATCTCGACCGGACCGTCGCGGACTTCCTGCAGCTTGATCCCGAGGGAACGGACGTCGCCATCGAAGATTTCTGGGCCTCGGTCGAAGAGAACCTCCGCACGGGAAGGGTGTGGTTGCTGTTCGTGGCGGATGAACTTCCCCGCGAGCTACGGCGCCTGATTGAGTTCCTCAATCAGCAGATGGTCTCCGTCGAGGTGCTCGGGGTTGAGATCCGCCAGTACGTCCGGCCCGATGTGAAGGTCCTCGTCCCTCGATTGGTCGGGCAGACAGAGCTCACGTGTCAGGGGAAGAGCCAACGTCGAGTGCAACCGCCACTCGATCCGCAAGCCTTCCTGAACCTGATGCCCCCCTACGCCCGTGGGTTCTTCCAAAGGTTCTTCAGCGAAGCAGAACAACGTAGACTCTATGTGGAGTTCACTCCCAAGGGTTGTGCGGTCAAGCTTCAGTACCGAACCGGAGGGCCAACGACGCTCCTCTACGCCTACCCGCCAGACATGCAGGGGAACGCGCTCCCAGAGATACGGCCATACTTCGAGTGCCTCGCCAAGCGTGGGGAAGACGTTGCCCTGATGCGCGAGCGCCTGATGAGGGTCGCTCCGTTCCAAGCGAGCGGTCAGTACACGCTACGGTTGCCGATCAGCGAGGATGGGCTAGACACCGCTGAGGCAGCAATGCGAGAGTTCCTCTGCATCGTTCGCGAGTTGGCGCAGCGGTAGTCGTCCCTACGGAGAAACTTCCGACGCTGCGACGCTCAGGCGGAGCAACCAGTCTCAGGGCTCGGGGACGCCCCACCGTGGTCTCAACTTCTGGCAGCTCGGGCGGGAACTGCGTCACTGATGCTCAGTGTTGATAGGGGCGCCCCTACGATCTTCCTTCACCATCGGCCCCTCCTCCTCCAGTGGGGGGCGAGGGGGCGTTTCGCCGTGGAGTTCGCGTGTCCGTTCACCAAGGGCCCGGCGTGCGGAGAAGCCCTGGCCTCGTCTTTCCCCCCACCCGGCTAGCTGAGAAAGAGCTGGGCACCTAGGGCCAGTGCATCGGTGGGCCAGAACGGCCTGGGGCGAGGGCGGTGAACGCCTGGCCGGCCGGCCTCGGGCCGACAATGGAGGATCGCGCTAACCCACCGGCCCGGCGCGGCGTCCCGGCCGTGGACGGCACCCAGCAGTGCGCCTGCGATGCAAGCGTTGGTGTCCGTGTCGCCCCCGCGCAGCACCGTGTCCACCACGCCCTCCTCCAAGTTGGGAGCATGCAGGAGCTGCCAGAACGCGTTGCGGAACGCGATCAGGACCCAGCCTTGTTGTCGCATGTAGTCCGCCGGGGGAGCGAGCGCGGCGCCCGCGAGCGCATCCCGAACAGTTGCGAGGGCGCCCATCTCGGCAGCCCACGCCTGAACCTGCTCGTAGAGCTCCATCGGGCCGCAGCCTGTGCGGACGGCGTGAGCCACCGCCATGGCGAACAGCGCGTTCGTCTGGAGACACACCGGATTGGGGTGCGTGATCTCCGCATCCTGACGGGCCCACTCCGCCACTTGCCGAAGGTCGTGGTTTGCACCGAAGATCCCGAGTGGGCTCACGCGCATCAGCGCCCCGTTGGCCTGGCTGGCCGTATTCGGCGATCCGAGAAGCCCCGTTCGTACGGTGTTCCCGCAATCGAACGGTTCCGAGCGGAGCCACTCCCCGTAGGCCTGCCGCGCCTCGCCAGGGTCGTAGGTTCCCACCCGGAGCAGCGCCCGTGCAAGCGCGAGGGCCATTTCCGAGTCGTCCGTGGGCTGCCCGGCGAGGGTATCCCATGTCCCACCGCCCACCAGGTCCCGGACACCGTTCGGATAGCGGGTGCGAATCTCCGTGGGGCTCATGAACTCCACCTGGCTCCCCAGGGCATCCCCGGCGAACTGCCCAAGCAGACAGCCTTGCGCCCGCAGGACCCTCGGGTCAGGGCGGTCAGTCGTCATCCCGTGGATTGGCTGGCGGTCTGCCGGGCGGCCACCAGCTCATGAGCGAGACCGCGGAGTCCAGTCACGCCGCAGTGGCCGATGTCCGCGGTGCGAACCGTGACCTGGTGCTCCCCGAGCGCCAGCACCGCTTTGACGGCCTCATCCACCTGTGGGTACACCAGCACCACCGGCGCCCGGAGAGCGGCGGCGTAGGTGAACGCCTGGTACAGGTCTCCGCTCAGGAACCGTTCAGCCTCCCGATGCTCGAGCGTGGGCCGTTTGTACTTGGCGTCTACCACCAACCACGGCACCTCCCGCGGCCCGAGGATGATGTCCGGTTGAAAATACACGGACCACGGTGGCCCCCCCTCCAGCACGCGGATCCGCTCTCCGTATTGGGACCCCCGGCGAGTGTCCCGTGGCGCCGCCTCGTGAAAGGCGCGGAAGAGCGCCCGCTCAAAGACCTCGTGGGTGCTGAAGAAGAAGGCCGACCCAGCGATGCTGCCTGGTGTGAGCTCGATGCCAACGCTCTCGATCACCAGCCGACAGATCTCTAGCGCAGGCCGGTAGTGGAGGTTCAGGCGATCCAGGGAAACGCGGTCGAACATGGGAGCGCTCGGCCATTGGAGAGAGACCTGAGCAAACGCGCGCAGCGTGTCGAGAAGCCTCCTCCGCACCTCCTTAATCAGCGGAGCGGTGGAGAGGAGCTCCAGTGTCCCGCGGATGATCTGGTTCTCCACCGTGTCGAGCACGAAGTCCGAGAACCGACACGGGATGAGGCAAGTTCGTTCCCTGGCAGGGCGGAAGGCACTGAAGGCGATCCGGCCGCGGACGTAGGGGAGCTCATCCTCGACCTCACGGTACCCCTGCCGAATCCCCTGAGCGAGGAGCTCCTCAACCTGGATCGTGAGGAGGAGTGCGAGCCAATCTTGGGGGCCGGTTCGATCCAGGGAGGCCGCCTCTCCCGGAACGAGCGGGGGCACTTCGTACGCATATGCTGTTAGCTCGAGAAGGCTATGGATGGGCCACTTTGGGCGCACGACGATGGTTGTCTCGGGCGACAGGGACACGATCCCCACAACACCGTCCCGTGGCTCTACCCACGCCTCGCGGTCTCCAGTCCATCGTACACGGAGACGATCCCCCAGCCGGTTTAGGACTACGCACTCCGCCGCGGTGAGGGGGACAGCCGCACCGTCTCCCCACTCCGTGAGCTCGATCACGTGCTCGCTCATGTGCCGAAGAACACCTCCCGCAGTCGGTCAACCTCCTCCGGGCGAGCGTACAGATGTTCAGCCAGCACCGGTTCAAGCTGCCACTCCCACACCGGTTCGAACCCGTCCTCGGGGATCCGGGGATCCATGAAGTACGTGTGGCCAACGAGCCTGTGCGATCCGACGAGTCCCACCAGCTCTTCGTTGAGCACGGTGAGCTTGTGTGCTGCCACTTCCCCCATTTCCATGTCACCCTGCGTCTCGGTCCACCAGCGCTCCAGCAGGTCTGGATCCGGATCGAACCGGATCTCCAGGAACCGCCGACGGAGAGCGGCGTCCACAATGGCGATCGAGCGGTCGGCCGTATTCATCGTGCCGATGAGGAGCAAGTTCTCGGGGATCCAGAACTCCTCGCCCGAGTACGGGAGGCGGATCGCTCCATCCTTTCCGCGATACTCCACGCAGTACAAGACCTCACCGAGGACCCGTGGCAGGTTGGCGCGGTTGATCTCGTCGATGATGAGCACGAACTTCTCATCGGAGGCATCAGCAGCCTCCCGGGCGAGTTCCTTGAGGATGCCCGACCGAACCTCATACCGCAGTCCCCCACCCTCCCCGACCGAAGGCCGGATGCTCTCCAGGAAGTCCTCGTAGGCATAGGAAGGGTGGAATTGGACAACACGGATGTGGTCATCGTCGCGAGCGAGAACCTTGGCCAGCTCTCGGGCGACGAACGTCTTTCCCGTTCCCGGAGGGCCAGAGAAGAGGAGCGGCTTGCCACGCTGACATGTCTTCACCAGCCACTCCGCCCGCTCATGGTCCCACAGGATGCGCTTCGCGAGGAGCGCCGCCGGGTCAGGTGGAGGGCCGTTGTCCGGTCCCTTCCGGGCCGCGATGAACAGGAAGCTCTGCGCATCGATTAGATCACGCACGGGAACGTTTTGGGCCTGCAGCGAGCGGAAGGTTTGCTGGACGAGGGCGCAGACGTCGGCGTACTTCTTCCCTCCCGATGAGCTCGGCCAGGCTCCTCCTACCCGACGCAATCCCTGTTGCAGACGCCCCGCGTGGTAGAACGTGTACTTCGTGGGATCGTAGGCTCCGAGCAGGAGGCCGATCATGGGATACCCCGGGGGATTCACCTTCCAATTCGGTTCGAACCCCCCGGCGTCCCGGAGCCGGATTTGAATCCCTTCCATCGCCGCCCTGAAGTCATCGATGCGTTCCGCGAGCGGGCGAGCCTCATCCACGAGATCCGTCAGGGCTTGCCGAAGATCTTCTCCGAACCCGAGTTCGCATGCCTTCGGTATCCAGATGAACTGGGGGACGCCCCACCTTCCTCCCAGAAGGTTGGTGATGGCGCTGGACAGTGTCAAGCCGGAGCTTTCCAGGAGCGTGTGGACCTCTTCTGCCTCATCAGGCGGCAGTCCCAGTTCTTCAGGCGTGAGGGTCCCTTTGAAGAAGCCAGCGAGGAGCTCGGGGAAGGCTTCAGATTCAAGAACGGGCGGAGACAGGAGTTGCCTTATGAACAACTGGGTTGCCCGCTTATAGTTGCGCTCGTCGCGGGCGTAGTCCTCGGTCTGAATGTGCTCGGCAAACCAACGAGCCTGTTCTTCCGTGACAGCAATCGGGGACTCCACTGGCCGATTGCGGACAAACCCGAAGAGGGCGTCGAGGGTCCAGAGGTCGGTGCTGACATCATCCCGCAGCTTGAGGAGGAGCCGGTTGACGTTCTCGTACTGCTTGCCCTTGGTCAACCCTCTCCGCTGCTCTGGCCATACCCCGAGTTGTCGCAGCACCGCTTCCGAAGTGCTGTTCCAGACGCCGTACCGGTCGGGGTATGCGATGAGGAGGATAGCAGTGGCGAGGGCGGTACCCATCCCGTCTACGGCCTCGATCGCCTCGTCCAGTCGGGCGGCCAAGGGCCGATGCTCATCCAGGAGGACCGCCAGCGCTCTTCGCAGAGCGTCCATGTCCCGAGTCAGCCTGCTTCCCATCCTCTGCAGCCCACTCCAATGTCGGTTGTTCTTGAGGGGTAGAAACGATCTGAATTCGTCGGCGGTGAGGGTGGGCAACCTTTCGGGGTCGAACATAGGCTGGAAACGGGCCAGGACCTCGTCCTGTGCCGACACTATTGAGTCGTACTGCGGGTTTCCCGGCTTCATCTCGGCGAGGGTCTCTCTCAGCGCGGCAACAGCATTCTTGTATACGTCATTCTCGTACACGTTGTCCATGTGCACCTCCTCCCGGTCCGGTTACCATCCCTGTTCTTCTGCCACGAGCGCCCAGATCTGCTTGAGCGGAAGCTCGGCTTGGATCTCCGGGCTCAGCCTTTCGTATGTACGGTAGATGGCCTGAACCAGATCCGACTGGTCCCACAGTGAGATCGAGAACGCATGTTGCCGCGCCTCGCGCAGCGCTTCGGCGGTGAACCCACTCCACGAGACGAGCAGTCCCTGGGTCGCCCTGAAGCTCGACATCGTCCCCTGTAGAGCACGGAATACGGTGACACCAGTGGGCTCTTCCGTTGCCTTGACCTGGACACACAGCACGGGCTGGTCGAGCCCAAGTGGCCCACGTTCAGCCAGGATGTCCACTCCTCGGTCAGGACCTGGAGGGGACACGGTAACTTTGAACTCCTCCGCCTCAAGAATGGCGGCGACGAGCCGCGTCATGTCGTGGCCTGTGAAGCGGTTGCGCACGTGGGCGATAATCTGGTCGTGGGCAGCCTGGGCAATGTCCAGGATTGGTGCTTCCTCGTCCGTCTGGAATTCCCCCTCGGCAACCAACCCGGGGTCCGCCTTCCCCGCGAGCACAGCCGCCACCCTCGCTTCCGCATCATTGCGGCTGATCCGGCACACGGTCATGAACGCACCGAACGAGTAGAGAAGGTCTTGCCCGAACGCCGATCGGGGCACCGTGCGCTCCCAGCTGACCTGCCGGATGTGGCGCATTTCTTCACCGAGCCTCCGGTATTCGTACGGTCCCTGGACACGACCAACCGCGATCTGCCCGGGACGGGTTTTGAGGGGCAACCCACATCAAGATCTGCTCCTCAAGATGGGCCTCGAACTCTACCCCTGCTGCCGGAGTCCTCTCCCGTCCGCGCTCGCCGATTCTCCACACACCCAGTCGGCCCACTTCGCCCTCCTCAATTTTAAGACTGCAGAACAAGGTACTCACCCTCGGGTGATGGCACCCATGACGAGCCACGTTACCTGTCCAGCCGGGCGGACGTCCCACCGAAGCTTCCTACAGGACCCAACGTTGCCCCTGCCGTTCATGCGAGAGTCCACTCGGCCGACAGGGTCTCGGCCTGTTCCAGGACCGTCCGCGTCGCCTTCTCCTGCTTGTCCGGCGGGTAGCCGTACTTGCGCAGGACCCTCTTCACGAGCACCCGCAGTTGCGCCCGCACGTTCTCCCGGAGGGTCCAGTCGATGGTCACGTTGTTGCGCACAGTCTGAACCAGCTCGCGAGCGATTGCCTGCAAGGTCTCATCGCCCAGAACCTGTACCGCGCTATCGTTCGTCTCCAGCGCGTCGTAGAACGCGAGTTCGTCCTCCGTCAGGCCGAGCCGTTCCCCCCGCCTATTTGCGTCGCGCATGTCCCGGGCGAGCTGGATCAGTTCCTCGATCACCTGCGCCGCTTCGATGGTGCGGTTCTGGTAGCGGCGGATCGTCTGCTCGAGCATTTCACTAAACGACCTCGCCTGGACGACATTCTTCTTTCGGCGCGTAGCGATCTCCCCCTTGAGGAGCTTCTGCAGCAATTCCACGGCGAGGTTGCGCTGGGGGAGTCCCCGCACCTCGGCAAGGAACTCGTCGGAGAGGATGGAGATGTCGGGCCTCTTCAACCCCGCGGCGGCGAAGATATCTACCATCCCTTCCGGCGCCACCGCGCGGGAGATGATCTGCCGGACAGCGTGGTCGAGCTCCTCCTCCGGGCGTGCCTCGGCGGGGGCGCGTTTGGCGAGGACGGCCCGCACGGCCTGAAAAAAGGCAACATCGTCGCGGATGGTGAGAGCCTTCTCGTGTGGCACGGCCAGGGCGAACGCCTGCGACAGGTCGCGCACAGCGGCAATCAGGCGATCCTTCCCGTTCTCCTGAGCGAGGATGTGCTCCTGGGCGGTTGGCAGCAGGCTCAGCCGCTCCTCCGGCTCACCCCTTGTCCACCGCGACCAGTCGAATCCGTGGAAGAGATCGCAGCACACCTCGTACTTCTCCAGCATCACGGCCACCGCCTCGTCCTGGTCGAGGGCAGTGCGGCCGGTGCCGCCGCTTTCGGTGTAGGTGGCAAGCGCCTGCTTCAGTTCGGGGGCGAGCCCAAGGTAGTCCACCACCAGCCCACCGGGCTTATCCCGGAACACGCGGTTGACGCGGGCGATGGCCTGCATGAGCCCGTGCCCGCGCATCGGCTTGTCGAGGTACATCGTGTGCAGGCTCGGCGCATCGAACCCCGTGAGCCACATATCGCGCACGATCACGATCCTGAAGGGGTCGGCCGGGTCCCGGAACCGGTTGGCGAGCACCTCCCGCCGCGCCTTGTTGCGGATGTGGGGCTGCCAGTCCACCGGGTCCGACGCCGAGCCCGTCATCACGACCTTGATCGTGCCCTCATGATCGTCCTCCCCGTGCCACTCCGGGCGGAGCCTGGTGAGCTCCCGGTACAGCTCAACGCAGATCCTGCGGCTCATGCAGACGATCATCGCCTTGCCGTCCATCGCCTCCAGCCGCTTCTCGAAGTGGTCCACGATGTCCTGGGCCACGAGGCGGAGGCGTCGCTCGGCCCCCACGATCGCCTCGAGCTGGGCCCACCTCGTCTTCAGCTTCTCCTTGCGCTCGACCTCTTCCCCCTCGGTCACTTCCTCGAACTCGGGGTCGATCCGCGGGCGCTCTGCCTCATCCAACGCCAACTTCGCCAGGCGGCTCTCGTAGTAGATCGGCACCGTTGCCCCATCGGCCACGGCCTGTTGGATGTCGTAGACGCTGATGTAGTCACCGAACACAGCTCGGGTGTTGGCGTCCGTCTTCTCGATCGGCGTTCCGGTGAACCCGATGAACGACGCGTGGGGCAGCGCGTCGCGCATATGGCGCGCGAACCCGTCAATGAAGTCATACTGGCTGCGGTGGGCCTCGTCGGCGATGACCACGATGTTGCGGCGTTCAGAGAGCGTCGGGTGGCGGTTGCCCCTCTCGTCGGGGAAGAACTTCTGGATCGTGGTGAACACCACCCCACCCGCCTGAACCGAGAGGAGTTCCCGCAGGTGGGCCCGGCTCTGGGCCTGCACCGGCGGCTGGCGGAGGAGATCCTGGCAGCGGGAGAACGTGGTGAACAGCTGGTCGTCGAGGTCATTGCGGTCGGTGAGGACGACGATCGTGGGGTTCCCCAGCGCTGGATCGCGGATGATCCGTCCTGTGTAGAACGCCATCGTCAGGCTCTTTCCCGCCCCTTGCGTGTGCCACACCACGCCGATCCTGCGATCGCCCGGCTTCCCGCCGGGCCGCCGACCCGCCTCATACCAGCCCATCTCCTCAGCCACCCGGTCCGCTTCCCGCCGCAGCTCGGCCGCGCGGAGCGTCTCCTCCACCGCCACCTGCACCGCGTGGAACTGGTGGTACCCGGCCATCTTCTTCACGAGCTGGCCGCTCCCGTCATCCTCGAACACGATGAAATCGCGGACCAGTTGCAGAAGATGCCGTGGGGAAAGGAGCCCTTCGATCACCACCTGGAGCTGGGGCAGGTGCTCGTCCGCGAGCGTCTTGCCTGTAATCGTGCGCCACGGTTTGAACCACTCCCGCCCCGCGCCCAGCGCACCGACGCGGGCCTCGACCCCGTCCGAGGTGACGAGCACCTCGTTCGGGATGAATAACGATGGAATCTCAGCCTGATAGGTTTGGAACTGTCGGAAGCCCGTCCAGATCGTGGTCTCTTCGTCAGCGGGGTTCTTGAGCTCCATCACCCCGAGCGGGAGGCCGTTCACGAAGAGGACGATATCCGGTCGCCGCTCGCTGTTCTCCACCACCGTGAACTGGTTGACCGCTAGCCAGTCGTTGTTTGCGGGATCGTCAAAGTCGAGCACGCGAACTCGGGCACCGCGGATCGCCCCGTCCGCTGCCCGGTACTCCACTGGGACGCCCTCCACGAGCAGCCGGTGCGTGTACCGATTACGCTGGAGGAGATCTGCCCCCTCCGGATGCGTCAACTTGCGGAAGGCATCGGCGAGGGGTTCTGCGGGGAGCGTGGGGTTGAGGCGGGCCAAGGCCTCGCGGAGGCGCCGCTCCAGGAAGATCTGACCGTAGTCAGCGCGCTCAGCGGCGGGCTCGCCGGGCGCGATCTCCGGGCCATTCGCGATCTGCCAGCCGACGCTCTCGAGCCAGGCGAGGGCGGCTTGTTCGACGACGGATTCGGTGAAGGCTGTCACCGCACGCAACCCAGCGCGCTGAGCACCGCCAGTAGCACGTACAACACCATGAAGATGGTGGGAACCCAGCGCTCGAGATGCGACAGCGGCCGGTACGCTTTGCCACGTCCTTCCTCCGCCTTGCGCCACTCGTAGTCGTAGAGGGCGGCCGGCATTTGTTGCTCCAACTCATGGATCACCTTGAACTTGACCGTATTTAAGTCGCGGTATGATGTGATTATTCGGGACCACGTCAGCGAAGCGAGGAAGCCAGCCACGGGTACGAGGATCGTCCAGAACGTGTTGGACCTGGCCGCCACCAACCCGTATAGCGTCACGAGAAAGGCATTGACCGTGAGGAGGTAGTTGTTCGCCGCAACGCGCCTCTCGCTGATCTTCTCGGCCGACTCGACGTAGAGCTTGTACTGCTCGAAAAGATCGGCTCTGAACGAGGCGCCGTAGGACTCTGGCGTGTGTCGTATCAACGGCGAGCTACCGGTGTCAGCCATGAATCACCTCGCTCCGCCGATAAGATACTTCAGATTGTCCCAGGTCCACTCGTGGATCTTGTCTCCCGACAGGGCCGATGTCGGCTTCGTGCAAGACTTGGTGCTCCGACCCCGCAAGAGGAAGTACGGCTTTCCCTTCTCGCGGGCGATGGTGAGTTCTGCCGCAACGCCGGCGGCGGTGTGTGTATGCTCACCACAGATGACGATGACGAGGTCGACGTTGTCCATGCGGCGCCGGACTTTGTCCTTCCAGTCACCGGTCAGCGGCTCCTTGATGGAACGATCCTTGATCTCGAACGGCGAATCTGGGTTCTCAGCTTGACCGGCGAGAAGGTTGCGCAGGTCCTCGTCGTGGTCGAAGTCGAAGCTGATGAACGCCCTTTTCTTAGCCATTATTTAGCCCTCCTTTCTATGTTCGGGACAGATTCCAAAACCAACCTCTCTGCATCCTTCACCCGAATCTCGCCGGAGATAAGCTTGGGCAGCAGCGTGTCACGGAGGGCGGCGAGGGTGCGGGATTCGCGTTCATTCACGGACACGCGCGACAACAGGGGGGCTGCGAAGCGGCCAAACGCCTTCTGAAGTTCGACGGGTGGCGCTACGCAAGGCAACAACCCTAACCGCTCGCGGCTCAGCTCAGTTTGACCCGTCGAGCCCTCACCCAGCGCCTCCACCTCGTTCTCCCGACCGATCAGGTTCACGCCAAGAAACCAAGGGTCAACGTCGCTGGCGGCACGAATCACCGTCACGTGCGAATCGACGATCGTGCTTTCCGACAAGTCCCAGACCTGTGCGACACGACCAAGCGTACCCACTCCTGTGGAGTTCACGATAACGTCAAGCAACTGCAGCGTTCTTCCCTCAATACTTCTCTTGCTAGGATCATGGCGCTTTGCTTGAAGGAAATTGATCCGTCGGTCACGAACGCACTTCTGGTTCAGTACGCACACTCCTCCATCATCTACATACGCCGGGCCAATGCCACGCGACAGATAGCTGCTGAGTTGGCGAAGCGCCGCTACCTCCCATCCCTCCGGAATCTCGCCCAGCTCGGAGTCAACGAGGCAGTCGGGGAAGAGGTCGGCAATGGTCTTGGGCAGGCCGGGATCGCGGCCCTCCATCTTGGCGCGGACGGGGTCGAAGTCCACGAACCACGACTTGAAGAGCGCCCGCGCGATGGCCTCGAGCGTCTCGCTCATGCGGCGGTTCAGTTCGATCTTGTCGTCCAGCGTGCCGAGGATGTGGGCGATGGCGCGTTGTTCAGAAAGGGGCGGAACCGGAACGGTCAGATGGTTCAAGGCGTCAGTAGGTACTCTCTGACGCCCCGAGGTGCCGGTCATCTGGCCGACTGCGTAGCTACGGACTTCCTCCCAGTGCGTCAGATAGTAGGCAAACTCGGTGTCCGTGACAGAAGGACGTCCTCGAATAACGATGAACTCTGTCGAACCATACCCGACCCTTGAGCCTTCGCGAGCGCAGAATCGAGCGATCTTCCCGTTTTCGAGGCATGGCGTGATGCGAGCCATCAGGGTATCGCCGTGCTGGAACCTAGAGCCGCCGCCGAAGAACTCTCGTTCGTCTGTCGCATACACGTAGCGAGCCCCTGGGCTTACAGCGCCCATGTCAACGAAGGGGTAGCGATTGCCTCGCTCGAGTCGAACCGGTGGATTGATCAGCACCGCCTCGCTGAACGGCAACTCGCGCCACTCACTCGCCATAGCCCAGCTCCTTCAGGTTGGCGGCGATCATCCTGCGGATGCACGTCTGTTCTGTCATGGTCCGCGCTCCGCCAATACGAACAGCGCTCGCTCCCGCCGCAGCATCTCGAAAGGGTTCATGAATGCGACCCCGACTCCGATGCAGACGTTGGGGATCTTCACGCGCTTGATCGAGTCCTCCGGCTTCTCGTGCGTGACCACGACGTGCCCGCTGGCCAACGCCTGAGCCACGAGGTAGTAGTCCGGATCCTGAAGAAACAGGCTCACAGCAGCAGGTGCATACTGCTGGTTGGTGACCCAGGCACTGACGCGCCGCATTGCGGGCAATACGTTCGCGTCCAGCGCGAGGAACAAGCTATCTCTGTATTGGGCTGCCCATTGCGCGAGATCATCGTTTCCGTCCATGATCTCATCGCAAACCTTCTCCACGCTGAACACCTTGCCGGCGTGGTTCTCCCGGACGATCCAGTCCCAGAAAGCAGGACAGAAACTGAACCCGTAGTGGAAGTTCTTGGCTTGGATGAACACGTTGGTATCGAGGAGGTAGGCCATCACGCCAACTCCAGCACTTGGGCAAGCCTCTGGAACGTCGCCGGATTGCGGATTCCCAACATACGATACGCGTCCCGGAACAACGTCTGTCCTTCCAGTGTACTGATCACGACCGCCTGAGCGAAGGGCTTGCTGACACGCACGTTGAGGGTGCGGTAGAAGTCGCCGCCTCCCGCGCCAGGCCGCTCGATCCTGGTCAAGCGCTCGATCTCAGCTTCGTAGCTTGCCCAGAACTCTTCCCTGTCCAGGATCTCGGCCTCGCGAAGTCGGCGCAGGATGACCAGCGTGCTGACTTTGAACTGGCGAGCAAGGTTGGCCATCGTTTCCTGAAGGCCCTGTTCGGGTCGGTACGCAGCGCGCAGATCTTCGAGCGGCACCAGTAGCTCTGCGGCCACTTGGTCACACCAGCGCTCGGTCCGCTCATCCGTGAACCGCGCGACGTGCGCGTCCGAGACGCCAGATTCACCCAACCAGATGTGCGCCAGTTCATGGGCGAGGGTGAACATCTGGGCGGACTTCGTGTCGGCGGCATTTACGAACACCAATGGGGCCAGATCGTCCACCAACGTGAACCCGCGGAACTCCTCCGGCGATAGCTTCCGGTGGGTGTTGCTGCCCACAATGCCACTCGCCATCACCAGGATCCCCGCCTGCTCGGCCTGTTCGACGAAGCGCCTCATGGCTTCGGTCCAAGACGGCAGCTTGCTGCGCTCGGCGATGTTGAAGCGAAGCTGGCTTCGGATCTGGGCGGCCACCCCCCCTGCGTCATCACCGACACGGGCGGACGCGACAAATGGCCGCGGCTCCTCTCCAATGCCCTTGAGGTACCCTCGATACCAGTCTTGGCGCTGCTCGCAGAGGTAGATTGTGTCGAGCAGATCCGGGCTGGGTCGGCGCGATGGTCTGGCCATGGTGCGGAAATCAGGAATGGGCAGCTCTTCGTCTGGCGGCGCATCGAGGAACAGGTAGCCAAGCGGTACGTGTGTCGCAGCTGCAAAACGTTCCAGCTGTTTCATCGTGGGTTGCCACTCGGCCTGCTCCCAGTCATCAATGGTGCGGAACGCCCTAGGGAGGGCATCGAGATCCAGCCCCGCCCGCTCTTTGGCCCAGCGGAGCATCTTGGGATTCACCTGGACGCGCAGCACCTCACCCGCCATACCCAAGCTCCTTCAGGTTGGCGGCGATCGCAGCATCGAGCTTCGCGGCCTCGGCCTGCAAATGCACGCTGCGTGCAAACAAATGCACGCGTGTATTTGTTTGTCGCTTCCGTGCTTTTGTAGTGTTCATTTCTGCTGTAGGGTGTAGCCGACACTGCGTCCACGTTCGCCTTCGCGACGGAGAAGTCCGTTTTCTGCCAAACGATTCAACAGTCGGTATGCTTGGGGCCCGCTAATCTGACACAACTCCGCCGCCTCCTTGCGCGTGATCCGCCCGTGTTTCTTCACATATTGCAGGACCATCTGCTCCTGCTGCAGGGGCTCGAAGCCGCGCTGGCGGACGTAGGCGGCCTTTTCGCCGAGCCGCCGGTAGGTGCCGGCGGAAAGGTGCCAGGCCCGGCCTTTCCTCTCGCCCCGGGCTTCCACCAGCCCGGCTTCCACGAGGCGGTTCAGCACAGCGCGGGCGTCGGCTTCCGGTTTCTGTATGAGCCGCGCCGCCTCGTTCGTCGTAAGGGCGCGTTCCTGCCACAGGGCGTTGAGCAGGAGCAGCTCATCCAGGCGAAGAATCCGCCCGGCCTGCCCCTCCTCCACCACCAGACGCACGAAGTCAAGGTTGGCCTCGCCGCCGGCCAGCACCAGCACTACGCTCGTCGGGTCGCTGCGCTCGTACGAAGGCGCAGGGCGCCCGTTGCGCAGTTGTTCGTAGAAGATGGTGTCGATCCCGCGGGCGGTGCGCTCGACGATGCCGACACGCTTGAAGGCGTCGGCCAGCAGTGGATTGCGGGGCCGTGGGGCCGTGACCAACAAGTTGTCTAGGCGCACCCCTTCGGGGAAGCCCCCGGGATTGGAGATCTCGATACGGTCGTCGTGCCACTGGATGTGTACCGCGCCCAAGCGTGTGTAGTCGCGATGGATCAGGGCGTTGGCCACGCCTTCGCGGAAGGCGGCGGGCGGGTAATCCGGCACGCCCACGCGCAAGAGGCCCACGAGCAGTTCCTTTTCGCGGTTCAGGGCGCGGAAACGGGCCTCGATTTCCTCCATCACTCGCAACAGCGGCCAGCGGAAGAAGTCGTTGACTTCCACGGCCTGGCCGTGCAACACCTGGAAGGCCACTTCGTGGGCCGGCAGCAGGCGGCGCAACGCCTCCTCCTTACCAAACAGCAGCAGCCCCAGCACTCGCACACTACCCGCGCGGCCGTTGCCCTCCACGGCGCCGAGGGCCTTCGCCAGTTCAAGGTCGGGCAGGTCCAGCAAGCTCTCGTCACTGCGGCCGCGCCGTTCGCGTATGCTGCGGCGCAGCCGCTCAAACTCGAGCGGGTCGAGGTCTTCCCAGCGGGCCTCCGGGACGCTCAGCGCGGAGTAGTCGAGCAGGCCTCGGTCTGCCTGGAAGGCCTGCATCTCGTGAAAGTGCATGGGGACGCACGCCGGGCGGCCGTCGCCGCCGATGGCACGGCGAACGTAATGCCCGTCGGCCGTGCCCACGGGGGTACGGCTTGGCAGTATCTCTACGGCCACCACTTCCTTCCCCTCAATCGGGATAATGTGCACACGCACCGTCAGCGAAGGCCTGGTGCGATTCGAGATCAAGGCAGTGAGCCGTGCCGGATCCGTTCGTCCGGACTCGTGGCGGGGGCACGCGCCCGTGATACGGCCGTCGTCTTCGACGCCGATCAGGAGCCAGGCGGATTCGCTTCCATGACGGTTGGCCAGGCACACCACCGCTTCGACCAGATCGCGGTCGGAGAGCGGGCCCTTCTCCTCACCCTTGAACTCCACGTCCAGGGTTTCGCCGCCTGCGATCAGGTTGCGTAGGACTTCGGGCGTCATGTCTCCTCCGTCAAGAACCCGAGGTGGGCCAGATTGCGGAGGATGGCTGTATCCAGCCTGGCGGCCTCAGCCTGTTGCTCGCGCAGCGTCGCGGTGAGGCGCTTCATCTTCTCGTCGAACGGCTCGCCGTCATCTTCCTGCGCCTCAGCGCCGACGTAACGGCCCGGGGTGAGCACGTAGCCGTGCTTGCGGATCTCCTCGAGCGTCGCGCTCTTACAGAAGCCGGACACGTCGGCGTAGCCCCCGCCCTGACCCTCCCCCGCGTGCGGGGGAGGGGATGATGGAGAGGCGCGCCAGGCGTGGTAGGTGCCAGAGATCTTCCGGATATCCTCCTCGGTAAGTTCGCGGTGGGTGCGATCCACCATTACACCCATCTTGCGGGCGTCGATGAAGAGCACCTCCCCCCGGCGGTCACGCAGGGACTTCTTCTGCCCCGCCGGCGGCCGCCCGCTCTTGTCGCGGGCGAGGAACCACAGGCAGGCCGGGATCTGGGTCGAGTAGAAGAGCTGGCCGGGCAGGGCGACCATGCAGTCCACGAGATCCGCCTCGATGAGGTTCTTGCGAATCTCGCCTTCCCCTGACTGGTTCGACGACATCGACCCGTTGGCGAGCACGAACCCGGCCACGCCCGTGGGTGCGAGGTGGTGGATGATGTGCTCCACCCACGCGAAGTTGGCGTTCCCCGCCGGCGGCACGCCGTACTTCCACCGCTTGTCGTCGCGCAGCCGCTCGCCGCCCCAGTCGCTTACGTTGAACGGTGGATTGGCGAGGATGTAGTCGGCTTTCAGGTCGGGGAAGCGGTCGTTGTGGAACGTGTCGCCCTGCTCGATGCGGCCTTCAATCCCGCGGATGGCGAGGTTCATCTTGGCCAGCCGCCACGTAGTGTAGTTGAGTTCTTGGCCGTAGATCGAGATGTCGGCCTTGGCCTTCCCGCCGTTCCCGTTGCCGGTGGCATGAGCGCGGATGAACTCGACCGACTGCACGAACATCCCCGAGGAGCCGCAGCACGGGTCGTAGACCCGCCCACGGTACGGCTCGATCATCTCTACGAGGAGCTTCACGACGCAGCGCGGGGTGTAGAACTCGCCGCCCTTCTTCCCTTCCGCGCTCGCGAACTGGCCGAGGAAGTACTCGTAGACGCGACCGAGGACGTCCTTGGCGCGATCAACCCCACCCTCGCCCTGGCCCGGAAAAGGGGGGGAGGTGAAGGAGATGTTCGTGACCAGGTCAATCAGTTGGCCCAGGCGGGAGCTATCGAGCGCAGGGCGGGCATAGTCCTTGGGGAGAACGCCCTTCAGGGAGGGGTTGGCCCGCTCCACGGCCGCCATCGCTTCGTCCACGACCTGGCCGATCTCCGGTTGGCGGGCGTTCTCCTGGAGCCGGGACCACCGCGCCTCGGGCGGAACCCAGAGGACGTCCGCGGCGCGGTACTCGTCGGGATCCTCGGGGTCGGCGCCCTCCGCAACCTGGGCCTCGAGACGGGCGCGGTGCTCCGCGAAGGAGTCGGAGATGTACTTGAGGAAGAGGAGCCCGAGGACGACGTGCTTGTACTCGGCAGCATCCATGCTGCCCCGCAGGGCATCGGCCATCTTCCACAGCTGGGCTTCGTAGCCCACTGTGGCGCCGGTGGGATCCGCTCGCTGCGCGCTCTTCCTCGCCCTGGGCATGGCCAAACCGGAATGATGGTAGCGACCCCGCCCCGAGCGGGCAACGCGTGGGCTAGGCTTCGGGGCCGGCCTCCTCATCGGACGAGGGCCGCAGCGCCCACGTCGTCCCCTGAGGGCCATCGCGGAGCTCGATCCCGAGCTCGCCCAACCGGTCCCGCACCCGATCGGCAAGCGCGAACTGTTTCGCGGTACGGAGTTCGGCGCGGAGTTCGATGAGGAGCCGGATCAGGTCCTCGGCGAGGCCCTCGGTCGCCGGGCGGCCGGCCTGGAACAGGCCGAGGCTCGCCCCGAGCTCCCGCACAACCGCCGCGGCGGCCTTCGCTCCCGCCACGTCGCCCTCCTGCTTCCGACGGTGCCCCAGCCCCACGATCTCCTGCAGCACCGCGAGGGCAGCGGGGGTGGTGAAGTCCTCCTCCAAGGCGTCGTGGAACCGCTGCGTGAGGGCGTCGAGCTCCGCGGTGGGCCCCGGTGTGCCCCCGTCGGGGAGGGCCTCCGCCGCCCACAGGAAGTCGTACACCCGGTCCACGGTGCGCTTCGCCTCCGCCAGGCTCTCGTGGGAGAAGTCCAAGGGCTTGCGCCAGTCGCGGGAGAGGTAGAAGTAGCGCACGGCCTCGCTGCCGTACCGCCCGACCACGTCGCGGGCGTACTCGAAGTTCCCGATGGACTTCCCCATCCGCTCCCCGCGCACGGTGAGGAGTCCGTTGTGGAGCCAGATCCGCACGAACTCCTTCCCGGTGGCCGCCTCGGCCTGGGCGAGCTCGTTCTCGTGATGGGGGAAGATGAGGTCGCTCCCGCCGGCGTGGATGTCGATCGTCTCCCCGAGGAGGTCGCGGGACATGACGACGCACTCCGTGTGCCATCCGGGGCGGCCCTCGCCCCACGGGGACGGCCAGGTGGGCTCGCCCGGCTTGCCCTTCTTCCAGAGGGCGAAGTCGAGCGGATCCCGCTTCCTCTCGTCCACCTCGACCCGCGCCCCTGCCTCCTGGTCGTCCCTCACCCTCCCCGATAGCTTGCCGTACCCCGGGAAGCTCCGGACGGAGAAGTAGACGTCGCCGTCCACGACGTAGGCGTGCCCGGAAGCAACGAGGCTATGGATGAACGTCACCATCTTGGGGACGTAGTCGGTGGCCCGGGGGGCGTGGGTCGGCTCCCTTACCCCCAGCGCCGCCAGATCGCGGAAGTACTCCTCGGTGTAGTGGGCGGCCACCTCGGCTGGCGTGCGCCCCTCCTCCTGGGCGCGGCGGATGATCTTGTCCTCGATGTCGGTCACGTTCTGGACGTAGATCACTGTGTAGCCGCGGGACTCCAGGTACCGCCGTAGGGCATCGAACACGATCATCGGCCGGGCGTTCCCGATGTGGATGAGGTCGTAGACGGTGGGACCACACACGTACATCCGCACCGTGTTGTCGTGGACGGCCAGCTCCTCGAGCTTCCGGGTCAGCGTGTTGTAGAGGCGCATCGGCTCAGCCCTCCTCTCGCTCGTGGCGACGCCGCCAATCCTACGCGGGAGCTGGCTCTCTCCCAAGGCCCGCTCCCGGGCATAATGCGCCCATGGACCTCGGTGCGGTGGGGCAGGTGCTTCTCCTCTCGGCGGCCCCGATCTCCGAGCTGCGGGGCGGGCTGCCGCTTGCCCTGTCGCTTGGGTTCTCCCCGGCGACCGCCTACGCCGTCGCGGTGGTGGGGAACCTTCTCCCCGTACCGCTCCTCCTTTTTGGCCTCTCCTGGCTCATCCCCTCTGCGGGGAGGATCCCCGGACCCCTCGGCCGGGCCGCCCGGCGCTACCTCACCTGGCAGGAGACCCGCCACCGCACACGGTTTGCGAAGTTCGGGGAATGGGCGCTGGTCCTCCTCGTCGCGATCCCCCTCCCGGTGACGGGGGCGTGGACGGGATCCCTCCTTGCCGTCCTGTTCGGGATCCCCTGGCGCCGCGCGCTCGTCATGATCTCGCTTGGGGTCCTCCTCGCCGGGGTGATCGTCCTCCTCGCCTCGCTCGGCGTGATCGCCGTCCTGTGACCCGGTTCGCCTGATGTGGGCGCGGCGGGGGGTGACGGGTATAGTCGGTCGTTATGGCTGAGGAGAACACCCGGTCCCTGGATATCGCCGAGCTCATCCGCCGCCACCCCGCGGAGGTCGCGGAGATCCTCGCCGCGCTCCGCGAGGAGGAGGCGGTGGAACTCCTCCGCCGCCTCTACCTCCGCCGCGCCGCCGCCGCGCCGCTGGGGGAGATGGAGCCCGAGGAGGCAGCGCGGCTCCTCGCCGAGCTCAACCGGGAGGACGCTGCTCACATCCTGTCCCACATGGAGCCCGACGACGCGGTGGACCTCCTCGCCGAGCTCCCCCCAGAGACGGTGCAGGACATCCTGTCCCGCCTCGAGACGCAGGAGGCGAAGGAGCTAGGGGAGCTCCTCTCCTATCCCCCTGACACGGCGGGCGGGCTCATGTCCACCGAGGTCGTGGCCCTCCCTGCGGACATGACTGTCGAGGAGGCGATCCGGGAGCTCCGGGCGAGGGCGGAGGAGGCGGAGACCGTCTACTACGCGTACGTCGTGGATGACCGGGGCACGCTCCTCGGGGTCCTGTCCCTGCGCGACCTCGTCCTCGCCCGCCCCACCACCCCGCTCCGCCAGA
>Ga0265295_1000723_pt1 | contig 63609 bp, 53 predicted proteins | sample Munlansysbiofilm_FD_192503 | JGI IMG/M metagenome (GOLD analysis project Ga0265295, IMG submission 192503) | Leachate microbial communities from a municipal landfill in Southern Ontario, Canada - Methane capture system biofilm | ecosystem: Engineered > Solid waste > Landfill > Unclassified ... | reverse complement strand
CGCATAACCTCTTGAATTTTTGCGGTTATTTTGCCAAAAGTCAGACACGGAGTAAAGTGGCAACTTCGGCTATATCAAATTATTTCAAGACTTTATGTCGTTTGCTGGTTTTTGCGATGCCATCATTTCTTAATTCTCTGGAAAAATCGCTCGATCAGATTGCGTTCTTTGTAAAGATTTCTATCGTAATCACGCTTCTTCTTGCGATGGCTGTGAAGTGGGACAACGGTGAGAGCTCCGTTGTCATGAATGGCCTGGATAAAATCGTCTGAATCGTATCCCTTGTCAGTAAGGATATCTTCAGCCTCCAAGCCACAAATAAGCGCCTTGGCCACGGTATATTCTGAGGCTTGGCCCTGAGTCAGAACAAGACGTATAGGATTGCCCAAAGCATCAACGGCAGCATGGATTTTTGTACTCAATCCACCGCGGGATTGGCCTTGCCCCTGCTGGGCTTATGTTTTTTCAGCGCAGCGCCATGCGTGATGGACGCGGACAATACTTCCGTCAACCATCCGGTGTTCCAAATCGGGATCATCGGCTATGGTTTCAAAGACACGCAGCCAAACCCCTTTGCGAGACAAACGGTCATAACGGACATAAACACGATACCAATGCCCATAATGCTTGGGGAGATCGCGCCAAGGGGCTCCTGTTCGAGCGACCCACAAAACGGCTTCGAGAAACAGCCGGTTATCTTTGGTAGTAACACCGCAATCACTGCTTTTTTCAGTGAGTAATGGGGTAATACGTACCCACTGATCGTCTCGTAAGATGGCTCTGCCCATTTTTTGCTCCGTTTGAGGGGCGGGTATCCCCCTTATCGGAACTAAAAAATATACGTTTAAATGAGAACGCTCCTTGGTTTTCGATCTTGTCTTATTCCTTCTTTATAAGGTAGATGATGGTACCTGAGCAGATATTGGTGCCCCACAGCGCTTTGGTGATATCTTTGATCCGCCGCACGGATATATCTTAATATTCGCTTCCTTGACCGAAGACATCCGCTTCCGTGAACGCTCGAAAATGGTCATCTCGAACGTCTGTTGCCCTAGCTTGATTATCAACAGGGTGACCTAGCCGACACGGCTATCGGTACGGGCCTTATGGCACTGATACTTTTCAGTGTTTTGCATAGGCGATCCGTTTTAGCTTCTAAAACCTAGTTGTGGATCTCCCCAATCGTGTTTCGCTTTATATTTCCCCGGTGGTCACGAATGATGTCTTTATTGAGCTGGAGGATCTTCCTTTCTTTTGTGCTTCAATCTTTTTCCACGGCAGTGTTTCTTTTTGGCCTGAATTGGTCTCTTGCGACGTTAATTTAGCCCATCAGCGGACCTGCGGTTTTGTTTAAAAAAATGAAAGGTATGCTATCGGCTTATTACTGTGTAATATTTTACGCTATATATAATATTACTTCAGTGTAAAAATTAAGTAATATATATTTTGTTTTTATACGTAGACGAAAATTATACTACTAAAGTAGATTTTATATTCCTGATTATGTTTTTTAATATTTGATTTGTCTCCATTTCAGCCTCAATTTTCTTTATTGAATGAATTACTGTAGAATGATCCTTCCCACCAAAATGTTCACCAATTTCGGGATATGAGCAATCTGTTAATTGACGGCATAGATACATGCTTATCTGTCTTGGAACGACATATTTTTTCGCTCTTTTAGAAGACTTTAGATCGGAAATTTTTATATTGAAATGTTGACATGCTTTTTTCTGTATGTCTTCAATGGTTACGATAGAAGATTTTTCTATAATTATATCTTTAAGAATTTCTTTTGCCATTTCGACGGTAATTTCTGTTGATGTTAAACTGGCATATGCACCTAATCTTACAATGTAACCCTCTAATTCCCTAATATTGCTAATAACAGAGTTTACAAGAAAGTCAGTTACTTCTTTAGTAAGCTTTATCTTGTTTTTTTCTGCTTTAGCTTCAAGTATGGCTTGTTTGGTCTCATTGTCTGGTGGTTGAATATCTGCTATCAGTCCCCATTCAAATCTCGATCTAAGTCTTTCTTCTAATCCAGGTATTTCTTTAGGGAATTTATCCGATGTTACAACTATTTGTTTTTGTGATTCATATAAGGAATTAAATGTGTGGAAAAACTCTTCCTGGGTTCTTTCTTTTCCAGCTATAAATTGTACATCATCTATTAGTAATACATCTATATTTCTAAACTTGTTTCTAAATTCATCCATTTTACCGTAACGAATTGAGTTTATAAGTTCATTAGTGAATTTTTCTGATGAATAATAAAAAGCCCTTAATTTTTTATTTAGTATTACGCAATTTCCTATAGCATGAAGAAGGTGTGTTTTTCCGAGGCCTACACCTCCATAAATAAATAATGGATTATAAACCGTAGCTGGATTATTTGCCACAGCCTGAGATGCCGCTGCAGCAAACTGATTTGAATTTCCTGAAATAAAATTTTCGAAAGTATATTCCTTGTTAATGTATGAATTTATTGTATCAACTTTCGTTTTAATTGTATTTTCATCTATTCTGGAATTTCTTTTGTCTTCATCTATGTATTTATCTGATATAATTATTTTTATATTTATATCAGAAATACTATGTTTTTTAGAAGCTGCAGTCTTTATTAAATCTACGTAGTTTTTATCAACCCAGTTTTTTATAAATATATTTTTTACACAAAGTGTAATTGTATTATTTTTAAATTCGAGGAACTTTATTGGCTTGATCCATGTTGTAAAGTTTTGCTCGCTTGTTGAGTTTTTTAGAACATCTAGAATAGAAAGCCATAAATTTGAATCGTGATAATTGATCATTATTGAATATTTTTCTTTTTAATTGGTTGTTTTATTTATATATTGTTTTAATAATTTCTGATTCATTCCCAACGGAAAAAATCTTTCGCTTGTGGTTGCCGATTGTCTGAGGAGTAACGCTGAGGTGCGGTTCCAGGCGCGAACACTTCAATAAAATTGTCCGGCTGATCTTCTGCTGTAAGAAGTCCTGTAGTACGGTCAATAGGATGGAATTCAATTCTGTCTGGTATTTTGAATTCCTCAATGGGCCACGATTTGCACGTCTCCGCCATAAAATTTATCCAAGCTGGTGCTGCTGCTTTAGCTCCTGTTTCCTGTGGCCCGAGAGGCTGTTCCTTGTCATAGCCAACCCAACTCACTGCAACCATTTGTGGAATATAACCAACATACCAAGCATCTTTTAGCTGATTAGTTGTTCCGGTTTTGCCAGCACTAGGGCGTTTCAGACTTCGGGCTCGTCCCCCGGTTCCTTCTTCGACCACTGATTCCAGCATATTTGTAATCAGGTAGGCTGTTTCCTCAGATATAACTCGCTGTCGACGTGGCTTTACCAACCGTTGATTAGCTAAAAGTCCGGAAGGAAAATCTGTTGGATCAATGGACTCAAGTATGTGTCCCTCGCGGTCGAGAACGCGCTGAATATAGCTAGGTTCTATGCGAATGCCACCATTAGCGAATACTGTGTATGCTGTAGCGATTTCCAGTGGTGTTAATGCACTTGAACCTAAAGCCAAGGTCAAATCTCGATTGAGGGGTGATTTAATACCCAGTTTCTTCAGATAGTTTACGGTATATCCAACACCAATTTCTTCGAGAAGTTTAACAGTAACCACATTGTTCGATTGGGTTAATGCCTCGCGCAGTGAGGTGGGACCGGTAAAACGATTGTTATAGTTTTTGGGTTGCCAGCGTTCACGTCGGCCGTCACTGCTGGTGCGATTGTAGATAACCGGAGAATCAACAATAATTGAGGCGGCATTGAAACCTCGGTCCAGTGCTGCAGCATAAATTAGGGGTTTAATGGCTGATCCTGGCAAGCGCCTTGCCTGAGTCACTCGATTAAACTGACTGTCTGTAAAATCGTATCCGCCTACCATAGCCAAGACAAATCCTGTATCCGGCTCAAGGGCAACCAGAGCCCCTTGGGCCTGTGGTTCTGGTAGTAAGTCTGCAAGAAAAGGCTGCCTGTCTTGCTGGATAACCCGAATGCGTACCAGTGCGCCACGCGGAATCTTACGGGTGATTTCACCTGGTGCCTCGGTGGCGTTGTCGACCAGCTGAAAAGGTTCCAACCATTTGATGCGATCTTGTGGAATCAGTCCCTTGGCCGCACCATAGCGGATATGGAGTCCTTGCTGATCACGATCGGTGACCAAGACTTCCAACTCCGCCTGTGGCTGTAAGGCCTGCAGTGCCTGACGGGAAAGAAAATCTTCATGTTCAGTCGGCCGGATGATTCTGCTTGGCATGGGAAAGCCGTGACGGCGCTGGTATTCATGTAGATTGGCGCGCACAGCCTGATGAGCTGCTTGCTGCTTGGCAAGGTCAAGACTCGTGTAGACCTGCAAGCCGGCAGTATAAAGCTGGTCGGAGCCATAGGTTTGCTCCAGGTAACGGCGAACCTGCTCGGTAAAATATCCGGTTTCCTTGAGGAAATTCTGGTTTCGGGCATGAATGGTAAGTTCTTCGTTTCGTGCTTGATCAGCCTGCTCGCTGGTGATGAAGCCCTCATTGACCATGCGCTGCAAGACATAGCGCTGTCGCTCTCGTGCTCCCGTCAGGTTGTGATAAGGCGAATAGCGGCTTGGGGCCTGGGGCAGCCCAGCCAAGAGGGCACATTCCGCTAGGGAGAGGTCTTTGATATCCTTGGCGAAATAGTTTTCCGCTGCCGCCTGGACGCCGTAGGCGCCATGGCCCAGATAAATTTGGTTCAGATAGAGGTGGAGAATCTCTGTTTTACTGAAACGTTGCTCGATTCGCCAAGCGAGAATGGCCTCCTTGAATTTGCGCGAAAATTTTCGTTCCGGTGTCAGCAGCAAGCTTTTGGCAACCTGTTGGGTAATGGTGCTGCCACCCTGCACAATGCCGCCGGCCTGCAGATTACGCAAGGCAGCACGACCGATGGATACCAGATCGACCCCTTGGTGTTCAAAAAAATTGGCGTCTTCAGCTGAGACAAAAGCCTCGATCAGGGCTTTTGGCATCTGGCTGACCGGAACAATAATGCGCCGTTCACGATAAAATTCCGCGATCGGTGTGCCGTCGTTGCTGTAGATATGGGTGATGACAGGAGGCCGATAATCCTCCAGCCTATCCATTTGGGGCAAGGTTTCCAATACCAGCACGTAGGCTGTTAGCAGAGCAGTTAGGCCCACCAGCGTACCGGCAGCTGTCAAGTAGAACAACCACCAGAAAATTTTTTTTACCCAAAACATATCAGAGTACCCGGCGCGGCAGAAACGCGCTTATTCCACAGTGACTGACTTGGCGAGGTTGCGCGGCTGGTCGACATCGGTGCCTTTAAGTACGGCCAAATGGTAGGCCAGCAGCTGCAGAGGAATGCTGGTTAGAATCGGCATTAAATCGTCATGGGTAGTGGGAATGATAAAATATTCCCGCGCCAAGGCCCGTAAATCAGAGCTATCGCAATCACTGACAATGAAAATTTGTCCTCCGCGGGCGTGAACCTCTTCCAGGTTGGCGCAAACCTTGGCAAAGGTGGCATTATTTATTGCCAGGACCAAAACCGGCAGGTCTTCGTCAATCAGGGCGATCGGACCATGCTTCATCTCACCGGCGGGATAACCTTCAGCATGAATGTAGGAAATCTCCTTGAGTTTGAGAGCTCCTTCCAGCGCAATCGGATACTGATTTCCACGGCCAAGATACAGAAAATCGCGGGCGTGCAGGTAAGGACGCACCGTTTGTTCAATGGCTTCATCCAGTTGCAGAACCTCTTCTACAAGCCGTGGCAAGCTCATCAGTGCCGTGATCAATTCTTGGCGCTGTGAATCCGCCAGTGTTTTGCGCTGCTGGGCAAGAAACAGGGAAAAAAGCACTAATGCTACCAATTGAGTCGTAAAGGCCTTGGTCGAGGCCACGCCAATTTCCGGACCGGCATGAGTATAAATGACCCCGTCGCTTTCCCGGGCAATGGACGACTCAACCACATTGCAAATGGCGAGCACTGGTGCTCCTTGGGTCCGTACTTGCCGCAGAGCGGCAAGAGTATCGGCAGTTTCGCCACTTTGGCTGATAACCAGAGTCAGGCAGCTGCTGTTGATCAAGGGGTCGCGGTAGCGAAACTCACTGGCAATATCCACCTCGACCGGAATGCGCGCCAATTTTTCGATCAGAAATTTACCGACCAGGGCGGCGTGCCACGAGGTACCGCAAGCAATGAGATAAAGCCGGTCGATTCCTGTAAGACAGGACGTGCTGAGTTGAATATCGTTGAGGATGATCTCGGCCTTGTTTTCACTGATGCGTCCGGCCAGAGTGTCGGCAATGGCACGTGGCTGTTCATGGATTTCCTTGAGCATGAAATGGCGATAACCACTTTTTTCCGCCATCAGCGGACTCCAAGTGATGGTTTTGCTCTGGTAAGGCCGCCTGTTGCCATCAAGATCGACGATTTGAAGTTCTGCTCGGCGTAACAGGGCCACTTCGCCGTCGTTGAGAAAAATCATGTCGCGGGTATGAGATAGAATGGCTGGAATGTCGGAGCCGAGAAAGAATTCCCCTTCGCCGTTTCCTAATACCAGCGGTGAGCCATTGCGGGCGGCGATCAATAGATCAGGTTGCTGATCACAGAGAACCGCGATGGCATAGGTACCACGCAGCTGCTTGAGGGCCTGGCAGACAGCCGCAGCGAAGTCAGCCGACTGTTTGTAGGCCTCTTCGATCAGATGGGCAATGATTTCACTGTCGGTCTGCGAGCGGAACTGATGGCCATGGGCACTTAGCTGCTGCTTGAGTAGCAGGTAGTTTTCGATGATACCGTTGTGGACCACAACAAAACCGCCGGCCCGGTGCGGATGAGCGTTATCTTCTGAGGGTTTACCGTGTGTGGCCCAGCGGGTATGGCCGATGGCCAGGGTTCCGGGCAGGGCCTGTTGAGCCAATTGCTGTTCCAGCTGGGCCAATTTACCCTTGGCTCGCAGGGTTTTGAGTTGCTGATCGGGGTCCAAGACGCAGATGCCGGCCGAATCATAGCCACGATATTCCAGCCGTCGCAGGCCGTCGACAATCAGGGGGACAGCCTGCTGATGACCGATATAGCCGACAATTCCACACATGGCAGTTTTTCTCCTTCAGTTTCGTCGGAATACAGGGGGAGGCGCCGGTTGCATGACAACCGGCACGACGTGCGCGGTTTTTTAGGGCCGCTTGCGTTTGCGCCAGCCCGGAATAATTTTTTGTTCCGTTCGTGATAACGCCAGGGCATCGGCCGGAACGTCGCGAGTAATGGTGGAGCCGGCGCCGACGAGACTGTTGCGGCCAATGGTCACCGGAGCAATGAACTGGGTATCACTACCGACAAAAACGCCATCTTCAATAACGGTCTTGTGTTTATTGACACCATCGTAGTTGCAGGTGATGGTACCGCAGCCGATGTTGATATCGCAGCCGAGTTCGGCATCGCCGATATAGGACAGATGGCTGGCCTGTGAGCGTAAGCCGATCTGGGCTTTTTTGGTTTCGACAAAATTGCCGATTTTGTTATGACCAGCCAGAACTGTACCGGGACGCAGATGGGCCATGGGACCGACGATTACCCGTTCGCCCAGACAGGCCTCTTCCAGGGCGCTGCCCGCCTTGATGTGGCAGTCGTCGCCCAGCTGACAATCCTGCAGAACGGCACCGGTTTCTATGAGGCAACGCTGGCCGATACTGGTGGTGCCGCGCAGATGTACCCCTGCCTGCAGCAGACTGTCGCGTCCGATACGGACATCGGCATCGATGTAGGTTGTGGCGGGATCTTCCAGGCTGACACCGGCATACTGATGTTCTTTGTTGATCCGTTCACGCAGCCAGCGACCTACTTCGGCCAGCTGTACACGATCATTGACTCCAAGACACTCACGGGCATCCACCAGCAGTGCGCTGGCAACACCCAGACCACGCTGGTGGGCCAGCGCGACGCAATCGGTCAGATAATACTCTCCTTGGGCGTTGCGGTTGTCGAGCTGATCGAGCAAATCGAAAATCAACGGCGCGCGGAACACAAACACGCCGGTGTTGATTTCGCGAATGGTTTTTTCATGGGCTAGAGCGTCTTTTTCTTCGACGATGCGGCAGACATGATCCTCTTGCCGTAGAATCCGGCCATAGCCGGTGGGGTTGTCCAGCAGGGCGGTCAGCACGCTGACGGCGGCCTGCTGCTGCCGGTGCTGTGTCAGCAGCAGCTCTAGGCTTTCGCGGCGCAGCAGCGGGACATCGCCGCATAATAACAGCAGATCACCCTGAAAGTCCGCCAGAACGGACCGGGCGCATTGCAGGGCGTGACCGGTGCCCAACTGTTCGTGTTGCACCACAAAATCGAGGCTCTCGGCGGAGCATTTTTGCCGGAGCTGTTCGGCGCCGTGGCCGATAACCAAAACCCTGCGGCTGCTGCCAAGTTGACGGGCCAGCTGCAAGGGATAGCTGACCAGAGGCCGTCCTGCCAGGGGGTGCAGCACCTTGGGCAGATCGGAGCACATCCGGGTTCCCTTGCCGGCAGCCAGAATGACCGAGGCCAGAGCGCTATTGTTCATCGTCAATCTCCGTGCTTGTGTTAGACTTGCGCTTCGCGGTTTCTTTGCTGCTGAGCAGCGGGCTTCTTGAAACGGGCGGGCCGGGCCGCCGCAAAACCCTGTGGATAATGTGTAGATAATAGCATGGACGAGCGTCGGCGTCTGACCCAAAATTTGACGGAACTTGAACAGCAGCTGGCTGATCTGCGATTGCAGTATGAACAATACTTTGCCGGTGTGGAAAAACGGGCGCCTCTGCGGGCTCGGGAAACCCTGGAACGGCAGTTGCGCCAGTTGACTCGCCGGCCGGTGATGCAGACCGAGCTGCGGTTGCGACTGCAGAATCTGTCGGCCCGGTTTTACAGTTATGCCAGCCTGTGGGAGCGTCTTCAGCGCCAGCTTGACGAAGGACGCCAGCAGCGTGGTAACAGCCGGCCGTTGTCCCGGACAGAAACACCAACAAGCCCCGGTCAGCAGCTCTATCAGGAGTATCTGGCCGTTTGCCGGCAATGTCAGGTGCCGGCCAGCTTGGGCGATGTCGGCCAGATCGAGCGTCTGCTGGAACAGCAGCGCCGCAAAATCGAGGAAAAGTATGGAGCGGTGCAATGCAGCTTCCGGGTGGTGAACGAGAACGGTCGACCGGTTATCCGGGCCCAGATCAAACGTCCCTGATGGTTCCCCTTCCTCGGGTTCTGTGGCTCAGCTGGCATGTGCGGCAGTCTCCTCAGGCTGTTGCCCTGGCAGCCGGCAGCATCATTGCCGCGCTGCCCGAGTCCTGGCGTGCACGAATGTCGGTGGTCGAGCTCTATGGTCCCGCTGGCGCCGACGCGTTTTGGCCAGAGGTCGACAGGCTACAGCCCGACTGGGTCGCGTTCAGTATCGCCGTCTGGAATCATGACTGGTGTCTTGCCCTGGCGCGCCAGCTGCGGCAGCGTTTTCCCCGGCTGCGCCTGCTGGCCGGCGGTCCGCAAGTCAGTGCCCGGCCAGATGACCTGGCTGCTCTGGCACTGTTCGATGTGCTGTTTTGTGGTGCTGGTGAACATCTGTTTGCCGAGGTGATCAGGAATTATCTGGCCGGAGCGCCGCTGCCGACATTGCTCAGGGCTGACGGCGGCAACAGCTTCGGCCCGTCTCCCTGGCTGACGCAAACCCTGCCGCTGCGATCTGGTCTGCTGTGGGAAACCGCCCGCGGCTGCCCGTTTCGTTGCGCCTACTGCTACGATGGCGGTGGTCGCCACAAGGTTGAAATCCTGCCGCTGGAGCGTTTGCGCCAGGAATTGCGGCTGTTTGCCAACGGCGGCGTGGAACAGCTGTGGGTACTGGATTCCAGCTTCAATGTGCCAAGTCGGCGGGGCCAGGCGCTGTTGCGTTGCCTGCTGGAGGAGGCGCCGCAACTGCATTACCATCTTGAGGCCAAGGCTGAGTACCTTGACGAGGCCATCGTGGAATTGTTGCAGCAGCTGTCCTGTTCGGTGCAGGTTGGACTGCAGTCGATTCATCCGGCGGTGTTGCAGACCATCGATCGTTCGCTCGATGCTGAACGTTTCTGTGCCGGTCTGGAGCGGCTTGGCAATGCCGGTGTTACCTATGGTATTGATTTGATCTATGGTTTGCCCGGTGACGATTATGCCGGGTTTTGCGCCAGTGTCGATGCGGCTCTGTCGTTTCAGCCCAATCATCTCGAATGCTTTCCGCTGGCGTTGCTTCCTGGTACCCGTCTGGCTGGTCAGGCCGAGGCTCTGGGGCTGGTGGCGCAGCCAGAACCGCCTTATGAAATCCGTGCCACGGCCAGCCTGTCAGCAGATGAACTGCTGTGCTGTCGCCGCTTGGCGGCAGCGATTCAGCTGTTTTATAACAACGGCCGCGCCATGGCCTATTTTGGCCTTCTGTGTGAAGCCCTGCAACAGCAACCAGCCAGCTTTCTGGCTGATTTTGGTGCTTGGCTGGACGCTCGAGGCCAACTTTTGGTCGGTGATCAGTGCGCAGAACCGCCCATGATCGAATTGATGGCGCAACAGGAGTCATTCGTACGGGGTCAGTTCGCGGCGGCCGGGTTGACCGACCTGATTCCGATGGCGGTCGATCTGATTCATTTTCACCGGCTCTGGTCTGACGCGCTGTTGGCTGCTGATCTGCCCCAGGTGGGACGACAGACGGGCTCTCTGCACCAGGTACAGCTGGCCGCCGGGGTTTTCGTGGGTCAGTTTCACTATGCCGTGAGGTTGTACGAGGAAGGCTGGGTGGACGATCTAGTGGAAGCTGTTGAACTGTATCCGGCCGAAGCGGATAGCGCGGCACTGTTTTTCCGCAGCCTGGGACGGGTTTGTTGCCGGCCTATCCCGGCGCAACTGGCCAACTGGTTGCAAGCTGCTCCGGCAGCGCGCGGCACGCTCAAGGGTTCCACGCGGCGTCAGCTGCAACAGCTGCTGGTTGAGGGCGTCTGCCAGCTGCCTTAATAGGCGGCTACGGGTTTTTAGCAGGCAACTTCTGCCGCTTCATTGGCTGGATTTTTCCTGTTGTTTCAATAAGGCCGGATTTTGATAGACCAGACGCAAAGCACGACGCACCCGTGCTGCCAAGCGCTGGCCGTTGATGGGCTTGGCGATGAAGTCGAAGAAGCCCATGTCCAGTAATTGGGCCTCTTCACTGGCGGTGGCCCGGAAGGACTGGGCAATGACCGGTATGGCGGCGCTGTGCGGAATTTTGCGCAGAGACTGGAAAAACTGCACGCCATCAAAACCGCTCAGCTGAATCTCGCAGATGATCAGATGAGGGTGGTTTTTCTGTACCGCCATCAGGGCATCAGAGCTTTTACTGGCTGTGGCGATGCGGTAGCCTTGGGGCTCCAGCGCTGTCTGGGCGGCATTGAGCATTTGCGGCGCATCAATCAGCAGCAGACGCCACTGACCGTCAAAGGTTGGGGTCTCCAGGTTCTTCAGGTAATGGGTGTTGATCGCTTCGTGGATTTCCTTGGGTGTGGTCAGAAAGGGGATGACGCGCAGGCCGGTGGCGAAGGACAGGGTGTCGAGGGTTTCCATATCCAGCGGATTGACCATGGCCAGATACAGTTTTTTTTCTTCCACCTTCAACGGAAAGATCAGCTTCTCCAGGGCCTTCTGGCTGTCAACCAGATCCAGCAAGGATGCGGAAAAATGATGCTGGGAAATATTCTTGATGGTTTTGAGGCCAAACTGGCGGGCCAAGACCACGGCGATGTCCTGTTCGGAAATGATTCCCGCTTCCTCGAGGATCTGTCCCAGCCGTTTGCCACTGACGGCCTGTTCAACCAGCGCCCGATCGAGATCCTGTTGGCGGATGACGCCCTCTTCCAGCAAGACTTCGCCAAATCGTTTCCGTCTGTTCATAAGGTTTCCTGTCTCTTCAATGGCCGAGTCACCCGCAGTTTACCCTAGCAGAGCCTAATGCGTTGACAAGGAGGAAATGTTGCTAAACGTTGTGGCGAGGGCCCTTTTGTGGTGATGGCGTACCCGGCCGGGGTGGTGAAGCCAAGTCCTCAGGGGTAAAGCGATATTGCGTCTTGCAGTATTCACAGGTTATCAACAGGCCAGCAGCAGGCGCGGCCAGGCCGTTTTGCTCCGTTGTCGGCAAGCTGGCCAACAAAGCAGAGGCCCGGTCACGATTGCAGTGGCAGCTGAAGCGCAGAGGCTGGGGTGGATACAGTTGCAAGGATTGGGTCGGAAAGAGGGTATGCAAAATGGCGGCCGGCTCTGTGCCCGTAGCCAGGAGCTGAGACAGCGGTGGCAGCTGGGCCAGTTGTTGTTCAAGAAGTTCGAGGGCCTGTTCGGGGCAGCCCGGCAGCACCTGGATCAGAAAACCGCCGCTGGCGTCCACTCCGGCTTGAGGATCAAGCAGCACTCCCAGATTGACACAGGCCGGAGTTTGTTCGGAAACCATGAAATAGTGCGCCAGATCTTCGCCGATCTCGCTGCTGCTCAGTTGTACCATTCCCTGGTAGGGTTCTTTCAGGCCGAGATCCTTGATGACACGTAAAAACCCGGCACGGCCTATCGCCGTTGCCACATCGTAGTGTCCTTCGCGTGGCGGTAGCGCGGCTACGGGCTGGGCGATGGTGCCACAGATGCGACCATCGGCGTCACCCTCCACCTGTAATCGACGCAGAGGGCCGTTTCCTTCAACGGCCAATGCCAGGCGCTGGCCTGGTTTGAGCAGGCCCGTCATCAGGGCGCCGGCGGCCAGCAAGCGCCCGAAGGCCACCGTTGCCGTGGGATCGGTTTGCTGGCGTTGGCAGATATCCGCTGTCAGGCGGGTGGTGCGGACGCAGATCAGACGAAAGGCGCCATCCGTGGTCAGGCCGCGAACCAGAACATCAGGAAGTCGTTCCATTGCTGCCCCTTATTGCCAGTTAGCAAGGCGCTGACGTGCCTTGTCTGCCTCGCCGGTGTCAGGATAACTGGCTACCACTTTTTCCAGAATGATGCGGGCGTTGCGGACATCGCCGAGGGCATGGAAGGCGAGACCCTGTTTCAGCAGGGCGGCGGGCACCTTGGGGTGCTGTGGAAACAGCGAAATAACATCCTGAAACTGCAGGATGGCGTTTTCGTATTTCTTGTCGCCGTAATAGGTTTCTCCAATCCAGTATTGAGCATTGACCACCAGACTGTGGTTGGGAAAACGGCTGACAAAGGTTTCAAACAGCTGGCGCGCGGCGGTAAAATCCTGCTGTTGCTGTACCTGTTGCAAGGCCTGATCATAGAGCTGCTGGGCTTCGAGGGGTTCACCGGGCAGAGCGGATTCGCTGCTAGGCGCGGATGCCGGTGTGGTTGTGGCAGTGGTTTCCGACGGTGCGGCGAGGGGCAGGCTGGCAGGTTGCGGCAGCGCCGCCACGCCGGCGGTGGCTACCGGCGGCGTGGCGGTGACCGGTGGCTGCTCTGGAGCTGTCGTACGCAACTCCAGGTCGTTCAGCCTGAGATTGAGCTGGTCGAACAGCCGTTGCTGCTGCTGTTGCTGATCGGCAAGCTGGCCGGTCAGACTTTGCAGATCAACCCGCAGACTGTCGAGTTCGGCACGAAAATCTGCCTGCTGACGGTTAATCTGTCGCAACAGGTCGTCGTTGCCCTGGCTGCCGCCGGGGCGAGCCTCCAGCTGGTATTCCAGTCGCGACACACGGGCACTAAGACTGTCGCGTGGATTGCCACCGCCAGCCGGCATGGTGCCATAGACGGAAGAGCAGGCCGTTAGCAACAACGGCAGCAGGACAGCAGGGCCAAGCAGAAGGGAATTTTTTACTTTCATAAGCAATCTCCCGGACGGTTACAACAGGGTGTCGCCGGAAGCCCGGCGCGCTCCAAAGAGTAGGTGAGGTGCGGCGAATTTTCAAGCGCTGGCGCGGAAAAGGATTTTTTTCACTGTCGCAGGTCAGGAAAACTGGTTACAAAAAAACCGCACGGGATCGCATACCCCGTGCGGTTTTTGATTGACGCAGCTTGCGCTGCCAGTGTTTCTGCTGCTTACTGCTGGGGGTTGAACTCGGCGCGGCGGTTCATTGCCCAGGCTTCCTCGTTGGAAGCGCGCACCAGCGGCATTTCTTCGCCGTAAGACAGGGTGCGCAGGCGCTCCGGTGCAATGCCGAGAGCCTTGAGGTACTCGGCAGCGGCCTTGGCGCGGCGCTCACCCAGGGCCAGGTTGTACTCGTCCGAACCACGCTCGTCGCAGTGGCCTTCGATGACCAGGCCGGTCTGCGGATTGATTTCGAGGTAGCGGGCGTTCTGCTGCAGGGTCTCGCGGGCGTCAGGACGCAGGACATGCTGGTCGAAATCGAAGTGAATCCGCTGCAGTTCGGCTGTAGCCGCCGGAGCCGCTGCCGCTTCGCTGACCGGCTCGGCCGCGACGGCGTAGGACGGAACCTCTTCGGCCGGATCGCAGCTGTTGGTCGGAACCTTGTCCGTTGCCTTGTAGGGCTTGGCGCAGCCAGCAGCCAGCAGGGCAGCACAGGACAGAACGATGAGGAGCTTAAACGCTTTCATGGTGTTGCTCTCCTTCCTAGGAAAGAAAAAAAGATAAACGGCTACACGTCGAACGCGAAACCGTGCGTCGTCGGGCCAAGCGGAGTATACTCGCAGCATAACAGAAAACAAGGGGATCTGCATTGGGAAATAAAAATTTTTCTGCCTGGTTTTCGCGTCCTTTCGAGCTGGCCTGAAAGGGTTTGGGTTGTGTCTAAGTATTTGACAAACGAAATCTTTTTACTCTAGTATCGCTGCTGCGGCCGTGGCTTGCCAGCTGCCCAGATCCTCTTATGACCATATCGGCCGGTGGTCATCCGGCAGAAAGGAACCGAGCGCCCCATGGAACAGCAGCACCAGATTGATCGCATTCGCCAGCTGGCGCGCCAGCGAGACGCCCTGATTCTGGCCCATAACTATCAGTCCGAGGTTATCCAGCAGCTGGCCGATATCACCGGGGATTCCCTGGCCCTGTCACTGGAGGCGGCCCGCACCAGCAAACCGGTTATCGTGTTCTGCGGTGTCCATTTCATGGCCGAAAGTGCAGCTGTGCTGGCGCCGCAGAAGCTGGTCCTGTTGCCCAATGCCCAGGCGGGCTGTCCCATGGCGGATATGATCACGCCAGAGGATGTGGCGCGGCTGCGGGCTGAGCATCCGACAGCAGCGGTAGTGGCCTATGTGAACACCAGCGCCGCCACCAAGGCCGCCAGTGATATCTGCTGTACCAGTGCCAACGCCGTGACAGTGGTTAATTCATTGTCTGAAAAAGAGGTTATTCTGATCCCTGATCGCAATCTGGGTCGCTATATTGCCTCACGGGTCGATAAGATCTGTCATATCTGGGATGGTTGTTGCCCCGTACATGACGAATTGCCGGCCCAGGCTCTGGCCGCGGTCAAGCGGCAGTATCCCCAGGCATCGGTGCTGGCCCATCCGGAATGCACACCGTCGGTGCTGGCGCAGGCAGACGCCATTTTGTCCACCGGTGGGATGCTGCAGCATGTGCGGACTGCGGCCGAGCAGCAGTTCATCATTGCGACGGAGCGTGGCATTGCCGTACAGCTGCAAAAGGACAATCCCGCCAAAGAGTTTATCTTTCCTGACTATCCGTTTATCTGCGAAGACATGAAGCGAACCAGCCTGGATGATGTCGAGCGTTGTTTGCAGCTGCTGCAGCCGCGTATCCGCGTTGCCGAGCCCGTGTGCAGCGCCGCCCGCCGGGCTCTTGAGCGCATGCTGGCCATCCCGCGCGACTGATGCCGATGTCCTGTGCCTTTTCGCCCTGTGTCTGCTGTCGCCGCCACAGGGGTCTGGTCCTGTATCCGTGACCGAATCCACCAGCCATTTTCACGCCCACAGCACCACCGCCAGTGTTGCCGCCGAACTGGCCACCAGTGCCGGCACCGTGCATCTCGCCGGACTGAGCGGTGGGGCGCCGGCCTGTTTTCTGGCGCGGCTGCTGTCGCCGGCCCGCCCCCTGCTGCTGATCACCGCCAGTGCCGATGAAGCTCGCCGTCAGTACGACGAGCTTTGTTTCTTCGCGCCTGCCAGCGGCCAGATTCATCTGTTCCCGGCCTGGGAGATCGCGCCCTATGATCCTTTGCAGCCCCATGGCGAGATTGAGGCGGTGCGCCTGGCGACCCTGCGGGCGATACAGCTGGGGCAGGCTCAGGCTGTTGTCACAACGGCGGCGGCGCTGTTACAGCGGCTGATCCCGCAGGCCGTTCTGGCTGAACTGGCTTTATCGCTGTCCTGCGGTGCTGACTATGGTCGCGAGCTGCTGCAGCAACGTTTTTTGGCGCTGGGCTACCGGAATGTGCCGCTGGTGGAGGATCGCGGCACCTTCTGTTTTCGCGGCGATCTGCTGGACGTGTTTGCGCCGGGGCAGTCCCAGCCGCTCCGAATGGAATTCTTTGGCGACCGGCTTGAACGCATACGCCCTTTCGATGCGGCCAGTCAGCGCAGTGTTGACTGCGATCTGACCGCTGTCGAATTGGTGCCGGCACGCGAAATGGTGTTGCAGGGCGAGCTGCTGGAAGGTTTTTGTCAGCGGCTGAAGCAACGCTGCGACGATCTGGGTTTGCCGCGCAGCTGCCGTGAAGCGGTGATCCTGGAAGCGCGTGAAGGGTTGCTGGCGCCCGGCCGGGTCTTTCTGCTGCCGCTGAATTATGACCGGCTTGAAACCCTCTTTGACTATCTGCCGCAGGCCCGGGGCGTCTGTTTCGATCCGCCGGCCATTGAACAGGCCATCGACAGCCAGGCCCAGGCCATCCGCTCCGGCGCTGAACGGGCGGCCGCCAGCGGCGACCCCTTTGTCGAGCCGCACCAGCTGTATTTGGCACCGCCGGAGATCGAGCAACGGCTGCAACAGTGCCGGCGCATTGATCTGGGCGGCTTGCAGCTGCTCGATGATCAGCACTACAGCCACCGGTTCCAGATGATCTGTCGCGGAAATGGTGCCTTTTTGCAGGTACCGGCCGCCCAGCGGATTACGCTGCTGGTTGATCAGTTGCAGCAATGGCAGCGGGAACGGTGGCGGGTGCTGCTGGTCTGCCATCAGCCAGGTGCGCTCGAGCGTCTACGCGATCTGCTGCAACATCGCGACATTGTCCTGTCCTGCCGTGCCGGCCTGCCGCAGGATAGCGGTCTTTATGGCTGCCTTGGCTCGGTGCGCGGTTTCGTGCTGCCGGACGAGCGCCTGGCGCTGGTCAGTGAGGAGGAGATCTTCGGTCCGCGGGCCAGGCGCAACAGTCGGCGTGAGGCCCGCGCCAAGGCGGTGTTGTCGTCTCTGGCACGGTTGCAGGAGGGCGATGCCGTGGTGCATGTCGATCACGGTATCGGCATCTACCGTGGGTTGCAGCATCTGGTCAGCGGCGCGGTGGAAGGCGATTTTCTGCTGCTGGAATATGCCGGTGGCGACCGACTTTATGTGCCGACCGAACGCATCGAGAAGGTACAGAAGTATTCTGGCGCTGAAGGCGCGGCGGTCCGGCTTGACAAGATGGGTGGCAACGCCTGGGAAAAGACCTGTCAGCGCGCCCGCGCGGCGGTGGAGGAGATGGCGCGCGAGTTGCTGACCCTCTACGCCCGCCGCCAGATGCACCGGGCCCAGCCGTTCAGTCCGCCAGACGACGATTTTCGCGCCTTCGAGGCCGCCTTTCCCTACGAGGAAACGCCGGACCAGCTTGCCGCCATCAACGATGTGCTGGCCGACATGCAGTCGGAGGTGCCGATGGACCGGCTGATCTGCGGCGATGTCGGTTTCGGCAAGACCGAGGTGGCCATCCGTGCCGCCTTCAAGGCCGCGCTCGATGGTCGGCAGGTGGCTGTGGTGGTGCCGACCACGGTGCTGGCGCGGCAGCATTTCACCACCTTCAGCGAGCGTCTGCGCGATTATCCGCTACGGGTCGAAATGGTTTCGCGTTTCCGTACGCCGGCGCAGATCCGCCAGGTGTTGACCGATCTGGCCGCTGGCCAGGTGGATATTGTAATCGGTACGCACCGGCTGCTGCAGCGCGATGTGCGGTTTAAGGACCTGGGTCTGGTGGTCATCGACGAGGAACAGCGCTTTGGCGTGAGCCATAAGGAACGTCTGAAGAAACTGCGGGCCCAGGTGGCCATGCTGACCCTGAGCGCCACGCCCATACCGCGTACCCTCAACATGGGTCTGCTGGGCATGCGCGATCTGTCGCTGATTGATACCCCGCCGGTCGATCGCCTGGCCGTGCGCACCTATGTCACCCGCTTCGACGAGGATCTGATTCGTGAAGCCATTCTGCGTGAGCTGCAGCGCGGCGGCCAGGTCTACTTCGTCCACAACCGGGTTCAGTCCATAGCCGCCATGGAACGGCTGTTGCGCAGTCTGGTGCCCGAGGCCCGCATCGCCGTCGGTCACGGCCAGATGGCGGAAAAGGAGCTGGAGCAGGTGCTGCTCGATTTTATCGAAGGGCGCAGCCAGGTACTGTTGTGCAGCACCATCATTGAAAACGGTCTCGACATTCCGCGAGCCAACACCATTCTCATCAATCGGGCTGACTGCTTTGGGCTGGCCCAGCTTTATCAGTTGCGCGGCCGGGTCGGGCGGGGCAAGGAACGCGGTTATGCCTATCTGCTGATTCCCGGCGAGGCCAGCCTGACCCGGGAAGCGCGCGCCCGCCTGCAGGTGTTGCAGGAACTGACCGAACTGGGCGCCGGCTTTCGCGTTGCCAGCTACGATCTGGAACTGCGTGGCGCCGGCGACCTGCTGGGTGCGCGTCAGGCCGGGCAGATGGCCGCCATCGGTTTTGAGATGTACACCGAACTGCTGGAGGAAACCATCGCCGAGCTCAAGGGCGCGGAACACCAGGGTCGCATTGACCCGGAAATCCGTCTCGGGCTCAGGGCGTTTCTACCGGAAAACTATGTGGCCGATCCCAACCAGCGGCTGGTGTTCTACAAGCGGCTGGCGGCGGCGGAAGACGAGCAGGGCCTCTACGATCTGGTTGATGAACTGCAGGACCGCTATGGCGCCCTGCCGCCAGCGGCCGAGATTCTGCTTGAGATGATGAAGTTGCGCGTCGATCTTAAACGGCTGCGGATCGAACTGGCGGAGTATGACGGCCGCGCCCTGATCTTTGGTTTTCATGCCAGCACGCCGGTGGCGCCCGACAACCTGCTGCGGCTGCTGCAGGAAGATCCCCGCCGTTACAGCCTGTCGCCCGATTACCGTCTGCGGGTGGTGACAGAGCGGCTGGGCGATGGTGAACTGCTGGCCGAGGCCAGAAAGCAATTGCAGGTGTTTTGCGGCGCGTGCTAGCTTCGGCCATTCTGCAAGTCTTTCAAGGAGAACCTTTTTTCATGCGACATTCTGCCCTGTCTTATCTGTTGCCCCGCCTGTTGTGTTTAACCCTGCTGCTTTTGCCGCAGGGGGGGCTGGCCGAGGAACTGATCAGCCGTATTGCTGCCGTGGTGAATGATGAAATCATTACCACGCGCCAGTTGCAGCAGCGCCTCGATGGCCTGCCTAGCGGCATGCCGCGTGATCCGCAGGCCCAACTCGAACTGATGATCGACGATCTGTTGCTGCGTGCCCGCGCCAAGGAACTGGGTGTGCAGGTCAGCGAAGAGGATATTGACCGGGCCGTGGCCGATGTGCAGCAGCAGAACCGCATCGATGCGGCCCAATTGGAACAGGCTCTGCTGGCGCAGGGGCTGACCCTGGCGCGTTATCGCGAACAGCTGCGCGAGCAGATCCTGCGCTACAAGCTTACCGGGATCGAGGTTCAGAGCAAGGTCGATGTCACCCGCCAGGAAATTCGCAGTTATTATCAGGAGCATCTCGACCGCTACCGCCACAAGCCACGGCTGCGGCTCAGCCGCCTGTCCTTTCCTCTCGGACGCGATGCCGACGCCGTGCGGGCTGCCGCCGAGCAGGCACGTCAGGATCTGGCGGCCGGTCGTTCCATCGAGGCGGTCCTGGCCGACTTGCCACCGCACGCCGCCGCCGATGGCGATGACATGGGTTCCTTCGCGCCGGGGGAGCTGTCGGCCGAGTTTGAGGCCGCCGTGGTTGACGTGCCGCAAGGCGCCGTCAGTGCCCCGGTCGAGCGCGACGGTATTCTGCATCTGCTGCGGGTGGAGGAACGTCTGGCCGGTGGCGTTAGCGATCTGAGCCTGGTGGAAGAGGATATCCGCAACCAGCTGCGCCAGCAAAAGATGGAGCAGCGGCTGAAAACCTGGCGGGACGAACTGCGCCAGAGAGCCTATATCGATATCCGTCTGTGATTTCAGTAAATCCTCCAAGACATCTTACGCACCCATCCCGCAGTCGCTCTGCCGGATGGGTGTTTTTTTTTCGACACATTTGTCGAATGGCCGACAATCTTGTTGCGGATTGCAGTCGTTGGCTTGTCGGTCACGCCGGTCGGACTGGAAAGAGGCGTTGTGGAACGGCTTTTGTATGGAGCAGGTATTGTCGCAGCTTAAGGCCCTGTTATGGGTTTTTCAGCTGTTTGCTTTTGTGGTTCCTGTGCTGGACTTCCCTGGCTCAGGCTGCGCCGCAACTGTTAGCTGAAATGGCTCTGGGGTATGACGATAACCCGCAGCAACTGATCCGGCCAGAGGGTTCAACATTTTGTTTTTACCGTTTGACGGCAGAGTATGACCGGTTGCTGGCTGATGGCTCCGCCGGTTTTTATGGCTCGGCCCAGTGGCAGGATTTCTGGCGTCTGGACGACCGGCATCAGGCGTTGCTGGGGACGCGGCTACGGCAGCCGCTCTGGTCGAATGGGGCTGAGCTGATGCTGTTTAGCGAGTTGGTGCAGCAAGCCGACGGTCTGGTTGCGGATGAAGACTATTGGGCTGGGCGAGCAGGGCTGACGTTGAGTCAGGTCTGGGGACTGCGCTGGTATGGCCAGTTCCAGCTTGACTATCAGGAACGCTGGTATCGCGATAGCAGCGCGCGACAACAGGATGGCCAGGTGTCGGGCCGGCGCGAGCTGAAGCCAGAACCTCCAGGGCAAGGAGATCAACCCGTTACCTCCAGAGTTTCCCGGCGTCAAGATGATCAATGGCAGCTGACCGCGTTGCTGGAATACCGCTTCAGTGCCTTCTGGCGGCAACAGGTGCAATTGCAGCTAGCGGACAATGCTTCGAATTGGCGGCGAGAGCGCTATACCGAATGGGCGTTGAGTTACCTTCTGCATGCGGAGCTGGGCAGGTGTCAGTTGGAGTTGTGGTTGGAACGCGCCTGGCGCGATTTGGTCAAAGCCAGTGAACGACAGGACGGTTTGGGCGCTGAATTGGCCTGGCCGCTTGGCCGGAGTTGGGATCTGGTTGTTTCCTGGCGCCTCGAACAGGTCGAAAGTCCGGTCGCCGAGGATTGTTATCGATTACGGGTGAGCCAATGCGGGTTACGCTGTTTCTTCTGATGCTCATTTTTCTGCTGCCGCCAAATCTGTCAGCTGTCGAACCGGTTCAGCGTGCCCGCCTGCTTGGCGTCAGTTCAGATGGCCGCCAGTTAAAGCTTGCGGTTGAAACCGCAACAGGTCTGCGCGAAGAAGAGCACGAGCTGGCGGATGTTGTCCGTCTGCCTCCCCAGATACAACTGGGTGACTGGTTGGAACTGGAACTGGCGGAAGCGACGGGCAGGGTTCGTGTCGTGCGGCCAGCGCGATCGCTTTCGGTAGATCGAACCGGCGTGCGCAGTCGGTTGGCCCGTCTGCGGGACAGCCATCAGGGGGCCGCGACGTTCTCAGGGCGTGGCAGCAGCCGGGGGGGAGGCCGCTGATGACTTTGCGGCCGGACGTTCGATCCTGGCGGTTGGCTCTGTGGCAGCTCAATCTGCTGGTATTCGGTGGCCTGGTTGCTGGTGTGTTGCTGTTTTTTCTCTGGCAGATTGACAGCACGCGTCATTCCTTCGAGGAACATTTCGATGAACACAGTGAACTGATTGGGCAGGTGGCCGCCAATGCCCTGATCAATGCCGAGCAGACGCGTCACCTGGTAGAGCAAATCGTTGCGGCCTTTTTGCGACGCAATGCCGAGTTTCTGGCTACTCTGGAGGCCATAGAACCTTTTAGCGTGGCGGAACTTACGGCTTATAGTGTTGAAAATGGCTTGGTTGGCATTCAGATCAGGCGCTTTGGCGACTCTGCGGTAACCGGACCGCCGAATTGGCAACCACCAGAGAGCCTTCTATCGTCCAATGGACTGCATGCCGTACCCGATCAGCACCAGTATGTGCTGATCGCACAACAGGCTGCTTTGCAGGTGGTGGTAGCTATTGATGCAACGGAAATAGAGCAGCTTCTGCAGCGCCTAAGTCCGGCCCAGGTTCTTCTGGAGATGCAGGCGCTCAGTGGCATCGACCATATGGAGCTGTCGCCACTGTCGTCGCCGGCGGTTGCGGCAACAGCACCGCTGCGGCAATTGCCTCTTGGCGATCAGGTGTTGCGCTTGCAACTGGCCGAGGGTTCCCTGCAGCGGCGCCAGCAGCAACTGTGGCGGCAGTTCGGTCTGTTCGCGGCTCTGCTGAGTCTGGCCGGCCTGAGTCTTTCCTGGCTCCTTTATCGTTCCCAACAACACCAATTACAGCAGGTCCAGACCATTGAGCGGGAGCTGGGGCAGCGGCGAGAAGATGCCCTGATCGGCCGGGCAACGGCAACCATCAGTCATGAAATCCGTAATCCGCTTAGTGCCTTAAGTCTTGGGCTGCAGCGGCTGCAACTGGAATGCCCGCAGCTGGGGCCGGAACAGCATGAAATGGTGCAGGCCATGCGTGAGGCGGTCGCGCGCAGTAACAGTATTCTTGTTGCGTTGCAGCGTTTTGCCCGGCCGTTGCAGCCGCAGTGGCAGAACTGTGATCTGACCGCCCTGATTGAGCGCCTGCTGTTGCTTTATCGCCCCCAGATTGAACGACAGCGATTGCAGCTGGATAGCCAATTGCAGCCCCAGTCCCTACTGGCTGATGAAGCCCTGATGGGCCAGCTGGTGGAGAACCTGCTTAAAAATGCCTTAGAAGCCCAGCCCGATGGCGGGAGCGTGCGGTTGCAGTTGTCCCCTGTGCCTTCGGGGGTTGAATTGCTGATTGAAAATGGCGGTAAGCGTCTTGACGATGCGCAGGTCGCGCGAATGCAGGAACCCTATTTTACCACCAAGACCAGGGGGTCAGGTCTCGGTTTGCCCCTGGCAGGCAAGATTGTCGCGGCACATCAGGGGTTATTGCAACTGAAACCGCTCAGAACCGGTGGGCTTCAGGTGCGGGTTTTTTTACCACGAAAGGATTCTGGCGGTGGTCTTACTGATTGTCGATGACGAACCGAGCCAGCGGGAGCTGCTGGCGGGCTTTCTGCAACGTCAGGGCCATCAGGTGTTCTGTGCTGCGGGTGGCGACGAGGCCCTGGAGCTCTACCGGCGCCATCCGATTGATCTGGTGCTGCTTGATCACAACATGCCCGGCGAAACGGGTGATCTGCTCATAGCGAAGTTCAAGGCGATCAATCCGCAGCCGAAGATTGTGCTGATGACGGCCTATGCCGCTGTGGATCTGGCGGTACGTTGCTTCAAGGCGGGAGCGGACGATTTTCTCGAGAAGCCTCTTGATTTGCTTGAACTGCGCGACAAGCTGGCTGCGGCTGAAGAGCAGTTATTGCAGTTGCAGGATGTGCTTGTGGTGGAGGAACAACTCGTTGATTCTCCCCTGCCGTTTCCTTTTGTCGCCAAAAGTTCTTCCATGCAGCAATTGCTTTCGCTGGTGCGACGGGTGGCCAAAAGTCCCTGGCCGGTGCTGCTTGAGGGTGAAACCGGCAGCGGCAAGGAACTGGTGGCGCGGTTGGTCCATCAGCTTAGCGAGCGGCGTGAGGGTCCGTTTATCGAGGTCAACTGCGCCGCCATTGTCGAGAGCCTGTTCGAGGCTGAACTGTTTGGCCATGAAAAAGGCGCCTTTACCGGTGCCGTTGGGCGCCGCGATGGCCACTTTGTTGCCGCAGATGGCGGAACCCTGTTTCTGGATGAAATTGGCGAATTGCCTCTGCCCCTGCAGGCCAAGCTGCTGCGGGCATTGCAGGAACAACGCATTCAGCCGGTGGGCGGCTCGCATAGCCGCGCGGTTGACGTGCGGGTGGTGGCCGCTACCAATGCCCATCTGGCAGCGATGGTGAGCGAGAACCGTTTTCGCGAGGATCTCTACTATCGCCTGAATGTCTTTGAGGTTCAGGTACCGCCTCTGCGCCAGCGGCGTGATGATATCGTCGCTTTGATCGAACTGTTTCTGGGCGATCGTACCGGAGAACTGGAGCTGGAGCCGGCGGCCCTGGATGCCTTGCTCAAATACGACTATCCGGGCAACGTGCGCGAGCTGCGCAATCTGATTCAGCGCGCAGCGACGCTGGCGCGGGGTGGCTGGCTGCGCCGGACGGACCTGCCACCTGTCGTGCAGGCAAGGCAACGGGAAGAGGAAAGTCGGCTGTCGTCCCTGGCTCCGCTGCCGGATCAACTCGAAGCCCTGGAGGCGGAACTGATTCGGCAGCGGCTGGAGGAGGCTGGCGGGGTGCAGACCCGTGCCGCCGAATTGCTTGGGATCAGTGAACGCGTCCTGCGCTATAAAATGGCCAAGTATCGTCTTGGTCGCAGAAGAGGATAGGAATTTACGGGAATGCTTTTGGTGCAGGCCCCAGGGATTAAAATAACGGGATTTCGAGACCTGCCAGAAGGATCAGGCTCTGATCCCGGTCATCGCCGTTTTCATTGCTGGCCGCCAGGCTGCAGCTGGCGCTGAGTTCCCGCCAGAGGTTCCAGCGCAGTTCCACCAGTCCCTCGTTGAGCCAGGAGCGTTCCAGGTCGGAATACTCCAGCTGATATTCCAATTGCCAGCGGAGCTGGCGGCAAAGTTGACCGCTGTATTTCAGGGTCAGATTAACGATGGTTTCCTGTTCCTCATCAAAGTATCCCAGTCCCACGGCGGCCTCCAGCCGTGGCAGCCAGCCCGGTTGATGACTGAGCTGCACCAGACTGTTGATCTGGTCGGGACGGTCGGTGGCGTAGTCCTCGTAATAGGCGCCGAGCGTCAGGTGCCAGCCCGGCCGCAGGAGCCAGCCAGCCAGCAGGCCACTGAGCTGCTGGGCGCCAAGGTGTAATTCGGCCCGTTCGGTGGCGATATTGTAGACGGGCTCGGGATCACGCTGTCGCTGATAACTGAGGCTCAGCCAGTTCACAGCGCCCTGGTAGTGCAGGCGTGCTGTTCCGGTCCAGAGGTCGCGCGTATTGTTCAAACGGTAGAAGCCACTGTCGCCGCGATCGGTAAAGCGTTCGCAGCGAAGTTCGGCAGAGGCATTGAATCCCTTTGCCGCTTCATATTGCCACTGAACGAAGGCGGCACGCTGATTCAGGCTGAAATCGTTGTCGCCAAACAGCAAGCTTTTTTGTTCAATGGTTCCCTGCTCAAGCCCGGCACCGATCCGGTGATGAGCCAGACTCGTGCCCAGCTGTAACTGGCTGCTGCGTTCCTGCCAGCGGTATAGATCCTGCCCGAGTTCCGGCAGGTATTCGGTTTCTTTCAACCACAGCTGGCGCAGTTGCAGGCTAAACGCCGTGCTGGCGGGTGGTGCTGACTGACGCAGGGCATAACTCAACGGCTTGGTGGCGCTGTCCGCCAGGGTAGACTGTGGCCATAAAATGGCCAGCAGCACGACCGCCAGCAGCCGACGCCGGAAGAACAAAGCTGTATGCATGGCAGGATTCCAGGCTGGGAAAGGGCAATGTCCGCCAGAAAGAACAGAGCGTTTCGCCGGAAGACGAAACGCTCTGCTTTGTTGGGGCGATCAGCGGGTGCGACCGGCACGAGCGCGCTGGCCAAGAGCAGCAGCGGCGCCACTACCGTCAAGCAGTTGCTGCCCGCCGGCCTCGTAGGTGTCACACAGACCGTTGTTGTCGGCGTCAACGAAGTTGGTGGCGGCGGCTCCCTGGCCGGTACCGGGAGTCGGGCGCGCATCGCCGATACCATCGCCATCGCTATCAATCAGGTACAGACCACTGCCGCCAAGGGAACCGCGAAATTGTGAAGCCAGGGCTGGTAGACTGCTCAGCAGAACGGTGACCAGAGCCAGGCTCATCAGGGAAAGAATGCGTTTTTTCATGGAAATTTGTCCTTTCAGGCAACATGGGGTTGCATTAAAGAAGATGGAAACGATCGGGGCGAAAATCACAACAGCGCTGTTGTCGTTGGGGTAAAGCAACGCCTGTGCCAAGGGCGGGGAATTCGCGCCAATCAATCCTATCTCACTGAAAGAACATCTTTTTTATGAAAACCAAACCAGCACAGGAGCCTGTGAACTGTGCCGTGCGAGGGAAAACCTGGACCGGATCGACAGACTGTGCTGGTGAAGACGACAAGATTGTCGATCCGGTCATCCTGCTTAACCTGACTGGCGCCACCAGGCTTGCAGCCGCTGCACGATCGGCACGTTGGCCGGTGTCAGGCGGTAGTCAAGCAGGCGGGGAATGGCAACCCAGGCCAGCTGGTCGTGTTCGCGCAGCAGCAATTGGCCGTGGTAACTGGCGACGAACAGGCTGTGGGTGCAGATCAGGCCGCGTGGGTAGCGGTGAAAGGTCCGGCTGAAGCAGGCGCCGATCTGAGCCGTGATGCACAGCTCTTCGGCCAGCTCGCGTCGCAGGCAGGCGGACGGGGTTTCACCCGCTTCGCATTTGCCGCCGGGCAGTTCCCAGTAGCCACCCAGGCCCTGGCGCGGCAGCCGGCGGGCCAGCAGCAGCTGGCTGTCGCGCAGGAGAATGGCGGCACTGACCTGGCGGGCGGGTTTGACGGTTGTCTGCGCTAACGGTTCCCTCATGGTTGTTGCAGCGCCTCGGCGAAGGCCTGCCGCAGGCGTTCGACCCGCCGACGGTTGACACCGAAATCGTAGTAACCCACGCGTGCGGCGCTGCGGATGTGGATCAGACCATCCTGTGCCACCAGGCGGCATTCCACATCATCGACAAAACGGAACAGCCAGCTGGTAAAGGTGGCGCGCAGGTAGCCGGCTTCCAGCGCACCCATACCTTCGCGCTGGATCACCCCGCCCTCGGCCCGGATTGCCTCTTTCAAAGCCGCCCAGGCCCGGTAGGGCGGAACCTTGTCGAAGCGCAGGGGAGCCACCTGGGCTTCAGTGCGCAATTCTTCACTGCTGACACAGTTGGGATGGGTTGGACAGGCCGGCAGACTGCTTAAGTAGGGCGGACGGTAGGGGGCCGGCGCGCCGCAGCCGCTCAGGCCCACGATCAGGCTGAGCAGGCCGATGGCGGCGGCGCGGTGTGCTGTGGAAAATCTGGGGGGCATGGTCGACTCCTTTTTGGGGCAGGCAAAAGGCGAATGTTTGTGGCCCAGTTGTTAATAGGCTGTGGAAAACCCGTCGGTCGAAGCCAGGGACGGTCGTTGAAATGATCCGACGGGGAACCGTTTAATGCCCTGCTATGGTTCTTAACAGCGCTCTGGTGCGGCGTCAAACCCTAATCGGTCCGTACGGGGGCTATACATAACCGCAGCGGTCAGCTATGATGGGCAACAATTTGCCGGCGCCGGCGCACAGCCGGCGGTTTTTCGGGTGTTTCACCCGGTTTTTCGTAAAGGGGTGCTGTATGCCCAGTTTTGCCTGTCCATTGATTTTGACGCAGGGTGATCCTGCCGGAATTGGCCCGGAGATTATCGTCAAGGCCGCACTGGAGGGTACCCTGGCGGCCTGGGGCGATGCCCTGCTGGTGGCCGGTGATGGTGCCATTCTGCAACGCGCCGCGGCGCTGCTGGGGGTTGCCGCCGAGCGGCGGCCGGCCGCCAACGGTGAGGAGCTGTTGCGGCTCGGGTCGCACGCTCTGCGGGTCAGGCCGTTGTCGCAGCTCGATCCGCAGCAGACGCCCTTTGGTCAGCTGCGTGCCGCCAATGGCCGCGCCATGCTCGATTACATTGAATGGGCCTGCGCCGAATGCCGAGGCGGTCGTGCCGCCGGCATGGTGACGGCGCCGATCCACAAGGAGGCCATTCATGCCGCTGGCTGTCTTTTCCCCGGCCACACCGAGCTGCTGGCCGAGCGCTGCGGTACCGAGCGGGTGGTGATGATGCTGGCCGGAGCGCGGCTGCGCGTCTGTCTGGTGACCACCCATCTGGCGCTGCGCGCGGTGCCGGCGGCTCTGACCAGTGAGGGCATCCTGGCAACGATCGAGGTGACCGCTGCCGCCCTGCAACGCGATTTCGCCCTGCCACAGCCGCGCCTGGCGGTGCTGGCCCTTAATCCCCATGCCGGCGAGAACGGTCTGTTCGGTGACGAGGAACAGCGCTTCATTATGCCGGCTATCGGCCGGGCGCAGGCCGCCGGCCTGGCGGTGAGCGGCCCGCACAGCGCCGATACCCTGTTTCATTTTGCCGTGCAGGGCCAGTATGACGCGGTGATCTGTATGTATCACGATCAGGGGCTGATTCCGCTGAAGCTGCTGCACTTTGATGATGGTGTCAACGTCAGTCTCGGCCTGCCGATCGTGCGCACCTCCGTCGATCACGGCACCGCCTACGATCTGGCTGGCAGCGGCCGGGCCAATCCGGCCAGTCTGGTGGCGGCGGTGAACATGGCGGCGCAGATGGCCCGTAATCGGCAAGGGCTTCGTACGGGAGGGGGTCAGCATGCGGGATAAGATCGTCGTCAAGGGCGCGCGCGAGCACAACCTGAAGAACATCGATGTCGAGATTCCGCGTGATCAACTGGTGGTGATCACCGGCGTGTCCGGCTCGGGCAAGTCGACTCTGGCCTTCGACACCCTTTACGCCGAGGGCCAGCGGCGCTATGTCGAAAGCCTGTCGGCCTACGCCCGCCAGTTTCTCGAACAGATGGAGAAGCCCGATGTCGACAGCATCGATGGTCTGTCGCCGGCCATCTCCATCGAGCAGAAAACCACCTCGAAGAACCCCCGTTCCACCGTCGGCACGGTGACCGAGATTCACGATTACCTGCGCCTGCTGTTTGCCCGTATCGGCAAGGTGCACTGCCACCGCTGTGGCCGCGAGATTGCCGCCCAGAGTGTGCAGCAGATGGTCGATCAGGTGCTGGCGCTGGCCGAGGGTACCCGTCTGCTGGTGCTGGCGCCGCTGGTGCGTGGTCGCAAGGGCGAATACCGCAAGGAACTGCAGCAGCTGCAGGCCGAGGGCTATGTGCGGGTGCGCATCGATGGCGCGCTGTACGAACTGGCCCAGACACCGGCGCTGGACAAGAACAAAAAGCACGACATCGAGGTGGTGGTTGACCGGCTGGTGATCAAGGACGGCCTGGCGACCCGCCTGGCCGATTCCCTCGAAACGGCCCTGCGGCTGGGCGACGGTCTGGTGCTGGTGCAGCAGGTCGATGGTCCCTGTCTGGCCTTTTCGGAGAAATACGCCTGCATCGACTGCGGTCTGTCTTACGCCGAGGTCGAGCCACGGCTGTTTTCCTTCAATAACCCGCAAGGGGCCTGCCCCGATTGCAGCGGGCTGGGAACCCGGTCCTATTTCGATCCCGAGCAGGTGGTGCCGCGGCCGGAGCTGAGCCTGCGCGAAGGCGCCATCGCGCCCTGGGTGACGCGCAAGGGCTTCTACTATCAGCAGCTGCTCGATTGCCTGGCCGAGCATTACGGCTTCTCTGTCGAGGTGCCCTGGTCGGAGCTGCCGGAGGCGGTGCGCCAGCTGGTGCTGTACGGTTCGGGTAGCGAAGAAATCCGCTTCTACTATGATCAGGGTGAGCGGCGGAACTATTATCAGAAGGCCTTCGAGGGGGTGATTCCCAGCCTGGAGCGGCGTTACCGTGAAAGTGATTCCGACGGCCTGCGTGAGAAGCTGGCAGAATACATGGACATCATGCCCTGCCCCAGTTGTCAGGGGGCGCGGCTGCGACCCGAGGCGCTGCATGTGCGGGTGGGCGAGAGCAACATCTTCGAACTGGGCGAGCTGCCCATTGCCCAGGCGCAACGCTTTTTCGACGAACTGGCACTGACGCCCAAGGACGCCGAGATTGCCCGGCGCATTCTCAAGGAGGTGCGCGACCGGCTCGGCTTTCTGACCCAGGTCGGGCTGGGTTACCTCAGCCTCAACCGCTCGGCCGGCACCCTGTCCGGCGGTGAGGGCCAGCGCATCCGCCTGGCGACCCAGATCGGTTCGTCGCTGATGGGCGTGCTTTACATTCTCGATGAGCCGTCCATCGGGCTGCATCAGCGCGATAACCGTCGCCTGCTCGATACCCTGGTGCGGTTGCGCGATCTGGGCAACACGGTGCTGGTGGTGGAGCACGATGCCGAAACCATTCTCGAAGCCGACTATGTCATCGACATGGGCCCGGCTGCCGGGGTCAATGGTGGCGCGGTGGTGGCCGCCGGCACGCCGCAGCAGATTCTGGCCCATCCCGCGTCTCTTACCGGCAAGTATCTCAGCGGCGTGCTGGATGTGCCGTTGCCGGCCCAGCGTCGCGTGGCCGAGCGTTGGCTGGAACTGTGCGGCGCGCGGGGGCACAACCTGCAGCAGGTAAACGTTCGCATTCCCCTCGGGGTGCTGACCTGCGTTACCGGCGTGTCCGGTTCGGGCAAGTCGACCCTGATCATTGATACCCTCTACCGTGCCCTGGCCCACCAGCTGAATGGCAGTCGCGAGAAGGCAGCGCCCTATGCCAGCATCCGGGGGCTGGAGCAGCTCGATAAGGTGGTGGATATCGACCAGTCGCCCATCGGCCGGACGCCGCGCTCCAATCCGGCCACCTATACCGGCGTGTTCGGCGATATCCGCGACCTGTTCGCCCAACTGCCCGAAGCCAAGATTCGCGGTTATCTACCCGGCCGTTTTTCCTTCAATGTCAAAGGTGGCCGCTGCGAGACCTGCAGCGGCGACGGCGTGCTCAAGATCGAAATGCACTTTCTGCCCGATGTCTATGTTCAGTGCGAGGTCTGCGGCGGTGCGCGCTACAACCGCGAAACCCTGCAGGTGCACTATCGTGGCAAGAGCATCGCCGAGGTGCTCGACATGACGGTCAATCAGGCCAGCGCCTTCTTCGAGAACATTCCACGCATTCACGGCAAGTTGCAGACCATCCGCGATGTCGGTCTGGGCTACATCAAGCTGGGCCAGAACGCCACCACCCTGTCGGGCGGCGAGGCGCAGCGGGTCAAGCTGGCGCGCGAACTGGGCAAGCGTGCCACCGGCCGCACCATCTACATTCTCGACGAGCCGACCACCGGCTTGCATTTTGACGATGTGCGCAAGCTGATGGAGGTGCTGCACCGCCTGGTGGACAGCGGCAACACGGTGCTGATTATCGAGCACAATCTGGATGTCATCAAAACCGCCGACCATGTGATCGATCTGGGGCCCGAAGGCGGCAGCGGTGGTGGCCAGATTATCGCCTGTGGCACACCGGAACAGGTGGCTGCCGTCGAGGCGTCCCACACCGGCCGCTATCTGCGTGCCTGCCTGAAGCTGTAACAGGCCTTTTTTCCAAGGCATCTGAAATGGACTTGTCCGCCTGCAGCGCGGGCTCTGAGGAAAGGGGTGTTCCCATGGCATGGAAGGGTATAGGTCGGGCGGTTGTGCTGATACTGGTACTGCTGGGAATCACCGGCGGAGCGCTGGCGGCACCGACATCAGCGGCGCTGGTCTGGCTGCAGGTGGCCAACGACGGTTTTTTCAATCAGGATCGCGGCTATACCAGCGGTGTTGAACTGGGCATTGCCCCCGCTGGGCAGCCCTTCAGTTTGCGGCTGGGGCAGGATCTCTACACCCCCAAAAGCCGCAACGCCTCGGTGCCACCTGCGGGCCAGCATCCGTATGCCGGCTGGCTCTATCTGGCCGGAGATTACCGGTTCGAACTGACGCCCCAGCTGCTGCTGACCAGCGGCCTGGCTCTGGGTACCACCGGCGAACGGGCGCTGGGTGAGGAGGCGCAGGATCTGGCCCATCAGGTGCTTGGTTTCAATGAATACGATGGCTGGGACAGCCAGATCTCCCAGCGTTGGGGCTGGATCGGCCAGCTGCGTCTCGATGGCCGGCTGCCGCTGTGGCAGGGCCGGTGCTGGCAGGCCGATGTGCTGCTGCACCTGGCCGGCCGGGGCGGCAATGTGCAGGTAGATGGCGCGGCTGGCGCCACCCTGCGGCTGGGCCTGAATCCGCCGCCGCTGCAGGCGCGGCTGGCGCCGCCAGACCAACCGCGGCGCTATCTGAGTCTGGCTGCCGAACGGCGTCTGGTCGACCGCAATGTCTTTCTCGAAGGGATCAGGGCGCGGGATTACCATGTCAGGCCCGAGCGCCAGTTCGATACCCTCAGCGCCGGGTTGCACTGGCAGCAAGGCCGCTATCAGCTGGACCTGGATTTTTACTTTCCCGAGCAGGAGTTCAAGGGGCAGCGCTTTCACTGCCGTTACGGCATCCTGCGGCTGGCCTACTGGTTCTGAACCAGGCGCAGAGCGCCGGGGCCGGAGTTTTCGAGTTTGTGGCACAGGGCGCGGAATACGTTGATATCGTTGATTTCCGCGAGATTGCGTAGATCAATGAGGGTGCCACTGGCGCGGTGGCACAGGCAGTCCATGTCCCACCAGGGGCAAGGCACCAGGCGATTGAGGTGCAGATCGTTTTTGCAGGGGATAAAGGCCTCGGCGTTGGTGCGGATGTAGGTCATTTTAGCGACGCAGAGATCGTAAAAGGAAAAGACCAGCTCAATAATATGGCAACGGCGCATGGCGCGATGGGTGGCATAGGGGTGGTCTGGCCGGTTGCCGAAACAGCGCACCCAATAGATTTTCTGGTCGATTATCCTGGGTTGCAGGCGAAATTTCTGAATCAACAGGCGTTTATCTTCACTGAGTTCTTCCAGCAGATGGGTTCGGGAGGGCATCGGTCTCTCCTGGCTGCGTGAGGCGGGAAAGGAACAGGTCGCAGCAGGAACGTTAAAGAAGGAAAACCGATCTGTCTAATATGAATTTATGATGTTTTTCGCTAGAGAAATTGTTCGTTCCGATGGAGCACAACGGCCAACGCGCCCCAGGGTTGCTTTTTAGCGGGGCGGTTGGCAATCCGTTCCGCGCTGGAGGGTCTATCAGCGCTCCAGCGCGTAGGGCCAGGCGGCGATGCCGCCTTCGAGGTAGCGGACATTGGTGAAGCCCGCCTGCTGCAGAATCAGCTGGGCTTCGAAACCGCGCAGGCTGACCTTGCAGAAGGGCACGATCAGGCGGTCTTGCGGCAGCTCGGCCAGTTTGTGGCGCAGGACGCCCAACGGCAGCAGGGTGGCCCCCGGCAGGCGCACCTCGTCGTATTCGGCCGGTGAGCGCACGTCAAGCAGCAGCAGTTCCTCGCCGCTGGCCAGTTTTTCCTGTACCGCCGCGGCGCTGAGGCTGTCGGCCAGGCCATCGAGCTTGTTGCGCAGGGCGTTGGCGGCCTGGTGCAACGCGTCCATGGCACCGGCGTAGGGCGGCGCGTAGCACAGATCGATATTGGCCAGCTGGTCGATGGTGGCGCCGAAGGTCAGCGCCGTGGCCACCACGTCGACCCGCTTGTCGACCACGCCGGAACCGACCACCTGGGCACCGAGGAGGCGGCGGCTGGCGCGGTCGGCAGTCAGCTTGATGACGATGGGCTTGTTGCCCGGATAGAGATGGGCGATATCGGGCGAGGCGGTGACCAGACTGACCGGCTCCAGACCGATGAGTTGGGCGTCCTCGGCGCTCAGGCCGGTGCGGCCAATGTTGAGATCAAAGACCTTGACGGCCAGGGAGCCGAGAATGCCGGCAAAGGCTTCGGTCTGGCCTGCCAGATTGTTGGCCACCACCCGCCCCTGCTTGTTGGCCGTTGAGCCCAGCGGCACATAAACCTTCTTGCCGCTGAGACGGTCGGTGGCTTCGGCGCAGTCGCCGGCGGCATAGATGGCCGGATCACTGGTCTGCATTTGCTCATTGACGGCGATGGCGCCCGTGGGGCCCAGTTCCAGACCGGCATCTCGGGCCAGCTGCACTGCCGGCCGCACGCCGATGGCAATCAGTGCCAGATCGGCCGGATAGCGTCCCTGATCGGTGATCACGGCCTCGACCCGGCCCTGCTGGCCCTCGAAGCGTCGCACCGGTTCGGCCAGCCGCAGGTTGACACCCTTGGCGCGCAGTTCACGATGGACCAGGCTGGCCATGCCGAAATCAAGCGCGCTGGCCAGCACCTGATCCTTCATTTCCAGCAGTGTCACCTGTAGGCCGCGCAGGCGCAGGGCTTCGGCCATTTCCAGTCCGATCAGGCCGCCGCCGACGATGACGGCACTGTGAGCCGTGGCGACCAGCGTATCAATGCGGGCGGCCTGCTCCATGGTTTTCAGCGGCAGCACGCCGTCGAGGTCGCTGCCGGGCAGTGGTGGCACAATGGGTTCGTTGCCGGTGGCCAGCACCAGCTGGTCGTAGGCCAACACCTGTTCGCTGCCGTCGTCGAGCCGGCGCAGCCAGACCTGGCGCCGGTCAGGGTCGATGCGCAGGGCTTCGCAGCCGGTCAGGGCGGTGAAGCCCTTGATGTTGGCGAAGAAGCCCTCGTCGCGCAGGGCGCCGGCCGGTGTGCGACGCACCTCGCTGAGGTCATCGTACAGGCCGGCAATATAGTAGGGCAGCGGGCAGGCACCGTAGGAGATGTCGCGACTGCGGTCGATCACAGTGATTTCGGCCGTCGCATCGAGGCGGCGCAGGCGACAGGCGGTTTTCATGCCGGCGGCGACGCCGCCGATGACGACAATACGTCGACAGCTGGACGGATTCATGCAGTTCTCCTGTGGCTAATGGCAAAACAATTCAGCAAAAAAATATATCTAAACATGAATGTGCGGGGCTGTCACGGCACTTTTGGCCGTCATCCGGCAAGGGTTGCCTTTTGGTTGGGCTCCAAGGTAGTCTAAGGCATTATTTTTCGGAAATTTTTCAAAAACGAACGTTGGCGCTGGAAAGGGGCAATTATGGAACGCTGTCCTCTGTGTAAAAAGGCGGAAATGGGAAAATACTGGTGTCGCGCCTGTCATACCGTATTTGTCTGTCCCAATCCGCAGTGCGGTGCGCCGGTGGCCAAGCCACCGGCCGACAGCTGCAGCCGCTGCGGATTGCTGTTCGAGGATTATATTCTGCGCCGCAAGATGTATCGTCTCTGTCCCAAGTGTCGTAAAAAACAAGGCATCGCTGATGCCCAGTGCCGCTGCGGCTACTGGTTCAACTGCCCCACCTGTGGTCACCGGGTGGTATCCACCAGCATGCTCAGCTGCCCGCGCTGCGCCACGCGGCTGCGCTGAGGCGGGCAACGATCAACCATGTCGACCCTGTCGCTGCTCTGGTTGCTGTTGCTCTACAGTCTGGCTTTGCTGGCCGTGGTCGATGTGCTGTTGACCAAGGACGACCCACGGGCGGCGCTGGGCTGGCTGGTGGTGTGTCTGGCGCTGCCCGGTTTCGGCGCCCTGATCTACTGGCTGCTGGGGCGTAACCGCATCCGTAACCGGGCCCAGGCCTGGAAACAGCAGGGTAATGGCATGCAGGCCCGGCCACGCCGCAGTGGCTTTGAGCCGGCGCCGTTGCGAGCGCCATTTCAGACCCAGAACTATGTGCTGTTGCGGCGGTTGGCCGACACCGTCACGCGCCGGCCCTTGCTCGATGGCAACCAGCTGGAATTGTTGCACAATGGGGAGCAGGCCTATCCCGCCATGCTGGCGGCCATCGACGCGGCGCGTGAGCGCATCTGCCTGTCGAGCTATATCTTCGATACGCGCCAGACCGGCCGCCGTTTCGCCGCGGCCCTGATCCGCGCCAGCCGGCGCGGCGTCGAGGTGCGGGTGTTGGTCGACGCCCTGGGCGAATTCTACACCTGGCCACGGGCGCGCCGGCTGTTTCGCGCCAGTGCTGTTCGTTTCGTCCTGTTTCTGCCCTTCACGTTCAAGGCCCGCGGCGCGCATATCAATCTGCGCAACCACCGCAAACTGTTGCTGATCGACGGCCAGATCGGTTTTACCGGCGGCATGAATATCAGCCAGCGTCATTGCGTTGCCGCGCCGGGCCGGCGGGCGCCGGTGGTTGACCTGCATTTCCAGGTGCGTGGGCCGGTGGTGGCCCAGATGCAGGAGGCTTTCATCGAGGACTGGCAGTTTGCCAGCGGTGAACGCCTGCCGCCGCTGGAACCGCAGCAGGTAAGTCGTGCCGGTGAGAGCCTCTGTCGCGGCGTCAGCGCCGGCCCCAACGAGGATTATGAAAAACTGCAGTGGCTGATCAGTGGTGTGCTCAGCTGCGCCCGCCGGCGGGTGGCCATCATGACGCCCTATTTCGCGCCGGAGCCGGAAATTGTCCGGGCGCTGTGCGGGGCGGCCTTGCGGGGGGTGCAGGTCGATATCCTGCTGCCGCGCAAGAACAACCTGCCCTTTGTTGACTGGGCCGGGCGGGCCAGTTTTGCCGAATTGCTGCATTATGGCGTACGGCTGTATTATCAGAACGGTCCCTTTGTCCACAGCAAGCTGCTGCTGATGGATGACCACTATGCCCAGATCGGCTCGGCCAATTTCGATGCCCGCAGTCTGCGGTTGAATTTCGAGTTCAATCTCGAGGTTTATGACGAGGCGCTCAACCGTCAGCTGCGCGACCATTTTGATTGTCAATGCCAGCGTGCCCAACCGCTGCGCTGGAGCCAGCTGCAGCACTATCCGCTGACGCTGCGGCTGCGCGACCGCTTTGTCCGCCTGTTCACACCCTTTCTCTGAGGTTGCGTCCTAAGCTCGCCGGATACAAACAACCGGGGCGGCTCCTTCAATGGGCCGCCCCGGTTGTTTTTGTCAGGTCTGCGGATTGCTGTTGTCAGCGGAACTGTCGGATTTGTCCTGCGGCGCGGCGGCCTGTTTTTTCTTCCGGACCGGAAGATCACAGGATTGCGGACCTCAGCCCAGGCCGAGGCGGGGGAAGACCCAGCGGGTCAGAACAAACCAGATCGCAACCAGGCCAAGCAGGGTCAGAAGGGAATCCATAATCAAAAACTCCTTTGGTGCCAGAAGAGCGCGGCTCGGATAAGAGGTGGGCGGTTAAAACAGCAGTACCGGGCAATCGACCTCGTGCAGCACATGGTTCGAGACCGAGCCGAACAGGGCATCACGCAAACCGCCACGACGATGGCGGCCGATGATCAGCAGGTCGAAGTGTTCGGTGTTGGCAATCTGGCTGATGACATCGCGCGGATAGCCGCTTTCCAGCCGGGTACTGACCGCCAGGCCGGCATCGCGCAGCAGGGCGGCGCCCTTGTCGAGCAGGGCCTGGCCGGCGTCGCTGGCGTAACGGCGGATCATATCGATCTGGAAATCGGGGATCATGCGGTAGTCCATCTGCTTGAGGTTGACCACATGCAGCAATGTCAGCGGTGTGCTGCCGAACTGCTGACGCAGATGGACGATGTGCTCCAGTGTGGCGTCGCTGGTCTGGCCGGCGCGGATCGGAACAAGAATCTTCATGGGTGAATTCCTCTGAAGGAGCCTGAAATCAGGAGCCGTAGAACAGGCGCGGCAACAGCAGCACCGGATCGGGCCAGAAGGTCAGCAAAAGCAGGATGGCGATCTGGATCAGCAAAAAGGGCATGACGGCGCGGGCGACATAGAGCATGCCGCGGTTGGCCACGGTGCCGGAGATAAACAGACTCACCCCCAGAGGCGGCGTGCAGTAACCGATGCCCAGATTCAGTGTCATGAGCAGGCCGAAGTGCAGGGTATCGATACCGAACCGGGCCAGCAGGGGCAGAAAGATCGGTGTCAGGATGATGGTGGCCGAGATGATGTCCATGAACATGCCGATACATAGCAGCAGGACATTGACCACCAGCAGAAAGGCCCAGGGGCTGGTGAAGTTGGCCACCGCGGCGCGGGCAATGCGATCGGGAATCTGTTCGAAGGTCAGATATTCGCCGAATACCGAAGCACCGGCCACGATGACCAGCAGGGTGGCCGAGGTAATGGCCGAGGATACGATCACCTTGCGCACATCGGTTAGTTTCATGTCGCGGTGAATGGCCAGTTCGACAATGAAGGCGTAGACGCAGGCGACGATGGCGGCCTCGTTGGCGGTGAAGATGCCGGAATAGATGCCACCGAAGATGATCACCGGCAGCAGCAAGGCCCAGATGCTCTCGCGCAGCACCGCCCGCACCGCGCGCAGGGTCGGTCGTGGCTGGCGTGGCCGCTGATCGCGGCGGCAGAACCACCAGGCGTAGAGCGACATGGCGGCCATGATCACAAAGCCGGGGATGAAGCCGGTGAGAAACAGGGCTTCGAGGGAGTCGGTGGTGATCATGGCATAGAGAATCATAGCGATGGACGGCGGGATGATGACGCCGAGAATCGGTGCCGTGGTCATGATGCCGATGCTGAAACGCTCATCGTAGCCGTGATTGATCAGGGCCGGGATCATGAAACCGCCGATGGCCACCACCGTGGCGACGGTCGAGCCGGAGATGGCGCCGAAGAAGCCGCAGGCCAGCACCCCGGCGATGGCCAGGCCGCCGGGCAGAAAGCCGACCAGCACGTCGGCGGTCTTGATCAGCTTGCTGACGATACTGCCGGTGGTCATGATGTTGCCGCACAGCACGAAGAACAGCACCACGATCAGGGCGAATTTGTCCATGCTGCGGTAGAGAATCTCGATGACGATCTGCGGGTCGATGCCGACAATAAAGGTCAGGCCGGCCAAACCGGTGAAGAACAGCGCCATGAACACCGGCACCGTCGCCGCCATGGCACCGAGCAGCAGCGCCAGCATCAGCAGTTCATTGGTTTCCATCGGCAGCCTCCTCCTTGACCGGCTGCGGCAGCAGGTCCTCCACCAGTAGAATCAGGGTGCGCAGCGTCATCGTCAGGCCGACCAGCGGCAGCACGGCGTAGAACCACCATTCGGGAAGCTGCAGCGTGGCGGTACGGGCGAAGCTGTCGGCATAAACAGCGCGGGTCAGGCCCAGGCCAAGCCAGGTCAGCAGGCCGGAAAACAGCAGCACCGCCAGATGGTTGACCAGATTGAAGAAGCGGCGGGTCACCGGCAGGATCTGCGGCAGCGCATCAATGCGGATCAGCGACCGTTGCCGCACGGCAGCGCTGCAGCCGACATAGGTACAGAAAAATACCGCCTTGCGGACCACCTCGTCGGACCAGTAAAGGCTGATGCTGGTGGTCTTGCGCAGGATGATGTTGATCAGGCCGGTAAACAGGGCGACGAGCACGACAGCGACCAGGGACCAGTCCTCGAAGCGGGTCAGGCCCCGATCGAGACGGGTAAGCAGGTTTCGCAGCATGGGGACCAGATTCTTTCTGCAGGAGGTTCAACGCAAAACGGCCGGAGCAGATCTCCGGCCGTTGGATGTGATCACGCAGGGCCGCGTTAGCGGCAGGCCGGCGTCAGGGCGCCAGCAGCTGGCGGGCCTTGGCCAGGTAGTCGGCACCGATTCGTTCTTCCCACCGTTTATACACAGGCGCGGCCAACTCGACAAGGGTTTGCTGCTGCGCGGCCGACAGCGGATAGAACTGGACGCCGGCCGCCTTGGCTGCCGCCACCTGCTCATCGTACTGGATGCGGGTGCGCTGGCGCGTGTCGGCACTCTCCTCGGCCACCACCCGCAGCAGAATGGCGCGCAGATCCTCGGGCAGGCGCTGCAGCCAGCGTTCGTTGACCAGATGGACAAACAGGCCCTGGGCGTAATTGACCTCGGTGAAATGGCGGGCGACGTCGAACTTCTTGGTGATGTTGCAGACGATCGGACTGTGATCGAGACCGTTGATCACGCCGGTCTGCAGGGCCTGCGGCACGTCGGGCCAGGGCAGCGCGGTGAACTTCAGACCCCAGGCCTTGTAGATATCGGCGTTGACGGGCGCCTCGGCAATGCGGAAACGGACGCTGGCGGCCTCGTCCAGGGTGCGCACCGGCGTGGTGGTGGCCCAACCGTAGGGGCCATAACCGGTGATATCGAGAACCCGTACCCCGGCCGGCAGGGCACAGTTGCTGAAGGGTTCAAACAGCTCCGGTGTGGCGCGGAAGCGGTCGAGTTTATCGAAGCTGTCGACCACGAAGGGCAGATTGACGATGCCCAGCAGCGGCGCCAGATTGGCGGCCGCCACCGATGAACACAGCATGCCCTGGATGGCGCCCATCTTCAGCTTGTTGAGTACGTCCTTTTCACCGCCAAGCTGGGATAAGGGGCGGAAATCGACATAGAGCCGGCCACCCGATTCCTGCCAGACGCGGTCACGGATACGGAAGCCGACCCCGACCCCCTCGATGCCGGGATGGGAAACGTTTGACACCAGATAGGTGTATTCGGCGCCGGAGGGGTCAAAGTTTGGTTGCCAGCGGGCCAGGGCATCATTGGCCACCGCCGTCAACGGCAGGCACAGAAGGCAGAGCAGGGTCAGCAGGGCAGTGGTCAGACGGGTCATGGCGGTATTCCTTGTCGGGTCTGAAGGGAACGAACAGATAAAAGCCGGCCGCGCGGGTCGGTCGGATTGCTTTGAGCGCCAGTTCTAGCGCACGGGGGCTGAGCCTGCAAAATAAAATCGTTTTTTATTCGGCGTTTTTCCGCAGGCTCAAACAGGCGTTTTGTCGTAAAAGACGGCGCCGGCCCGGACCTGGGCCGGCGCTGGGGAGAAGCAAGGGGGGTGTCAGTGCAGCTGCTGGCGCACCAGGTCGAGATAGGCTGGCCCGATGGTGGCGCGCCATTTTTCAAGGACCGGCTCGGCCTGCCGCCGCAGTTCATCCCGCTCGCTGTCGGGCAGGGCCAGGAAGGTGACGCCAGCCGCCTGGGCCTCGGCGATCTGCTGCTGTTGCTGCAGTTCGGTCTGCTGACGGGCGCTGGCGCTTTCCTCCGCCACCACGCGCAGAAACAGCTGGCGCAGATCCTCCGGCAGGCGATCAAGCCAGCGCTTGTTGACCAGGTGGATGTAGAGCCCCTGAGCGTAGTGCAGATCGGTGAAATAGCGGGCGACGTCGAATTTTTTGGTGATGCTGCAGACCATGGGGGTGTGATCAAGGCCGTCGATGACGCCGGTTTGCAGGGCCTGGGGCACGTCGGGCCAGGGCATGACGGTGAATTTGAGTTTCCAGGCCTTGTAAACATCGGCATTGACCGGTGCCTGGGCAATGCGGAAATTGACGCTGGCGGCGTCGGCCAGGGATCGTACCGGGCGGGTGGTGGCCCAGCCGTAGCTGCCGTAGCCGGTGAAGTCGATGACCTCGATGCCCTGCTGGCGGGCAGCGGCGCGAAACGGTTCGAACAGTTCCGGCCGGGCGCGGAAGGTTTCAAGCTTTTGCGGGCTGTCGATCAGAAACGGCAGGTTGACGATGCCGAGAACCGGCGCGATGTTGGCGGCGGCTACCGACGAACAGAGCATGCCCTGAACCGCGCCCAGTTTGAGCTTGCTGACCACATCTTTTTCCCCGCCGAGTTGGGCTAGCGGCCGGAAATCGACATAGAGCCGGCCCCCCGATTCCTGCCACAAGCGGTCGCGAATTTTGTAGCCCACGCCGATGCCGGCGATGGCCGGATGATCGACATTCGACAGAATATAGGTGTATTCGGCTCCGCTGGGATCGAAGGCCGGTTGCCATTGCTGCAGAATGCTCAGGTCGCGGCTATGGCCGGTGCTGGTGAAGGCGATAAACGCCATCAGGACGGTAAGCAGACGGGAAAGAACAGATCCGGACACAATACATCTCCTTTTCGGTACAGCCGGGTTACAAACGGAAAGAACCACCGCGGGGCCGGCAAATCCGGTCGCCTGGCGGTAAAAAAGCCTGGCCCGCAGCCTAACGGCTGTGCCGGAAACAGGTCAAGTGCATTTGCGGCACTGCGCGTCGGCGGATTTTTATGTTATATATCGGCTGATTCCGGCTACGCTGGTGGTATAGTCGGAAATTGGCAGGACCGTTGCATCCGTCGGCGGCCTGAGGACAGAAGGAAATGACAGCGTTGGTTGCTGGCAGACGGATGCTGAACGGGCTGTCAGGTTCATGGCTGGGTGGTGATTCGGGTTGGGGCGGCCGTTCCGACCTGGCCAATCAACAGTGCCCGCGCGTGGCACACCGGAGGAGTGGCGGATGACGATGGTACAGAAGAACAAAGGCATTTTGCTTGAAGCCGGCACCAACGAATTCGAGATACTGGAGTATTATCTGCAGGGCCAGTCCTTTGGCATCAATGTCCATAAGTTGCGTGAAATCGTGCCCTATGATACCGGAGAGCTGACCCGCCTGCCCGATGCCCACCCGTCGTTGCTGGGAACCCTGTTGCTGCGAGGTGATACCATTCCGCTGATTGATCTGGCGCGCCATACCGGCAAGGTTGGCCTGCTGTCTGTTGGCTCGGTTGGCAACGGGGGGAGTGGGCGAAACCGCCAGGTGGTGCTGGTGTGCGAGTTCAATGACGAGGTGATTGCCTTTCTGGTCGATGGTGTCGATCAGATTCATCGTTTGTCCTGGTCGCAGGTCAAGCCGATGGATCGTTTTTTCGAGGCTTATCGGCCCCGCTTCACCGGCACGGTGACGGTGGCCGAGCGTGATATTCTCATCGTTGACATGGAACATATCGCCTACGAGGTGTTCGGCGACGGCGCCAGCTTTGGTGAATCTTCCATTGAGGTGGAGGTGCCGGCGCCCGAGCGCAAGCGTCATCGGGCCGATGTCAAGCTGTTCTTCGCCGAGGATTCGACCCTGATCCGGCAGGGCATTCTGCGGGTACTGATCAATGCCGGCTATGAGCAGGTGCAGGGCTTTGGTGACGGCCTGGCCTGTTGGAACGCCATCCAGCAGGCGCGGGAGCAGGGTGTGTTGCCGACGCTGGTGGTGTCCGATATCGAGATGCCGGAACTCGATGGCCTGGCCCTGTGCCGCCGTATCAAGGAAGATCCGCAACTGCGCCATATCCGGGTGGTCATGTATTCGAGCCTGATCAATGAGAACACCTCGCACAAGTGTGACGAGGTGGGCGCCGATGCCTATACCAGCAAACCCGACGTGACCAAGGTGGTGTCGCTGGTTGACCGGTTCTGTCTGGAACCCTGAGTGGCGGCGTCAGGTCTGTTCGCGCCAACCCCGGCCCGTTGCCGGGGTTTTTTGTGGCCAAAACATTCAAAATACAATATATATGTTTTTGACTGTTTGATGAGGCTGTGGTAAGGACAACGGCAGACACAAGGTGTTTACCCGCCTCCCCTGATTCGCGTTGTTCACGGAAATTTCATGAAGCTGCTGCTGACCCGTCTGAGCCTGCGCTATCCGCGTCTGGTACTGCTGCTGGCCCTGCTGGCCACCCTGGCCTTTGCCCTGCAATTCCCCCGCGTGCATTTTGACAACGACCCGGAAAACATGCTGGCGGCCGATGAGCCGGTGCGGCAGTTTCATCATCAGGTCAAGCAGAAATACGCCCTCTATGATTTTGTCATTGTTGGCATCGTCAACGAAAGCCATCCGGCCGGGGTCTTCAATGTCGACACCCTTGGCCGCATCGACCGGCTGACGCGGCAGCTGCTGCATCTGCGACCGATGGCCGGCGCGGTCGGCCTGCACCTGCCGGGCGAGCCCGAGGTGCGGCTCGATCTGGCGCCGCAGTCGGGCTGGCAGCGTTTGCTCAACCGCGCCTTCAATCATGATCCCAACCGGCTGTTCACCGCTGACGGCGCCAGTGCCCTGGTGGCCCATGAATTGATTGCTCCCAGTGTCGTTGACAATATCAAGCAGGCCGAACTGGGGTCGCTGCGGCTGGAATACCTGATGGAGCAGCCGCCGCGCACGGAGGCTCAGGCGCGCGTTATCCGCGACGACGCCATGGGCAATCCGCTGTACGCCGGCACCCTGGTGTCCGAGGACGAGCGGGCGCTGTGCCTTTATCTGCCTATCGTCGATAAGACCTTCAGCCATAATGTCGCCAACCTGGTGCGTCACCTCACCGCCGACTGGCCGGCGCAGGATCGGGTGCTGATTACCGGCCTGCCGGTGGCGGAGGACACCTTCGGAGTCGAGATGCTGATCCAGATGGCGACCTCGGCACCGCTGGCCGGGCTGGCGATTTTCGCGCTGTTGTGGCTGTTTTTCCGTAGTCTGGCGCTGATTGTCGCACCGATGGTGGTGGCCCTGTTGAGTGTGATCTGTGCCATGGGACTGCTGATAGGTCTGGGCTACGATGTCCACATCATGAGCTCGATGATCGCCATCTTTCTGATGCCCATCGCCGTGGCCGATTCGGTGCATATCCTCAGCGAGTTCTATGATGTCTATCCGCGCTTCGGTGACAAGAAGCGCGCGGTCGAGCATGTCATCGGTCATCTGTTTGCCCCCATGCTCTACACCAGTCTGACCACCATCGCCGGCTTTGCTTCGCTGGCTTTCACCCCGATTCCGCCGGTGCAGGTGTTCGGTCTGCATGTGGCTTTTGGTGTCGCGGTTGCCTGGTTGCTCAGCATGACGCTGATTCCGGCCTATATTGCCCTGGCGGTATCGGAAGAACGGCTGGCCAGCCGGCAGCGGCTGCCGGCCGGTGCGGCGGCCCCGGCGACCTTGCTGACAGGCCCCCTGGTCGCCCTTGGCCGCCTGACGCAGCGGCGCGGTGGCGCCATCGGCATGCTGACGCTTATCCTGCTGGTGCTGGCGGGTTACGGCATCAGCCGCATCAGTGTCAACGACAATCCGGTCAAATGGTTCAGCCCGCAGCATGAAATCCGGCAGGCCGACGCCATTCTCAATCACCATTTTGGTGGGACCTACACCGCTTATCTGACCTTTGCGCCGCTGAAGCCGGGGGGTTGCGGCTGCGACGAAAAGGCCCAGCGCATCGCGGCGGCGTTGCAGCAGCGTTTTGGTACCAGCCGGCCAGCGGAAACCGCCGCGCTGCTTGAGACCCTGCAGCGACTGAGCGCGGAGCAGCGTCGTCTGGCCGGCTGCGATGTCAATCGCTGTTTCTTCGAGCTGCTGCAACAGGCCGAGCAACTCGACCGGGGCTTTTTGGCCGGCTGGGGTGCTCTGGCCGATGCCCTGCAGTATCTTGACCCTGTCGGCCTTGATGGGGAACGGCTGCGGCAAGAGCTGGCGGCGGCCGGTGTGCTGGCCGGAAGCGAGGCGCGGCAGCTGTTGACGGAATTGGCGGCAGGGCCGCCGGTAACTGGAGAGGCCCTGCTCGATACGGCACTGGCCCTGTGCGAGCGTCACAGCCAGGCTTCATTTGCCGCGCTGGTGCTGGAATTGCAGGCCGAGACCACCGCGCCGCCGTTCAAACGGCCTGAGATGCTGCGCTATCTTGAAGGGCTGCAGCAGTATCTGCAACAGGTGCCGCAGGTGGGCAAAAGTTCCTCGGTGGTTGATGCGCTGAAGAAGGCGGCCTACGAACTGAGCTACCTTGAACCGCCGGTGGGCGACAGTGCCGCCGAGATTGAGCTGTATCGCCAGCGCAATGCCGCGCATTTTGCTGTGCCGGCCACGGCCGCGGCGACGGCTCAGGTGTTTGTCCAGCTTGAGGGCATGAAGAAAAAGGACAGTCTGTTTCATCTGGTGACGCGCGATTACCGTGAAGCCAACCTGTGGCTGCAGCTTAAGAGCGGTGATAACCGGGACATGGAACAGGTGGTGGTGGCGGTGGAGGGCTATCTGCGACAGAATCCGCCACCGCAGGAGCTGGTGACCGGCTGGGCCGGCCTGACCTACATCAACGTGGTGTGGCAGGACAAGATGGTGCGCGGCATGCTTTCCTCTCTTGGCGGCAGCTTTGTCGTGGTGCTGGTGATGATGATGCTGTTGTTCCGTTCGCCGCTGTGGGGCGCTCTGGCAATGATCCCGCTGAGCGTGACCATTACTCTGATTTACGGTATCATCGGCCTGGTCGGCAAGGATTACGACATGCCGGTGGCGGTGCTGTCATCTCTGACGCTGGGCTTGAGTGTCGATTTCGCCATTCATTTCCTGCAGCGGGCCCGCGAACTGTGCCGCACCGGGCAAGACTGGCCTGCCAGCTGTGCCGCCATGTTTCGTGAGCCGGCCCGGGCCATCAGCCGCAACGCCATTACCGTGGCGGTCGGCTTTACTCCCCTGCTGCTGGCGCCGCTGGTGCCCTATAAAACGGTCGGCTTCTTTCTGGCCACCATCATGACCGTATCCTGGCTGGCAACGCTGCTGCTGTTGCCGGTGCTGCTACGGTTACTGCGGCGCTGGCTGTTTCCGCCGGGCGCTGCCGAACCCAAAGGAGAATGAACCCATGCATCCGCGTTTCTGGTGTGTTGTCGTGCTGTTGCTGCTGGTGCCGGCTCCGCTGCTGGCTCTCAATGCCCAGGAAATTGTCGAGCGGGCCAATCAGGCGGCCTACTACGCCGGCGCCGATGGCCGCGCCCGGGTCGAAATGACCATTCGCGATGCCAGCGGCCTGGAGCGCCAGCGCCGATTTACCCTGCTGCGGCGCAACGAAGCCGATGGCCGGCAGCGCTTCTATGCCTATTTCGAAGCGCCGGCCGATGTCAACAAGATGGCCTATCTGGTGTGGAAGAATCCGGCCGCCGAGGATGACCGCTGGCTGTGGCTGCCGGCGCTGAATCTGGTCAAGCGCATAGCCCCGGGCGACAAGCGGACCAGCTTCGTCGGCTCTGATTTTCTCTATGAGGACGTGTCGGGTCGCAGCACCCGTGAGGACACCCATGTGCTGCTGGAAGAAACCGACAGCCACTATGTCATTGAGAGTCGGCCGAAGGATCCGGCCAGTGTCGAGTTCAGCCGTTTTGTCACCCGCATCGACAAGCAGACCTTTCTGCCGCTCAAGGCGGATTACTACGACAGCAGCGACCGGCTTTATCGTCAGGTAGAGGCCCTGCAGGTCGAAACCATCCAGGGGTTTGCCACGGTGACGCATGCCGTGGCGCGTGATCTGCTGCGCGACAGCAGTACCGAAAACCGTTTCAGTGGCGTGGCCTACGATCTGGGGCTGAACGAGCGTATCTTTACCGAACGTTTTCTGCGACGGCCGCCGCGCGAGGTGCTGCACTGATGGCGTGGCGCGCCAGGGGGTGGCTGGCTGCCGCTCTTGGCTGGCTGTTTTGCCTGGTTCTGTTGTCGGCGGTGCCGGTCCGCGCCTGGGAGCTGCACGGTTTTGCCGATCTGCGCAGCGGTCTGCGCCTGCGTGACGCTGATCACCAGCGCCGTGCCCTGCTCAACGAGGCCCGGCTGCAGTCCCAGCTGAGCCATTACGGCACCCTGGCGCTGTGGCAGCTGCGTGCCGATCTGGTGGCGGACGAGGCGGCGCCGGAAACCGAGCTCGATCTCGAACGCGGCAGCGGTCCGCTCGATCTGCGGGAAGCCTATGTGCTGCTGACCCCGGCCGCTGCCGTCGATGTCAAGCTCGGCCGCCAGATCCTTACCTGGGGCACCGGCGATTTGCTGTTCATCAACGATCTGTTTCCCAAGGACTGGCAGGCCTTCTTTCTCGGCCGCGACGAGGATTATCTCAAGGCGCCGTCCGATGCCGCCCTGATCAGCCTGTTTTGGGGTGCCGTCACCCTCGATATCGCCTACATGCCGGGCTTCGAGGCTGACCGTTACATCAGCGGTGAGCGGCTGTCCTATTTCAATCCGCTGCTGGGTCGCCGGGTCGGCCGTGACGCGATTCTTCAGGTCGACCGCCGCAGCCGTCTGCTGGTCGAGGATGAAATCGCCCTGCGGCTGTCACGCACCCTGGCCGGCTACGAGCTGGCCCTGTATGGTTACGATGGCTACTGGAAGAATCCGCTGGGTTTTGCTCCGGCCCGTGAGCGCATGACCTTTCCGCGCCTGCGGGTTTATGGCGCCAGCCTGCGGGGGCCGCTCGGGGCCGGTTTGCTGCATGCCGAAATCGGCTACTACGACAGCCTGGCTGACCGCACCGGCCGCGATCCCCTGCTGCCCAACAGCGAATACCGTTTTTTGCTGGGTTATGAGCGCGAGCTGGCCCGTGATTTCACCGCCGCGCTGCAGTACTATCTCGAACGGCTTGATGCCTATGGCGCCTACCGCCGCAGTCTGCCGGCGGGTCAGCGGCCGCGCGACGAGAACCGCCAGTTGCTGACCCTGCGGCTGACCCGTCAGCTGCTGGGCCAGAATCTGCTGCTGTCGCTGTTTACCTACTATTCACCGACCGATGCCGATGGCTATGTGCGGGGCCTGGTCAACTACAAGGCGACGGATGCGCTGGCGCTGTTTGCTGGCGTCAATCTGTTCGCTGGCCGTCACGCAGCGACCTTTTTCGGTCAGTTCGAGGACAACAGCAATCTTTATGGCGGAGTCCGTTACAGCTTCTGACGCGCTGGTGTTCGACAGCCATTGCCATCTCGGGCTGCTGGATGATGGTCCGCCGCCGCCCGCCTGTCTGCTGCTGGCGACCGCCTGTGACCACTGGCCGCGGCTGCTGTCTTTGGCGGCGCCGGCCTGGGACCGCTGGGTTGCCGCCGGCTTGCATCCGGCCTGGGCGCAGCAGTGGCAAGAAGGTACGGCGGCGGCGCTGGCGGCCCTGCTGGCCCGGCCCGAGGTGGTGGCCGTCGGTGAGGTTGGTCTTGATGATCGCCAAGGCCCCGCAGCCGCTGTCCAGGAACAGGTATTGAGGCAGCAGATTGCCCTGGCCCGCCAGTGGGACAAGCCGTTGGTGCTGCATGGCCGTGGTCGCTATGGCCGGTTGCTGGAGCTGCTGCGGCAGGAGGATGCCGCTGCCGTCGGCGGCATCCTGCACGGCTTTTCCGGCAGTGTCGAACTGGCCCGCCAGTTTATCGCCCTGGGTTTTGCCATCGGTGTCGGTCCGGTATTGCTGCGGCCTGGCGTTCGCCGCCTGCCACAGGCCCTGCGGCAGCTGCCGCCACAGGCCCTGGTGCTGGAATCCGACGCGCCCGCGCTTTTGGCAACGACCGCTGCTGTGGCGCCGCAGACGCTGCTGGCGTTGCTGGCCGATCGTCTTGCCGGGCTTTGTGGTTTGTCGCCGGCAGTGCTGGTGGCGCACCATCAGGCTAACTGCCGGCGAATCCTGCGTCTGCCGTCACTGTGAATTACGCCCCGCACGGGCGGGAGGATTTCTCAATGCTGATAGAACACCATCCCGAGCCGGCCGACCGTTTCGACCGCCTGCGCCTGCTGGCGGGTGATGCCGCCGTGGCCCGGCTCAACGGTCGGCATGTGGCCGTGTTCGGCCTTGGTGGTGTCGGCAGTCATGCGGTCGAGGCGCTGGCGCGAGCCGCTATCGGCGAGCTGACGCTGGTCGACTTTGATCGCATCAGCCCGAGCAATATCAACCGTCAATCCCATGCCTGCGACCAGACCGTCGGCCGCTACAAGGCCGAGGTGCTGGCCGAGCGTTGCCGCGCCATTCATCCGGTCCTGCGTCTGCATATCCATCTGGAACGTTACAGCCCCGCCACGGCGCCGCAGCTGCTGGCGCCACCCTACGACATGGTGCTCGATTGTATCGACCAGATCGGCGCCAAGATCGATCTGATCTGCCGCTGCCGCCAGGCGGGTATTCCCCTGATGAGCGCCCTGGGCGCCGGCAACAAGACCGATCCGGCACAGGTCTGCCTCGGCGATCTGTTTGCCAGCCGTCACTGCCGCCTGGCGCGGGTGCTGCGCAAGGAGCTGCGACGCCGAGGCGTCAGCGGGCCGCTGCCGGCGGTCTATTCCACCGAGCTGCCACGCCAGCGCAGTGGCGGCCGCGACGCCGCCGGTGCCAAGGCTGCCCTCGGCAGCATCTCGACCATTCCGGCCCTGTTCGGCCTGATGCTGGCGGGCCAGTTGCTGCACCAGTGGCTGGCACCGGCCGACAGCTGAAAAGCCCGGTCCGGCCGGCGTCGCAAGCCCTGAAAAATGCACACTGTATACAAATAACTTTTGCAATTTCGTAAAACGATGTTTAGTATGGGCGCCATTATGTAATCCCGTGACATGTTGTTGTAACCGGGTTTATCGGTGTTTGAGGAGAGACGAAAAGGGGGAATGCGATGCAGAACAGATTTGTCAGTTGGAGGCCGCCGCCACGGGCCGACACCGTCCGCCATGGCCTGCGACCGGGCGGAAGGAATCGGGTCGTGAATTGCACTGGGAACCTGAACCTGCGTGTTCAGCCACTAACACTTCAAGGATAGGTAACGCTATGCAAATGCTACAGAGCTCTGTCGGAAGAAAGCTTGTGATGGCGGTGACCGGCTTTGTGCTGGTCAGTTTCGTCATTGTCCACCTGCTGGGGAACTCGTCGGTGTTCGTTGGTGCCGATGGCCTCAACGCCTATGCCGAGCACCTGCACGCTCTCGGGCCTCTGGTGTGGGTGTTCCGTCTGGTGATGCTGGCGGTGTTCGCCCTGCACATCGCCATTGGTATCCAGCTGACCCTGGAAAACCGCGCCGCCCGCCCCATCGACTACAACCAGAAGAAAAACCTGCGCACCTCCTTTGGTGCCGAGACCATGATCTTCACCGGTCTGGCGATTCTGGCCTTTGTCGTCTACCATCTGTTCCACTTCACCATGCATGTCACCAATCCCGAGATCTCGGCCAGCGCCCTGCCGGCTGACGCCCTCGGCCGCGCCGACGTCTTCAGCATGGTGGTTCTGAGCTTCCAGAAGTTCTTCATCAGCCTGGTCTATGTCGGCGCCATGGTCACGGTGCTGCTGCACCTGAGCCACGGCATCCAGAGTCTGTTCCAGACCCTGGGCTGTCTGACGGCCAACACCCTGCCGGTGATGGAAAAAATCGGCCGCGCCGCCGCGATCGTCATCTTTGTCGGCTTCATTTCCATCCCGGTGTCCATACTGCTGGGCCTGATTAAAGTTTAGGAGGGTTCATCGTGATTTTAGACGGAAAATGTCCTACCGGACCGATTGAGAAATCCTGGGATAAGCACCGCTTCGAAATGAAGCTGGTTAACCCCGCCAACAAGCGCAAGTACAAGGTCATCGTTGTCGGTACCGGCCTGGCCGGTGGCGCTGCTGCCGCCACCATGGGTGAGCTGGGTTACAACGTCGAGGCCTTCTGCTATCAGGACAGCGCCCGCCGCGCCCACAGTATCGCGGCTCAGGGCGGCATCAACGCCGCCAAGAACTACCACAACGATGGTGACAGCGTTTTCCGCCTGTTCTACGACACCATCAAGGGCGGTGACTTCCGCGCCCGTGAGGCCGACGTCTGGCGTCTGGCTCAGGTCTCCAACAACATCATCGACCAGTGCGTGGCCCAGGGCGTGCCCTTCGCCCGTGAGTACAGCGGCCTGCTCGCCAACCGCTCCTTCGGTGGTGCTCAGGTGTCGCGTACCTTCTATGCCCGCGGTCAGACGGGCCAGCAGCTGCTGCTCGGCGCCTATCAGGCTCTGTCGCGCCAGGTGAAGGTCGGCAGCGTCAAGCTCAAGCCGCGCACCGAGATGCTCGACCTGGTGGTGGTGGACGGTGTCGCCCGCGGCATCACCTACCGCGATCTGGTGACCGGCGAGATCAAGACCAGCTGGGCCGATGCGGTCGTGCTGGCCACCGGTGGCTACGTCAACGTGTTCTACCTGTCGACCAATGCCATGGGCTGCAGCGTTACCGCGGCCTGGAAAGCGACCAAAAAGGGCGCCTTCATGGCCAACCCCTGCTATACCCAGATTCACCCGACCTGTATCCCGCAGAGCGGCGAGCACCAGTCGAAGCTGACACTGATGTCGGAATCGCTGCGTAATGACGGCCGTTGCTGGGTGCCCAAGCGCAAGGAAGACTGCGACAAGGCTCCGGCCGACATCGCTGAAGAGGATCGTGACTACTACCTCGAGCGTAAGTACCCGTCCTTCGGCAACCTGGCACCGCGCGATATCGCTTCCCGCGCCGCCAAGGAGCAGTGTGACGATGGCCGTGGCGTTGGCCCCGGCAAGCGCGGTGTCTATCTCGACTACCAGAGCGCCATCGACCGCGTCGGCGAGGACACCATCCGCGAGCGTTACGGCAACCTGTTCGACATGTACGAGAAGATCACCGACGAGAACGCCTATAAAAAGCCGATGCGCATCTACCCGGCACCGCACTACTCCATGGGCGGTCTGTGGGTTGATTACAACTGCATGAGCAACGTTCCGGGTCTGTTCGTCCTCGGCGAGGCCAACTTCTCTGTTCATGGCGCCAACCGCCTGGGTGCTTCAGCCCTGATGCAGGGTCTGGCTGACGGCTACTTTGTCATTCCTTACACCATCGGCAACTACCTGGCCACCGTCAAGCCGGGCCAGGTGAAGGACGATCACGCCGAGTTCAAGAAATCGGTGGAAGAGGTCGAGGGCCGCATCGACAAGCTGCTGAGCGTCAACGGCAAGCGGTCGGTCAGCTCGTTCCATCGCGAACTGGGCAAGATCATGTGGAACAATGTCGGCATGGCGCGCAGCAAGGAAAGCCTGGAAGAGGCTCTCAAGGTCATTCCGGCCCTGCGCGACGAGTTCTGGCAGAATGTCAAGGTGACCGGCGGCAAGAATCAGCGCAACGGTCAGCTCGAAGATGCCGGCCGCGTGGCTGACTTCCTCGAATTCGCCGAGATGATGACCCTCGATGCCCTGCAGCGCAATGAGTCCTGCGGCGGTCACTTCCGTGTCGAGTATCAGACCGAAGACGGCGAGGCGATGCGTGACGATGAGAACTTCTGCTATGTGGCAGCCTGGGAGTTCAAGGGCGTAGGCAAGACCCCTGAACTGCACAAGGAGCCCCTGAAATTCGAAAACGTCAAACTTGCCGTAAGGAGTTACAAATAATGAATCTGACACTGTACGTATGGCGCCAAAACGGCCCTGAGGACAAGGGCAAGCTGGAGCAGTACGAGGCCAAGAATGTCAGCCCCGACAGCTCCTTCCTGGAAATGCTCGATGAGGTCAACCAGGATCTGATCGAGAAGGGCATTGAGCCCATCGAGTTTGACAACGACTGCCGTGAAGGTATCTGTGGTACCTGTGGCTGCGTCGTTAACGGCATCCCCCATGGTCCGCAGGACAAGACCACGGCCTGTCAGCTGCACATGCGCCAGTTCAAGGATGGCGACAGCCTGACCCTGGAGCCTTGGCGCGCCAAGGCCTTCCCGGTGATCAAGGACCTGGCGGTGGACCGCAGTGCGCTGGATAAGATTATCCAGGCCGGCGGCTATACCTCGGCCTACACCGGCGAAGTCGGTGAAGCCAACCAGACCCTGATCGGCAAGGTAGAAGCCGATTACGCCATGGACGCAGCCGAGTGCATTGGCTGCGGTGCCTGCGTGGCGGCCTGCCCCAATGGCAGTGCCATGCTGTTCACCAGCGCCAAGGTGGCCCAGCTGGCTGTGCTGCCCCAGGGGCAGATTGAAGCCGCCGCCCGGGTTAAAAACATGACTGAAGCCATGCTCAATGCCGGCTTCGGCAACTGCACCAACCATTACGAGTGCGAAGCGGCTTGCCCCAAAGGCGTGAGCGTCAAGTTCATCGCCAAGCTCAATCGCGAGTACATCAAGGCACTGCCCAAGTAAACAGAGCTATTTTCACGCAATACCCAGCGCATCCGGTTGCCAGTGCCGGATGCGCTTTTTTTCTGTCGGGCAGAATCATCCGAAGGCAAGAATTGCTGTGCCAAAAACCGAGGATGCTGACGGCGGGCTTGTCAGCGCAGCAAAAAAGGCCATAATGCCTGCATTATGACGGCGAAACTTCTGCAATACAAACTGGTCGCCTTTGTGCTGCTGTTGATGTTGCTGCTGGTTGGCGGTTTCGCCATGCTGCACCTGCGCCAGTTTGACCGCATGACCAGGCTGTGGGCACAGCAGTTGACCGAGGCTCTGCACAGCAGCTTCCGTCAGGAACTGGCCCAGACCCAGGCCCGCTATCTCTATCGTGCTCAGGGCTTCGTGCAGACCAATCGGGAGATCGTGGCGGCCTTCGTCCGGCGTGACCGCGAACAGCTGACGACCTTGCTGGAAGGCAAGCTGCGCACCCTGCAACGTGAAGATGCCTATTTTCTGGCGCTTACCCTGCTGACTCCTGACGGTGAGGTGTTTTTCTGCAGTCGTGGCACCCCACCGCCGAGCCGTAATCTGAACCATCTGCCCTTTGTCCGGCGCGCGCTGCAGCAGCGCCCTGCACAGCCCATGGCCAGCCTGACCCGCACCACCGCCGGACTGAGTCTGGCGGTGGGTGTGCCGCTGTTTGAGGGTGAACAGCTCTCGGGACTGTTGCTGCTGCAGATCCGACCACAGCGGGAACTGGATCGTTTTGCCCGTTTGCACGGCATCGACAGCGCGATCTTTATTCAACCGGACAAGTTGCCATCCTCGCCATTGCAGCAGCAAGAACGCAGCAATGGGCTGGTCTGCGTCGCGGCCACAGCGCACTTTCCACCGTCTGCGGTGCAGCGTGAACCGTTGCTTAACGCGACGTCGTACCAGCGGTTGGCGGGCGCCGCTGGTGCCAGTTTCCTGCGCTTGCCGGCCCTGTCGCTCGAAGATCCGGATGGCGCCCGTATCGGCCAGTTGGTATCACAGTGGGATGTCAGTCACCTGCGGCAGGATTTTTGCCGATCATTGCGACTGGCACTGGGGTTGGGGGTGCTGGTGTTGCTGGCGGTCAGTGGCCTGCTCTACCGCGGGGTTGGTCGCCTGCTGCGCCGCCTGCAGCGCCTGTACAACGAGCTGGAGCAACGTGTCCAGCAGCGCACCGCTGAACTGCAGCGGCTTAATCGTCAACTGGAGCATGAAATCGAGGAACGGTGCCAGGCCCAGCGGGCGCTGGAGATTCTCAGCCGTCAGGATGGTCTGACCGGGGTAGCCAACCGGCGGCATTTCGATCAGATGCTGGCGCGGGAACTGGCTGCCGCCCGTCGCAGCCTGGCGCCGTTAAGCCTTTTGATGATTGATCTGGATTATTTCAAGCAGTACAACGATCGCCATGGCCATCTGGCGGGCGATGCTGCCTTGCAGCAGGTCGCCAACTGCCTGCAACAGGCACTCCGCAGGCCGCGTGATCTGGTAGCGCGTTTTGGCGGCGAGGAGTTTATCTGTCTGCTGCCGGAAACCCGCCTGATGGCAGCAGCACAGGTGGCTGAACGCATCCGCCAGCTGGTGCGGAGATTGCCGGTCGGTGAGGAACCAGAGGATTCGTCTGCCGCAGCGCCGTTGCCACAGGAGACACATTTGACGATCAGCATCGGGGTTGCCGGTCTCAGCCCGGCCGATGAGGCAGATGGCCGGTTGTTGATCGGCCGGGCCGACGCCGCCCTCTACCGGGCCAAGCAGGCCGGTCGCGACCGGGTGGTGCTCATGCCGGGCCCTGCGCTGGAGCTGGATTGAGCTCACAGCCATCCGGCGCAGCGCAACGCGGCTGTGGATCGATGCGGCGCAGGTCGAAGGATTGGCAGGCCCAGGCGATGATCTGCGCCGGGCTGGCCTGCGGCGGAAACTGGGGTGGCAGATTCTGACCGAGAAAGGCCAGCGCCGCCCGCAAGACAGCGGCCGCCTGCTGGGGGCTGGGCCGGGCCGGCAGACAGGGGCAGTCGACCGCGCTTTTGCTGATTTTGCGGCCATCGGCGTGCAGCGCCAGGGGCAAATGAACATAGGCCGGTTGAGGCTGGCCGAGCAGCTTGAGCAGATAGATCTGGCGCGCGGTCGACCCCAGCAGGTCACCGCCGCGCACCACCTGGGTGACGCCCTGATCGGCGTCGTCCACCGGCGTGGCCAGCTGGTAGGCAAACTGGCCGTCGCGGCGCCGGAGAATGAAGTCCCCCACCTCCCGCTCCAGCCGCTGGCGTTGTTCACCCTGCAGGCCATCCCGGAACCGGACCGCCAGAGGCGCCACACGCAGGCGCCAGGCCGAATCCCGCGTTCTCCGCCGCTGTTCCGGCTGCCGGCAACGGCCACTGTAGATCGGCCCATCGATTCCTGTTTCACAGCTTTCCGCTGTGACCTGTGTGCGACTGCAACCGCATGGGTAAACCCGATCCTGCTGCAGCAATCGCTCAAGGGCGGCCTGATACAGGGGCAGACAGCGGCTCTGGTAACGGACCGGCCCGTCCCACAGCAGGCCAAGGGCTTCAAGTTGATACAGAATGACACTATCGGCGCCGGCAACCAGCCGGGGCCGATCAAGATCCTCCATGCGGACCAGCCAGCTTCCGCCGGCAGCGCGGGCCAGGCAGTAGCTGGCCAATGCCGTGACGATGGAGCCGAAATGGAGCCAGCCGGTCGGGCTGGGCGCGAAACGCCCGACGGGCAAGGTTTGTTGGCGAGCTGAACGGTTCATGGCGGCAGAGTGGAAGTTGTGGCGAAAAAAGTCAAGTAGCGGCAGATTGTGACCCTGGTGAGGTTTTTGATTGACATCTGCCGGTTGGCTCTCTATTTATTACAAATTCAGTCAGCAAAACAGGGAGCCAGATATGGTCATTACCCGCGCCACGGAATATGCTATCCGGGCCATTCTTTATATGGCGAAATTTCCACCGGGCGAGATTATCCTGAAGAAGGATATCTGCCGCACCCAGGGGGTCACCCCGGCCTTTTTGACCAAGATTTTCCAGCCCCTGGTGCGTGCCGGCATTGTCGGCTCGCAGCGCGGTGTCGGTGGTGGCTTCTATCTCAGACATCCACCCCAGCAGATCAGTCTCTACGATATCTATCGCGAAGAGGAGGATCCGCTGCTGATCAACACCTGCCTGGGGGACAAAGGCTGCTGCGAGCGGGACGATTTCTGCCCGGTGCATCAGGCCTGGCAGCAGGTGCGGCGTGGCATGATCGAAACCCTCAAGCAGTATGATTTCGCGCGTCTGGCGCAGGAGGAACAGAGCAACCTCAATCGCCTGATGGCCGGATTGGCGGGTCAGCCCGCGGCGGCACGCCATTCCTGTCCGGCCGATGTGTCGCAAGGATCTTGACAAGCCGGCGGCGAGCGACTAGGATGAGCCGTTTTTTATTGTGAAGCGTCCGTCCAGATGCAGGGAGCCATTGCCATGGATCAGCAAAAAGCCGAAGAGTACCGCGCCATTCTGCAGAAACAGCTCGATGAGTTGCTGCGCGAGGCAGGCAAGACCGTTTCGGGCATGACCGATGAGCAGGAAAACTTCCCCGATCCCACCGACCGCGCGTCGATGGAGTCCGACCGCAATTTCGAGCTGCGCATTCGCGATCGCGAGCGCCGCCTGATCGGCAAGATTCGCGAGGCGCTCAAGCGGATCGACGATGGCACCTTCGGGATCTGTGAAAGCTGCGAGGAGGAGATTGGCGAGGCGCGGTTGCGGGCCCGACCGGTTACCACCCTGTGCATCGATTGCAAGACCGAGCAGGAGCGCCAGGAGCGCATCGGCTAAAGGTGGCGGCGGGAGTGATTCCCGCCGTTGCTGTCTGTGAAAGCCTTGACATGAACGCCGACGATCTCTACGCCCGTCCTCGCAGCCAGGTTACCCGTTTCTGTTTCGATGAACAGGTGGCGCGGGTATTCGATGATATGCTGCAGCGCAGCGTGCCTCTTTATGCCGAATCCCTTCGCCGCCAGGCTCAACTGGCGGCACACTTCTATCAGCCTCACAGCCGTATCTACGATCTGGGCTGCTCCCACGGTAATTTCATTGCTGCCTTCTGTGCTGAAATGGCCCAGCGGCCCTTTCAGCTGCTGGCCGTTGATCCGGCCGAGGCCATGCTGCAGCGCTGCCGCCAGCGGTTGAACGACCTGGCGCTGGCACCGCAGCAGCAGGTGGAGCTGTTCGCCTGCCCTGCCCAACAGCTGCACTTCGCGCCGGCATCGGTGGTGGTGATCAATCTGACCCTGCAGTTTCTGCCACTGGCCGAACGTGAACCCCTGCTGCGGCGGATCTATCAGGCGCTGGTGCCTGGCGGGCTGCTGTTGCTGACGGAAAAGATCGAACATGAGCAGGCGCCGCTGGCCGAGCTGGAGCGTGACTGGTACTACCGCTTCAAGGCCGAAAACGGCTATTCGCAGCTGGAAATCAGCCAAAAGCGGGAAGCGCTGGAGCAGGTGCTGATACCGGAATCCTGCCAAGAGCACGAACAGCGTCTGCGCCGTTGCGGTTTCGGTCAGATCGCCCTGTGGCTTAAATGGTTCAATTTTGCCGGTTTTCTCTGCCTGAAATGAACGATCTGGCGCATCAGCTCGAAGGTTTGCTGCAGCCCTGGCAGCCCCTGCCCTGGCTGGCGCCGCTGCAGCAGTGCTGTCGCCAGCGCCTGCAGCGCTGGCAGCAGGATCGCAAATGCCAGCAGTATCTTGAACTGCTGGCGAGCCTGCCGCCGGCGCCGGCTGGACTGGCGTGCGATTTCACGGGCGCGGCGGTGCGCATCGGCCGGGCCGGGCAGCTCGATAGCGCCGCGTGGGAGGCTCTGCAGCTGGCCCTGTTCGGTCTGCGGCCCTGGCGCAAGGGGCCGTTCGAGCTGTTTGGCATCGCGATTGAGAGTGAGTGGGCCAGCAACCTCAAATGGGACCGTCTCAGCGCCGCCATAGCCCCCTTGCAGGGTCGGCGGGTGCTCGATGTCGGCAGCAGCAACGGCTATTACCTGCTGCGCATGCAGGCGGCCTCGCCGGCGCTGGCCCTGGGCCTTGAACCCTATGCCACCTTCTTCCATCAGTTCTGCCTGTTGCAGCATTTCGCCTGCCTGCCGCGCTGCCTGAGTCTGCCACTGAAGTTTGAAGAACTTCCCGAAATGACCGGTTTCTTTGACACCCTGTTTTACATGGGGGTGCTGTACCATCTGCGCGCGCCGCTCGACAGCCTGCGCGCCCTGCGCCGCTGTCTGCGCCGCGGTGGTGAATTGGTGCTGGAAACCCTGGTCATTCCGGGGGAACAGCCGGTGGCGCTGACGCCGGTCGAGCGCTATGCCAAGATGAACAACGTCTATTTTCTGCCGACCGTCACGGCCCTGCAGATCTGGCTGGAGCGCAGTGGCTTCGAGCGGGTGCGCTGTATCGATGTCAGCCGCACCACCAACGCCGAGCAGCGCCGTACGGCCTGGATTCAGACCGAGTCACTGGAGGACTTTCTCGATCCAGCCGATCCTGACCGCACCGTCGAGGGCTACCCGGCGCCGCGCCGGGCGTTGCTGTTGGCCGAGGCCCGCTGATGTCTGCCGGATACAAGGAGACCGCATGCTGACCCAGGATGCCATTGCCGCGGCCCTGACCGGGCGCTCGCCCCGGAATCTGCCAGCGCGCAACGGCCACAAAAGTGCCGCCGTGGCGCTGATTCTGCAGCCGACGGCCGAAGGCGGCAATGCCCTGCTTTATATTGAACGGGCCTGCCATCCAGGCGATCCCTGGTCAGGCAATCTGGGCTTTCCCGGCGGCCGGATCGATGTCGGCGACCGGGATGCCCGCGCTGCCGCCGAGCGCGAAACCCGCGAGGAGGTGGCCATCGATCTGGCGCCGGCCCGTTTTCTCGGGCAACTCGATGATGAATACGGTGTGCGCGTGCCGGTGCGGGTCAGTGCCTTTGTGTTCGGGCTGACGGGGCCGGCGACGGTGTGCTGCAACTGCGAGGCGGCACGTCATTTCTGGGTGCCTCTGACCCATCTGTGCGATGCCGCTCATCATGGCACCCGCACCGTTGACTGGCACGGCCAGCCCCTGCAGGTGCCGGCCATTGCCATCGCTGCCGAAGCGCCGCCTCTGTGGGGCCTGACCTACCGCTTTACCCGCCAGCTGTTGCACTGGTCCTGTCCAGGACAAATGATTATTTCTGCGTAATAGGTGAAATTTTATTTAGCTGCCTGCAGCTTTGTTGCTATAGTCCCACAGAGACGCTCTGTGGGTTTTTTTATCAACGGGGACTGGAAAGAGCGCGAAAGGCTGTTACAAAAAACAAACCGCCGGTCGCTGTGAGGCCGTGAGCGAGATCTGATGATCGATCTGATGGGCTGTCGATTTTGTTGACAGCCGGTCGCCCTTGCGGCTGACCGTTTCTGTGATGCGAGGTTCTACCATGCTTGCTTTGTTGTCCCATCCTGTTCGTATCGGGCTGATCGCGGCCGCCCAGGCGCTGCTGCTGATCGGCCTTTTTTTTATCGCCTGTCCCTGGCCGGTGCTGCTGGCCGTGGCCCTGGTCGGCCTGATGACCCTGCTGCTGGTGGCCCTGCCGCGTCAGGTGCGGCCGGCCTCATCGGCCGGTCAGGACGATGCCGAGCTGGTTGCCCTGCTGGCGGGCACCCGCGAGCTGTTGCGCCAGTTGCAGGCCGAACTGGGGCAGCAGTTTGGTGGCGCGCGGCAGGAAAACGCCCAGGTCCAGCAGATTCTGGCCGATGCCATCGACAAGCTGATTGGCAGCTTCACCGCCCTGGAAAAACACAGTGCCCGCCAGAAGGAACTGGCTGGCCGGATCTGTGGCGAACAGAGCGGCGCGGGCAGCCAATGCCAGGGTTTTGCCCGTCTGCTGACCACCATCGAGTCCTCCCTGACCAAGTTGTTTGATGCCACCCGGCGCAGCAGCGACAATGCCCGCCAGCTTTCCAGCGCCATGACCCAGACCCAGCAGCAGTTCCAGCAGGTGCTCAGCATGCTGGGCGATGTGCGCAAGATCGCCGATCAGACCAATCTGCTGGCGGTCAATGCCTCGGTGGAGGCGGCGCGCGCCGGTGCCGCCGGCAAGGGCTTCGCCGTGGTGGCTGAAGAGGTGCGCAACCTGTCGATCCGTTCCAACCGTTTCAGTCAGCAGATCGATGATTCGGTGCAGGGCATCGCCGCCGCCCTCAGCGGCGTGGAAAGCGCCATCCATCAGCTGGCTGATGAGTCCGAACGGCTGGTGCAGGAGGAGCAGCAGCACATTGCCAGCATGATGGAACAGGCGCAGACCTTTCATGCCGAGGTCAAGCAGGCGGCGGGTGAAATCGCCACCATTTCGCAGCAGGTGTCGGGCCAGGTCGGTGTGGCCATCACCTCCATGCAGTTTCAGGACATGGCCACCCAGGTGATCCAGTCGGTCACGCGGCGGCTCGACGCCATGGATCAACTGATGAACGAACTGGCGGCCATCGATGGCGGTGAAGCGCTGCCAGTCGCTGTTGAGCTGGACACCTACCATGAACATCTGGTCCTGCTGCGCCAGATGCTGCAGGCGGCGACGGACACCATCGCCCGCAACCATCACAATCCCGTTTCACAAAAAAGTATGGACGAAGGCGATATCGAGCTGTTCTGAGCTGGCCCTGTGCCAACAGCGCCGCTTGCCGCCCGTCCGCCCGAGGTTTCGATATAAAGGAGGTTCATTCCATGGCCAAAACCGTTCTTGCCGTTGATGATTCGCGTTCCATTCTGCAGATGGTGTCCATGACCCTGAAGGGGGCCGGCTACCAGGTGGTCGAAGCCGGTAACGGTCAGGAAGCCCTGGCCCAGGCCCAGAAGCAGAAATTCGATCTGATTTTGACCGACCTTAACATGCCGGTGATGGACGGCCTGACCCTGGTGCAGAAGCTGCGGGCCGCGCCGGCCTACAAGTTCACGCCGATCCTGATGCTGACCACCGAAGCCGGGGAAAGCTTCAAGGCCAAGGGCAAGGCCGCCGGCCTGACCGGCTGGCTGGTCAAGCCCTTCGATCCGGCCAAGCTGCTGGGGGTGGTCAAAAAGGTGCTGGGCTAACGGCGGCGCGACAGGAGGGACCTGATGTTCAGTTATGAAGAGCGCGTTCTTACCACGGTCGGTGGCGTGCCACAGCTGGAGCTGCGCCTGAGCGGCCCGCTGGGCATCGACAGCATTACCGAACTGCGCGATCTGTTGTTGCGCGCCTTGCAGCAATATGACCGGGTGACGATGGATTGGGCGCAGGTGACGGCGGTGGATTTTGCCGTGTTGCAGCTGATGTGTGCCACCAATGATTATGTGCAGCACCACGGCAAGCAGTTCGAACTGCGCAACCGCTTTATCGCGCCGGTCATCGATGTGGCGCAGAGCCTCGGTTTTATTCGCGAAAGCGGCTGTCCCCGCGCGGTTGATCCGACCCGCTGCCTGTGGTCGCCCAACTAGGCAAAGGATGCCTGAGGCCCCGTTCGCCTGATTCCTAGCGAGGTATGTCATGAGTGAGACCCCCCAGCAGGCCTTTCGTGAAGAGGCCGAGGAACTGCTTGCCAGCCTGGAATCGGCGCTGCTTGAGCTGGAAGAGCGGCCGACGGATCTGGACGTTGTTGGTCAGGTGTTCCGCGCCATGCACACCATCAAGGGCTCTGGCGCCATGTTCGGCTTCGACAGCATTGCCCGCTTCACCCATGAGGTCGAAACCGTTTACGATCTGGTGCGTGCCGGTCAGCTGCCGGTCAGCAAGACCCTGGTTGATCTGTCGTTGCAGGCGCGTGACCATATCGCCACCTTGCTGCAGGCCAGTTGCGAGGGCACCGCAGCCGATCTGGCCACCGGCGAAGCCCTGGTGCGCCAGTTCAAGGCGCTGATTCCCACCCGCGGCGCCCCACCGGCGGTGGCGGTGGAAAAGGCCGCCGGCTCGGCGGATGAACCGCAAAGCTACCGCATCCGCCTGACGCCCCATCCCGATATCCTGAAAAATGGCACGCGCATGAGCAGCCTGCTCGACGAACTGGCCGAGCTGGGCACCTGCCGTACCATTGCCCACAAAGCCAAGGTGCCGCCCCTCGACACCATCGACCCCGAACAGTGCTATGTGCGCTGGGACATTCTGCTGACCACCAGTGCCGGCATCGAGGCCATCCGCGATGTGTTCATCTTTGTCGAGGACGACTGCGAGCTGAAGATCAACCGCATCGACCTGGGCGAGGACAGCGAGGAAAACCAGAAACGCCTGGGCGATATCCTCATCGAGCGCGGTGAGATCACCCAGGCCGAGATTGACCGGGTGCTGGCCAAGACCAAACGCATCGGTGAGATGCTGGTGGAGGCGCAGCTGGTCGATTCCGACGAGGTGGCCTCGGCGCTGGAGGAACAAAAGCTGGTGCGCGAACTGCGCCAGCAGCGCAAGGAACGGGAAAAACCCCAGGCCGCCACCAGCCTGCGGGTGCCGGCCGAACGGCTTGACGAACTGGTCAATCTGGTGGGCGAGATGGTCACGGTTCAGTCGCGCCTGAGCCAGACGGCGGCGCGGCTGGGTGATACCGAGCTGCTGTCCATTGCCGAGGAGGTCGAGCGCCTCACCGAGGAGCTGCGCGACAGCACCCTCAATATCCGCATGCTGCCCATCGGCAGCACCTTCGCCACCTTCAAACGGCTGGTGCGCGATATCGCTTCCGACCTGCGTAAGGAGGTCGAGTTCCAGACCGCCGGCGCCGAAACCGAGCTTGACAAGACCGTTATCGAGCGGCTCAACGATCCGCTGGTCCACATCATCCGCAACAGCATGGATCACGGTATCGAGCTGCCCGAGGTGCGGCAGGCCGCCGGCAAGCCGCGCCAGGGCACGGTGTTTCTCGGCGCGCAACATTCCGGTGACAGCGTCATCATCGAAATCCGCGACGACGGCAAGGGCCTCAACCCCCAGGTGCTGCGCGACAAGGGTATCGCCAGAGGTCTGATCGGTGCCGAGGAGCATCTGAGCGATCAGGAGCTGTTTCAGCTGATCTTTGCGCCGGGTTTTTCCACCGCCGCCCAGGTCACCGGCTTGTCGGGCCGGGGTGTCGGCATGGACGTGGTCAAGCGTGCCATCGAGGC
>Ga0265295_1000722_pt1 | contig 63765 bp, 82 predicted proteins | sample Munlansysbiofilm_FD_192503 | JGI IMG/M metagenome (GOLD analysis project Ga0265295, IMG submission 192503) | Leachate microbial communities from a municipal landfill in Southern Ontario, Canada - Methane capture system biofilm | ecosystem: Engineered > Solid waste > Landfill > Unclassified ... | reverse complement strand
TGATATTCTCGTTGGTGAATTGCTTGTATTGGATGGTCTTCACAATGTGTATGACCGCAAGACAGGCAACGGCATTATCACATCATGTATTTATGGTACTGCTGATCCAAACATGGTGAAGCATATTTGCTTTGTAGTTTGGGACTGCATTACCCGTGAAGAATACAAACGGATGTATTCTCCGATTGCATATCAGACACGATTCTTCAATGCTACGCAGTACGTACATGCTGTAAACGATACGAATGTACTGCGCACTATTGAGAGTGAACCGGTGTACTCAATAGAAGAAGCAAAGGCATTCTATCGTAAGATGCGTGCACAGGGTGAAGAAGGAGCTATCATCAAAAACCTCAAAGGCGTTTGGAAGAGCAACACATCCAAAGATTATATCAAGATGAAGAATGTCATTGAGTGTGATCTGATGATAACTGGATGTACACCGCACAAGAAAGACCCAAAGATGATGGGGTCCATTCAACTCACATCGGTAGATGGTAAAATAAAAGTATCGTGTGGGTCTGGGTTTACTGAGCAGGAACGGCTCCTTGATTGGAATCTATATATAGGAAGAATCGTTGCTGTTGAGGCGGAAGGGCTTATACGAGACAAGAGTAAAAGCACATATTCGTTGTACACACCCACATTCATTGAAGTTCGACACGACAAAAAGATTGCAAACACGTATAAAGAGGTGTTAGATATAGAACGTAGCACAAATCGAGGTTCCCGCAAGCGGGGATAAATCAAAAACTTCAGGAGATCCACAATGGCAAAGAAGACAGCAGTGAAACCGAAAACCACAAAGACCGCGAAAACCCCCACCAAGCAGGAAGAGGTTGTATTCTTTGTCCCTGACCTCATCAAAAAGGTGGCCGAAGCGTCCGAGTATACGGGCGAAGCAGTGAAAGAAATCTGCACAGATTTCGTCAATGTCCTGCGTGATACCATCTACAGCGGAAATGCCGTCAACATCCAGCGGCTTGGCAAGTTGTTCATCAAGGACATGCCCGCACGGAAAGCACGGAATCCCATCACTGGTGAATCTATTCAGGTAGAAGCCAAGCGTGCCCTGCGTTTCAAGGCTTCTAATGTCGTGAAGAAGGCCATCAACGAGTAAGTATTCCTGTTCTGTTGGTTATTCTGGAGGGGTTTTGGTGTCAAGCTAAAACCCCTCATTTATTTAACGGGGTGTCATGCTGATCAAAGAGTTACGTTTACAAAATTTCCAATCACACGAAAAGTCAGTAATAAAATTCTCCCGATTCCTCAATGTAATAGTTGGATCATCCAGATCCGGAAAATCAGCCATTCTCCGCAGCATCTTCCAAGTATTTGACCACGCCATAAAATGGGAACACTGCATCCGTTGGGATACAACAGAATGTTCCATTTCCCTCATCGGCAATAAGCACAGTATTACTCGCACCAAATCAGCAACAGAAAATGCAGTAACTGTTGATGGAATAAAAGAGTCCTGTATTGGATCTAATGTTCCAGAGTCTGTCTTAAAGATTCTCAACATCTCAGACTTCAATATCCAGAAGCAGCGAGAGATGTTCTTTATGATAGATATGAAACCAGCCCATCTGAGCAAAGCCCTGAACTCTGTATCCGGGCTTGCCATGATCGACACCACTATCAAAGAAGCATCCCAAAGGATCAGAGACACACAGGCTGAGCTACGTCTGAATCTCACTCAGCAAACATCCACTGCACTTGCTATCACTGAACTGGATTTTATCCCTGATGCTGATCAAGAATTAGTCAAGATTGAACGTATACAGCAGAGAGTAGAGAAGGCAAAACGCAGACTACAAGCGGTCCAAGACACCTGCAAAGCCATCGCACATGAAAATGCAAAAATAAAACGACTGTTTCCAGAATCAGCTTTGAAGGATATAGAGAAAGCGGAAACAATCATCCGACGAAGGGATGGGTACAAATCCAAGATAGCACACATGTCCTCTCTGTCACGTGGAGTAATGGAATGTGAACGTACCCTTAAAAACAGAATCCAATTCCCAGTAAATAAGGCCGAATCACTTATAGACAACATCAAAAAGAATTCCATTGCAGCACAGAAAATCAAAGAATGTGTAGCGTACATCAGCGAACATACGCACACAGTAGAAATTCTGGATAAGATCATATCCAACAATAAGCACAGACTCAGTTCCATTAAAGTGTGTCCTACTTGTGAGCGTCCATTATGAGTAAATATCTAGTAGCATCTTCTGATTGGCATCTCAGCAGGAAATGCCCTGTTTCACGCATTGATGGAAAGTTATACTTTCTACATGGGATTGCTAAGGTGGAACATCTAGTGGACATTGCGAATAAGTACAAGGCTCCTTTGATTGTTGCCGGAGATATATGGGATACTTTGGATGTCACTCCGCTTATGATCAATACTCTTTCTGACGTGTTGCGTGGGTGTGAACATGGCGTTTTCAGTGTTGCTGGACAACACGATCAGGATCATAGATTGCTTATCCGCACATGTCCCTATCTAACATTGGCGCGTACAGGAGCAATCTCACATCTTGATAGACGCAATACCATGGGGCTATTTGGTTTATCTTATGGAGATACCAAACCACTGCCCACCACTGCCGATCCAACCGCACTCGTAGTGCACCGGACAATAACCAAGGGGAAGCCTCCATTTTTTCTCAAAGATGGAGTATCCGCTGCATTCATGCTGAATCAATACAAAGATTTCAGAATTATTATCTCTGGGGATTATCATGTTCCATTCACATACAGAGCAAACGGGCAACTGCTTGTAAACTGCGGATGTCTGATGCGTAAGGATAGATCCCAAGTGGATTATATCCCACGCGGATTCGTGATAAACTGCGACACTTTAGCAGTGAAAGCTATTCCACTTAATATCAAAAGAAAACAAGAAGTATTCAACCTTGCAACCATCGACTCAACTGATGCTGTGGACGGTAATGTTTTTGATATGAATTTGGATAAAGTAATTGCACAACTGCAAAATGAGCATATTCGTCCAAGTTTCAGAAATATTGCACTCACAATGGCACGTAATGCAGATCTATCTGATTCAGAAATGGATCTTATGCAATCAATCCTAAAGGCAGGGGAGTAGCACAGGCATGAACAGCGCACAGGAATTTGAGAAGATTAAACAGGCGATAGCCCATGATTTGGAAGAACAACACAAAGCAAAGGGCAGAATCTCACTTCTGAGAGAGGAACTGAAAAAACTTGGATTAGGATCAAAAGCCGAAGCGGAAGCGGAGTTGGCACGATTACGCGAAGCAATCAATAAAGATCAGGAAGAATTGGACATCCTGTTGGCAGCGTTCAAGGAGAAATATGGAACCAGACTACAGAGCCTTGGTAGATAGTTGTAAGTATGCATTGGAAAGCAAAAAACGGGAGGAAATAATACTCAAGAAAAATGCAACTGATATCCAGAACAGGCTATCTTCTTTAAAGAAGATACATACCATCTTTAAAGAAGCGGCAGTGATGTCTCAAGATTTTCTCTCTGAATATATCCAAAACATAGTGACTGATTCGTTAAAAGTCGTGTTTCCAGACCATGATACTAAGTTCAATCTTGAGTTCGTAACTACACGTGATACGCAATGTATTCCATCGCTTGAAGTTGATGGGCGTAAAATAAGCATGTTTGACAGTGATGGATATGGTGCACTTGATATCGTGTCAATTTCATTGCGTGCTGCATATATTATACTTGAAGGTTCTGAGAAATTGCTTATACTAGACGAACCTTTTAGAAACCTGTCACTAGACAGACATGAGCTTGCTGCTAGGATGTTACAGGGATTAAGTCACAAACTTGGAATACAGATCATAATCAACACACATTTAACGCATATCACAGATTTTGCAGATGCTGTAATTCGTGTTGAGTACGATCACAAACATAAACGTAGCATCGTAAGGAACGAACATGAGACTGTTTTGGAAGAGAGGGGATATAAAAAAGACACAGTTTCGAGCAGAGGCAAACGATTTAAAAGCAAGCGTCCTGACATGCAATAGAGACGGGCGATTTTCCTGCAATGGGGAGAAGGTATCATGCCCCCATTGCAGGCCACATCAGCATATAGCGGGCATATGCAATTCAGGACTACCTTGTGCAATATTGGATAGCACAGGACAAACCATTCCAACATGTGTGAGATGTAACAAATGACAGACTACAAAGGAAATAAAATACTGATCAATGGATTGATGAAGGACATCAGTGGACTTATTAATGGAACTGATTGGAACATCCTGTTTCCTAGTCCAACGGTAACTGCCACGTATGTTGAGGTCCATGCCTTGCTCATCAATGCGATGAAAAAACTGGGGAAGATCCATAACACATTTACGGAGGAAGACAAGAATGGCCAAGGCTAAAATTTTGAGGAATATCAATATAATCCTTAATCTATCAGAAACAGAAGCCAGCTTTTTGCGTGCTTTGTGCCAAAACGCAATCCTTGACGATGAAGATGATGATACACGTAAATGCAGAGAAGGGATATTCACTGTGCTGGATATCGTTCTGCGTGATGGAAATTCCACTGGCTACATCAATGGTCCTCGGGGCTAGATAGAATGTCAAAAGCAACTAATCAGACGCTACTGCTGTTATCCATGGTTCACGGGGCTACGAAACTGTTAATCCAAGATGGTTTTGATCGTGATGAGTCTGTGGGTGCTACATTGCTATATGCTGATGAACTATCCCAGCAAGTAATTCACGATTACAAAACATCTGGTAATGAGCAAAAGAACTTCAAAGTTATCAAGGCGTATTTGGATACTTGGAAATCCATGATTGACGAACCTTCCATAAATTGGCCACCTGTCGTTTTGATTACCATGGCGCAGAATATCATGGAAGATCTTCTCAGTGTTATCAAAAATCCAATAGCTCTGGATTCAATGACACCATTGGCAGAGTGTATTCGAGCATTGGCTAAAAACATAGAAGTGAAATCAACGGAAGATGAGTTTACGTTTATCTTCCAAGCTGACGCGCTTCTCCGTAAGATGTATGATATTATTGAATTCCCTTATAGGAGCTAGGATGTTCAAACGTAAATCGCGTGCATTTGTATGCAAGATTTGTGGAAAAGACTTTCACAAAGAGGGACAGCTTAAACGACATATAAGAGATGCACATGAAGCAACAGGAACTGCGTGTAAATTAGTAGCCGCTCCTAAACAAGAACAGCAGGAGGCATGCGAATGATGCGGGTATATGCAATAAATGGAATAGCTCGCTCTGGCAAGGATTCCTTTGTAAATTTTGTCAGTGAGATTGCATCCAAGGAGAACGCACAGGTTGCTTCCATATCCACAATAGATCCTATTAAGGAATTGTACAGTTCGTTTTTCAAGTGGAATGGAGATAAAAGCCCACGGCACAGGAAAAATTTGAATACCCTGAAATGCATGTGGATTGATACATGCAATGGTCCATCGCAATGGACCAAAGAACGCCTTCTGGAACTCAAAGAAGAACATACTGCTGCGGTGTTCATTATGGTACGTGAATATAATGAACTGATGCGCATACTTGCAATATCTGCCTCAGTTGGTGCCTATGCTGAGTCTATTCGCCTTGTGCGTGAAGATATCCCCATTCCTCCCATAGAGCAGGAATTCATTGACTCACATCCTGCTGATTACGTCTACAATTGGACGATAAACAATGACACAACTACTGACCCCACATTACCATGTCTACGTGCAGCAGCGGAAACATTTTGGAAACTGACGACAGGGACATATGCGTACTATCATGTACGGCAGCGCATATGGGATTGTGTACTATGCCGTATGCAAATAGTTCCTCGGAGGTAGTTATGGGTTACGTTTTTGAAGTGAAAGTTTGGACTTCACGTGATGGTGGCCGTTCATATCACTATGAAGATTATTGGGAGGGCGATAGCGTATTCCAATTATTGCGGAAGCTGTACACTGCCAAGAGGGAAGGGTTCGGACTGATCACTGTCGATTGGCGACCAATCAATTACTAAATGGAGAATGTTATGCGTGTAGCACTGGTGGGAGTAAACAAGTACAAAATTGGAAATGACCTTCGTGGATGCGTGAATGATGTACTGATCACACGTCAATTGGCACTGGACAATTACAAAGTTCCAAATGGGCAGATTCGGATGCTCACTGATGAACGAGCGCAGGCCAATGAGATTCTGGACCGCCTTGAATGGCTTGTAGCAGAGTCATTCGTCCACACGAAACTTCTGTTCCATTTCTCTGGACATGGTACGTATGTACCGAATGTTGACTATTCTGTTGATGATCCTGAATTTGATGGAATGGATGAAATGATCTGCTCCCACGATTTTGCATGGGAAAAAGAGTATTCATGGATCATAGATGATCATATTTATGAAATCATTGCCAGAAAGAATCCAAAAGCAAAGCTAGTGATGATCTTTGACTGCTGCCACTCTGGTACTGTGTTCAGGAATATCAAACCAATGGATGTCTACAAATCAGACTCCAAAATAGCAAATGCACTGGTTACAGGCATGGCAGAGATTCCGAGAAAAATCCGCTCGATTCCAACCCCGGTAGATCTGCTTTCCCGTGTGCCTGAATACAGAAATGTACTTCTCACTTCATCTGAAGATGTACTGCACACAACACGTCCAACAAAAGTCGTTATGCCAAAAGTTCGTGCACGTTCCGTATTGAATATTCCAAACGTAGTAGTTATCTCTGGATGTGCTGATCACCAGACTTCAGCGGATGCCTATCTTGGGCATGACTGGCACGGTGCATTGAGCTACTATCTGCAAATGATCCTTTGTTCCACGCCTGATATCGCTCTGCCTGATCTTGAGCGTAAAGTGAAAGAGGCATTGCGAAAAGGACGCTTCTCACAGAATCCTCAGTTTTCGTATGGCCCCGACACTGATTTGAGCAAACTTCTGTAATAAATAGATTGACCGCAACAGTGATCAATACTACAATAAACCAATGAACAGGACTGCTCATCTTGTTCTTTTCTCCCGTAGTGCCGGATACCTCAAAAGTGGTATCCGGCTTTCCATTGTGTCTGGCAATGTGAAAAATATGAATGTAAAAAGTATAAAAAAGGGATTAAAAGCCTATGACGAACTGATAGCACGTGCAGAGGAGATCCAAAAGAGAAACCAAGACTATGATCTTCGTATTATAATCCAACTCAGAAAGAATCGGGCTTTACTTGCGGCAAGGATTGGGAGAAAACAATCAACTAAATGAGGGGCAATATGTCCAAGAACTGGAGTAAGCCATTTCACGGCATCACCCACTATGGAAATCTAAGAGATCCAAGACGGGCGAGTGTCAGCACGAACAGTAAATTTTCAGTCCTCACTCTCCACTATAAAGATATAAAAGGAAATCACCAGCACATGGAATTCCATGTAGATTCATGCGAAGAAGCCAAGAAAATTGGAAAAGCATGGGTAGATGATTTTTCAAATTCCGAGACTAGAAATATCTGGTTCGATGAATCGGCCCCTATATCCGAAAAAGCCTTAGCTGCATTGAGGAAATCCCATGATGAATCTAGTCAGTTGTGATAATTGTGGTGTTGTGGTGGATTGTAGAAAATTGAACTTTCCAACAGAGTTATATATTGACGATGATACAGGTGGGATAGATTTTACCAAAGCTGTATATGATTCTGATTCAGAACAGTTTGTCGGATTCGTGACATGCCCTGTCTGTTCCAGTAAAATTTTGAACAGATCTGAATAAGTGATCCGGGCATGGCGCAGTCTGGTAGCGCGTCTGCTTTGGGAGCAGAAGGTCGCAGGTTCGAGTCCTGCTGCCCGGACCAATTTTTAATGGGAGAGTTCAATATGCGGTATATTTTGTTGATTCTGGTGTTGTTCCTCTCTGGATGCACCGTCACTCCTGAAGAGTTTGCCCTTGCGAATAGGGCTTGTAAAGATTTTGGAGGACTTGAGTATTACAATCCCTATGCAGAATATGCAAGGTGCAACAATGGTATAGTAATTGAGAATTTACACAAAATTCAGATCGCATCTGAATAATGGAGGTATTTTATGAAAACTGTTGTATCTGTTATTGCTACCGTTGCTCTGGCATTCTTCCTTGCATTTATAAATTCTGGATGTACTGAAAATGAACGCGCTAAATACCTTGGTGGATCTGTCACACATAACATTCCAAAAGGAAAAAAGCTGATAACAGCCACATGGAAAGACGCTGATCTTTGGGTACTCACAAGGGTCATGGGGGAGGATGAATATCCAGAAACCTATGAGTTCAAGGAAGTATCTTCATTTGGAATACTTGAGGGTACTGTCACATTGATAGAATCCAAATAGGGAGCAATGAAATGCTGAATAAAGAGATTACACTGAACGAGTATGTAGAGAAAGCTAAACAAGAATTGGATAAATTCAAGCAGGAGTGGAGCGAACACCATAAAGAAGATCCAAGAAATTGGCCTATGTGCCTAGGAGAAGTAGAATGGATGGAACAGGAACTCTCACACAGATTCGAGGAGAGCATATGAAGTCATCTGTAATTGGAATACTAGCCGCTTTTGCTATCATCGGAAGTGCCACTGGATGTAGTACTGATGCAGACATGGCAGCGCATAATCTTGCTAAGGATGCAGAAACATTCAAAATCACACGGCGTATAGTGTTCATAAATGGAATAACAGACACATATATGCTATCCATTGAGGGTCTGTGCTCCATCGAAGATCAGGTAAATCAGCTTGAAGTAACGTGTAAAACTGGTGATTCAAAATACAAGAAGCATCTTCTTGGATTATCAGATAATGTCACGTATGTCGTTGAGCAACTTGAAGAGACTTCCATAGATTTGTATCACTACAAAGTAATCTTCAAGCCACAGACAATTATTCCTGATGTGGATCTCAGCCATGAATAAACAATATAAAGTAATTCCTCCATGGCAACCCATGGAAACTGCACCACAGGATGGAACTGCTATCCTCGCCGTGTGTATCCATGAGGTTGATCCGTACATGGTGGACGGGGGCGTTCGCCTTACCGTTTATGGGGCACATGCGGAAGGACTGACCCACGTTCAAGACGGCATCCATGTGATAGAGTGGGGCGGCGAATATATCGACGTTGAGTACACCATTCCCCCGTGGTGGTTCCGTTCCGGCTCTGATTTTGAAGAAGTAGCAAACCCTGTCGCATGGCTTCCAATTCCTCCAACTGAATAGGTGATATCATGTTCCCTTGTTTTGTCAAATTAACACTCGCCAACAATGGCCTTCCGGTTCTTCTTAACATGAACAATAAAACATCCATCACACGGAGTAATAATCGTTCGCTTATTATGGAACGTGGGACGGAAGTATATGTCACTGAATCATTCGATGAGATCCAGCAAAAAATCAATGAGCAAATGCGTAGTATGTACAATTTCATCTTTGCAGATGGTGAAGAATGAAAACAGACAGTCCATTGCCAGATAATCCAAGATTTACAACCCCATATCCGTATGAGGGAAGATTGGATGTTTGTCCTTGGTGTCATGTTCGTCCAAGTATATTTGCATCACCATTAGAGCGGTGGCGGGTAGAATGTGTTAATCCAAAATGCCCAGTACAGCCTATGTCGTTTTCGTTCGATGCTGTAGAAAAATCAGTGGTGTCGTGGAACTATTTAATCAAAAGTAGGAGATAGGTATGAAGATTTCTGTCTGTTTGACTGCACTTCTGTTACTGTGTGCCTCTCAAGTTCTTGCGGCAGAAACTCCGGCACCCCCATCAACTCCAACCATAACCCCTAATCGCAGAATTGTTGTAACTGTAAAACCAGTACTTGTGGATATGGCCATAGTGACTGAGTACACAAAAGATGGAAAAGTCAAAACCACTGTGAATCCCGTACACCAAAAGAAAGGAGCTAAATGAAGAAACCTCAATTAAGCGTTCCCCCTTCACTGGTGAAAATGATCACTGATCATATTGTGACAATGCCTCTGAATCCAAATGACATCATTGTTATAAACTACACCCCTGAAGCAAGGGCAGTGCTGAATGAAAATCCTGAATGGCTGCACAACCTATCACAATCAGTGTACGCTGCCACGGGGGAGCAGCGTGTGATTCTTGTGCTGCCTGCGGATGAGATGACGATCAAGATGCAGACCGTGGAGCAGATTGAAAACATGCTGAATGCAATTAAATCGCAGAATACTACTATCCAATAACAAGGAGAGCGGCAATGCTGATCAAATGTGACTGTAAGAGTGACTTCCAAGACAAGGTGTATGGGGCAAATACACGTGTAGCAAATCAAACTGTCAACAAGTCCGGGGATAAGAAGACTGGACGCTGTACGATTTGTGGAAAAGAAAAAGAGGAGCGGAAGTAATGCATACCAACAGAGAAGCAGAGTCAATAATTGCCACTATTATGCTCAAGGCTATTCAGGACAATCCTGAACTCGAAAAAGTAGTACGCGATAAAATAACTGAAGCGGTAGACGGCATTGACACCACACAATTATCGGAAGCACTCTGTGAGAGATTGTCCGACATGATATCTAATCTGGATCTGGACAATCTATATGAGACTATGATCGAAGTTGTCACTGAAGATGCCACCAAGAAGATAAAGAAAATATTCTCTCAGAAAAGTAAGGCATAGCTCGTTTATTCACATCATCCATAATATGTGCTAGAGACTGGCTATCTCAGTGGGGACAAATAAACAAAACCCACTCAATGGAGTGTATCATGGCGGATTCAATCCATTGAATCGGCAATCGTTTTGTCGATAGCACACTTTTATTTCACGGTGACTCATGCAAACAACAATCCACAGACGAGCAGAACGGCTCCTTGCTGAATACCTTCCCGATAAAAAATTTGTGGTCAGAACTGATCGGTGCTATGATCGCGCAACTGTAATATTGTCCATTTCCACATCAGATATTACTTTCCCTAAATACAATTCAACACATGTGTACAGGTCACATCACTCCTACAGCGATGCTGAATTCTATGCCAAAATCATTGCTCCTTTGGTGGATACACTGGACAAGGGTGTGGTTTCTGCTATGCATCACATACTATCATACGGAAATGTGGATGATATATTCTCCTGTGAATGTTCCAATTGTAAACACACTGTGGCACGTTCACGCATAGAATTGGCTCGTTCGGACTATCTGCACTTGGAGTATGCCGACACGGGATCAGTGAATCCTGTTCCAATAAAGGCAATCACGACATGTCCGCTATGTAAGTCTCCATACGGGCTACATTTCAAGATATCATAAGTAAGGAGATAATATGCGTGTGGTAAAAAGTGGCATTGGCTCTGACTTATTCAGGGGCACATGCCTAGCATGTAATTGTGAAGTAGAGTCCACCAGAAGTGAACTGGCGGCGCATCATTATAATGTATATGCAGGCTATGGAGAAAAAGCACCGGATAGGGTAGGTGTAGTGTGTCCTGAATGTGGAAGTGCTACACGAATGATCATGCATTTGATACCAGCATTGGATGAGAAATAACAATGGAAATAATTAATCAATATCACGAATACCTCGGCGTCTGCCCGATGGATGTAAAGCAGAACCTGAAGAACATCGAACTCTTTGCACGTGAATGCTACCAATCACAGGATCGCGTTACTCCAGACTCATATAACACCTTCTGTGCCATGCTCCAGAAGCGGAAGCATACAGCCATGCTTGAGCATAGCAATATAGTCATGCGTCTGGCTCCTGCTCCCAGTCGAATGATGCCCAGAAAGGAAGTACTTCACGATATGTTTGTGCGATGTATCTCCACTTTGAATTCCAAATTTCTACGATTTGTAATAGTGCCTGAGATGGATTGCATGTACATCGGTGGAAATATACGCGCTTGGATGGAAGAGATCGGATATGATCGAGATCTCATTGATATTGGGGAGGCTATTCGTGACTCTCTTCGATACCGCTGCATCAGTGCGCAATGGGTCATGCAGGATATATCTATGGTCCGCCCTGCTGAATTCTATCCGGAAGAACTTACACGAATCTCTGTGCGCTTCATCACCAATCGCGCAATGACACATGAACTGATACGTCATCGAATGGATGTTGCATTTGCACAACTCTCCCAACGCTTTGTGCGCCATACTGGAGATATAAAATTCATCCAACCTGTAGGAATGGAAGATAATGTCGAGTTTATGGACATTTTCAAAAAATCGTGCGCCTACGCAGAACTTCAATATCAGGCACTACTTGCCACAAAACGATACACACCACAACAGGCGCGAAACGTCCTTACAAACGCAGTCAGTTCACGAATCGTAATGACAACAGATCTGGAAGAATGGGAACACATCTTCAAGCTGCGTTGTGCACCTGACGCAGACCCACAGATGCAGGATTTGATGTGTCCTGTGCGTGATCTATTCATCAAACGCAGAAATGTAGGAGGTACTCATGTTCAGGAAACGTGCATATGAACGGGCCATGAGAGATAAAGTTCAGCGCATATCTCGAATAACAAAGATCGCAACCAGTCCCGGAAACTGTGACTACTCCCCATATCTACATGGTATAGCCAATGGACTGATTCTGGCGGAATCTATACTCACAAATACGAAACGCCCGGATTATCTGGATGCCCCAGAAAAATGGGGATGTGAAAAAGAAGAGCATTCCATAATTGGAGAAACACATGCAAGCGGAAATGACGATAGCAAGTCTTCTTAAAGAAAAACCTTGTAAGTTCCACAAGTGGATGCCATATATAAATGGACAGCAGTATATGCGAGTATGTACTGTGTGTGGAATACGGCAAGTGAGTAAACGTGCACCAAAAGACAAAAAGTAAAGCTGTGCATCGAAAATAAGGGAGGGGATGCCCCCTCCCTTATCAATCTGGACCAATAAGAGAAAGACTACTTTCCGGACACAGGGCAATGATCAGCTTCACTGCCTTATGGATATGTTCTCTGTCAAAATCTGCCATGCGTATGTTGATTTGCTTCATGGCAGACAGTCCCTTGAATACCTTGTCACATTCCCCACATTGTGAACATGTGTCGTTATCCCTGCGCAATGTGTACATGAAACACTCCGATAGAGTTATATCAATCCCACCGATTCAGCCACATCTTCACTTCCTTTTCCCTCCTATTCACTAGCCCCGGCACCCTTCGTTTTACTCCATTCCTTGTCTCATACACCCATCTACGCAACTGTGCTGGCACAGCACTGTATTTCCCCTGATTCAAGAGTCTGAGCAGCGTTGACGTTGCAAATCCTGTATTGCCAACATTGAACGTGAAGCTCACCAGAGCATTGTAGTGATACTGCTGCAAGGGTACTCGCACATACTTATTCACTGTATGCTCGACAGATATGAGATCGTACCGGAAAACATCATCCATCTCATTTTGCGAAAGACCATCCATCCATTGAACTGTGTATGTATCCCCATGCATAGTTCTGGCATTCAGTACTCCAGAAATCAGTTCAGATTCAGTCAGAAGATGTCCGTATCCAATTGTTAGATGGTTTCCAGTGTCAGGGTACGCTTGCGGTTCACGTCCCTCAGCATCTTTCAAAAATTCCAATCCCTTATAATCCAATTGCATGGACATCATATTCCCCTCCCGGCAGATAACGCACCTGCCTTAATGCGTCTACTTGCGCGTTCAACAAAGTCATTTGTGACATACTGATCTGCCATATCCGGAATCTTATATCCCTGCGCTGCCTTCAGGGACCAGAACACATAACGCCCAAGGATTGAGACTGCATTCATATATGTCACAGGACGGTACATGGCACGTGCCAATACATATTCATTACGCGCTTTGGCCTTGATTATTGATTCAATGTTTTTATGCAGCAAATCGTTGCTTTGTACAAACTCTGTCGCACTTGGTCCTGCATACTCAAACTCTTTATCGTGGAGAAAACAGGCCATGGATATTTTGATTGATATGTCCAATCCACACCATGCAAACATCTTTGTAGATCCAAAGATATAATCAGGAACAAGTCGCTCACCAAGTCCATTTCCCGCACCACAGTAATTGTCAGGAAATGTTTTATATGTGTACGTGTCATATGGAAATACCATAGCTGCCTGATCAGTGGCCTCTAAACATATTCCATCAAACATAATAATCTGTGTATTATTCATGGACGTTCCTTTCTCTTTTTCAACCACAAAGCAGCATCCTCTACCACATTTGGATTATAACTCTTGAAATAATCCAAATGACCAATGAGAAGATGGCACTGAGGATCATCACACAAAGTGATGAGATTATCTGGGTCTAGCTCTAGTTCTGGAAATAAATGAAAGGGCTTCTTGTGATGGACTTGCAATCCTACCAGCTTTGATTTGCCGCAGGCTGCACAGGTGGGGAACTGCTTGAGGTGATTTCTTCGTGCTTCAATCCAACCGGGAGATCGGGTTATAGCTTTCCCGACCTCCCTCCAAATTCCTGACATGGGTTATTCCTCATTGGTCTGCTCGCCTTTTGTTGCGATATTGGTCTTGTATTCAAAATACCGATCAAGCCACTCGTTGTATGCCTTCTTTACGGTCAGAAGTGTTGGGAATGCCCATAGGATCAGTTGATTCACATTCTCCACTGTTTTTTTAATAATCCCTGTAGCATACTCAGTGGATTCTTTTACTGAAATATTGTAGTGATCCAAAACAATCGTCAGTATGATGCATCCAACAAATACCCAAAAGTATGTCTCCTGAAATGTCCGCCGCTCACTGCTCTTCTTTGACATATTATATCCTCCTAAAATAAAAATGGATCAGGGAGTTCCTGATCCAGTGCCTATGATTGGTATAAATTTGCCAGCAAAATCAAGCAACCACATCAACCCCCAAAGAATCAATTGCATGACTGCAAATGATGAACTGACACCAACGACAAAGTTCTTGATAAAGAATCCACTACGCCATAGATCTACAGCATCCAATCTGTCTGTAATGGCCGCTATAAGAGCCTCATCGTTTGCAATCAAACTACGTTCAGTTTGTGCTCCTTCTTTTAATTTTTCCACCTCATGTTCGAGGTCAGAAATTAACGCATAATTGGTACTGATACGTGTGCTCAACGCGGTTAAGGCTTCGTTAAAAGAACGCACCTGTGTGACACAACGTGCCATGCATCCTTTGTTGTCATCTTGTAAACGATCTACGACAATTCGGATAGCCTCAGCCTTGGTAGCCGCTGTCAAGTTAAAGAGTTTTTCCAATGCATCCAACTTTGATGCAAGATTGGAATCCCTTCTCCTGTCTATGTCATTTATGCGGCGTTCAACAAACTCACGGTCGTTGTGGTCCATTGCCATGGGATTACTATGCCCCTACTTGCCCGTCTCCATATTTTTTCCACTCCAGATCTCCCTTAAATCATTTCGTGCCTGAGCAAGAACAAGCCATTTTTCCATCAGATTCTGGATCTCGTTTTCTCTGGATATATGCAGAATATCTGCTGCTCCAATTTTCCAACTTTCCATTACGATAGAACAGGTGTATTCTTTCGAGGTCAAAATGATCAACACACTGGGACGCTCTTTCTGTAGAAACGAGCAGAGTAGGGGACTACAGCATGTCCCACCTTCACGGAGGCTAAAATCAGCAAGAACAATATCAATGTCCGGATTATTGGTTAATGTGGCGACAGCATCCTCGTATGTTTTTACACACAACAATCGCTGTACTCCAATGGATTCCAACGAATCACAAGTCTTCTGTGCCTCAATGTCATCCCCATCAACTACTAGAATCACTAGATCTTTGATCTCACACATTTTAGAATCTCCGTACTGGTGTGTTATGTGTTCAGTTTACACCAGTAACAGCCTCTGCTACATCTTCAACCACACTGCCAGCGGGTTCTTCCACTGCTTCTGAAACCTCAGATCCCTTGGGAACCTGTATGACTTCAGGCCGAACAATTTCAGGTGATACAACTTCAGGACGAACCTCATATGGTTGAATCAGAGCACCGTTACCGGTAGCATAATTTTGATTATTGCTGGCCACAGGAGCATATGGCCCATTATAGGTATGATCACCTTTTACTTTATCGAACCCGTATTTGATGGTATCTCCAATGATCCATCCAAAGCCAAGGCCAACGCCCTTATTCACAAAGTTATTGGCAAAACCCCAACCGGGATGTTCAGCTACACGGGTAGGCAGATCTTGTTGGAAACGAGGAGCTTCTTTGAAATTCAACTCAGGAAGGAATACGACAGCACCGTTGATCTCAGTCTTTGCGTATGTGATTTTCAATCCAGACTCTTTATACATCTTAGCCTGAACGACATCACGATTCTGATACAAGGCGTGTAGCGATGTTTCGCGTGCCACGAATGAATCACTTGTGGCACCCACTGTTTGATTCACGATATTTCCGAAATCATCTACAGTGGATCTCTTGATTGGATAATATTCTGTGCGTTTTGCACTGCATCCAATCATGGGCAGCATTGCCAACACACACGCTAAACATACTCCGTTCTTCTTGTTGAACCTCATGTCTGAACCTCACTCCATGTTTTATGTTCTGAACCTCATTCCGATGAAAAGCAGGGGAGACACCCAACAAGGAGGTTCAGGACTTGCTGAGTGTGCTTCCCTCCCCTGCAACTGTTGAATATAGTTAAAAATGCACATTTACGCAAGAAAAATCACTGCATTAAAATGTGATGTCATATCAATATGTACAGGCACATATCATTTTCCAAATCAAAAATACTATGTATTTATTGATGTATTTTTATGGCAAAGTAGGAGTGATATTCAGCATTACAGGAGCATTCAATGGAACAGGAGGAGGGCACCACACAACTACATTACTATTGTCTGAAAATTCCATTTCAGCATTCTTCATCATATATGATTTCAGATAATAGGCCCTGCACTTATCACCCGGTACATATGTGGTGCTAATAGATTCAGTGGTTTTATCTGGAGATACTGTAAAGAGTTCCCGCTTATCTTGATCATATAACTTGAATCCTGATATAATAGATTGCTGCTCTGGAGTGAATGCCGCCCATTCTACAACAAGAGTTGCCGGTAATGGAGTGGCCCTTGTCGCCAGAACTCCTTCCTGTTCAATCGTGCGCATCTTGGGATTGGCGCATCCGGTCAAAAGAGATAGAACAAACACGGCGAAGAGTAGACGTTTCATATTATTCTCCATTATAGCAATATTGAGTTCTGCGAAACTGGTATATCCATGTAATAGTTGAAATAGGTTATCATCTGCACATTATCAGATATGCGTTTAATACTTCGTTGCCGAACTAAATCATTCTGAATAGTGTAGTGGACCTCAAATAACTTGATATGCATGCTTTCGTCCATGTATACTGAATAACCAACCAACTGACCATCCACATAATTGTACTCCTTATGGTGTGTTGGATTGGAAAGTGCATGGGCACATTCATCCTCAAACATTTGAGATCCACACATTATGCCACCATCAAGCCGGAGTAATTACAGAGCATATGCCAGTGGCACCACCAGCAAGCTGTATCACTGAAACAGTGCTGCCTTTGGGAATATTGACGATATGGATGCCAGCAGGAAGTACCATGCTGCTTGTAGTTGCAGGTGCTCCAATTGCAACATGTGCTCCCACAGTCAACGATAGAACTACACCGGTTTCAGCGATAGCTGCCGATGTATCCGCTGTAGCATCAATGGTCAGATTTTCAAATGTAGAACTGAATTGAAAACTTCCCGGTACGATTGATCCATCCTCATAGTAACATCCTTTCATGTTCATTCTCCAATTAGGGACGAAATACACATGGATATTTGTCCATGTGTTCCAGAATTATTTCTGGAGTCAATTCAAAATGGTTATAATTTGCATTGTTCCTGTCCAACCCCTTCCAGTACAGTTCCGTGCAAATATCTGACACCATATTACCAAATAGTTTATACCAGTGCAACACCGTAGAATTGCGTACATTCCACGACCATCTGGAATCGTAGTACACATAATCAACAGCCGTAGTATATAACGGAGGATATACATCAAGATCGTATAGGTGATTTGACATTATATCCGTTGTCTTCCCGCGTGTGATCAATTCTTGATGTCGTTCTGGAGTACGTCCAGTTTCAAACAGCCGAATAGGCATTGAATGAGGATCAATAATTTGACGCTGGATTCTGAGTACGCATCCAAGTAATACAGGATGGAGCATATTCGTTTCTCTGTTTACTTTCATAATTACCCCTTCTTCATAGATCTGTTATAATTCCAATAACCAAAACTACTTCCAACAATAGTGCTAGGTATATAACGACTCTGAACCACACTAAAAACACCCAAGCAGAGGATGATCTTTGTATCCTCGGCAATGTTCCATCTCATGCGCGAGATTGTATTCAGTAGAATACCCATAGCAAAAATCTATCTTTCCTTTTGAATACCCTCCGACCCATACACAGCCTCCTGTCAGTCCCAGTGTGAATGGAAATGCAAATAAAGTACGCAGATATTCTCCACGTCTGATGGCTTCGGCATTGCATCTATATGTAGTTTCCAACAAGTTTCCCACCTTGATATCTATTTTCATATCATTCAGGTCTTGTGGCTCCTTTACGTCAGCGATTAATCCATAGGATGCCCTTGGCATTGGAGAACATGCTTGTATGAGAATAATAAAAAATATTCCTCCGACTATGCCCTTCACATCAACACCGGAGTAATGTTATCCATCACGACTGCATTGAATCCATTATAGAAGGCCATCACAAAGAATGTGCAGTCTGTAAATGGAATGTATAAGAATTCAAAATTCCCGGTGCTGTCCGTGACTGTAGTTCCTACCAACAACCCAATGTCATGTCTGTACAGATTTACTCTGATATTCTCTGAGTATATGCCCTCAATTCGTACAGTTCCTGCTATTTTATGCCTGCCAATGGGCTTCCCCAATAGTGAATTCAGCGTAATTTGTGGGATTAACTCTGAATAGAGTACATAATTGGATGTGCGTATTTTTCCATATAATTGTTTACCATATGTGCCTGTGTAAGTGGTAGGAGCAGCAACGGAATTAGCTGATGCGGCGGAAATTGCTTTAGATAATTTTGGGGTATCTCTCAATGTGGATAATATATGCCTATTACTCCCATATTTCGCACTTGCAAATGTAGACAACACTCCTAAATTTGCCATATTAATACTCCCACTCAGCAGATATATCAAATATAGCCCATCTAAGACTACTTGTGTTTGTAGTAACTGCTAAGTAGATAAATTGCTTTCCTACAAAATCCCCACTTCCATCAAACATGTCTAAATGCGCCAAAGGATTATTATGCAACGCGGTATACACACCTCGCATAATCCCACGCAATACAGAGAGTGCTCCCACCGATGCCCCTTCTGCATATTCTATCTGCTTCATCCATAAGCCGCCATCAACTGGATGCGGATATATAAATCCACTATCACTCATGTGCCCTGCATTCGTTGTTTTACTGCTATCCCCTATCTTACCAAGGGGCACGGATGTTCCGGCTTGTGTATATGATCTAGGTGCGTACAATCCAAATGCACTCGAAGTCGTTACTGAAGAGTAATACGTACATATATATCCAAAGAAACTTTGAGTAGATGCTAGACCATGATCTCCTATTATAAAAGTATTATAGGCATCCCCAGGTTTATACGAAATAAATTCTCCAAAACCGTAAGTTCCCATATACGAGTAGGATAGGGGTGTTGTCGTATTCCCATCAACCCAAAAATACATTGTTCTGTCATCAGCTATCAATATCCATCCTGCTGTTGGCACCGTTGTAGTTAGCTGGCTTTTTCTCCAATACAGTCCCCCTGTTTGTTGCGTTGTTGTCGGAAATACGCCTGTACCTGTACTTACCCCCGTCATATTTTCGTATCCAACAACACGAGCAAGCTGCGTGGATGTATCATCCACTCGCAAAAAATGACGCGCCCCTGCTCCGGGACGAAATACGCTAATATTCGTGGCATTAAATTCACGGGTCCATCCAGCGGGCGCAGATTTAGCTGTTATCGTGCCAGTTGCAGTATTGACAGTTACCCCTGTCGTTTTATATGTGAATGTAGAAGAATCCACAACTGTGATAATAAACTCACCATTGTATCCATCTTCATTTGCCCCAGCTATAAGCTGCCGCGCATTAGTAATAAGGCCATGTCCAATAGCAGTAACACAGGTAACAACTCCACCGCTATGCGTCAAAGACGTTACGCTTTTCTCACCGTACCCATCTACCAGACATGCTTGTAATACGGGAAGCATTCCACCAGCAGCACCATGCATGGCAGGAGCACCATAATCACTACTTCTATAAATTTTTACCATTCCCATGACATTTCTCCAGTTAGTAGATTTCTATTACTTTTGCAACTTCTTGCTGATCATCACCCTGTGGAACAGGGATAGTTGATACAATGGTATTATCCTTCACAAGTACCCAGTCATTCTGTGCATATGTGCTTCCTTTCGTTATATGTACACGGGATGTTCCCCCTCCTATCATAGATATAACAGCAGTATTCGTTGATACTGAAAGTATCTTTCCAACAACCGTATCCGTTGAGGGTAATAATCTGATAAGTTCTTGGTATACGTTAGCCATTCCATTCACCTACATATTGAGATACATTCAAGTTTTGTGAAACAGAAAATGCAGATTTATTGATTAAACTGGCCTCAATCGAGACTCCCTTAATAAGCCCAATCCAATCAGATACTCCACTCTTTGTCACATTGATCAGATCACCAACTGTGAAAAGACCCGGCTCTTGTGGGAATGGGAATAGTGAGAATACACGAATAGAATGATCCTGCCATATCCCTGCTTCTGCTATTATCATGCGGCCCTTTTCTTGGGCTATTGCGTCTGTAGTAAACAGAGGACTGCTGATAACAGGGGCATGTAGGCATGCTTGTCCTTTTTCCTGCTTGTACACATCACAGAATATGCCAGTCCCACTGCTCCCATCTTTCCCAGCTTCCCCTACAATATACGCCCCATAGTAATCTGGATTCTTTACATAAGACGATCCCATCTCCCTGATGATACCTTCATCAAGGACTTTAAAATCAAGTTCTGTATTACCTAAACTCCAATTCCATGGTTGCCATGCATACTTTGGAAGAACAGAAAGGAATCTTCCATCATTTTCAGCACCATAGTTGTAAAATGCTGGATTAGTTTGTACATATGCTCCAATCGAATCTACCAGTGTCTGTATGGCCTGTATGTCTGTCTGGTTTGTATATGAGAATGTTCCTGATGGAATATTCCAGTGTGCTGTCACTGGATCAAATCCAGTCTGTGTATTCTCATACGCCGCAAAGGATACACTGAATCCAGTTGCCGCTGAGTTTGCGCTGAGTATCCCATCTATAATATAGCTGCCAGTTGAAAGCTCTCCAACAGTAAGGGTCTTCTTGTCACAGAGAGGATCACCAAGCACCATCGAAGGACTCCTACCTGTCACATTATATGTGCCTTTGCCAAAACCTCTATTCTCAGTCCATTTCTCAATAAGGAACACCCATCTCCAACCATTAATATACACTTCAACTGTTGGAAATGTCCCATTTTTTGGAGAAAGGAGGTCAATATATTCGCGCTTCCCAATTGTCATACTCAGTTGCCACAGCCAACTATCGCGGTCTGTTGTCAACTGTACTCCAATTATTTCTATTTGCGTATGATCCGGAAGTGTTTGGACAAGTACCGTATTCATAATGTAGTATACCTTTTTTACAGCAAGTGGAATTGGTGGTATGATTGGTGCTACTTCTATGCCCGGTGTCACATAATTATCTCTTATTCCAGTATGCTGATGCTCATTATTGCATAACGGACTAGATGAATAGTGATCTAATCCAAAATTTAATACATCAGCACCAATCGTTAAAGGATATTTTGCAGGGAAGTGGAAATCAATAGACAGTCCTGATCTTGGTGGAGTGTATACCTTAAAACAATATGCATACAATTCACGCGGTCCCCATGGAACTGTGTGATGTGCGTCTGAATCTATATCTGTATTCCATGTATTTTCATATGTTATAAAAACCCTTGGAACAGACACATATTTAACTGAATGCAGTTTGTCAAAACTTCTGGGACTATTATATAAATAATTTACAAATATCTGTGTATTCTGAAACCCTGTGTATATTACTTGTGAAACGCGATCCACTTCTATCAAAGATTCCCAAGGAGAACTCAAAAACAAATCGACAGGATAGAAATCTTCAAATGGAACGGATACAAAAGGATCTATATTTGTATATACAGACCAACCGCTAAATGTGTATGTATCCACCCATAATAAATCCTCAGTGGATGTCACTGGAGCATTAACTTGTACTTCTATGGCTGGTTCCCATGCAGCATCGAAATGAATGTCGGCACCAGAACACAATCCCCAAACGGCATACATCCCCGGACTTATGCCTTTTGGAAGATCAGTTTGACTGTTTCCTCCCACTTGCATATTATCAGACAGGTATTCAAGCTCCACACCAGCATTGATAATATCCGGAAGTATCTCAAGTAGAATATGAGGCAACTCCAATTCATATTCTGTGGAATCCTGCTGTATATGGACTAACGGATCAATATAGTGCTGTTCAGCTATAAGCTCCGAGTCGAACCCAAATGATCGGATAAGGTAAACATCACCTATAAGGGATTGCTCATAGATTGAATCTAAAAGAACATCTGATGATCGGATAAAGTTGTCGAGTACATCTCCAAATTGTAACTGCACATCCCCAGCATCTGGGGGAGCGTATGATCCGCCTATTTCTAGGTGTACTGCATTTCCAATTGGGGGTACGTACATAGCAACACCTGTCAAACAGGACGTTTCTCGATTACAGAGAATCCAAAGAATATAGTTGTGCGCCCCGCTTCTACTTCGTCATGTGTGGATAACGTAGTTTCTGAAGTAGTCACTAGATGTAATTTCTTCGCAGTATTCTCAATCAATGCCGTATGTGTAACAGTGCCTCCTCGATGTGTGACAACACCCATTTTCTGGGCTATTGTCAATTTTCGTCCAAGGGGGGAATCACTATTAGCAATTACTTTATCACCAGCATCTAGTGCAGAGTATGCAAGGGTGTAGTTGACGTGTGTTTTCCACGTTACTGTTCCATCTGTAAATGTACCATCCTGAGTTACACTCCATCCAGGTTCAGAAGCTCCAGAAGTCCCTCCTACAATGCATTCATATATAAATCCATTAATAGTCGGCGGGCGTACTAAGTCCCCCGCTACATAAGATGTGCTCTGTACCCATGTAGGTGGATGACACGCATTGAAATAAGACGTTGGTTGTGCCAGACATATAGACTCTCCATCTGATTTACTTATTTCAAGAAGTCTCAAATCTTCATTATCCGGATTTATCCATTTGGCCATGATATCCTCACATGATATCTATATTGATTGCTACATTATTTCCAATGATATAATTCCTTATATCATTGTGTACCTCTACCTTCACATGCAGCCATAATCCTACTGTATTCATAGCCGCTGTGATCATGGGTATATTTACATCGAATGAGCATAGAACCCAGTCATCAGAGTTAGACAACTTGCAATATACCTGCAAATGTGTACTTATGTCAATGAATTCATTCACTTCATAGATGGAATGGATCTGTATACTATTGATCTTTGAACTATATTTTTCCAATGATATAGGATCTAAAATCTTTATAACTTTATTATTGAATCCAACAGATTGGATGTATGAGGATGCTTCGTATTTCTCCATAGAGTCAAATGTAAAAGTAAATGAAATATCACACACTCCTGTAAGTGCATCATATTGACTGGATGCAAAATCCCAAGAATGTACTTTCTTAATATTTTCAGCATAATTCCCAGTACCAAACGCACTAGATATAGCTGTCAATTTATCGCCACCTGCTATGAATGTATCTCCATCTAAATAATACCAATCTCCATCAACTGCCCCATGAATGGATGCTTGATCAGTTACTACTACTTTCCATGCATCATCAACATAGATTTGGTATGACCTATGATCAAAAGTAACGGTCACATACATCCTACTTTTATCAGTTTCGACATAACTAATATCAACAGATGTGAGTGGACTTCCTTTAAGTTGTGGAATAGTGTAGTCTTGGGAAATGAGAGCGGTAGAGAATTGAGTACTATCCACTGACGGAGTGCATAACGATTGATTCATAAATGCGTCTATTTCTGGGGCAGAAAGTGCAGAATCCTCAGCCATGAAGGCTTCGATAGATCCTATAAATGCGTACCCATTAGAAGAGAACGCACATCCACCAATATCAAATTTTCCGTGCGGCAGGGCATATGGCGTGTCGCTGCCATCTGTATCAAAAGAATGAAGCATATTATCCACTGAATCCAAATACAATTTAGTTCTCCAAACATATTTATCCGCTATGAATTCCCGTGTCACTACTATAGTATGCGTACTCTCTCCAAGTAATACACAATTCTGTTCAATACCAACTACTTGGTTACGAGCAGTACCTGACCAATTTGTATATCCATACTCTATAGTTAAATAAGTCTCTACCTCCCTGACCTTCCTTACTTTTATATATATTGAGGAATATGGATTTACATAATCTAAAAACCTACCACATAGAATATAGGATCTCGAATAAATATACTTGTCTATCGTATCAAGTTTTATTCTAACCCCTACCGTTATATCCTTATCAAATTTCTTTAATCCATTAATTTGAACTGCACGTTTTGCATCATATACACTTCCATTAAATAGCACGCCTATAGAAGAACCCTTATCTGCATTAGAATTAGATCCAAACCCAATATTATTCACATAAAAATCAGACAACACTTTTGAATCATCAGTAAAGTCATAATCATGGATGAAAGACCCTTTCACTTCCGCATCATATGCTAGACACTTAAAGAAGTTAGTAAATGCCGTATTGCTGATACCACAACTAGAATCCAAAACTAATTTCAATGGAAAATCCTGTACTACCGAACTCATCCAACCTGTAGGAATTCGTATATCCACTATAGCACCATCTGTGTAATGTACATTGGCCCCTTCCACAATTGAGCCCGCCTTAATTACATTGAAAACACAAAGCATATCCTCTATAGTAGCCCGCATTAGTGCGTAAAAATTTGGACTAACCAACTGCTTATGGACCATAACCTCAGAAACATAGCCCCCGATTGTATCATCATATATACCATTGAAAACACCTAAATGTGCATTTGTATAAATTGGGACATAGTAATATGTAGAAACTAAGTCCTGATATTGCACGGCTGCATTGACATCATACGTCTCTGTAATACTTCCTGATTCGTAGTAAAATTCATCCTGTGACAAATACAGCAAATTGGGATATTCAAACTTGTTATTTTTTATAACTAAGGAAGTATTAGGAATAGCACCATAATTCGGAGTAACCTGATAAATGCCTCCCGCAAGAGTGATGTGTGGTCCAATATTCATGCCACCGTCAGCTACCATACCAGCACTATTGAATCCAATGAAATTCCTGAACTGGTATGTTGTTGTAACTTCTGGGGGAAACTTATAATACATAAATGCAGACATAGGCCCATATTCCAATGCTGTGGGAATGTCTATCAAAAAACTATTATTGAGCTTATCAAAATGCAAATAGTCTACACCATCAAAAGACGCTGGTGTTAATGTTCCTATGGAAACTACACCAGTAGCACCAGTTCCAGTAGACATTGGAATAGTGTTATTAACCTGCTGGCGTAAATGAGCTACAGCAATGAAATCATCCCATACATCCATAGCTGGGGCAGTCCCGATAGCTCCTATATTTGCATTAGTCTCAGCTTTTGTAAATAATATACGTGTATTCCGTACTTGTTCCATAGGAAATTCAGTTGGAACTGGGAAGTTATGTATCCATACATGATGTCCTTTAACAAAGAATGGCATTATAAATGTACATCCTCTAGCTGTGAATTTACCATACTCATTCCCTACATAGAATTTATACCCATAGGATGTCTTTCTGTCATATTTTACAGTACCAATTAGAACACCGTCACAAAATCCATACAGAACACCGTTACGCCTACTCATGGCAAAATGATACAGCGTCTCAGTCTGTACGACCATACCAGTATCCACGTATACACTATTTGAAAGTAAGCCATTAAGTCTATGGAATAATTGCACAGTTCCGTTCTTTACTGTGAGTCCAAATTCTGAGTATGTTGCTTCCTGCATCAATCCAATAATATTACTCTCTATGCCAACATTCTCTGCACGATAGTACATATACGTACCCATGCATAATTCATCCTCATCTAATGCTGTACCTATAGAAAATTCCGGAAGTGCAGCGCCGCTCGTTGTGTGCAATCTGAACCCATATATACCATTCACCGAAACATCGTAATCTGGAATAAATGGTACATTTCCTAAGATCCTATAGGACAATGGAGCATCGTATACAGATGTAAATACCTCCTCAGCATCTGGAGTGTATAATATTCCCAGAATAGCATGTCTAACAAACTCTCTATTATTCCCATAAACTTTTGGGATCTTTACCCACAATTCTGCTTTCCTGTTAGGCAGATCCCATGCGACCACTTCTGTGCTTAAACTATTTCCATATTCATCCAGTATGTTTAATTTTGTGTAATCATTCCCTATATACCCCATGAATGATTCAGTATCGTATGAGGTAACGCCAGAATCACTCCCAAATCTAATTTTTACTGGAACATTAAGAGAATCAACCTCAACCTTTGTGGAATCTATATCAGCATATAGGATTGCATTGGTATTAAATGCAACCTCATCATGCCTCTGTAATTCTATATAGTGAAATCCGAGATATGGTCCGCCGTGATTGCTGTGGATGCATAGGACATAGTACAGGAATGGTGTGGAATTATCCACCTTAAATACCTGTCCATGCTCTCTTATGGAATACGGAAGTGCAGTATAATCACCAAGAAAAGTCAAATTATCTAAATTGGAGTAATCTACATTATCAAATGCAGTTATGGAATTTGTTCCATATAGAGTGAATTCTTTTATTCCATTCGCTGGACCATAATAATCTATTCCATAATTTAAAAGGAACAATCTATTTAATATAAATGATGTCCGTGCCTCTATATTGAACTTTGCAATCCCTGTTCCGGCATTCATAACCCATGAGTTATATTGCATATTACCCCCAAAAGGTAACAACATACTCCATGGTTTTAGTACATTAATAGGATTATATCCGCTGGCCAATTGATCAGATGTTTTTGCATAATTTTCTAAATATATGGATGCATTGTGTACTATTGGATTATGACTAAATATATCGACTGCTATATTTCCACGTAAATCTGAATACCCAACAGGTGGGGCAAATACAAAATCTTTGGAATCTAAGGTAATACTTGTGTACGTGTTTGCCGATGCTAAGTACACACAAGGAAATAATGGCAGGTTAAATAATTGAGACAAATCTATATCCAATAGTCCTGTTGCTGATATGTCAGGAGATATACCAGCATACCAAGCCCCATTATATCTAATGTATATTTCTTCGTTTACGGTATCAATAGCAATTCCTATAGTACGTGATCCTGCCCCCGCTGCTGATCCAGCAGATGCACTGCCTAAAAAATTATCTGTATTGTATGTTATTCCTTTATATACTGGGTGTGCATAAGTTTGTGAAACAGCTATGTCATTGCCTTCTGGATTACTTCCTAGTGCAGAATTTGCAGAAGTATTAAATAGATAATTACATATCCCGACAAAACTGCCCCTGTTAAACTCAATATAATATTTTCCATGTGCAGCAATCGGGATATTTACTATTTTATTATCATAAGCATTGGACGAACGTCCAAAACATTCAAAAATGGGAGTACTTTCATTTTCTGGATTTATTAAAACTGTATCAATGAGAACTGGCATAAGTGTATCTGGAATGTACTCGTCCAGCAAATCAGCAGGATCAAAATTAGTTTTCCATCTACATACATTATTATAAACACGAAACATAGATATCCAGCCATTGAAATAACCACTGTAACTATTGGGAACGCCAACACACCCAACTCCAAAAGAAGTGTTGTATACAGATGTTCCAAACAAACCAGTGTTTATATCCCGTACTAATTCCAAATTACCGTCTAGGAATAAATACAAAGTTCCAGCCTCATAGCACATCGCAAAATGGTGCGGTACATAATCATTAATATTCGTACTACATTGTATGGATATTGGAGTCACATCTGGTGCTGGAGAATACCTAAATTCTAACACACCATCATACGTTATATACACATATATACCAGAAGTTCCATCACTATTGAAAGATCCAAATAGCGCTTCATTAGCTTGAGAGTACCTACAAAATATAAAATCTAATGTGAAGGAATCTTTATTTGGATAAAATGCTGCTGCTGGATTTATTCGTATTAAGTTGTTAGCGTCCGCATTTATATTATATGCTGGTATCGTCCTACCCAAATACTGCACATTCGTATACTTGAAGTAAGTTCCAATTACACTGGACATCCCCGGTGCATATTGATACGCCCTATGATGTGTGGGAATTAAGGAAGCATACGCAGAACTTGGGGCTAGATATAGTGCTGCGTGGCGTGGCCCAAATTCACGAACTATATTTTTATCACCAAGTGCATCAAACTTAATGTCTGCTGGTGGGTATTTAAATTCATTTCTGTTCAATAGGAATGTACCAGAAGCGTTGACTCCTTTTAAGCTGACAAAAGGCTGAGATCCCATAATCAAGGGAATGGAATTCATTTCATACTGTATATTCTCAGTGAATATATTGGATTGATATGAGTTATGATACCAAAGATTATTCACCCCCAAATAGACTTTATGCGTCATGCAATCCACTAATATACGAAGAACTGTTCCGGCAATTAGTGGGACAGTGTATTCAGGTGCACATACGTAGTTTGGCGTAAGCGTTTCTGTCTCTTTACAGAGCAGATATACAATGTTTACACCCAATCGAATATTTAGATCATCTAAATTAAAACTGTTGTCCCATGTTGCTCCATGAAATACTCCGAATCCTACCTCTTCTACATTATCCCCCAAAATAAATTCGCAATAGAACCTACTGGAATATCCCGGCTTGTATGCATCCCCATACCTTATATTCAATCGGACATTTGCATCTCTGTAATAATCGGATACACGTGTCACTGTCTCCTTATTTCGTCCAGATAATTCATACCTATATGGAAGGAAATTATATGACACATAGGGGATGGCAACTGTACCAAGTGCCCTAGTGTTGTATTGTTTTCTGATACTGTACTCACACGCTGTGTCATTTGTCACTGCCGCCTGTAACATATCCCAATCAGTCGAGACGCCAGACGGCACTGCAACATCACCTATGGCAGCGATCGGGTTATCCACAAAATCAGGAGAGACGTACATCCTTAAATTTTTATCCTGTGAATTGGATAATTCAGGCACATGTATATACATCTCAGCACTAGAATTAACTGGATCTATATTATCCACAGTCACTGGAAGCATCTCCAGTGTGGAGGTATCCTCTACGTACACTTTCCTTCTCTCTTTCGCAGAAAAATATAAGGAATTTTTGTCTAAGATACCTATCTTCTTTATTGTGCCTGTAAAATATTCAGAAGCGCCTACACTACCAGTCAAAACAGATGTCCCTGCAGAACTTCCCACTGCTTGCTGGTCTGTTGAAGGCCCTCCTGCCCCTACAGATATGGCTGCACTAGCCAACAAATCATATTCTATACTGTATAGGTTAAATACTCCATCAGTGTACACAGCGATATACCATTGTCCATTACTCAATACATACTCTGTGAATGTCACTGATACCGTAACAGTATTATTGACTGCAGCCATACACAACTTCTTATTTTTTATGTATATGGAAATACCATTGATGTTATCACCTGACTTATATAAAGTCTGTACTCCTATATTGCTTACATTTGATGCCTTAAATTTAACGTAGACACTAATATCATGCGACACTAAAGCTGTACTCGAATCAACTGTATTCGTGGATATGGCATTGTGCAAAGTAGAAATACCTGTCAATACAATACCTTCAGTTCCAAATTCCACGCCACCGAAAGATAGGGCAGCGTTGGAATTAAGATTATCTGTATATGTTATGAATTTATTTCTATTGAACTCCAAATAATAATCAGGAGTAGTCTTAAATTGACAAACCCCATGAATGGTATTATCCACATCCAATAATTTAATAGAAGTATCCATTACAAATGGATACATATTCAAGCTGCCAAAATCTGAATCGTATACTGTTTGTGCTTCCGTGTCATTTAATACTTTATTGAAGAACCGTATGTTTGCAAATACAGGATTACACATCCAATAACTTGAATACGTGTAATCAAAGCCGAATATAAATATTAATCCATTATTTGTATACTTTTGTGGTGTTGTTGTATATGGAGTATTTACGTTAAGAACCCCATTTTTCCATATTAATATATGTGTTGGTGTTATGGAAACTGTAAAATGGTGTGCAGTTTCCATGTCTATCTTTGCAGTGGTCGTTACCTTTACATTCCCAGCACCAGACGGCAACACATTCAAATTCAATGTGGTGAAAGTAGCTCCCACGCTAAATAGATCTACATTTGTTATTGGCTCCTTTATTCTAATAAAATAATTGTCATTGGTAGATACCGTAGAATAAATAGATGATACAACAGGATATAAAATGAAAGAGAAAGTAAAACCAACTTTATTTATAGGCGGTAAAAACATAGCATAATCTATGCCGCCCATATTCCTTCCAGTGGATACCCCACTCAAAAATCTTCCACCAAAATCAAATCCATCTATTGGCTTCCGTTCATATCTCTGAGATACTCCAAAGTCAAATGGAGTGACATAGGGGCGGTCATTCTTATCACATGCAACAAAATCATATACGCCTACACAGCTTCCATCTCCCAAAACGTCTAAAGGAAGTTTTCCAGTGTATTTTCGCAGATGTTGTTTATGCGCCTTAGACGCAGAAATAGGCAACCCGGAATCAGTGCGGTACTGTAGAGCGGGAATACTGCTCTGTATTATAGAATCCTTGGCCATTGTGACATTGGAATCTGCATCCACAGAAACGTAATCAATTCCATACATAGATTCTATTTCAGAAACAGCATTGAACTGAAATAGGCCATTCAAGGGAACTAACTGGTACTCAGTATGAAGCAATGGATCTATCCACTGTTCCATATTAAATGGAATTGAAACTGTACTTTGGCTACATCTGTCGAATGTGTCCGAATTAAACTCACCTACTTCATCAAGACAGGTGACGAATATACTTTCTTCCGCACACTCATTACCAATAATTTCCCACGTCCCATCTGGACGAGCCATGGTACTTCCAATAAGATCCATCGTATTGCGAACGAATGCAACAACTGTACAAATCCTACCAACAGGATACACAGTCCCATGTAACCGTATACGGGCAGTGATAGCATCATACGGAATTAGGCTGAATGGATTATTCTTGGTATATTTATTTAATTTCATACTCGAAACCCATCTCCAATTTTTATAACTACAGAACGTGCCATTGTCATATTATATCCATTCGTGACACTAGGATACAGAAGCGGAAGAAATAAAAACAAATGCGGCCCGTATGAAAAATACTTCTCAACAAAAAATTGCTTATTTTGGGGTAATGTCCAATTCACTATGGGTGAATACATGCCCGGTAATTTTCCAACTATATCCCAATTGGCGATGACAGCCGTATCGGCACAATGTGGTATTCCAGTAGTTATAACTGACTGCTGATTACACGAACCAACTGCCGTAGAACTAGATGGGATTAAAGGCAGTACCCTGACTGATGTGGCTATCAATTTTCCAGTAACTGGATTTTTATTTATCATTGAAAATTGATTATTGTCCGTCTGAGTTGTCATGGCCACGCCACAATCAGATGGGAAATGAATACCTGATAATGTTGAGGCATTTCCAAATATACCATACAAAATGCGTGTATTCGCTACACTTGAAATAATGTCGCCAACATATAATCCTTCATATTTCAAGTATGAATCATAATCGTCACGAACAGCCCAATAGGCATTCCCATTTCTGGTAAATAGATAGAACCCTCTATCATCCCCTATTAATTTCCATGGAATATTTGCAGCTTGCCCGTACCCTTTTTTATTTATAGAATACCCATTTAATGGGATTGGAGAAATGCCAGAATGGATATTTCCCATACTGGCGTATGCACGTAAGGTGAACTCATACATTAAAGATGTTCCACCATCACCAACCCGGAGGAACATACCACTCCCTTGAACTGGATTATTCCTAAAAACATACACGTTCAAGGAATTATCATAAAAAGGACATGTCCAGCCCAACGGTGCTTTATCCCCATACCCATTAACAAGGCATGCTAAAAGAAGCGCATTTAAACTCCCGTTCGTCAGACCATGTAAAACAGGAGCACCTATATCTTCAGATGTAAATATCCGTGAAGCGCCCATCAGGCCGAATCTCCTCTGATTTGCATTGTATACGAATCAACAGCCTCTGTGGGAGGTGCTTGCAGTGTTGTGCGTACTATCCAGATCGGATAATTCGCAGCACCAGTATTGAATCTGATTCCGTTGTTTGCAGCCCATCCTGATCCACACCCAGCGCAGTTCATAAACCAGTATGGAACATTTCCAAAATTTCTATTCTTTACCGCAATATATCCACCAGTGAATCCCGGATCACCCAACCATTTACCATCTATTGGACTATAATTTCCAGTAATGATACTCACATCATCTGCGAGGACACCAAGATTTTCTCCGACAATACGGACAGTGGTGGCGGTCTTGAATAAAATAAGCCATCTTTCTTTTGTGCATGTCCTATTCACTACCATAATAGGATAGTCAACAAAATTATAGCTCGCCAATGGGGCACTCCCGTTCAGAGCATCGTCCCATATATTAGACCATACTGATTGTTCAAATTCATTATATGCACGAGATTGAAGATCGCCAATTGGAAGCACACTTGAAACAAAGGTGGTATTCGCTGGATAATTGTGAGTCAATGGAGAAGTTAGTGCGATGTTACCTGTAATCTGAACGTCAGAAGCCAGACTCATATCCTCTATACGGTGAACAGCCTTCAAAGGAAGAGCATATCCTTCTCCAGTATCAGGGTCAAATGCAGGAAGTGAATATGTTGGAAGTATGGTGATAACACCAGTTTGTAAGTTCACTGAATAGTTGCCACCATCAGGCCAATATTTCCCATTAGCATCATATATTTCCAACAGATCTACTGGATACCTTGAGATTGGATTCAACGCACCTGCCCCAGATACTACAATCTCCTCATTCTGTGTATTATGGATCAAAACAATGTACCCATCCCGGAAGATTGGTACTTTGCCATCAACAGGAAGTCTCACAGGATCAAGTCCGAGCAGATCTGCGTCCAGTGGGACGTATGATGTTACAACACAATTGAAGTTTATAGTGGAAGCTCTCACTGATACGGGTTTCCATACTTTGCCATTTGGAACGTCCGTTGTTGCTCCGATATACCAATCAGGCTGGTCTTCGACGGGAAGGCCGATCCACGTATCTGTTACCCAATCACCAAATGATACACGCGCAATACCCGTATCTATATTGATCTTTCCAACCACATGAGTACCTGTGACATTCCCAGAGAAGTCAGATGTACCCATGATGACAGTACCATCTCCCATTGTTGCTTTAATGCCAAACGAACCATTACGGATAGGGGCGGCAGGGCAACGGAAAACTATCATGGAAACAGGATCAATAGCGGCAGTGCCAACGCAGCTCCGTATGGATATAGAACGAGCAGTTACAGCATCGTCGTTTATAGTCAACACACGCCCAATATAATCAACTGTTCCAATTTCCGTACCTACTCCAGTAGTACCTACAATATTTTTAAACAGTCTTCCATTCCCTGCATCCTTTATGTAAATCGTTCCTGCCATGATAGAGACAGATCCGGGAATGATCTCCAAATTAGATGTGCGCTTGATGAAAAACTTCTTTCCGAGATTCACATAGTAATCATCCGCGTTATTTCCATCAGTGGTAGAATAATCACAAACAATAATTCCATCTGTCGGCCAGATAGATGCTGCTGGCCTATATGCCATCTTGGAGAATTTATATTCTTTCAACTCAACATGGTTCTCGTCGAACAAGCCGGTCTTAAACCATATGTAAAGTGGAACTGGAAATGTACCAACACGATCAGGCATGAATGTGATTTCACCTGTCACATAGTCAATAGAACCTTGTACCCAATTAGTTATACCATCCCCAACCTCATTCTTGAACAGACCCGAACCATCGTCTGTGAAAATCCATGTGGGATCAATGTGTCTACGGATACCGGAAGTACCATCATATTCTTCTTGGTCCGTATGCCACTCTATCTTGAGCGTTCCGGGTTTTACCGGCGTATTAGATAGGTAGAATGTGACAGTCCCTGCTGGCGGTATTGGTCCCAAATTACGCCCAGGATTAAATTCTTCTTGGAACTTATCCCCATATGAGTATGTAATATGGAAACTTTCAGAAGACAGTGGCACATTCTGTGCGGGACCAATTCCAAACTCGCAAGCACCTGTAGCATACTTGATAGATCCAACAACAGTGGCACTTGCTGTCCAATTCGGGTCGGTTCCAGTGCCAACAACAAGATCTCCATTTCCATTATCCATAATACATTGAACTGGACTTCCCCAACGGATCTTGAACGTGTTCCGAGTAACACCCTCATTATTTGTTGTCATGGAGTACATCAAAGGAAGAGTTTCCCCTGATAGATCATAGTATGGAGCATCCTTTCCCCAGAACAACAGAATGTGCGATCCAATGTCAGGTAATGCTCCAAGAGTCATAGCAACAGATCCTGTGACAAAATTCACCTGTCCAGAACCTATAGATGGATCAGATCCAGCTAGTGATCCATTACCACGGTCTTTCAACGTATACCATTTGCCACTCGACATATAATCAATGCGGAGGGTTCCTTTTTTTGGCAAAGGTTCACAATTATACACGTAAGTAAACCCTCGATTTGCCGCCTGTACTTCAATCGCACCTGTATCTGTAACTTCTGTTGGGGTTACTGCCGGAACGTATGTCGCAGTTCCAGTAGACCCTGTTTGTGTCCCTGTCATCGTTCCAAATGTAATAGTTCCATTGACATACTCAATAGAGCCAACAATGTTACTGCCATTCAAAATATTTCCCATGCCATCGTCAACAAGGGAATATCCACCAGACCATACAAATGTCCCCGGCAGTATACCTTCTCCGATGTATAATTTGGCCCCCGTAGAAATACTATACGAGATGCTGCGGGTAATGGACGTTAATGGGTCCATCGTTTGGACAAGTGGTGTAATCAGTGTGCCTGCGCCAGCGTCCACAATCGCTGTTTCAGACTGAGCAGATGGGACCAGCTTTGCATTGATTGAATCCACTTTAATCTGTAACTCATTGACATTCGCAGCTTCTACCAGCTTTGCAACTCCATAATAACGTGAAGCATCCGCAGCTACTGTCGTATATATCTTAGTTCCAGTACTTGTGTATACTCCAGAATACTGTACTTCATCCCCAGTGAAGTCATGCCGCAGCATATCACTGACAGATAAAAATATAATGAGGCGCTTATATACCGCCCCAGTGCTGACATACACAAATTCACGTATCTCAGATGATGCGTCCGTTATCCTCAAATACTGTTTTTTCTCAGTGGCCAATCCCTCATTCTGTACTAGGACAAGAACCTCTCCAATAACAGGGGATGTATTATCCACATTCGTGAATAGTGTAAGATTTTTAGATCCGATATAATGACTTCCCCACAGTGCGGCCATATACTGCGGACCTTTGACCAAATAGGATTCCATCCTGTTCTTTGCTTCTTCACGTGTATCAAACCAATCCTTTGAAGAATAGAATGCAACTGATACATTTGGATCGTCAACCTGCTGAGTAAGTACAGCGTGCGCTCCATAGTAAGTAACACGTGACTCAGTATTCACTGCTATGTACGCCTTACGGAGAGACACTCGCCCATACACACGATCAAGACGAGATATATCAGGGAATAAATTATTGACGGCACCAGATTCAATCACAACCGATGTCATCTGTCCGCCACCCTGCTCTGTGTCGTCCAGACGCTGAGATGCTTTGAACTGGATGTCTGTTTTGTTAATCTCTGCCATGTTCATACTCCGTAAGGAAGTGTTTCCATAAGTTTGATAGAGTTGACTATATAATAAGCACCAGCCTCATACTGATCCCAATGCTGTATTCTACGTATGTCCACAGCAGGTGCTTCAAAATGCCGAAACATAACAGCGTAGGAGAAAAGAACATCAAAAGGTGAAAACCTATTCACAAATTCCAGCGTCATAATCAAACCTGCTGAATCTGCCATAGCCATCAGGACGATCCCTTGCTCTCTGGTAATCCATGCCATATTATCCATACCAGCAAGAGTTATATACCGTCCTTTCTGCTTCACACCTTCCTCGATGAGCAAACTTCCAGTTAAGCTGTACCCCACACTCTGCTCAACCTTATTCCATGTAAGTTCATCAGTCCATTGTAGATCTTTTGGAAGATCAACAGTGAAGACAGTCTGCGGCAAAGCCGTATACAGTTTATACTGATAATCGTCGTAAACAGCCATCATCAACTCCTCAATTTTGCCATGTTCAGTGCCTCAATGAAGCCCTCAACCGTCATCTGATTTCCTGTTAATTCCCCAATATTCGATCCATTGTATGTCAGATCAAGTGCATGTACTACTTTAGACATAGATGAACTCAGACTGGATTCAGTAACAGCACCACCATTACTAAATGCAGGAATCTGCAGATTATTTATAGCATCCAAGAAAGGTACTCCGAGTGCCTTTACTGCTGATTCTCTTATAATATACTCGTAAGGAGACAGCTTTGCAAGAATGGAGTCTGCCCCGCGTTTAGCCCCACGTACAAATGGAACAAGACCACCTGTATTGAAGCGCAGTATGCCTTTTCCAAGACGCTTCAATAATTCCTCTATGGACATACCAAATTTGCGAACAGACACTGTATCAGCTACGCCCGGAGTACTATTCATAGCAGGAGCTGCTGTAGGACGGCTACTAGATATACTAGCAGTGTTGGCCACATAGTCATCCTTCATACTTCCAAGATTCTCAGCTAGTTTACGCTTCGCCTCTTCCAATGCCTTTGCTGCATCTGCCTTCACTCGTGTAACTTCATCGGCATTTGATTTCAATGCCTCTGCAACCGACTCCTCATATTGCGTCTTATATGCTGCCAAGTCATTCCTCAACGACAGATCGGATTCATCGGACTCTTCCTTATACTGCTTATCTGCTTCAGCACGGCTCTCCTTATATGCTCGATCCCTGCGGAATATGGCAATGTCTTTATCTTCAAGATAGCGTGCACGTGACAGGTCTGAGTCCTCCTTGTCCTTGGCAAAGGATACAGTCAACTCCCCTAATTTTTTATCATGTTCCGCTTCTGGAGTATTCTCTAAAAGTTCATCGTATTTAGCTCTGGCTTCCTTCAGGGGGTCCGCTATATCCTTATTCCAATCAGCAAGAGCCTTATCATATAATTCTTTTTCAAATACTGTACGTGTTCCAAGTTCACCCGCACGATTCGTTAGCGTGGGTTTTGACTTTAGGTATACGAAATCAAGCAGAGACTTTATACTCATCTTGTCAATATAAGCACTGCCTGCTAGTCCACTTGGAAGCCGTCCATCCGCTGCAGCTAAGTCCTGTTTGAATTTGCGTGCCTTTTCTTCCAATTCTTTTACAGCAGCTTCTGCTTCCTGTAGCTCATCTGTATGTTCCTCTTTGGATTTAACAAGATCTTCATCGAGTTCAGCTACTGAGTTATTGAAGTCCTCTATTTTTTCACGCTGCTCCTTGGCATAATCGAATTCATCACGTGCATATCCACGATTGTCATCTTCTACCTGCTCCTTGTAATCTCGTTCCTCAGATGTCTTACGCTCATTATATGCAATATCTCGCTCTTCCTTCTCTGCTGCATATTCCTGTTTGCGCTCTTCTACCTGAGTCTCATACTCATCTTTAAGTGCTTTAAGGTTAGCTGCAAGAGTCTCTGCTAATTCCACCAAATCCTGTTTTTCTTTTTCCAATATAGCAGCTATCTCTTCATTTCCTGCTGCTTTTGCTGCAAGGATCTGTGCGTTGTACTCGTTGGTGAGTTTGTTCAACTCAGCCTGAGACATGACAGCGGAAGTATCAATGCCTCCACCAGTGGCAAATGTGTTGACAGCATCTGCATATCCCTTGGTCATGGACGCGAGGGCATTGATTCCAATTGGATCAGTTATTCCCTCGGCCACCTTATTTATCTCAGAATGGACATTGAATGCACCAACATTTATATTCACTCCAGATCCAAGACCGAGTATTTCAAACAGCTTTTTCTTTGCCAATGACATCACCTGTCCGCCCTTAGCAAAATACTGAACAGCATCGCCAACCAATCCACCATTTGCAAATTGTGGAACAAGATCTTTTGGGAACTGCAAACTGTTAATCATGTGCATGAAACGTACACCATATTTCTTGACAGCCGCAGAACGATGGACAAATTCATCCTTCATCAGCATAGCAGGAACATCATCTTTCGTTCCAGATCCAGTAGTGATGAGTCTATTGGATAGACGCTTAAAGACAGATCCGCCATCAGCGTATGCCTGAATATGCCCACCTGTGGCAAGAGCTACAAGACCGCCTCCTGCTTTATTCGTCACATAATTTGTAGTCACAGTGATGGTCTTGTCCCGCAAATTATCTATAGCAGTCTTCAGTGCTGCAAGTCTATCCATACCATACACTTCTGCTGTAACCTTTACAGTCTTGTCTACTATCTTGGCAAGAACCTCTTGCAGCGTATTAACTTGTTCTTGTCCAGCAACTGTGGCACTTACTGCTATATTTATAGACTTCTCAGCCTTATTAATAGCCTCCAATGTGTCAATGACCTCTTTACTGCCCTTCACCTCAAAATCTACTGACACTTTTTTATTCTTCAGTTCTTCCAATTTCGTGATAACTTCATCCAACTCAGTGGTAGATACGACATCTACCTCAACTGCTGGCATATCCTTCGTCTTTGCTGCAACAGCATCCAGTGCACTGTCCACCCCTGAAGTATCAGCATCAATTGGAATACTTGTTTCCACATCCTTTATTTTTGCGGATACAGCATCGACACTGGCTTCAGCCTTGGCTGTGTTTGCATCAACATCCAATGTGGCCTCTTCATCCTCAATCTTCTTAGCTTCAGCAACAGCTTCGGTAATCTTCTCTTTGCCTGTAACATCCACTGCCATTGGTTCCAATGGTGCATTGAGCTTATCCTTTTCCGCCTGAATTTCGGCCAAAGACTGCTTTACACCTGCTGGCTGCAATACTGGAACAATCGGCTCCTCAACCGTACCTTTGAATGTGTTCGCCAATCCCTGTAAATTATCTAATCCCACTACTACATCAGAAGCGTCAAATCCTAACTCAAATGGATTACTCTTAATATCAGACGATACTGAAGTGACTGCATTTCCAAGATCATCTACCAGCCGTATTCCTTGGACAGCAGCACCCTCGCTATTGCGCCCCATCAAATATAGTTCGGCATTCAGCCCATCCACACTATTAGCAGCATTGACAATACTTGTGGTATATGCATTAAATTTATCTATGGGAAGTTCACCCATGGAATTGAGTGTGGTTATCATATCCTGTACACGTTGCTGCGGAGTAACATCAGAGGCAACAGCGAACAATTCAGCGAACTTACTCTTTACTGCTTCAACTTGCGAAGATGAATCAGGCGGAAGTAGATATGCGCCATCAACCTTCTGAACAAGTGAATCATACTCTTGCTGTAGACTATGAATACTGCTTACAGCATCCGCTGTATTGGATTTAACGGTGGTACTTACTTCGCTCGGAATCTCTTTGGTGGGATCATATGCGTTTGGATCACGCTGCACTTTTATGTTTACACCATCTCCAAAGATCTCAAGCAACTGTCCATACTGATCACGAACAACCTGTACGGCCTGTCCTCCAATATTTTCAATAGTAGAAACAGCCCCTTCTCCCCACTTAGCCGTTATGGATGGATCAATGGCGCGTTCCTGCGCTGCCTGAACATTGCTCCATGCGACAGTACCATCAGTTTCTACCCGTTTGAACATGCCTCCGACAGCCTCGCCGCCTTTTGCTGCTCCCTCGGCCATAGAAGAACCAAATGTTTGGCCTACCTCTCCTGCTACCTGCTTGGCCTTCCCCAAGTCACTGACAAGTCCACCTGCACCCCCTCCATCCGTACTTACCTTTGCCTGTCCTCCAGTCTGTAGCGTAGTCCCTTTCGGAGCAACCTTCCCAGTAGTGGATACTTTCGTACCATAGTTATTGGATGCTGGAGGAGTTGCTGCAAGAGTAGTATCCCCTGTTCCTCCTGCCTGCCGCATTGATTCAAGGATTGACTTCCATACAGCGTCCTTTTCTTGCAGCTTTTCCAGTTCAGCGTTCAGTTTATCCAATGACGCTTTCGCTACTCTATCCTGCTCCTTCATCTCTGCGGTATATCCTCGCAGTAGCTCTCCCTTCTTGTCTGTGTTATCACGCTCGGCTTTTTTAATCTTATCTGTAGCATCAGCCTCAGCTTCTTTCTGTTTGATCAGTGTCTCATTATCCTTAATTTTCTTTTCCACATTAGCAGCTTTTACCAATCCCGCTTCTGCTTCACGTATTCCATTTATAGCTGCCTGATCATTCTTGCGTTCTGCTACTATATCACTGTACTGATTAATCAGTTGTTTTCCACGTTCGAGCTTGGCGGCATCATGTTCTTTCTCAGCCTGACTGATGAGTGCCATTCCTTCTGCATACTTATTAGAGGCTATACGCTCATTATCAACGGCCTTTTGCCTATCAGACATTCCGCGCTGCCGAACCTTATCAATCTTATCTTGTGCAGTAGAATGAATTCCAGCAATATCTGCAGCGGTCTGCTTCTCATTGTCTACGCGCTCTTTATTCAGATCAGCTAACTTTTTCTGAAGATCTAAATTTATATCATATCGCTTATCCGTGAGATCCTTTTCCAGTTTTTCAAGATCACCATTAAGTTTCTTATTCGCAGCTTCACGCTTTGAGTTTATCTCCTGAGTTTCCCTTGCAATTTTCCCTTTTGCTCCGGTATATTCAGCAATCTCTTCCTCAGTCTTGCGGTGCTTTTTGGTATACTCTTCCAGATTCTTGTTCTTGAATTCCAACAGATCAGCATCCAACTCTTTCAACTTATTATTTACTTTTTCAACAGCATCAACATCTACCCCAGCTTCTGAAGTCTGCAATTCTATCTTTTGTCCTTCAAGAGTAGCCTTGCGTTTCTCAAAATATTCGACAGCCGTGGCATATCGTTGCTTCTCGGCTTCTTCCATAGTGAGTGTGCCCGCTGCTTCAGATACAGCTATCTCATGCAGCTTAACCTGCTCCATTTTCTGGATATCAGCTAACTCTCTGTCACGGATTTTCTGTGCATCTTCCCTTGCCCGCTCTGCCATGTTGATAGCATTCTGCGCAATGAATTCATTGGATTTTATATTTGCATTTTCCAAATCCTTCAAAGCATCCAGATATTCCTTATTATCAGGGCGATACCCACGTGCACTAAGAGCAGCAACGTGTTGCTCAGCCAACTTGATCATCTTGGCATAATGTGCCTTCTGGATATTGAATTGAATATCCTGATACTGGCGATCAGTGGTCTTCCCCTGTGCATGCCGCAACGATTCTACAGCAAGGAGCTGTGCATTAAACTTTTCATGCTGCGAGATCTCAGCATCCTGTATCTTTTTCAATTCGGCATAACGCATATCCTGAATGGCAGCTAATTTCCTAGCCTCAGCCTCAGCAACCTTGGCTTGTGAGTCATCCATGGCTGCTTTTGCTTTATCAAATTCAGGATCTCCTTTCTTTGCCGATGCTGCTATTTTTGCATACGCATCCTCTGCTTCTGCTGCAATCTGTTTCCACTTCAATTCCTCAGATGCAAGGATTCTGATATTGGACTCAACTTGACTAATCTCATTCCGCGTAGCTTGATTTTGAATACTGGCAGTATACTTGGTGTAGTAGCTTTCCAATTCTTCGTGGAATGCTTTCTGCCTTGTAAGGATCTCCTTTGGTTCATAAACCGTAGTGACTGCTTTATCTACTGCCTGTTTGAATGTTGTCAATGCTGTAGCATTTGCAGAAGCTAATGCCGTAGAGCCTTCTTTGAACTTGGCCTTATTCAACTCTATAGTCTTGTTGTATGCATTCTCTGCAAGGCGGATGCTATTCAACGAGTGTGCAGCTTCATCATCATATATCCTTTTATTCAGATCTTTACGCTGCTCCTCCAGTTGCCTCAAAGATTCCAATTGCCTGATCTGCGCCTGTGATTGTTTCCCAGAATCACCGCCAGCAGCTTGCAACTCGGCCTTATATGTATCCTCAATGGCTTTTTTCTTCTGGGCTATTGCAAATCGCTCTCTCTCGTATCCAGCCAGTCGTACTGCCGCCGCCTGCTGCTCCTTTTCACCTGTAGTGACAATTTGATCTTTATACTGTCCATAAATACCCATCAACTTCTTTACAGCATCTTCAGCATTTTCTATGCCTTTATAATCTTTTGTCCAAACATCAATGCCAGAAGTATCTGCATCTTGCATCTGCTTGAACATGGAGACAACACCATCTAATGCAGCCTTTGATAAATCTGCCCCTTTTCCAAGCTGTTCGATCATTTCTACTGGATGTGATAATGTAACCCCATTCACCTCCATGAGATTGCGTAATACGCCAGCGGACTGCTCACTCCATGTTCCATACATTGCCTTCAGACGTTTTTCCTGCGCGGTAATAGGCACGCCCATCTTCTCAATGTAATCGCCCATTTCTTTGAAGGACAATTTTCCCTCTGAAACAGACTTCGCAATAGTGTCGCCCAGCTTTACTCGTTTCCAATTATCGCCCAACTTGGCTGTGAAATCCTCAAACATTTCCAACTGCCCCTCTCTCCAAAACATCAGAGAATTCGCAGCGGAGTTGAGCATATGCTTGGAAAAGATACCAAGAGTATCAAACACACCCTTGGTAGAGTCTAAGAAACGGGAACCAAAATCAGTACCTTCCAACATACTGTCAACTGATATATTTGCGGCCTCTGCCAACTTGGCAGATTGTAGCCCCTTCATCTTCTGTTGGTATGCCTCAACAGCAGCACCACCATCAATGAATTTTCCATTTAGCACATCAATGGAATTTGCTGCCTGCAATGACTCCGCTGCCAAAAATGGCATGTCCTTAGCAGACGCAAGTAATTCATCTCTGAAGGATTTTATGCTTGATTTGAACTCAGTGCTGCCCTCTTCCATATTGGCAGTGGCTTCCTTGAAGGACTTAATCCGTTCTGCAATGTCTGCAAACTTATCGGAGGCTTTAACAGCCTCTGCCATTTCTTTTCCATAATTTCTAGCGGACGAGATAAAAATGGCAAGTGCTCCTGCCGCTGCCAATGCTGCCAATGCTACTGGATTAAATGCCACTCCCATTATAGTGATAGCAGAAGTCATTCCAGTAGATGCCAACATGGCAGTTTGAAATCCAGTGATGAGTGGCTTTAATGCATCCACAAATCCCAGAACCAATGTCGTTGATCCAAGCCATTTTATACCAACAAGAGCAACACCAAGTGCTCCCAACGTAGCAGCTAGTGCAGCGGCGCTAATAATCAAACGACCAAATGCGGTGTCAATCATAGCAGTCGTTGCTGTTGCAAGAACACGTCCAATATCAATAAGCACCCGCAGTGGTCCCGTAACACCATTCTCACCAAGTGCAATTCCGAGTAACTCCACACGTGACTTCAGATTCTTGAAAGATGCCCCAAGTCCCTCCATCTGTGTTGCTGCCATAGCTGCAGCAGTTCCAGATTTTCCAATAACGCCTAGCATCTGATCAAACTCACCAACATTCCGAGTCAGTGCAAGAACGGCAGAAGATCCACGTTTTCCAAATAGATCCAATGCATGCTGTGCATCGCCAACAATAGGACTCAAATTCCGAATGACCTCAGTGAACGGGGTAATTCGTGGATCAAGCTGCTCTATCGCAATACCTGCCTCAGTTGCTGCTCTCTGCAGATCCTCAGAGGGGGAAAGCAGCAAGGAGAACACATTCCGTAGACCAGTACCAATCGTGGATGCCTTCTGTCCGCTGTTGGCAAGCAAACTCATACTTGCAGCGACTTCATTGAATGATATATTAGCATCAGCCGCAACCGGGCCAATGTAGTTGAATGCCGTTTTCAGACGATCTACATCCAACTTGGAAAGGTTTATCGCGTTAGCCAGTGTATCTACAGCCTGTGCTGTATTTCTCGCATCAATATCGAAAACAGTCATTACTGAAGTAGTCAGATCCACGGCAGAGGCCATATCAGACAATGTTCCGGTAGCCAGATCAGAAATAGACTTGATCATCTTAATGGAATCTGCTGCTGAATAACCTGCCTGCGCAATGACTGTCAGGCCCTGTGCCACTTCTCCGGCAGAGAATCTTGTATCTTTAGCAAGGGTCTTGATGGTATCAGACATTTTGGATACTTCCAGACCGGTAGCTCCAGAAATAGCCTGCAAATCCTTCAGAGATTGATCAAAATTGATAATATTCGGAATAATCTGCATTACAGAGTCACGTAATCCATTGATAAAATCAGAGATTACCCTGTACTGCACGAACGTACTCATCTTTGCTTTGAATTTATCCCAAACCGTACCAGCCTCAGCTACGGCTCTGGAAGTAGTCCCCATCTGCGAAGCCAGTTTTGCATTATGTTGCGCCTGCGCTATAAGAACCTTGGATACTTTATCCACCTGCTGTGCAAATGCTGAAAAATCCATCAGCTTACCATTAGCTGCAAGGTCAGCTATGGCCTTATTCATCTCAATCAGCTTATCTTTGAAAGTGGCTACATTGATTTTCGTTATTTTTTCCAACCCAACCGCAAATTGCAGCAGATTAGGAATATGCATATCCTTGGTAAATTGCTGGATCACCGGCACAAGTGCCGAAAGTCCTAATACAGCAACACCTATATCTATAGTCTTAAATTTCCTAAGCCCATCAGCCAACTGCTCAATGTTTGGAATCTTTATACTATCCAGCCGCTTTACAACAGTGACAAGTTCATTAATATTAGTGATTGTGGCCTGTGGAACAGCAATGGCACCGGTAAGACGCACCATACCGTCCGCAATCTTCTTCATGTCGATGTTGACATTCAATCCACTGAAACTACGGAGCACATGCCCAAGGGTAGACAGTCGCTGAACAACAAGATCCATACGCAGTGTATCTTTTGCCAATTCCTGCATACCTTTGGAGAACTGTCCAAAGTTAGGAAGGGTGCCACTCATCTGCATAAGTGGTTTCAGAGCATCGGCAAAAGGCTGCAAATTTGGAATATTCTTGATTTCGGCAAGGGTTCTGAATCCAGAAGCAATCTGTCCAAAATTCGGAAGTTTAATGTCTTTGAATGCTCCCAGAGCATCTGCAAATGGCTTCAGATCAGGGATATTGGTCTTTAACTCCGCAAGAGTCTTGAATCCAGAAGCAATCTGTCCGAAATTGGGGAGTTTTACGCCTGCAAAATGTGCTAGTTCATCGGCAAATTTCTTTAAGCTGATACTGGTAGCATCTTCCTTAAACATATTGTTCAAGGATTTAAATCCATTTGCAATCTGGCTAAAATTGGGAAGTTTAATGCCTTGAAGAGACATCAATTCCCGCTTAATAAGGGAAAGGCTCTTCTCAGAATGATCTAAACCACTCAGTGATTTAAATGCGTTAGCAATCTGTCCAAAATTTGGGAGTGTAATCTTCTCTAAAGACTGCAACTCACGTTTGATAATGGAAAGACTTGTCTGAGAATAATCCAACTCACTGAGTGTCTTAAACCCATTCGCCAGTTGTGAAAAATTTGGAAGTTTTATATTCTGGAGAGAACGCAGTTCTTTCCCAATAGTCTTGAGGCTGGTCCCACCCTCTTTCGCAGACAACGCATACAGAGTCTCAAACCCTTTTGCAAGTTGTCCCAAGTTTGGAAGTGAAATACCAGCAAACTGGTCCAGTTCACTTTTGAATTTGGATAAATCAGGGATCTTATTCTTTCCTTTGCCGCCAAGGATCGTTATAAAACCCTCGAATCCCTTGGATATAGCAAGGAGGTTAGGAAGCGTACCTACCTTTGATAATTTCTGAAGCTCATCAGCAAAAGGTTGCAGATCAGGGATGTTTCCTTTGATCTTATCAAGGCTGGTAAAACCCTTTGCCAAACCCTCAAGGTTTGGGATCTTGACAGCACCAAGTTTAGCGATATCTGTTACAAGGTTTGAAAACGACTTAGGCACCACTATCGCATTGATAGAAGTGCCTATGCCTGAAATACTGCTTTTTACATCAGTTACGAGTTTCTGTATGGAAGTGATAGTTTCTGATAGACCCTGTAACTTCTCATCAAATTTTCCAGTGATGTCTATCTCAACTTTCAATGTGCGTGTTTGTTGCGTGGCCATTTCTTATCTCGCTCCAGATATTGCGGTTGCGAACCTCTTCCATTCAGACTCAAGATCATCCTGTGTAAGCTCTCCGGGCTTCCGGACAGTATTGGATGACAGTAGCTGCAACTCCTTCTGCATATCCCTCATATGGGATTCATACCCCTTATGATTGAGATGCGTAGAAAGCCAGCTTGATGAGAATTGGCCTATTCTGTCCCGTTCCTCCTTTACAAGAACCGCTTTCAGGAATATTCCAATCTCATTTAATGTATAACTTTGGATGCTTAACCAAGAGTGGCCATGCGAAATCAGCATTTGGAATGCTAATTCTATTCCACCAAACTCGTCTTTTCGAGGCCCTTGAACATCTCGGTTAAGCGTTGCGAGTTTTTTAGCAGCACGTCCTTGGATTTGATGTTGATCTCAATCACAGCAGAGAGGAGATCCACAAGTACTTCGATGGGGAGTTCCACCAAGTCTTCCTGTGCAATGCCAGTTGCATTTTCCAGAACTTCAGGGAAATTACTCAGAATGATGGAAACGAGTTTTACGAGGGATTCGTTGCTCTGATAGTTTGTCCAGTTGATACCGGCTTCAGAGAACTTGTCGGTCATTGCATTGACCTTGGAGATGAGTTCAATCCACTGAATCAATGCCAATGGACGGATGGTGACTTCTTCATCACCAATGGAAACCTGCGAAACAGAGAAAAGGCTGGAAATAGTTTCGGGTTTGAGTCTGCGTACCTTGCGTGCCATGGTTGTTTCCTTCTTCTTTGGTTGATACTGAAGAGTGGAGCCACTGCATGTGGCTCCACTCTTATTCCATCTTTCTTACTGCGTGCTGCGCTGGCTGTTAGTCCATGATGATGGACATGTAGGGCGAATTCGGATGCCCAGACTCGTCTTTCAGAACCTCACCCGAGAATCCAAGTGTGGACCAGTCATCACCGATCATGGAAGTGTCACCAGAGGGAGTAAGCGATACGCGCCAAATCTGAACCTCAAGCTGCTTACCAGCCGGGTTATCCGAAACGAAGCGCAGCATGCCCTCAACCTGAGTATTCTTGAAGGCACGAACCTCCTTGTAGGTAGTTTCCGCATAAGAATAATCAATGTGCACAACAGTGCCATCAGTAATGGAACTTCCCACCGGGAAGTAGACGCGACCAATAGCATCATCTTTCAGGGTAGTATCGAGCAGGTAATCCGTACCATTGATATAAGTGGTAGTACCCGCCACGTTGGTGACAACGACATCAGACACAGCACGCTTGGCCAGAGCCACACGTTTGCCCTGATAAGCCGTTACGGCCTCATTGGTGGCAGTCCCGGCAGCTTGGGTGACAGATACAATGTCCGCCATGGACAGCAAGGCGAGGTTGTCTGCACTGATCTCGTCCAGAGTAAACGAACAAGAAGGGGTCATCTGCGAAATGACCAGTTTATCCTTCGCTTTCAGACCACCACGCGAACTGAAATGCTCCAGTTTTTCAATGGCGATGTTGAACGAGAAGGCAGGGGCGTTACCAAGATCACGCTCACCAGAATACAAACCAGTGGACATATTCTTGCGGTTGAAGTAAACGATGCCTTTTCCGAGAGTGTAGTTTTCGGCTCCCATGAGTAAATCTCCTGTTAAATTGTACCGTCATCGGTATAACTGAGTCCCAAAATAAGTCTAATCCCTTCCACATCCGGTAATCCATAACCGGATGGTCCTTCTGCACGGAGTTCTGATAGCATTGTCATCCCATCAGGAGATCCATTTTCCAACTTAACAGGCCATGGATCAACCAACACGACTGCACGCACATCGTTGTACCTCTGATATATGCTAACTGCTGGATCTGCCAAGTGGATGATCTCCAGAGCAACTTCCATAATGCGTTTTTGTGGATAACCAGTAGCATTTCGTGCTGATTTTTCCACAATCTCATCAATCCCATCGAACACCAGTAGTGCTACCAAATCTTCTTTGAGGATTGGAGTGCGCACATTATGCCTGAAGGTCTTTATCCCCAGAGCAGTCTTTGCTGCAGCTATACGTCTTTTGATTTCTGCTAATGCGAGTACACGTTTTTTCATAACGACTCCATGACCGCAATAGCGACTGCTTCCACTAATTTATCCTGATTGCGCGTTGCACGTTCTGAATCAGTGTCAAACAGAACAGGATCAATGATGCCTCCCACTACATGCTTCTCAGGCTGTGTGCGACCACCAGCCCACACACGTCCATTCGCATATATCAACTTTCCAGAGTTCGACGTAGCACCATCAGCTACAGCAGCATCGTCACGTGGCCAGTACCAAGGAGGTCCGCCAAGTTCTGCCCCTGTATCCAAATAGTAACCGTAGTTTGTCCCTGAATTGGTGATGATGAATTTGTATCCACCGCCGCGAGTAATGGTTGAGTGTCGAAGCACTTGCCAGCCAGCAGCAAACTGACCTGAATCTTTTGGAGATCGCAATTTCAGATCATCCGCAATACTGGCAACAGCAGGAGTCACCCTTGTGTAGATGTTGATATTCAATCGTTTGCGGGATTCGAGAATGCGCTGTCCAAATTTATCCAGTTTCATCAGAGGATTCCTCTTACCAGAAGTGTGTACAGTGCACCTGCCGCATCCACATCAAACGCCTTTACCTCAAATGCATCAGTACCATCAAGAATACGATCTCCATTCTGAACTTCAAATGAGACATCCACTCCTTTCAGGTAGCAAAGTTTATCCAAAGGTTGAATCAAATGATAGAACGAGAGGCGGGTGACATCAATCCCTGTCGTAGAAATGATCAATGCGTCCATTGGCACAGCAGTTACCACCGGGGCGGTGAATCCATCATCTGCCGTCTTCACATAAGAAACCCCACGCACAAGGCTTTTGAACACCTTGAATATCGTTACCGGGATCTTCTGGAAAGTATCTTTCAGTGCCATTATGCTCGTTCCAGCCAAACTACGCTAATACCGCTACCCCGGATATAGTCGCGCAGTGATTCTTTCACTCTGTCGGGCACTGGTGATTTTGCAGCGGGGCGGATACCCTGTGCTGTTTTGATTACCAGTGGACCTGCCTGTACATGTGCAAGACCTGCAAGATCATCATCCAACGAACGATCCTCGGCCAGTACTGCCAATGCCATTTCAAAAGTGGCAACTTTTACTGCTTTTGGAATAATTGTACTGCTCACTTCGTATCCGCTACTCAGCGTCACTTCAACTCTTGGCCACTCCATGGCCTGTTCAGCATCAGCTTTGTAGCCTTTGAACTTCAAGTACCAGTCCAGCATACGAGAAGCAGTGATCAAGGCTTGCTCTTTTGGAACGGATACACTCCAATCTTCAGAATGTATCCGATCCAAGAAGTATGCGTCAGCCTCTTCCACTGTGACATATGAGTTGGCAGTGTATCCGCCAATCGTAGCGTCAAGTGCCATGGCAGTTAATTACTCTTCTTCTTGATGGTGATCTTCCGGGGAGTGTCCGTCTCAACAGACTCCTGCTGATCGGCCTCTTTCTCACCAGTATCCGCTTGTTCGGCTTCTGCCTTGACGGGAGTGGGAACGGCTTCCTTCTTCGGAGGAGTCTTGCTCCATCCAGTAGCGAGCATAGGTTCGATCTGCTCAGGAAGTACAGTAGCCTCTACGCCTTCGGCGTTATACATAATCATGTCAAATCTCCTTTTCAGAATTCTTGGAATAACTGCTGTCTATTAATACTCGGCCAGCAGAGTCACGTGGCGTGGATCAAGCATGAACGCGCCACACATGAAGTCCATGGAGAAGGTGGTCTTCTTCGTGTTGATGTCGTATGCTTTGACAATACGAACATTGATGCCGTTTGCAGAAGCAATACCAGCAGACTCGGACTCAGGCAGATCCAGCATCGGGAATGCAACGCCAAGTGCCTTGTCATCGAAGATAGCACCATGGTAGATCAGAGACTGACCAGAACCAATGACGGTAATTGCAGCATTGTCAGGAACGATCTCAGTGATGGGATCAACCAACTCAACCGAAGTGACAGGGGTATTCAGTGCACTGGTGGTGGTCTTGACAATAAGCGGGCGACGAAGACCAGCAACACGCAGACGATCACCGGCATTGAACACGCCAGAAGAACCACCATCAATAGTCAACGTGGTAGCACCAATCTGGTTGTTGGTATTGCCGCCAGTGCCATTGTTGACAAGTGCAGTGCCTGCGCCTGCTGTATGGCCAACCACATTGGTCGGGAATGCGATAGATGCAAACCAGTCCATGCCCATGGTACGGCCAAGGCGACCGGTGTTCAGGGTTTCAACACCTTCCTGTCCACGGGTCTGGGCTTGGTTGAACCAAGTCTGGCCAAGCAGTTTTGCTTCCAGATCGTGGTCAACGAGACTGTAACGATTCATGGACAACTGCTGGATGATAGCCGCCTTCCGTGCAAGTGCAACATCAGCAGCAGAAGCGAGCAGATCATCGGACACATACAGACCAGCGGCCTGAAGGATCTTGGTGCCCAGATAGGTATCACAACGCTCTGCCAGAGCATACATGGAAGGGCGCAGAACCTGATCGGAGAAGCTGTCCAGATCCAGAGCAAGCTCTTTTGCAGTCAGTTCAACAGAGATGTCGAAATGTTTCTCGATGGTCAGCGGACGGGTGGACGAACGAATACTCTGCGTAGCGATGGTGGTCTGGAACTCATCGACGTTGTACTCGCCATGAGTCCGGAAGGTCACAGTGTCCCCAACTTTCCAACCACTGGCGCGGGTGGTAAACTCCGCAGTCTTGTCCATGGCGCACAGTGGCGCAATAACAAGGGAGTCTTCGAGATGGAGCAGTGCTTCCTGTGCAATTTTGGATGGATGTTCCCAGATGTTTGCCATTGTTAAATCTCCTACTACGGTTTGGATGGTTATGTACCGCCCAACAAGATTTAACAACTAGAGGGTCGGTACAGATTACACTTCACTGTCTCGACCCTCTAGGTCAGCAAACTACTGTGCCGCTCCACTGGAGCGATTTTCTTTTATATTAAATATAACTGGAAGAAATTGCAAGTGAAAAGTTATTTCCCCCGGCCCTTACTCAACTTCGAGCGCAAACGCCGATACTCTTTCGTATCTCCACGATCAGCAGCAGCGTTCATGGCACGTTCCAGATCATCAAGATCCCCACCACCAGAATCAAATCGCGCAGACTCGGACTCAGGCCAGAAATGAGGTGCGGTCGATTTCAATCCATCAATCCACAAAGTAGGAGTAAGGATCTTCTCATCCGCATTCTTGAGCAGCTTTCCACGACCATCGCGTGCTTCCACTGTAGCATTGTCCTCACTCAGAGAAAATACACGCATGCCTCGCATGACAACGTCCGGAAGAGCTTCAGGGCGAATCTTTGCGGCGAGTGCTGCATCTCGCAGAGTGTCCTCGATCATCTTGCTTTTGAACATCTCTTCATACTTGGCACGTCCTGTGCGTTCCTGCTCCAAAGTGGAAGACAATTCGCCTACCTTGGCTTCATAGTCAGAACGCAGCGTGCTGACTCGTTTCTCAATAACCTCATCAAGACGACCTTCCCGAATGAGACGAACATCCTCATTTTCGGTAACAAGGCGCAATGCCTCCAATGCCTCTTCCGGATCTTTGATCCCCTTGAACTTCTCCTGCAGTTTTTTCTTCTCCGCAAGCAGTTCGTCATTTTTGGATTTCAGCCCCGTAGTGGCCTCTGCGATCTTGGCATCAATCTGCTTCTTCCAAGTAGACTCAAGTTCACTCTTACTCTTCTCGTACTCAGCAATTGCCAATGCGCGTTGTTCTTCGTCTGCGATAAATGAAAAATCCATGATAATCTCCTCTGGAGAAAGTAAAGGTTTGCTCTCTGAGCGTTATTTGTTTTGCTGTCCTTCTACATCTTCGATAACTTCTTTGGATACATCAACATTTTTTGGAACACCTCTTGCGTTTACATCATCACCCTCCTTTCCATCTTCATTTTTACTTTCAGATTTGCCATCCAAGGTATTACTCAATTTCAACTGCTTCTTGAGTTTTTCATTCTCTTTGATCAGTTCCACGTACTCTTCATAGGAAATGGTCTGATCCAGCAGTCCGGAAGAAACCAAGTACTTGTGTACGATTGGCAACGGGAATACTCCAATAGTGAACCCTTCCACTAATTCGCGCATTATAGTAGCATCCGGAATACCGAATATCAATGACGATGGTGCATCTATAATGACATCTTCCTCATTATATCCTGCCCACTTACACATGAGCACCACTGACTTCCTGATAGCATTCAGTGCAGAAAGGTATATAGAATATATAGAAGATGACTGCGTAGCCTGTCGAATACGAAGTGCTTCTGCTGCTTCCACACCCTTGCGAGAATCAAGAATAGCAACACCGTGCCGAATAGCCTCCTCGTATAAATCGTCAATATGCCCCTTGATATGCTGCAATGCTGCTGTGTCTGTCACGGTATAGAACACACGGGCCTGCGCGTCTGGGAGAACGATCATAACCGAAGATCCAACTACGTTCGGGGTGTTCTCATCATTGTCTGCTCCAGTAATGCACAGTGTTGGATTGCAGGATAGGAACTCACTATTTGCCAAGTCAGCTTCTTTCCTATAGATCTGGATTGAACAATTGGCTACAGGGATGAGCGGGATTGGTTGGATGTCCGGACTATTACTGATGCTTCCAGCAATTGAGATGGGCAGTTGAGCCAAAGTTTTTCCCATATACTTTGGCTTAACAGTCTCGTCCTCCAGCAAATGAGAGTCTTCGTCATACGTCTGCACCATGTAATTCCCTCCAGCATCCAACATCATGGCACGATATACTTTATGCGAAGAATGTGAGAAGATGTCTTCATCATCGAATACCTTCTGCTCCAACACAGCGAGTGCAATACTCTTCTCATCATTGATAACAGACGATTTCCAGTTGATAAGATCCTCTGCGCGATACTGTACTATACGAAACTCCCGTGTGTTTGGCATGATATCAACAACAAGCGGAACCCGACCTGTCTGAAAGATCTCAACAATAACATCCAAGAACAACTGTTGGATATTACGCCCATCCTTAGTGGCATTTTTGTGCAAGTACTCCAATTCCTTTGGGAAATTGAATTCTGGCATCTTGGTGATAATTACTCCAAGAACACCAGCCAATGCGTAGGAACAAATTAGTGGAAAATGAGCACGTTCCTTGTATGCATTATAGGCATCAGCATACTCATTTTTCATACCAGACGGACGGGGGAGGTATGTTTCACCCTCATCCTTGATAGCAGCTTCACCTTTCATACATGTGCGCATCTTTTTCCATTCTCTAAGACGTGTCTCATAGTCTGGATGAGTAGTGTGTGCTGCCTGTGCTTTTAAGTCAGTGCCGGTAACTTTCATATGCCTACCTTTCCTCTTTTCATTGTTGTTTTTTTCCTACTTAACAGGTAACGAGTACCATCACCGCAGTGATCCTCACCGGTCGTATCAACATCATCAGGATTTTTTGCATCTCTTTGCAGTTGTGGAATTGTCCGTATATGATGAACTGCATTTGGGAAAAAATACAGATGGGGTTGCTCCATATCTCCTTTCTTTGCAGCTTCCAGCATTGTCCGAATCAATGCCCATCCAGCTTTACGTGACCCCGGCCCTTTATAGCTGCGCTGCCAATACAGTTTATGCTTGCCCATATTTGCCCCGATAGAAGTACCATCAGTAACATTCCAGATCGAATTATCAGCAGGTCCAATCCTTACCTTTATTCCTGCATAATTATTCATAAATGGATCGTATGTCCTGTGCATGCGCTCCAATTGCTTATCTAGGGTAAGCGTTCTTTTTGCTATGGTTGCAGTGGTTGCCATATCTCCTTTATTTGGCTCTCCATTCCATCCATAAATTTCGTCGATTATTATAACACTACCCTTGGGTATATGTATAGGACAATTTTCTGGTTGATCTCCGTTACATGTGGCCCCATATGTTACACTCCAAGGACGCGAAGAACCCCAGTCAAAACTACGCTGCACTTTCCACGTATGCGGAATAATGAATGGATCAAGAACATGGATCTTGGTATCCCATACATCAGAGAAGAATCCACCAATGACAAGATCCCATGATGCCTGTACCCATGCTTTACGAAGCATCTCATTATTCTCAGTCATGGATATGAGCTTTGCTTTATAATGCGGATCAGCTTCGAGCAAGGACTTGTTATCCTCAAGATCAACAAATATATGAGTGCGTGTCATCCCATCTTTGTCTGTGTATACACGCCGCTCTTTCACTGTATTGATGAACCGATCCTTAACCCACTGGTGGCCGGGACCACTGGGGTTACAGGTAGCTCTGTACTTGCTGACAATCTTTGGATTTGATGAACGGTTACAGGACATCAGTTTCAAATACACATCAGGCACAGGATGGTTCGTCAACTCCTCCCATCCAATCCAAGGATACTCATGCCCATGATACTGATCATAGTCATCTATGACACGGGCATAGTTAAACCAGAAAGTCTCACCATCAGGAAAAGTCCAAATGGATTTCTGCTCATTGAACTTGGCACCGGGAAATAAGCGAGGAAACCATTTTTTGGATTTCGCAATAACGTCCTTTAACTCAGTGGTTGCCTCACGAAGCAGCAATCCTCGATAATCTGCTCCGTAGCCAACACCAACTCCCTTGGCAAAATCCATCAGCAGTGTATCTGTTTTCCCGCCGCCACGGTTGCCCCAGAATAGGGCTTCCCAAACAGGACATTTCAATGCCCGTTCTTGTCCTCCGGGCCAAGGTTTCCAAATTACTTGTAATCTCCTAGACATAATTCTACCGCTTTGAGTTTTGATACATCATCAATACGGAGAACTCCCGCATAGTCATTTATGCGCTCTCTGTATTCTATCTTCTTTGGTTTCCAAGTAGCCTTTTTCTTTGGCTTCTCTTCGGAGTTTTTTCTGTGGGCCGCATATGCATGTACCATATGCATATTGGCGATATTGCTGGTCCTACGTTCTTTGTCAGTGAACCATTTCCTGCATTTACAGTTCTTGTTTCTGGATCTTACTTTATTGCGAATCCATCTCTTGTTTTCTTCCTCGGTTTTCTTTCGGCAGTTTCTTCGTGCAATGATGCCGGTTGGTGTAATAGACGGAAAATAGTACCGCTTGAAAGCAGTACGAAAAACACGAAAAAGCCAAACACCATCAATAAGCAATATCTCTTCGTTATTCCATGTCGATGATAGTATCATTCTTTTTCTCCAAATCAGCTTGGATATTTTCTCTTTCCCATTCCTCTACAGAAACATCAGAAGGGATTAAAAGAACACCATGCACAGCAGTATTGAAGGATTTACTCTCTACCTTGTCAGAGTATCCCAGTTTGTTCATGGTGATATATTTATAGAGCGGTGTGTTGAATCGGTCATTCAGTAGATTCCGGCTCCCTACACGAAGGAAGTGAGCTTCGTACATAGTCTTGCCAATGGCATAGGCAGTATTGAATTCTTTTATATCTGCTGCCCATTTTATAACTGTATCCAAAGCTACTCCAAATTCAGCAGCAATTTCTACATCAGACATTCCATCTTTGGCTAATTCAATGAACTTCAGAGGATGATATGCAGGATCAAACACAGTATTCACTCCGTGCGAATACTGAGAAAACGGAATCGGATCTAATCCCTGTGCAGGACGTAATCCTCCATGATGAATACATAGAGTGCCTTTTCCAGATGCATAACTTTTACAGCGTTCTCCATTTTCCTTAATAAAAGCACATCGTTTTTTCTTGAAGCGGACTTTGTGCCTCCTGATAGGAGCTTCTTCACGTTCATATACAGGTTTCAGCTTCCGCGTAGGCATAGGGATATCAGGGATTTCTTCCTGTGCAGTATGTCGGGGGATATTCCGGACGGGAGTTTTTGCATGTTTTCTGAATTTCATATATTCCTCCTAATCTCTTCGGACAGTATTAAGGATTTTCTTATATCTTGCAGCATCTTTCTGATCCATAATAGACTGGATCATCCTCTGCGTAATAAGTTTGGATAATCCCTTGATGCTCAATCCTTTATCCCGATCTACTCTCTTCTGGACAAAGGGCAAAACAAAATTCCGGGCTTCCTTAAAAATCGTATTATAATCTCCATCATTCATTTTCATCGGATAATGCATAATAAACCACAAGGCCACAATCTGATCCTGAATAGAAATAGAACTCTGTCTCCTTCCTACCTTAATATAAAATGTCATCTCGCCCCCTATAGCAGAATCTGAATACTCCAATAGTTGAACCCGAAGTACTATGATAATACATCTCCAATATAAAAGTCAATTTCTTTCTATTGAACGGACTATCCTATATAAATCCTATAACAGCATAAAATCCTATAACTGAATTTTTGAATTTTTTAAAATTGGAATTCACTTTTCTAAATTCTCAGAAATTGCCCCCTCAAAAAAGATATAGGAAAAGATATAGGAAATGATATGCAAAAAGATATAACTTTTATTTTTGAAAAAATCCTCACAGGATTTGAACCTAGTTATCCAATACAATTTTAAGAGGGGAATAATTCATCAGAAAGTTATAACTTTTTAAGATATAATTTTTACAAAAATTCTGTTATAGTTTTTTTAACAGATAGTCGTGACCATAGTAGATACATCCGTGCACTCGTACACCTATATGCATACATAAGTATTTAAAAGACGTTTTTTATATTTGCGGCAACTTTGGGATAACCGACCCCCCCGGGTCGCCTGCAATGGGGTACGGCGAGGCGAGGCGAGGCGCGCCTGTATTGCATGAATCGTGCCGCTTTCCACTATTCAAAATTTGTGCCTGTTATATCCATCCATTTTCTATACCAGTTTCATTCATACAAATATCGTGCCGCTTTCCATTCGCGCCGTTGCTTTTCCTCCCCTTGCCACTATTGCAAAAAACATTCCCGTTTTATGGAACAAGAAAAAATTGTTTGTCAATGTCCTTTTTTTGACAGTGCATTTTATCTGTTTTCAATCTTTTGACGCCGCTCTAAAACGAACAAAAAACCGTCTGTTTTGCTTTTCCTTGCTGGTCCGTGCCATGGTATCAAAAAGTTTTTTCTGTTGAATACAGACGAAATGCAATTAAATCAATTAGTTATAACTTTTTGAATGATTATATATAGTTATATGCTATTTGTGAGAATTCTTTCCATTAAGGTATAAATAAAATTGATATAGGAAAAAAGCTAATTATATCAATAAGATATAAGAAAAAACGATAATGTTTATCGTGTTTCAATGTTATATCTTTTTTATGTAGTAATATCAGCGAGTTATAAGAAAAAAGAAAAAAAGATACTGAAAAGCTAAAAAAGTATTTCCATTCCCGTCAAACAGTGTATGCTGTCCTTAAGTTTAAATGGTTTTTTGCTGGTTCGCTGGTCCTGCCAATGGTGGCAAGGTAGAGCGGGCAGCACACAAGCGCACAAGCGCAAGGGGAATACATCATGGCAACCGCAACCGCAACCAAGGCAACCAAGGCAACCGCAACCAAGGCAACCGCAACCAAAAGAACACGGACCAGCAAAAAGAAAGACATTCTCGTGCCTGTTCCGGTTCCTGATTCTCCGGCAATGTCTGCACCAGTTCCCACGCTGTCAGCATTGCAGCTTTTCAGGCAAGAAAAAGAAAGAATGAAGGACATAGAAGATACAGCACGGGCGGAACTCGCCCTTGAAACAATGCGGATCGCAAACTTGTTTGCAACCGCAACCGCAACCGCAACCGGTTGCGTCGATCAGTTCATTAAGTTGTACGCAATCAATATCGAAAAGCCGGTGAAAGAAGAATTTACCCGACTGTATTCTATCGTTCCGCATTGGCCGACAAAGAACGGCAAAGCTGTTACTGTTGCAGCGATTTTACAGAAGAAAGGCGGAAAGTGGTCTATTTCCGGCGACCTGTACCGGTACGATTCAGACATTGAAAGCATTTCCGTACCGGTTGCTCTAGTTCGGTTGCTGAATGCAGTAGCCAAAAGATTTTACAAGGCAACCGCTGAAAAGACAGAAAAGACCATTTTTGAATTCAGTTCTGACGATTTTACGCGGTTGCTGTCTGCCCTTGCTACGGGTGACTGTTCACAGGCAAGCGCAATCTGTCTTACATCTGCAATCGAAAAAACCGTCAAGCGGGCAGTCAAGTAATCAGCTCGCAAGGTGAACAAGGGGGAGGTTTTCCCCTTGTTCCTTTCTTTCATCCTGTCGGGCAAATGGTCGGGCAGGATGAAACAAGGGAAAAATCGCCTTTCCCCTGTTCTTTGACAATCATTTCCCCTTTTTGCTGGCTATATCTTTTCCGCGCTGTCTGCCAGCGGAAAAGATATAATTCCTGTAACCGGCTGAATTCATTACAGAAAATTTATTCATCATGAATAAAAGGCTAGAACAAAAGAAGAGCGGATTTATTCATGATGAATAAAACGGCAAAGGGGAAATGAGAAAGTGAACAATGCAAAGCAAAAGAAAAACGGTCTGAATGTTCGGCCGGATTACTTTTTGTTGTTTGCGTTATATCTGTGCGCATACGTTATATGCGATTTATTCGAGCGGAATTTATTCACGGTGAATAAAAAATATATCGCAAGTTATAAGGAAATCCGAGAAAAAACGCTTATTTTATAATAACGCGATTTTTGAAAATTTTCTGACTTTTGCATTTTTCGCCTGAAATAAGGAATTGAACGATTCCACTTTTGTGGGCGTTTATGTCTTAAATTTTGCCGTGTGTTCTACCCTGCTTTCCCATAGGGTAGAGCAAAGAAGATTTATTCACGGTGAATAAAAAACAAATCTACGGGGGAAGGGAAATGAAGAAATTAGTTATAGCTCTAATCGTCATCCTGTGCACAGTGGCCATACACTTCGGCTATTCGGCTGTGCAGTCTGTAAAGGCTGTGCAATCTGCAAAGATTGCTCAGTTGAATTTCTGAGCTTTTACTGCGGGGGGGAATATTGCGTAATTGAAAGAATTTTTGAATCATTCTTTGTCGGGGATTTTTATTTCGGGCAAAGAATGATTTGTAAATTCTTTTTGATCCATGATTTATTCATGGTGAATAAAAAGTTATAACATGTTCTTTTGTGGAACGTGGGCGGTTATATCTTTCTGACCGTTTTGATCTTAATATAATTCTGCCCCGTGTGACGGGGACCATTCTCAGGTAGCAGAGAGTTCTGTAGACGGGGAATGATGGGAATTCAGGGAGTGTAAAGACTGATCCTCTTTTAGATGTTGAATACTGGTAAAGCCGATTTTTGGCACGGGTTTTACTGGGCAGTGTGCCAGTATTCAGGGAGGTTATATTATCCGCGATTTCTGCGGGTTGACGTGTAATGCAAGTCTGCCTTAGTTGGTAGATTGTCTTTTCTGCTGTCTTTCTGAATTGTACGTTATTCCTGCTGTACAGAATCACCTTGAGGATGATATGCGATGGGGTTTTAAAGGCTGATCAGGGCGAACCATTGCATTGACAGGTGCGTTCGGCGCATGCTGCTGAATTGTGTAAATTCCCTCGGGTAAATTGAAAAATATCCGGAACGGCTTTCTTTGGAAAATTGGGGAAAGTTGGTGTGGTGTGTGGAATTTATTCACTAATAAAGTAATAGCCTGATCAAACCTTGACTAGAGACTAGCGACCTCTTTTTAAGGGCGGCGGATTTATTCACCGGGAATAAATCCATAGGGGAAGGGCAGGGATTTTCTGTGATGTTCCAAGGACGATTCCTGCCCTTCAAATTGGGGTGATTTTTAGGTATAAATTTTTATGTCTCAGCTATTTTCATTGGGTTCAGACTGGAAAATTTTATGTATACTTTCCAAGGCTGAAAATGATGAAAATTGATGAGATTGTGGAAAGTGATTTATTCATGGTGAATGAATCTAAATCAACCAGAACAAAGGAGATATTATGCAGAAAGTTGAGATGAACGATAAACAGTTTGCTGACTGGCTGTTCGCAAAGGATAAAAAATGGAAGTTCCAACAGTTGGAGGGGACTTCCACTGTGCAGTTTATGGATCGCAACGGTAAAATACTGGCTGTTGCGGTATATAACAACCAGAAGAGCACACGAGACATTATAATTAGGGACTGATTTTCATTCATCGTGAATAAAAAGAGGTATTATAGCCATGCTGTTTCTGATCAGAGGATTGCCGGGTTCCGGCAAAAGCACATATGCCAAATCCTTGAAAAAGGGTATGGACTATATGTGTGTTCACGTAGAGGCGGATATGTTCTTCACCGACATATCTGGCAACTATAACTACAATCCGGAGGAGATTACAAAGGCACACGAATGGTGCCAGCAAGTATGCCGCGATGCCCTGAATATTGGAGCAGCGGTGATCGTATCCAACACATTCACCCGTGCATGGGAAATGCAGCCGTACATGGACATGGCAGCGGATCTTGGAATCCCATATGCTATTGTCCATGTAATTGGGAATTTCCAAAATATCCATGGGGTTCCGGAGGAGGTCATTGAAAAAATGCGTGAACGGTGGGAACCGTGCGCAGAGGAGTACGAAATCGAATTTATTCACGGTGAATAATAAGGAGGGAGTATGGAATTTGAAATTGGGGATACGGGAACATACATACTGGAGCACCGCGACTATGTTCCAAAGTATGCGTGCGATGTGCCTATGGAAGCAGCGGTTGAATGGGTGCGTTGTTCTGATCGAGTACATCACCGCTTTTCTGACAGGCATGTTCTCCCGCAGATTACAAATGACAGGGTGTACAATTGGCTCAATAAGCGGTTCTACATAATTGCTGAAAGGGCCGATGGTGATTTAGTGGCCCTATACAATTACGATGGAGTATATAAACTCTACACTATGTTCCAAAGAATATAGGAGGTGGTATGGACAGGTCTGGTGAACGCTGGTCCAGTGAGGATCAGTGGAAACTGATAGAGATGTATGCCAGAGGTGTATCTTACATAAAAATCTCAAATGTACTGGGGAGGTCAGTACAGGCATGCTATGGAAGGGTCCATAGCATCAAGAATTCCTTCAAGCTGTTGTCTGAGCGGGATGACCACAAAATTCTGGAGGAGATATGAAAAAACTGGCAGACGGTGAAATCCTGCCGTTCATTGCAGGAGACACGCCCATGAACGAGACAGAGTTCTGGGCATGGCTGGTGGAGCATCCGAAACAGGACGGTTTCGTGCAGGCTCTGCTTGCATTCTGTCCAAAATTCAACAAGGAGGAATACTATATCTCCGAAGAGCAGATTCGGAATTATAGGTACACGTACCAGCATTTCTTCTGGTGCAAATACCATGACGTTGAAATTTGAAGTTTAAAATCATTCATCGTGAATAAAATCAGAAGGAGAGAAGAGCATGAAAGAGCGTCGTTGCAAAATTTGTGGAAGAAAAACGAACGGTAAGCACCACCTATGTCTGCTGTGCAAGGAGACATGGGAAGTGATTGTGGAAATCCTCCTGCTTGGGGGAAAATGATATAACCGTAGTCATATCTCTGGAACGTATGCTTCCAAGGAGGTTGTGATGAAAGAAACACTATGGGTAAGGAGGGAAAAGGCGCAGGAATTGGCGGATGATCTCCGCTGTTGTGGATTGACTGTTGAAATGATTTTTCACCCTGAAATCGTAGAACTCAGGGTTTATTCACGATGAATAAACCCGTAACCAAAAGGAGATAGTTATGGAAAATATGTTTGTTGTTCCTGCATATGTAGTGGAAAAGTATGTAACAGACGATTACGTCTTGCAGTATTGCCATGAGCATAAGCTGCACCCGTTGGATCTGGCACAGTATACGCAGACCAACATATCGACTGTGGCAAAGCTAATGGAATATAAAGTCTACGATGTGGCTTTGCCCATATATTGGGTAAGGGAAGTACAGGAGCGGTTTGGAATCAATCCTGTAGGAAATGTTGTGTGGTGTTATGATAAGGCGCGCACATATGGAGGCCCTGCCCCGGTAACAAGGGAAGGGGAAGTGTTGTGTAAAATTCTGGAACATATTCATTCACGGTGAATAAAATGAGATATTATGCAGAGTTGCTTATAGGGGACACATGTCCCCTTGGGTCGTTAAGTAAATACATTCTGGATGCAAGGTACTCGCTGGATGGTATGATTCGCCATTGCGAAGAACATTTACAGAGGAGGAAAGAGTACAACGGTTTTCGGATTATTCAGGTAAAGGGATCTCGTTTGTTCAGTGATCCGTCAACGGTAGTTTACGAAAGAATTCACAAGGGGGATGGAAATGATTAAATTTAATTTCATCAAAAACAGCATTGTACGAAGATGCCACGAACTACGGCCGGGGGCAATTTTCACACCGGCAGACGCAACGGCCAACGCAACTATGCTGTTCCAAGTGTCTAATGTAGGCAATCTTCCTGATGATGACGGGAGTTCTGTCTACATATTCCATGGAGATCCAGACTACATAATTTGCCAGAGACTACATAATGGAATGCTGGAGTGCATCCACGCCGATGCTGACTGCATTGTGTATAATGTAACAATGGAACTTACCCCGGAGGTAGTGAAATAATGGAAGTAATTTCTGATGTATTGGAACGAACCGGAGGGAAGAAAGAGAATAACAAAACATTCTCCTTCCCGTCTCTACAAGCAGCGGGCGAGTTCGCCCGCTTCATCTTTGGCCGGAAGGATCTGAAAATCTGGAAGGTCACTCGGTTTGGAGAGTGGAGAGTTTATCTGCAGTAATTATTCACCATGAATAAAGGAGAAATATAATGAAAGATATAGAAATACGTGACATTGGACGGAGAAAGAGAAGGTATCGGCATGCATTATATGCGCTC
>Ga0265295_1000721_pt1 | contig 63838 bp, 56 predicted proteins | sample Munlansysbiofilm_FD_192503 | JGI IMG/M metagenome (GOLD analysis project Ga0265295, IMG submission 192503) | Leachate microbial communities from a municipal landfill in Southern Ontario, Canada - Methane capture system biofilm | ecosystem: Engineered > Solid waste > Landfill > Unclassified ... | reverse complement strand
ACGACTTGCATGTGTTAGGCACGCCGCCAGCGTTCATTCTGAGCCAGAATCAAACTCTCCAGTTACGTATAACTATAGAGCAACCTTGTTGCTCATAAAACCTTAATTCAAGTTCTATATGCTCCAACTCGCTATTTATTTGTCAAAGATCCTTTAGCCTTCCGGCAAGAGGAAACGTCTCTATCGACTCGCATCCCCACCGTCAAGCGCTTTTTTCAAGCTTTTTTCAATTCCCTTCGCGAAGCGTTCTTCGCAAAGGCAGGGTTAATTTCTTAACCCTCCTTTCTCCACAAGGTCAACCATTTTTTACGGGGTCACTACCTAAGAGAAGAGAAAAAAAAGGTCCTGGCGACGACCTACTTTCCCACCAGTGGACTGGCAGTATCATCGGCGCTGGAGGTCTTAACTTCCGAGTTCGGAATGGAATCGGGTGGGTCCCCTCCGCCGTGGTCACCAGGACGAAATATATGAAAATATCAATGAGCTTCGTTTGTCCGGAAGAGGCGTTCCTCATCGCGGAAGAAGCCTCTATGTGAACTCACCGACGCCCGTCAACTAAAAATTCGAGCCTTTTGATTTTTTTTTACGAAGAGCCCGTCGATTAAACCATGACACATTGAATTTATTGTCTTTTTATTTCACTCGCAGCAGGGTGTCCACTATCGAGGCTCCAAGTTTCACGGGTTCGCGGGGGATTTTCCCCCACGCGAAGACACTGAGCAGCTCCTGCGGCGTGGCAGCCTCGTCCGAAGGCAGCAAGCCTGCCCGGCAGGCGAGATGCCCCACCACCGCCTGCGGCGATACGCCCTGCGCCCGCAGCGCGGCGAGTTCGCACGACTGATGGCGCTTGGCGAGGCGCGCACCCTCATGATCGAGCAACAGCGGCACATGCGCGTACCGGGGCACCGGGGCCCGCAGAAGATGGAAGAGCAGGATCTGTCGCGGCGTGCATGGCAGGATGTCCGCCCCGCGAACGACCAGACTGATTTTCTGATCCATGTCGTCCACGGCCACGGCCAACTGATAGGCAATCACCCCGTCGGACCGGCGAAGCGGAAAATCACCGCCGCACTCTGCCCAGCCCAATCGGACATCTCCGTGCACGAAATCCTCAAAGCCGACATCTTCCCCACCGCGCAGACGCAGGGTCGGTTTGCGTCCCTGCGCTTCGCGCTCCCTGCGCTGCTCCGGGTCAAGCCCCAGACAGGTGCCGGGATAAACCGGCCCCACGTCCTCCAGATGAGGAGCGGAAGCCATGGTCTTGAGTTCCTTGCGCGTGCAATAGCAGGGATAGGTGCGCCCCATGCCGGTCAGATGGTCGATGACTTGGACATAACGCTCCAGTCGAGCGGCCTGGGTGTAGGGAGCGAACGGACCACCCACATCCGGACCCTCGTCCCAGTCCAGGCCGAGCCAAGCCAGATCGCGCACGATGTCTTCGGCGAAGTGCGGGCGCGAACGCTCGGGGTCGATATCCTCCATGCGCAGCACCAGCCTGCCTCCGGCTGAGCGCACGCCCAGCCAGCAAAGCAAAAACGACCAGGCGTTCCCCAGATGAAGGTGTCCGGTCGGACTGGGGGCAAGCCGCCCGCGCAGGGGCGTTTCAGAATTGGAATGGAAGGGATTCATGGTTGTTTTGGGGAGCACGGGGCTTCGCAATTGTCAAGCGAGCGCCGCCGTCACTCCAGAAGGCGGTAGATCCGCTCCATGTCGAGGCTTTTGCGCACAACAAGGGCCAAACGGTCCAGCGCGGCTTCCAGATCATAAGTTACCTGCACCGAGCCAAGGGGAGCCAGACCCTTGCGCAGCCTGAGACGATCCAGAAAAGAGCGGCGAAGCCCGTCGGCATCAAAAACCCCGTGCAGATAGGTGCCCCAAACCATTGCATCATCACGCCCCCAACCGATCTTTGCCCCGTCCTTGCGGACCATGACGGCCTCGATCCGTCCATCCAGCACGCGAGTATGCCCATGATGAATTTCATAGCCGCGCGCTTCTTCTCCGAAAGGCAGAAACACGCAGTCCGTCTGGCACAACACCTTGTCCACGGCCATTTCCGTGGCCAGGGGCAAAAGACCCAAGGGACGGGCCGCATTGCCGCCGCTCTCCACACAGGCCGGATCCGTGACAGCAGCTCCGAGCATCTGCAGCCCGCCGCAAATGCCGACGATCTCCGCGCCGCTGGCCGCGATCGCCCGGGCCAGACCCGAACTCCACAGATAGTCCAGATCCGCGAACACATTGCGCGAACCGGGCAGGATAATGGCATCGGCTCCGGCCAGATCATGGGGGTCTCGGGCGATGCGCAAGTCCACGTCCGGCTCAAGCATCAATGCGTCAAGATCCGTAAAATTGGATATATGCGGCAGATCCACGGCGATTACCCGCAGCTCGGCGTCCCTGCCCTGCGGCCGAGCTTCCTTGAAACTGACCGAATCCTCTTCGGGCAGCCCCAGATTTCTTAGAAAAGGCACCACGCCCAGGGTTTCGACTCCGGTGAAGCGGCGCACGTAATCGACTGCATCCGTGAGCAGATCCTGCCTGCCCCGAAAGCGGTTGACGATGAAACCGGCCACCAGCGCCCGCTCCCACTCCTCCATGACCTCCATGGTGCCGACAAAGGAGGCGAAGACCCCGCCCCGGTCGATGTCTCCGGCCAGAAGCACCCTGGCTCCGGCGTGGCGGGCCATGCGCATGTTGACCACGTCGTGGGATTTGAGATTGACCTCGGCCGGACTGCCCGCGCCCTCCAGCACCATGACCTGGGCCGAGGCGGACAGCTCGTCGTAAGCTTGCGTTATGGTCTCGAAAATTTGCGGCTTGTAGCGGATATACTGCCCCACGCTCATGTTGCCCACGGGCCGGCCGAGCACGATGACCTGGGAGCCCGTCTCCGAATTGGGCTTCAGGAGCACCGGATTCATGCGCACGTCCGGCTCCAGCCGACAGGCCTGGGCCTGCAGGACCTGGGCGCGGCCCATCTCCCCGCCGTCACGGGTGACAAAGGAATTAAGCGACATGTTCTGGGCCTTGAACGGAGCAACGCCAAGTCCGTCCTGCAGGAAAATCCGGCACAGAGCCGCGGTGAGGACCGACTTGCCCGCGTTGGATGAGAGCCCTTGCAACATTATGGCCGGGGTTTTGCGCACGGCCTGGCGGCGAGGCCTGCCGGATTCGAAAATTTCCGCAAGGGCCTGCGTCAAGCGTCCGTTCTCCTCCGCGCCGCGCACAGCCACCCGGAAATAATAGGCGTCAAGGCCCTCATAATTGGCGCAATTGCGGATCAGGATGCGGCTTTTGGCCAGCTTCTCCTGCAAGGCGAAGGCGTCCATGGCCTCGCTGCGGCAGAGCAGATAGTTGGCGCTGCCCGGAAAAACCCTGATCCCGAGCCCAGCTAAATCCGCTTCCAGGCGGCCGCGAAGCTCCTTCACCGCACCGACGGTCTGCCTGGCGTAATCCTCGTCGCGCAACGCCTCCGCGCCCACGGCCTGGGCCAGGGCGTTGACGCTCCAATCCGGCAGCAGGGCATCAATGGCCGCGCATACCGCCGCGTCGCCATATCCGAGGCCCACGCGCAGTCCCGGCACCGCGTAGAATTTTGTCAGGGAATGCAGGACAAACAGATTGGGGCGCAGCGCAGCGCCAAGCCTTGCAAGCTGCGGCACAAAATCGGCGAATGCTTCATCAATGAGGAAGAAGCTCTGGGGATGCCGGGCGGCCAACTCCAGAATGCGCTCCGCTTCGTGCAGGGTTCCGGCCGGATTTCCGGGCTGCCCGAGAATGACCAGCGCCGGAGTGCCCAGCAATTTTTCAAGCCGGAGCCAGTCCATGCGGAAGCCGTTTTCGGGATGCAGAGTCAAAATCTCGCAAGAGAGCCCGGCGGCTTCGCAAGCCCGCGCATAGTCCCCGTAACAGGGCACGGGCAAGACGGCGCGGCCAAGGCCGCCGGCCGCGCAAACCCTGGGCAAGGCATACAGCAGTTCGGAAGAACCGTTGCCGGCGACCACGTTTCCGGGCTCCAGGCCCATGCGCGTGGCGGCGATCCGGCGCAGCCCCTCTGCCCGTGGTTCGGGATAGTGGGCCGTCCCGGCCAGGGCGCGGGCCACCACTGGCCGCAGCCATGCGGGCGGGCCCAGCGGGTTGATGTTGGCCGAGAAGTCCAGAATCTCTTCCGGAGCGCAACCAAGCGCCGTGGCCGTGGAGCGGATATTGCCGCCGTGGGCGGGAAGGTTGGACATGATCAGAGGATTTTCCCGAGCTTGAAGCGCAGCCGGAGCACCCCGTTCTCAAAGGAATGGGTGGTCAGTCGAAAAACACCGAGCAGGCCGGTGCGGTCCACGTGCTCGCCGATGCAGGGGCAGGCGTCGTAATCCCCGATGCGGATGATGCGCAACTCGTCGGACGCTTCCTCGGGCAGGCGTTCCAGATTGAAGAGAGCCTGCGCCTCGGACCGGGCCATGTTTTCAGCCAAAACCGGCAAGTCGGCGGCAATGACGGCGTTCACCCTCGCTTCCACGTCCCGGGCCTCGGTCTCGGTCAGATCGCGGTCGAAGTGATAGTCGCACTTGGCCTTGTCCGGATTCACGTGTGCGGAAAAGCACCGCCCGCAGGCAAAGAGCCGGTCCATGGTCTGATTCAGGATGTGTTCCGCCGTGTGCATGCGCGGATCGTAATTTTTGGCCATCGTTCCTCCGATGAGAGGTGATAGCCGGGGTACGGGGCGGGGTAAAGGGGCCAAGGCCCCGATCAGCCGACAAGGGCCGGAGCGACCAAGGACACGGCAACTCCCCACATGGTCAGGCCCACGAGCACATCAAGCACGGCCCAGGACCGGGGGCGGCGGAAAAAAGGCAGGAGCAGGCGCGCGCCCAGACCCAGGGCCAGAAACCAGGCCAGGGAGGCGGTGGCCGCTCCCGCACCGAAGAAAAAGCGTTGCGCCTCCGGATAGCGGCCTCCGATGGAGCCCAGCAAGAGCACCGTATCGAGGTAGACATGGGGGTTCAGAAACGTCACGGCCAGGGTCGCGCCCACTGTGGCGCCAAGGCCCATTCGCGCGCGTTCTTCCGGCCCAAGGCTTCCCGAACGCAGGGCCGAGCGGAAGGATCGCAGCCCGTACCAGAACAGAAAGCCCGCCCCGAGCCACGTCGCCCAAAGCGCCAGTCCCGCGTTTTGGGCAAGGACGATGCCCATGCCGGACAACCCCAGGGTGATGAGCAGGGCGTCGCTCAGGGCGCAGATAAGCGCCACGGCGAGGTGGTGATTGCGGGTCAACCCCTGGTTCAAAACAAAGGCGTTCTGGGCTCCGATGGCGATGATGAGGCCGGCGCCAGTGCCCAGGCCCTGCAAAAATGGCGTGAAAATCATCAGGTTCTCCTTGCGTTGCGCTGGCCCAAGTCATAAATGAGGTGGCCATATAAGGAAAACGAATAATTTTTCTGAACCATAAGAAAAACTAATGCTAGACAGCAAACATCTGCAAGCCCTGGCCGCGGTCATTACCGAACAGAGCTTCGAAAAGGCCGCCCGCGCGCTCTATCTGACCCAGTCCGCCGTGTCCCAGCGCATCCGCCAACTGGAAGAACACATCGGACAGATGCTCGTGGTGCGCTCGGCTCCGGTCAGGCCCACTCCCGCAGGCATGGCCGTGCTGCGTCATTTCCGGCAACTGGCTGTGCTGGAGGACTCGCTCTTCGAGGAACTGGCACCGAAAATGAACAGCAAACCCGTGACCATGACCCTGGCCGTCAACGCCGACAGCCTGGACAACTGGTTTCTGCGCAGCATCCCGGAAATCCTGGAAAAAGAAAATGTGCTCCTGGATCTTCTGGTCGACGACCAGTCCGTGACCCATGCCTATCTGCGCTCGGGCGAGGTGCAGGGTGCCATCACCTCCACTCCGGCCGCTTTTCAGGGCCTGCTCACCCACGACCTGGGTGACATGGAGTACCTGTGCGTGGCCACGCCCCGATTTCGTTCGCGCCATTGCCCCCGGGGATTTGACCGCGATGCGGCCCTCCGTGCGCCCGTGGTCATCTTCAACCACAAGGACGCCCTGCAGCACGAATTCCTCCGGCAACGCTTCGGCGAAGAAATCCGCCCACCCGTGCATGTCATGCCCTCGAACATCAGCTTTCAAGGGCTCATCCTGCAGGGCGGCGCGTACGGCATGGTCTCGCGCATGCTGGCCGAACCGTACCTCGCGCGAGGCGAGCTGATCGACCTGGCTCCCGGAGATAAACTGCGCGTCCCCCACTATTTCCAGTGCTGGAGTCTGCAAAGCGGCCTGTCCCGACGCGTCGGCGAAATCATAGTGCGCACGGCCCGGACGACCCTGATTCCCCGGAATCAAGAGCGCAGCACCCCGGAGTCCGGGAAGAGGGGCTTGTCTGAAGAGCACCCGCCCTGTCTCCGGGAGTGATGGCGCAATGGGAGCTGCGGCCGTCGACCTTGATGACCAAAGGCGAGGCCAGGCGCACGTGCGCCACATGTTCGTCCCGGGCGACCACTTCGCACCCTTCCAGCCATTGCCAGTCGAAACGCTCCCCTTCCTTGCCCGACATCATAATGTAATTGATCCCAAGCGTAGTGATGTTGTGGAAGAAATGCGACCCCTGAGACGGCTCGACGCGCAGCTGCGCCGAGGCTGTCTCGACAATGGCCGACACCCCGGAAATATCGCTCCAGGCCACGGGAATGCCGAGCCAGCGGTCGGCCGTGCCCCAGCGCCCTGGCCCCGCCAGCAGGTATTTGCGCCCATCGGCCACGAGGGAAGCGTTGATGCGGCCTATTTCAGCGGCGATCTGCACGGTCTTGTCGACCTCGAAGGCGTCGGGGCGCACGAAGACGATATCGAACACGTCGTTCTTCTCGGCATTGCCCAAGGCGTGGGTGGACAGACAAAAGGCCTTGGCCCGGTCTTCGTCGGTGATGGTCACGCGGTTCAAGTCCGCGCGGGCGGACATGGGCCGCAGCTGAAGCAGCGAAAATACGGGCTTGCGGTCTTTCTCCGGATAGAGATTGCAGGCGAACTCGATCTCCACCGGACACCCCATGGCCGACTCCGCGATGCCCATGACATCCTTCAAAATTTCCGCCAGCGGCAAAATCTTGTGCTTGAGCACCTGGGCGAAAAGCAGGACGCGGGGACGGTCCGGGATGGAAGCCGTGTCGCGGATGCGCCCCTCTTCGGGCAGGAAGGTCGAGGCCACAAGCGAAAGCGGCCCCACGCCCTCGGCCTCGACGATGTTGCGGCGGGAAAGGGAAAAATCCGCGCGCGGCCACGGCCAGCGCTCCAGAGGCAGGCTGTAGAACTCCGTCTGCGCCGTGCGCAGGGCCAGCTCCACCGTGGGGCACTGGGGCAGGATGTTGGGGTGGCAGGGCGAAAAACGCAGGGTCTGCCCCCCGTCGACCACGATCTTGCCAAAGCCGAAGGCGATGGTGGCCACCCCGTCCTCGGGCTTCATGCGCCCGAACGGGTAGTAATTGTACGATTGCGCTACCCCGGAAATGGCCGGATAAAAAAAGCTCCCGTACTCCTCGCCGATGACCTGCTGCACCAGCACGCCCATCTTCTCCTCGTCGGTGCGCTGACTGACCCGGCGCGAAAAAGCCTTGGGCGCCTGGAAAAATGTCGACGCCCAGACCTGCTTGATGGCCAGGACCAATTCCGCCAGCCGCACATCGGGGTCGGGATTGTTGTTGGGAACCATGATCGTTGAATACAGCCCGGCGTAGGCCTGATACTGGGCATCTTCGAGAAGGCTTGACGAGCGTACGGCCAGGGGATGGCGCACCTGGGCGAGGTAGGCCTTGAGCTGATGCTTGAGCCATTTGGGAAACCGCCCCTTCTCAACCGTTTTCAAGACCTCGTCATCGGCCATGTCCGCGCCGGCCAGAAACTCGAAGGCATTGAGCTTCACGAAGGAATCAAAACCTTCCGTGGAAATGCCAAGCGTCCTGGGCATGGAAAAATCTACCCCGGGATACTTCTGCGCAAGCCCCGGAATCCGGTTCAGAATTGAAAACAAAAAAGCGAGCCCCCTGGCCTTTCCGCCCATGGAACCCTTTCCGATCTTGAAGAAATCCGTACCCGGATCGAAATCCTTGGGATTGAAGTTGGCCACGATCCCCTTCTGCCGTTGCTCCCGCCTGGCCCGGATCATCTGGACAACTCCGCTGCGCAACAGTTCCGGGGAAGCGAAGTCTTTCTCGCTCATGGGCCGCAAGCGGTCGGCCAGCTCGAACTCGGTGCGTGCGAAAAACCAGCGCGAGAAATCATTGTGACGGGAATGCCTGGCCAAGGCCTCGGCGGGGATCGTTTTCAGGCGTTCTTCCAGGGCGAACAGACTCCCGGCCCGACAAAGCTCCTCGCCCTGGTCGCCGCGAAAAATGAAGTCTCCGAACCCGAGCCGTTCCAGCACAAAGGCTCGCACATCGCCCAACAGGCTGGCCGAGTTCTTGTCCACGAACCAGGCCGGAATTTCCAGGGCCCTGCGGGCATTGCCCGGTTCGTTGCTCATCAGCAAAAGCGGTATGTCGAACCGCTGCGCCTTGATGGCCCGCAGCAGATCCACCCCGGCCGAAGCATCAAGCCGGCCTCCACGGGGAAAGCGCACGTCGGAAATGACACCCAGCACATAGGGCTCGAATTTTTGGAACAAGGCGAGAGCGTCCTCGTAGGTGCCGGCCAGCAGGATCTTGGGGCGGCAGCGCATGGTCAGCAGGCGATGTTCCTGATTGAGTCCCTCGCGGATGACGTCCTGGGTCTGAACCACAAGCTCCCTGTACAGGATGGGCAGCAGGCAGGATTGGTAGCGTGGAGAGTCCTCGACCACGATGATGACGCGGATGCCGACGCTTCTGGTATCGAAATCCACGTTCATGGCGTCTTCGGCGTTCTTGACCAGGGCCACCAGCAGATCGGCGTTGCCGGTCCATACAAACTGGCGGTCAATGCCCTCGGACGGGGTCTCCCCCGGCAGAAAAATTTCGCGGTGGGTCAACAGATAGACGGGGAGGCCAAGACCGAGCCCCTTGATCCTCCGCCCCAGATCCAAGGCCTCGCGCTCGGCCAGCTGCGGCATGAGGATGACGAGTTCAAACGGACGCTGCCCCAGAAACGCCATCGCCTCCTCGGCGCTCGAAGCCCAGGTCAGACGGGGAGGTCGGCTCAGATTGAGGCCCTGATACTCGGACACGATGCGTTCGGAGAGCTTGCAGTCTTCCTCCATGACCCAGGCGTCATAAGCCGTGGATACGAGCAGGATATTCTGCACCTTTTTGGCCATGAGGTCGTGAAATTTCCTGAATTCGGAATCCTGGGCCACCAGATGCAGGTCAGGCGTAATGGGCATGAACATCTCCTTGAATGCCGTCAAACCTATCCAAAGCGCAGTCCAGGGGCAACGGGCAAGAAAAAAGCCGGCGAACCGGCTTTGATGGGGCAATCACGATGCGCGACCTAGACCACGCCCTGGTCCAGCATGGCGTCGGCCACCTTCACGAACCCGGCTATATTGGCCCCCGCGACATAATTGAGCGGCTTGCCGTACGTGGCGGCCGTATCCATGCAGACCTTGTGGATGGTCTTCATGATCAGCTTCAGCCGGTCGTCCACTTCCTGCCGAGTCCAGCTCAGGCGCATGCTGTTCTGGGTCATCTCCAGGCCCGACACAGATACTCCTCCCGCGTTGGCGGCCTTGCCGGGGCCGAAAAGCACCCCGTGGTCCAGAAAGATATGCACTCCCTCATGCGAAGTCGGCATGTTCGCGCCCTCGGTCACGACGCGCACGCCCCCGGACACCAGATTTTGCGCGTCACGCGCGTTTATCTCGTTCTGCGTGGCGCACGGGAAAGCGCAGTCGGCCTGATGCGCCCAAAGCGGATTGTATCCAAGCGCGTAGTCCGCAGGCGTGAACACGGATTCGGGATAGGCGTCCGCGTATTCGCGCACCCGGCCCCGACGCACGTTCTTGAGATGCTTGATAAAGGCCAGCTTTTCGGCGGTAATTCCAGCTTCATCGTAGATGTAGCCCGAGGAATCCGAAAACGTGATCGGAGTGCTGCCCAGTTGCAGGAGCTTTTCCATGGTGAACTGGGCCACGTTGCCCGCTCCCGAAACCAGGCTGCGGGTCCCCTCCAGGGTCTTTCCCTGGGCTCCGAGCATCTCGGCCGCGAAATAGACCGCGCCGTAACCCGTGGCCTCGGGCCGAACCAGGCTTCCGCCCCAGGATGCGCCCTTGCCGGTCAATACGCCAGTGAACTCGTTCTTCAGCTTCTTGTACATGCCGAACATGTAGCCCACTTCCCGCGCGCCCACGCCGATGTCCCCGGCGGGCACGTCGGTGTTCGGCCCGATGTGGCGAAACAGTTCGAGCATGAAACTCTGGCAGAAGCGCTGCACCTCGGCGTCGGACTTGCCCTTGGGATCGAAATCCGCCCCGCCCTTGCCCCCGCCCATGGGCAGGGTGGTCAGGGAATTCTTGAAGACCTGCTCGAAGGCCAGAAACTTGAGAATGCCCAGATTGACGGAAGGATGAAAACGGATGCCGCCCTTGTAGGGTCCGATGGCGCTGTTCATCTGCACCCTGAAGCCACGATTGACGTGCACCTCGCCGTGGTCGTCCACCCAGGGCACGCGAAAGATGACGACCCGCTCCGGCTCGACCATGCGCTCGACAATTCCGGCCCGGCGATACTCGGGATTGCGCTCCAGGGCCGGTTCTATCGACTCCATAACCTCGGTCACGGCCTGATGAAATTCCACTTCGCCCGGGTCACGCCGCTTGACCAACTCAAGAATCTCCATGCTCATGAAAGTCCTCCGAAGTACGCTGTTGTGAACACACTGCCGCTCTTTTCAAACAATGAAAAACCTGCCACCCTTCTTGCCCCTTGAAAGGCCAGGGTCAAGGGAAAGCGCCATTATTTTCAAACAAACAACGTGAATTGTAATCGAATGCGGCGAGGATTCTAGCCTATTCCGGCGACGTCTCTTCAAACACATACAAATCCTTTTCCTTTTGTCCATTCCCGGACAGGCAAAAATGAAGATTGCGCATCAACTCTATGGCCCACTGCGAGGCCATGTGGATTCCGACGTAGCTTCAGTTTAACGAGTCGCACATAACGTGACGAGGGCGGCGAATCTGAAGCCGTTTCTCGCGTCGCAATTCCTTACAGCCTTGTCGCAATACCTTACATGCCAAGCTCTTTTGGCCATTTGTCGAGAAACAGAAGCCAACTAGCCGTAAATTGAGGGAAAATTGGTGAGCGGCGTAGCTAATGATGAAAGTTAGAGTATGATTCTCAACTCGCATTATATTTAAACTTTGTAAAAAAACCCCTGCCGGATGATCGGCAGGGGTGAATGATAACAGGAGGTCTGTCCTGAAAAATATTTATCAGTTTCTGCGTCGTGAAGAATACAACATTCCAAGAATGCCCGCGCCCAGTAGCAGCGCCGTACCTGGTTCCGGAACGCTAGGTCCGGGGCCTGTCGCTTCGTCCACATTCAGTATATGGAACGCCCAAGAATTATTTCTCAATCCATTAGCTGGCTGTTCCCACTCTGTTACAAAAATTGGGTCCTCACCGTCTAGCTGAAATCCTTGGCTAAGAGTATCTCCGACATTAAAATTATTATATGTCGTCAGTGTGAGTATGTAATTTCCTGGTTCAAGAAAAACATTATAATAAGAATCCCATTCTCCATGAGTATAAAAAACTCCATTAGAAAGAGTCGAACCTACATTACCTCCATCATCTTGGAAATTAATCAAATCTCCGCTAGAGGACCACAACCCAAGCATCGGGTCAAAATTTCCTTCATCCCATGAAGACGAGAAAAATGTTCTTGTCCCTGACGTCGAAACACCGAAATTAAATTGAAGCACATCATTGTGATAATCCATCGTCCCGAAAAAATCATAGTCAGTTGCCGAAAAAGCAGGCGACGAAGAGATAAACAACAAAAATAACCCTAGTACAAATAAATTTTTCCTCATCTGGCCCCCCCCTATTTAAAATATGATAAAAAGAAGACAACTAAAATTAGCAAAAAACATTCCACATTTTGACAAGGGTACAAAATCCATTCTTGATAATGAAAAAATTACGACATCCACACGTTTGTCACGGATTCTCTTTAAAAATGAACTTGACACCAAAAACAACGCTCGGCCAAGGCTTACTTGAAAATAAAAAATACCCTCTCCAATAAAATTAGCAAATTACACAGGAACGGCATTCGCAATTAAAGGAGCCCCCATGGAACCGCAACAACTCGGATTTGAACAGAGCCGCACCCTCCTGGAGGCCTACGGCATCCCCGTCCTGGGACGCATGGTCCGCACCCTGGAGCAGGCCGTGCATGCGGCGGAGGAACTGGGCTTCCCTGTGGCCCTGAAAACGGTTTCAAGCCAAATCATCCACAAGACCGACCTGGGTTGCGTACTCCTTGGGCTTCAGGACCCGGCCGAACTTGAAGCCGGTTATACGCGGCTCATGGAAAACGTCCGCGCCGCCGGGATCAGGGAAATCGACGGCATTCTGGTGCAACCCATGGTCAGGCCGGGGCTGGAGGTGCTTATCGGAGCCACCCAGGACCCGAGCTTCGGTCCCATGACCATGATCGGCTCGGGCGGCCGCTTTGTGGAACTCTTCGCGGACGTGGCACCGGGCATCGGCATCCTGGAAGAACGTGACGTCCGCGCCATGCTCGACAGGACCATGGCCGGAAAAATTCTGGACGGCTTCCGCGGCCCGGCTCTGGACAAGGCCGCTGTCATCCGCCTGGCCATGAACGTGTCGCGGTTCATGGCCGAGCATCCCGAAATCCACGAGCTCGACCTCAATCCCGTCATCGTCTACGAAGAGGGCTTCGCCATTGTCGATGCCCGCCTCATCGCCGGAGAACCGGTGCATTACCCCCGCCAGACAGACATATCGCCGCATAAGATGGACAGCCTGCGCACCATCTTCAACCCGGCCTCCGTGGTGCTCTACGGAGCGTCGAACACCGGAACGGTGGGCGGCATCGTGCTCAAGAACCTGCGTCGCCTGGACCGTCTCTACCCCATCAATCCGCGCACGGATGTCCTGCAGGGCATGCGCTGCTATCCAAGCCTGGAAAGCCTGCCCGAGGTTCCGGAAGTGGCGGTTTTCGTCGTCAACTCCGAGACCGTGGTGCGGGAGTTCGAAAAGTTCTGCCGGGCCGGAGGCAAGGGGGCCATCATCATCAGCGACGGCTTCGCCGAATCGGGGCGGCGCGAGCTTGAAAACCGACTGCGGAACCTGAGCCTGAAGTACGGGGTCAGCTACATCGGCCCCAACTGCCTGGGCATCATCGACAATTTCTCCGGCGTGAACACCATGTTCATCCCGCCGCACCGCACGGGCGTCATCCGCGAGCCCGGCGGCATCGGGATCATCTCCCAGAGCGGCGGCATCGGCATGGAGCTTATGGAAATGCTCGAAGCCGACCGGGTCGGCATGGGCAAATGGGTGTCCTGCGGCAATTCAAGCAGCGTGGGCGTGGCGGAAATTCTGGCGCACATGGGCCAGGACCCGCGCATCGAGGTCATCGCCATCTATCTGGAAGGGCTGTCCGAAGGACTCAAGCTGATGGAGATCGGCAGGCAGGTGGCGGCCGAAAAGCCGGTGGTCATCATCAAGGGCGGCTCCGGCGGCGGCAAGGAGGCGACCATGTCGCACACCGCGTCCCTGGCCGGCAGCCACGAAGCCTTTCGGGCCTGCTGTTCCCAGGCCGGGTTCTACCTCATCGAGGAGCTTACCGAAGACCCCAAGATCATGGTCAACGTGCTCTCCATCCTGGCCACCCAACCCAAGGCCGGAGGCAGGCGCGCGGCGGTGGTCAGCGTCGGCGGCGGCGCGGCGGTGCTGCTGGCCGACCAGATCACGGCCGAGGGCATGGAGCTGGCCGGGTTCGCCCCGGAGACCAGGCGGCGCTTGCAGGATCTGCTGCGTGAAAACATCAAGGCCGCAAGCCCCGACGATCTGGAACAGATGCTGGTCAACGTCGGCAACAATCCCCTCGATCTTCTGGGCAACTGCGACGACCGGCGGCTCATCCGCGCCCTTGAAATCATCGCCGCCGATCCGAACACGGACGTCATCGTGGCCGCGATCTATCTCCAGGTTCCCTATCTGTCGGAATATCTGGCCGAGCGACTGGTCGAGTTCCGGCGTTCCATCGACAAGCCCTTCATCGTCTCCCCGCGCGGCCTGTGCACGCACGTGACCCGGTTCCGGGAGTCCCTCTACGCCAAACGCTTCCACACATACACCGTGCCGATGGTCAAGCCGCTGAGCATCGCGCTTGATATCTGGAACCGCTACGACCGGAATTTCATGAGCGAAGCCGAATTCTGGGAAGACTGAAAAATCCGGCAAATACACACCCGCGACGAAAACACCCGGCCAGCGCGAATCGCGATGGCCGGGTGTTTTCGCATCTTTTCAGATTGTCGGGATCAGGGTTTCCCCTGCGCCCCCCAGAGCTGCCTGAGGCGCTGGTCGCGACCGCAGCCCTGGCGGTAAAAGCGATACCGGAGCGGATTTTTCCGGTAATAATCCTGATGATATTCTTCAGCCGCGTAGAACTCCGTCCGCGGCAGGATCTCCGTCGCCACCGTGAAGCCCCGGCTCTCCTCGATCCGCGCCTTTGAAGCCCGCGCCGCGGCCTCCTCGGCCTCGTCCCCGAAAAATACGGCGGACCTGTACTGCGGCCCGCGATCGCAAAACTGCCCTCCGGGATCGGTGGGATCGATGTTGCGCCAGAAAACATCCAAAAGCCGCGCATAGTCTATCCGCTCCGGGTCATAGACCACCCGCATGGCTTCAAGATGGCCACTGACGCCCGACGAAACCTGTTCGTAGGTCGGATTCGGCGTCTGTCCGCCGGTGTACCCGGCCTGTGTCTCCAGCACTCCGGGCAGGGCATCGAAAGGGCCTTCAAGGCACCAGAAACACCCCCCGGCAAATATGGCGTCCTTTGTCTGTGCGGCCACGTTTCCTCCACACAGGCCCGATACGATCATCACAAAAAACAGGATCAGTCGCATGGGGCCCTCCTACAATTCTGTTTGCGAGTCCCAAAGCGCCCCTTCCGTGGAAAACTCGATTCCCGAGGAACCGAATCCACCCTGAAGGAGAACTCCCTCCAAAGCGTAGGTCAATGTGGACTGCCCGCCTTGGAAGCGCATTATCTGGCGCAGCAGCCCCAAAGTCGAAGCGGACGCCTCGACCCTGAAGACCGATTCGCCCAGGGCCTCGACGCGACCGTCTTCCGAGGACACGCCCGGCAGCAGGCTCATGTCGTTGACCCGGGCGTTGACCTTGACTCCGGTCCATTCCAACGCAAACGGGTTGGGGTTGACGATGCGAAACGTCAAAAGAACGCGCTGTTCAAAGAGGGTGCTGCTTGCAGGAGCCAGATCAACCAACCGAACCGTGGGCGACTCCACTGTTCTTCCGAAATGTGCGCATCCGGTGAACGTAAAGAAAATCATTCCCGCAAGCAGCGCTATCGTAAATCGCATCGTTTCTCCTGTTTTGTCATGCCCGGCATAATTCTCAGCGCGCTTCCCAGACGGGAAACGTCTCAGGCAATTGTTCATCAGACAGACTCCATTGGTCGTCGCCGTCAACATTCTTTCTACCCGCATACTTCATGGTCACGTTCTTTGGCCCGTGAGCAAAAAATCCGTTTCCTCCCAGAATCTCGAGCGCCTCATTCTTGTCCGGATACTCAAGGGCGGAAACGTAACAGACTCTCACTCCGTCCTTCTCTATGCAATGCGGCTCGAAATAGCGCATAAAGTGCAACAATGTGTTCATGTTTTTCATAGGCCCTCCTGTCTTCAGGTTTCATCTCACAGCTAATCACTGCGCACAGGATGACAAATGAAAAAATGCGGCGGTGCGGAAAATGACGAAAACATCCCGTCAAGCCGAACGTTTGGCCGTGTCGATCTGGAACTTCTTGATCTTGTAATGCATGGTCCGGCGGCTGACTCCGAGCAGGTCGGCGGCGTCCTTGACCACCCAGGAACTTCGCTCCAAGGCGTTCAGCACGACCTGTTTTTCGCTGCCGGCCAAAGAAAGGAGATTGCCCGGCAGAGGGGAATCGTCACCCGCATCCTCGAACTGCATATCCTCCATCCGGATCACGCCGTCGGAGGACAAAATGACCGCAGCCTCCAGCATATTCCGCAATTCACGCACATTCCCGGGCCAGGAATAATCAAGAATGGCCTCGGCCACCTCCGCATCCAGACGCGGCACTGCCCCATCTTCGGCGAAGAGCCGCAGAAAGCGTTCGACCAGAACCGGTATGTCCGCCTTGCGGTCACGCAGGGGGGGCACCTGAATGGTGATGACCTTGAGACGGTAATACAGATCCTCGCGAAACTCACCGCTACGCACCAGTTCGGCCAGGTCGGCGTTGGTCGCGGCGATGACCCGGCAGTTGACGGCGGTCTCGGCGAGATCGCCGACCCTGCGAATCTTTCGTTCCTGCAGAAAGCGCAACAACCGCAACTGCATCTCGGAGGAGATGTTGCCGATCTCGTCCAGAAACAGGGTTCCGCCATGGGCTTCGGCCACAAGCCCCTTCTTGTCCTTGAAGGCGTTGGTGAACGAACCCTTGGCGTGCCCGAACAGCTCGCTTTCAAGCAGCGTGGACGGCGTGGACCCGCAGTCGACGATGACCTGCGGCCCCCGCGAACGACCGCTCAGGCGATGCAGCAGCCCGGCGATCTTCTCCTTTCCCGTGCCGCTTTCGCCCAAAAGCAGGATCGTGGCCTCGGTCGGGGCCACACGCTCGATCAGCTTGTACAGGCGCTGCATGGAGGGACTTTTTCCGCCCCACAACTCTTCGGTCAGCACGTTGCCCGTGCGCGCCCAGGCCCGGCCTGCGCTCAGGGACATGATCCGGGCGACGCCGCGCAAAAATTCCTGCCCGTCGACGGGCCGCGTCAGATAGTCCGCGGCACCGTCCTTGATGGCCGCCACGGCCTTGGGCACCGTCCCGTCACCGGAGAGCATGACAAAAGGCAGCCCTTGCCAACGCCGGACGCACTCCCACAAGAGCTCCCGGCAGGACATGCTTCGCATGTTCTCATCGGCGACAACCAGATCGATCTGCCCGCCTTCCAGTTTGAGCAGGGCCTCTTCGCCGTCGGAGGCGGCCATGACGGCATAGCCGTCGGTCGCCAGCAGATCGACCAAGGCCTGCCGCTGGTCCGGATCCGCATCCACGATCAGGACGTTTTTTTGTGCGTCGATCATACGGTCTCGTCCGCACCTGCCGCCGCAAGCCTCGCACGACAAGCCGCTGAAAACGCGATTTTTTTGCTTGGGTCATTCTTCGCCATTTCGTCAATATATCTGAAAATTCAACAAGACTCAAACAAACACAGCCTGCTTGCGCCTCGCCCTTTCACGCAGCACCCGTCACCCCTGTCCATCGGCAGGGGCGAAAAATTTTTCGCCCCTACCACCACATCGGCCTCGCCTCCTCACGGATCACGCCTCGCGGATTTTCGCATTACGATAATGGCCATATTCTAAACGGCTGGGTGCGGACCTGTAGGGGCAGGCCCCCGTGCCCACCCTCTCCTCAGTCCCTACGCCCGCTGTTGTCAGCAGCGGCGCGCGCGGGTATATTCGCGACTGACAAACCAAAGGAGGTCCTCCATGACGGACAAACAGGAAGATACCCTGCGCCTGGCTGGCGACACCAAGAAGAAACTTACCGGCCGCAAATGCAAGGAGCTCGACTCCCACGCGGCCGCCATGCTCGAATCCAATGAGGTCAAGGCCATCACCGGCGACAAAGAAGAGTGGTGGTGCCCCAATCCGGACTGCGAAGTCGTGGACAAATAACGGGCGTACGGCCCAATCTTTACGGCGGCCCGGGCAGAAAATGTCCGGGCCGCCGTTTTTCCCCCCATCGCTACCGACTTTTCAGCTCTTCAATATCAGGGCTCGACATTATTGAAACGGGCTGCCGCCAAGCCTATCATGCCGCGAATTTTACAGCGAACCCACGAAGATTTTCAGGCGCGACGCATGACCAAAGGCACTCGAAAGCGATCCGGCCAATCCGGCATGACACTGGTTGAAACCCTTGTCGCCATGGCCATTTCGGGGATGATCGTCAGCGCGATCTACTCCCTTTTCCAGACGCACCACCGCATTGCCGTCAGACAAAGCCAGACCTCCCTCATGCAGCAGGAACTGCTTTCCGCCATGTCGCTCATTTCCGAAGAGTTGCGCATGTGCGGATTCTCGGCCCAAGGGTCGCCGGGCTTCGGCTTTGCTCACAGACCGGGGACAGACGAACCGGACTACGGACGTCTCACTACAGAGTCCGCGATCTATTGCAGCCAGGACTGGAACATGGACGGAATCGCCAATGAAAACGGCAGCGGCAGCCTGCGCGAGCACGCGGGCTTCAGGCTCAACGTCGCCAATGACGGCTCCGCCAAAAAGGTCCCCGACAATGTGCTGCGCAAATACGACACCGGAGCCGTGCACTGGCAGCCCTTCAGCACCAACATCGGCGACCTTCGCTTCACCTATCTCGACGAGGGCGGCGCCGTCATCACCGAAGCTCATGAGCACACGGAGAAGATCCGTGGCGTGCGCGTGACGATCACCGCGATTCCCGATCCTTCCCGTGCCCCATTGGGCATTGGCAATCGAACCCTGTCCACCACAGTCTGGTGCAGGAACACGCACGTGGAAAAAATGCCGTGAACCGAGGCTACACGCTCCTTGAAACCCTGATCGTCCTGGCCATCGCAGCCGTGTTGACCGGCATCTGCGGCACGGCTCTGCTTGCCGCCCTGCCGGGGGCCGAAGTGAACCGCGCGGCCAGGACCGTGGTCAGCATGTGCCGACACGCCCGATTCGAGGCCATCAAGCGAAACGCTCAAATCCGCTTTGCGTGCGACCAACAGCAGAATGCCTGCGAAATAAGGGTGCGTAGCGACAACACCCTGCTGCGGCGCTTTGATCTCTCGGACTTGAGAAACCAGGTCAGCCACGCAAAGTCATTCACTACCCATTTCAATGGCCTCGGAAGAGCTTCCGTGGGCGGGTCTGTCATCATCCAAAACAGCACCGGACTGTCGCGCACGGTGAAGGTCCGGCCATCGGGCAGCGTAGTCACGGAGTAAAACAGCGCATGCCCTGTCCTTCCTTCACACGATCGCCTGTAAAATTTGTCAAGGAGAACGATGCTTGGCAATGGCGCGAAATCCGGAGAACCCAACTGACCGAAATGTCATGGATTTCCCTTTACAAAAAGATGACGCCGTTTTGCAGCGCCGCCTCCACAGGACGTCCACGCCAGACCTGGCATTCGATTTCTGCTCCGCGGACTCTGCTCCGAGCGTCATGGCAAGAAAAATCCGCCCCCGGCTTCACGCTCATCGAAGTCCTGATGGCGGCGGCCATTCTGGCCATCGGGTTGATGGGCGTGGTCTCGGTCATTGCCCGAGCCTCGGTGCAAGACGTCCGCGCCGCGCACGTGTCCCGGGGAAGCTTTCTGGTGGAGGAATTCCTAGAAAATGCTTCGCGCGCCCAGCACTCCGCCCAGGCGTTCCGCTCCCTGGCAAACAGCGCTACAAGCCGCGTCATCGATGGCGCGCGCTATTCCATGAACTGCACCCTGGCAGACAACACGCCCCTGGAGCGCTGCAAGGAGATAACCTGCACCCTTTCATGGGACAACAACGGGGCAAGCGCGCGGTACGTCTATGTCCTCTCTCCAAAATTCTAGGCCCTTCTCGAAAACCCGCCCGGGCCAGTCCGGCATGGTCCTCATCGTGGCCATCATCTCCCTCGCCCTGCTCGGAATCATGGCCCTGGCAGCCAGCGACACGGCACATCTGAACATCCTCATGGCCGCCAACGGCCAGGATGCCAAAGCCGCCTTCTTTCTGGCGGATTCGGGCGCGAACGCGGGCCATGAATATCTGGAAAACGCCATCGCCGCCGTCAATTCGAGCTTCTGCAGCAACGCAACCAACGCCTCGGACTGGGAAAACGAGAGCGATTTCCACCCGCATGACTTTCCCGTCACCTGGCACCGCCATGGCGCAGCAGCCACGCATGTGCGGGTCGGCCTCATCGAAACGGGACTTCTGCCGGGCAGCGCCATGCAGGCCGGGCCGGGGTACGGAGGCGGCAAAGGCTCCTATAGCAGCTACCTCATCCGCTCGCACAGACAGGGACCGCGCAACAGCGCGGCGGAAGTGGACCTTGGCTGGAGACACGTCAACCAATGAGCAAAATAATCGCAACTGCGCTCTGGATAGCCGCCCTCTTCCTCCTAGCCCCTGACGCGAGAGCCTATCGGCCTTCCGATTTCCACTGGCTGCCGCCCTTCCTGGCCATGGAAGAAAAGCCGTCGCTGACCTTCATCCTGGACACCTCATCGAGCATGCTGGAGCGGGCGTATTCCGATTCGTTCAACGCAACGCAAGAGTACTGTGGATACTTCGATCCTCGCGCTTTATACAGCTACAATGCCGAATGCGACACGCCGCATTTTTTTGCGGATAATGCCACAGGAGAATGGAGCGGCAATTTCCTGAACTGGGCAGGGATGCTGCGCATCGATGTGGCGCGGAAGGTGCTGACCGGGGGAAAAATCGATGACGGGGGCGGCTGCTACGCATCTGAGTCGCTTGGCCGTAGGGCAGCGGAGTTGATCTTTAACGCCACAGAACTGGATGACGGCATTACGCCTCTGCGCGTCAAGAGAGAAAGCGCGGGTGAAAGCGGCCTGCTCCAGGCCATGGAGAACAAAGCCCGCGTCGCGCTGTTCACCTTCGCAGACGGCAGACATCCACAGTTTCCCATGACCGACAACGCCACCGAACTCGAACGGATCATAGACTACGTGAACTCCGTCACACCACGAGGCGAGGCCCCACTGGCTAAAACCCTGCACGAGGTCTACGAATATCTGCGCCATGACGACGGGGGAGGCTCAAAGACTGACGACCCGTTTTATTTTCCGTCCAAAGGGCAAACGGTTCCCTGCACCAAACAGAGCGTGATTTTGGTCAGCGCCGGGAAACGACCGGAAAAACAGTATCAACAGGATTCTGACGAAAGCACCTTTCTCATCGACAAGGCCTACCAGGGACACACCACGGACCTGCGTCCCGAAGACGGCATGGACGGAGTGCAGAATTGGGACTTTTACGCCGTCTCCGTCGCCGAGGGCACGAACCCTCTCCTGCAGGACGCCGCTCGATATGGAAAATTCAATGACGTGAACGGCAACAACTTCCCCGACCTAACCGAGGAGTTCGATGCCGACGGCGACGACCTGCCAGACAATTTTTTTTCCGCGCAGTCTGGCCTGGATCTGACAACATCCCTGACCCGCGCCCTGCTGCCCGACTCTCCGGCAGTCGCTTCCGGCACGGCCACAGCCGTCTCGGCCCAAACGCGCAGCGGGGAAGGGGCTGCGTATCAGGCGGTCTTTTTCCCGCCCGGCCGGACAAACCAAGCAGCCCCGCCCTGGTCGGGGGACGTGCACGCCTATCTGTTGGATGCTCAAGGCAACCTGCGCGAAGCCAATACGAGCGCCCAGGGCGACGAAAAAACCGCAGGCAGGGTCATCGAATTCACCGGAGGCAAAATTTTTGTCCATACCGATGCGGATGACAACGGACTCATTGAAAAAGGAGAAAGAAATGCCACGGCCCTGGACACCTTGGACGACATCGATTTTCTGTGGTCCGCCAGCGACTGGCTCAACCAATTGGACGACGATCAGGCGATCACGCAGCGATCGGGCTACGCATCCGCCGCGCCGAACCGCTATATCATGACCTTTGTGGACATAGACCAGAATATGGTGGTGGACGAAGACAGAGGAGAAATCCAGGATTTCGCCCTTCCGGACCCCCCTGCGGAAGCAACACTCAATTCGCCGGATTATTTTTACAATTACCTGACATTGTACGCGTCAACTTCCGGGAAACTTGGACTTGATCCGGAAAGTCCGATCCTCGTACTGCCAGAAAATTATTCCGGGAATTCCTGTACGCCCCAAACGGGACCGGCCAAGCTCCAAGTGGACTTCATCCGTGGGAAAGATGTCGATGACAACGCGACCCGAAGCCGCACGAAAGAGGGAAAAACCTGGCGTCTGGGCGACATTGTCTTCTCGTCGCCCACCGTGGTCGGCAAGCCCGCCGAAAACTATCACCTCATATATAATGATGCGACCTACGAAAAGTTCCTGAAAAAGTACCTGGATCGTCGCCAAGTGGTCTACGTCGGAGCCAATGACGGCATGCTGCATGCGTTCAATGGCGGCTTCTGGAACGCCGAAACCCGCACTTTCAACAAAAAACGTGATGGCCGGACAGAATTTGAACTTGGCCAGGAACTCTGGGCCTACGTGCCCTACAACCTGCTCCCGCACCTTGGGTGGCTCATGCTCCCGGAATATGGCGAAAACCTGCATGCCGCCTATATGGACCTGACGCCCAGGGTTTTCGACGCCCGGATTTTCGTCATGTCCGACGGGGTCACATCCATTGACGAAACCAGATACCCCGGCGGCTGGGGCACCATCCTGGTCGCGGGCATGCGCATGGGCGGGGCGGCCATGGAGGTGGACATCGACAAGACCGATGGCAACGCCCTCAATAAGGATATTGATCGCACCGTGTCCTCGGCCTACGTGATCGTGGATGTGACCGACCCGGAATCCCCGCCCAATGTGCTGGCCGAAATATCCCTGCCGGGCCAGGGCTTCACGACCTGCATACCTGCGGTCATGCCCATGAGCCGCCCCAAGCCCCAAAACGCGGACGAGAACAAATGGTACCTGGTCTTCGGCTCCGGCCCGGCCGACGCCGACGGGAACGCAGACAGGAGCACGCTCATGCGCGAAAAGAGCGACCAGTCCGGCAAGCTCTTCGTGCTGGACCTCAGCGCCCTGTACATGGAAAAAACCGTCAAAACCATCGACGGCGCGGGCCGGGCCTCGTCAAAAGGAGATGCGTTCGCATTTGCCGAGGCGGGATCGTTCATTTCTGCCCCGGTATGCGTGGATCTGGACATCCCCTCCAAAAGCGGAGCCGGAAAATTCAGCACGGATCTTGTCTACTTCGGCACCGTGGCTGTGGATTCGGCCAGTCCGACAGGGAAAGTCTATCGGTTGCGGACCAACAATGGCCCGCCCGAAGACTGGCAAATATCCACCTTCGTCGATGTCGGGGAGCCGGTCAGCGCCGCGCCCTCGGTGGCCGTGGACGAAAAAGGCGATCTCTGGATTCATTTCGGCACAGGTCAGTTCGTAAACCGTGACGACATGCTCCAAAACACGGCCATGGCCTTCTACGGCATCCGGGAACCGGAAACCGACGGGGTCAGAAATTGGGAAGAAGTGAGTCCCGCAAACCTTTTTGACAGCGCCAGCATTCATGTCTCGGCCGGGACGTGCAACGAGGGAAAATATTCCAAGGAGTGCGTAGGAATAACCCAGACAATTGAAGGATCGAACGCGACGAGGGACTGGGCCTGGCTGACCCGGAGCGTGGATGAGGCTTCCGGATGGAAGCGGACATTTCCTGACGCCGGAGAAAAAGCCCTCGGCCCGCCGGCAGTCCTGGGCGGGGCGGTGCTGTTCACAACCTACATCCCGTCGAACGCAGTCTGTTCATCAGAGGGAACGAGCCGTCTCTGGGCGCTCTACTATAAAACCGGCACCCAGTATTTCTGGCCGTCGCTGAATCACGATGGGGGAAACTTCATTCCCTTCATCGAACTCGGACCTGGCCAGGCATCATGGCCCACCTTGCACAGCGGCGAAAAACAATCCCTAACGTCCTTCACGCCACTCACATCCGGTGAAATCTACAAGGCCCAAATCGATCTGCCCTTCCCCTTCAAGTCCGGATGCCTATTTTGGCGGAAAAATACGGACTGATATCGACTAACCGCGCTAACGCCGCCCCCCCTCTTTTGACGAACGCCACAAACTGATCGTTACTGCATGATCAGTGGCTCTCTAATTACACCAGATCCTCTGGGATAGAGCATAATTCCAGCGCATTAACGACGCGCTTCGCCCCAAATTTCCGACACCTCCTGCCAGTCAATAGGCTGTTTTCACAAAGCTAAATTTCCGGCATACTTCCTGCTTATCATAATCATGTAAGAAATATACTTGGAAACACTAAGCTTTGACACCTTCAAAATACGATATTATGATACAGTGAAGGAATAAAATACGTACTCACTGACGCCATCGAATCGTCAAAAGAATAGCGCAATAAATGTCACGCGATGAGCAATTTTTTTCGTTTCCAGGAACAAGTCATCACGATGCCCAAATCCGCAGCATGATGACTACTTGATTCAAAAAATTTTACGACAAAAGCTGCGACTCTTGACATTTATTGACAGAGAATGGCCAATTTGTGGCGACAAACGCCTTTAAAATACAAGGACGTTACTGAGTATGAAAAAATGCGTCTACCCCAAAAAAAACTGCAAAAAAACACGGATTTCTCCTGAAATTTACAAGAAAAAAAAGCAATTTTGGCGCAACAACGAAACAGGAGTGACCCTAGTTGAAGTTCTGATCGTAATGTCAATAATTGGCATTATTGCTAGTGTTACAGGGCTTCACCTCGCTAAATACGCGCCAACGTATGAACTCCGCTCCAACGCAAGAACTTTTTATTCTGAAATGCAAAATGCTAAAATCAGCGCAATCAGATCTGGAAGATCATGGGGAATCGTATGCGATCAAGGGACGTCCACATGCGTGATATACTCTTCAGGCGGTGCAGATAACGACTTTACAATTACAGCAGACAACACCGTGCACAAGACAATAAATCTTACCAATTCAAAATTTGGAATCATCATCGGACACGGCCCTGCCACATCAAGAGTTAATGGCGCTGCGCTTGGGACAGATAACGTCACATATACAGACAACACTCTTGTATTCAATACCAGAGGCATTACCAATGAAGGCGAAATTTATATTCAAAATAACAGAAACGAATCCTATGCCATTGGCACCAACAGATTTGGCAACATCTTCTTAAGGCGATGGGACGGAGGCGGTTGGAATTAATGAAAGACTCAGGATTCACTCTGGTTGAACTTCTTGTGGCGCTGGTAGTAGGCGGTATAATCATCACGGCGGCGTACCTGCTCTTCATCAGCAACCAACGCACGTACATGATGCAGGATGAAGTTGTCAGCATACAGCAGACAATACGTCCCGCAGCGGAGTACATAAGCAGGTTTATCCGAATTGCCGGCCTGGATCCGGAGCAGACGGGTCTTTTTGGCATAAGGAATGCCACGAACAGCACCATTGAATTCAGCTTCGACCGGATCGATGACGGCATACCGGGATCCCTGGAAGCCAATGCTGAAATAAAAGCGTTTCGAGTTCAAGATAACCAACTCCAGGAACAAGACCAAAGCACAGGTAACTGGGAACCAATTGCAGAAAATGTTGCGGCATTGAACTTCACGTATTTGAACGGAGACGGAAACGTTATAGCAGACCCAACAATTAACATAGATACAATTCGAACGATACAAATTTCCATCGTTGGAAGATCAAAAAATACTGTTTTAAGATATATAAACAATAATTCTTATACAAACCTTCAAGGCTCGGAAATAATACCGCCTCAAAATGACAATTTTATTCGACTCATGTTCTCGGAGACAGTACAGTGCAGAAATCTTGGAATATAAATAGAGATCACGAAACAGGATTCACATTAATTGAAGGGCTTATAGCTATTGCTATTTTTAGCATTGGCATCATCGCTACGACACGAATGCAAGATCAATCTATTCGCGGAAATTTCATTTCAAAAAGGATAAACACTGCAACGTTCTTTGCTACAGGCGAAATTGAACGCCGAGCAGGCATTCAGTACGCCAACGCGACTGACACGGACAACGACGGCGCCGCAGGTCTTTTTGATACTGACGGAGACGCGGATGACAGCATTGTTTATGTACAAAATGGCCACACTTTTAATATTTTTGTCAATGTCGCCGAGGACGATCCGATCAATGATGTTAAAACTATAAACATCATCGTCACACAAAACAACAACAGAATTGCAGAATTTCCATACATATTAAGAGCAGACTAACATGAATAATGAAAAAGGATCCGCTCTCGTCATCACACTAGTCATCCTTGTTTTCTTGGCGATTATTGGGTTCGCGGGCTTGAATAATACCGACATTGAACTTTTTTCGACCAAAAACACTAGGGACTTCAAAGAAAATTTCTACATCGCTGACGGCGGCCTAAATCGAGAAATCATTTCCGCCTTGGTCTATCCGCTTTACCCTACCCCCGAAGAACAACGCAACATGGACCCATTCAGAGTCGCACGCGCTCAAAACGGAACTTTCCCGGATTGCCCGATTGACGGCAATTGCACGAGCACCAACGCAACCATGGGAGACGACCACTTTGTCATCAACAATTTTTACGACTACGCCATCGATTTTCGAGGAAGATCTCAACCAGTGATGATTAAAGGCGAGTCATCTGACATAATTTATTACAGAATATTTGCGCAAAGAAACGCAGCAAACGCTGTTCGCGCGGAAGGATATTTCCGCACGACGACAGGCATGTAGCGAGTTGGAGGACACAATGAAAGTATCGAAGTTTTTTTTTGTTACCATCGCCCTGATAGCCCTGACGTTGTCGAACCGCGCAACTGCAGACGATCTAGACGCATTCAAGCAACTTGCAAAAAGCAACGCGATGATCCTCATGGATACATCCGGCAGCATGTCTTGGCCAGTATACAATCCGGACATTGACTATGCGGCCTTCATGAATTGGATGATCAGCGAAGGTTTGGCTTATGACGACAATCAGTGTCGAAGCACAACATGGTGGGGTACAAACTACGACAAGCTTGACCCAAAAGCTATTTATCTTGTGAAATCTCCCATAGGGCATCGACTTATTGAATATATTGACAGCAGTAACAGCACCCAAACAAAGTCGGCAATCGGCGATGTCATGTCAAAAACATCAGATTACGCTAACGAAAGAGATAATTGGATTCTTGAGTCAATAATTCCATGCAAAAATGAAGCAGGAAACTTATGGAAAGAAGATGATGAAACCAGCATCGATGTCGTTACGGATGCAGGGAGTGATTTCGTTGTGTTCCCAAAAGGAGTTCTCGTTGATTTAATAAATACAGGAACACCTGTCACTGTAGCGCCAGATATCTACGGTCGGCTCAAAAACAGCCAAGACACAAAAATTCGCGCCCCGCAGCTAGATCCTATAACAAATCAAGTCTTTGACTTTGGATTTCTTGGGATGTTGAACTCAAGCGGATATTATTTTTCAGGTGTTTTTGAAAAGAAGGACGGCAACACCGACTTCACGTCTTACCACGAAAACTGGGACACCGACACAGTCTACATATTTGCCACCGGCAACTGGCTCAACTTCATAAAGCTCGTCGAAGATTTCCGGGTGACCAGCGCCTACGACTCATGCAAAAAAAGCTGGACGTACTCTTACCAGCAGCATGCCGCCTGGAAATATTTTTGCTACAAGCCGGGAGAAACAGAATCTTGGACAACCACTTCCGTTACAATTAATTCTCACAACATCATGAAGAGCGACTATGATGACACGATATTCCTGGATGACAGAGGAGTCATCAATCCACCTGTCCAAGCAAAACAACTTCAAATCAGATTCGCCTTTATCGACACAGACTACCAATCTTCATCCAAAGGTAGAAATAACGACTTTATTGAGATCAAGCCAGACTCTGGCCCGTCAATCACTATAGCAGGTGACGATGTAGGGTCGAACACAAAAGCCTTTGTTTCTACGTCCGACGGTGATCCTGGGACATGGACAGAAATACCTCATTACCTTGATGCTCAAGGTTATACTCCATCAATGGACGCTACTCGCGTAACAATAAAATTTAATAATGGATCGGTTTATGGCCAACCGGGATCTGACAGAGGTTTTCGAATTATTGGCTACAGATGGACTAGCGCTGCTCCAGGAGAAGCGGGAGACTATTCGTGCTGCAACGGTCTTGATGGCTACGGATATAAGATCAAGTCCCGTATGGACGTAGCCAAAGCAGCCATGATCAACGCTGTCGAGATGACAAAAGACACGATAAACTGGGGTGTGACAAAATTCAACGAAAGCACTGGAGCTGTACTTCTTGCCTCACTCGGCACACCACCATCAACGGTAGTAAGCGAACTCGAAAATTTGGAAGCGGGTGGATCCACCCCGCTCGGCGAAGCCTTACAAGACACATACAAATTCAACCGCACCTATCTTATCAACAATCCCGAAGCTGCTGAGTGCTCTGCAAATTTTGTCCTTGCGGTCACCGACGGATACCCATCAAATGATGGATCGTGGAGCAGGATTAGCGGCGTTACTTTTGGAAAGTGCACATCTGGATACGGCAATTGCGGCACTCTATATGGCGACGCTGATGTATGGCCAGACTCATCTGGCATTCCTAACAATTATATGGATGATGTCGCCCACTGGATGTACAACGAAGCCACCTACAAACACACAGTACACTCTATAGCTTTTGGCCTTGACAATCCGATGCTTGGCGACGCTGCCGATTCCAGCAACGGTATATATATCACTGCATATAATGAAGAACAGCTTATGAATGCTTTTTATTCGCTCGGTCTTTCGATGACCAATGCTATTTCTTTTGCGGCACCAGCCATATCGGTCGATGAAGAAAACAGAGCTCAAGCCGGTGATGAACTCTACATGGCTTTTTTCAGACCTGTCCGGGCTGATTACTGGCAAGGAAATTTAAAGAGATTTAAAATCTCATGGAATGCTACTGAAGAAACCGTAGTTGACCAGTCTGGAAGCGAGGTTACAGACACCGACGGATCATTCAAGTCCGCCTCTAGATCTTTTTGGTCCACCGAAAACGACGGCGGTCAAATCAACAAAGGCGGCGCAGGCGGCGTCTTGCTCAATAAGGTAACCACTAACTTTTCTTCGACAAATTATTACGACAGAATGCTCTACACATACCAAGACGGAACCATGACGGCATTCACCAAGGCCAACATGGAACCTTCCGATTTCGGAGTGGCTACGGAAGAAGAAGAAGCCAAAATCATCAACTTCATGTATGGCTACGCCCTCAATGCCAACAGTTCGTTCAACCCCACTGCCGTGCGCAGCTGGATTCTTGGAGACATCATCCATTCTGAACCCTTGGTCATCGACTACGTCGACAATTCAGTGCAGCGAGTTTTAACGAATCGATACATCGCCATCGGGTCCAACCACGGCCTCCTACATATATTTGACACGACAAATGGACAGGAAATTTTCGGCTTTATTCCTCCTGCTTTGCTGACTTCGCTCCAGAATTACGGCCAGATTTCAGACACGCATTATTACGGCGTGGACGGCCAAATTTCCAAATTTCAGACCGGACGAAACCCAAGCCTCATGGTATTTGGACTTCGTCGAGGCGGACGGGCCTATTATGCCCTCGACATATCCAGCACGGCGACTTCAAGCTGGGACATGAAGTGGTCAATTACAAGCGACATGACAGACTTCACCGAAATGGGGCAGTCATGGTCCAAAATGTATTTTTCGAATTTGCCCCAAACAAACGGAACGCAACTTGACATCGGCGTTTTCACTGGAGGCTATGATCCGGCAGAAGATTCCAACTCCACCTCCTATCTTCTCCATGGCGACAACCAAGGCAGGGGGGTGTTCGTGGTCAACGCCAACGATGGCTCGCTGGTTTTCAAATGCACTTACGGAACGACAAACAGCACGACTGACGCCACGGCATACACGCGGACGGACATGAAGTACTGCTTTCCAGCCGAGCCGAGAATTGTTCGTCTCCCAGACGGACACAAGGATGGTGATTTCGTCGTCTATGCTGTCGATATTGCCGGACAGCTCTGGAAATTTTTGTATGATAAAGACTTAACTCCACAGTGGCAGGTTTATCGCATTTTCAACAGCAATGGCCCGACAAACACAGAGGGCGGTTCAAATGTTGACAGTGGCAGTTGCGACAAGCTTGATAGCGACGGAGCGTTGGACCCCACTGACCGAGGAAGGAAGTGCTTCGCGCAACCAGATATCTCCTACGCAGGAGACTGCACAACAGACAATCCAGTCATATATTTCGGCACAGGGGATCGCGAAAACCCCCTTGATACAGAGGTAAAACATAGGCTATATGCTGTATATGACATGTCAACTAACAACACAAATAGTACATATTACAATTTGGTTCTTGACGAAGCCGATCTTGTAAACGTTAGCGATGTAGCCAGCGAAAGTTCAGAACCAACACTCAAACTTGGAGACGACTATCTGACAAAAGCCCAAGGATGGTATATCCGTTTCGACCAGCAAAATGATGACTATGATCATACAGGCGAAAAGCTGACATCATCGCCACGACTATTCAATAAAATAATATTCTTTACAACATATAAGCCTACTTTCGACGATATATGCGCACCAAACGGCGATTCGCTTCTTTATGCAGTAAATTATTGCTCCGGAATGCCAGCTTATGAGTGGTTTGACAGCTCAGGCAAACAGATTCGATACCAATTGCACACCAATAGTCCATTGGCCTCGTCGTGGCGAATCATGGCCAAGGAAGGCGTGGCTGCGGGAAAAATCAGCGTTGGCTCGAAGCTGATCAATATTCCGATCGAAATTCCTTCTGGCCTGAACCTGATTTGGTGGGATTACAACTAAAGGAGACCTGGCCAATGATAAAAATATTTATTCCACTCATGGTGTTATTGGTTCACATCAATGCGTACGCGTATCCCCTCAGACAACTGGATGGAACTGTTGAAAAAGTCATCGACAGAACCATATTTATTGATAATGAAAAATTCCGACCATCCAGCTACGCGGCTACGTTACCAAAATGGGTTTCAGAAGGGACAATTGTCAAAATGTCTTATGCATGCGACGAATTAGGGGACTGCTACTACATTGATATTGTCGTTCCAGGAGAACCCTTACCCGTTATGGACAAGATCAATAAAGAACTCTTGAGCTTCGAGAGAGTATTTCCTTGAGTTATCATCGATCTCAACGCTCTCACTACCAAACCCCGGGGCCACCTCCGGGGTTTGACTTTGACCCTCCCCCTCCCTATCAAAGCCCCCATGCCCACCCAATTCCTCGACCGCTTCACCCCCCGCGCCTATCCCCGCACCCGCATCTTCACAGCGGCCATTGTCTGGTCTGCGGTCGGCGTGTTTCTTGTCGTCAAGGGATGGTATTTTTTCCGAGAGGGATCCCGGGGAGGGTTGCTTGCGGCGCTTGCGGCAGGGGCGATCCTGGGGATGCTCAAAAGCAGGTTTGTGCTGGACCGAGTGGCGAGGAATATCATCCAGCGCATCGGGGCAAAGCCCGCCAGAGCCTGCCTTGGCGGCCTTTTTTCCGTGCGCAACTGGCTGCTCATCGCAATCATGGTCGTGTTCGGGCGAACCTTGGCGGCGCTGCCTCTCAACGCGGGCGTGAAGACCGGGCTGTACGTGATGGTCGGCATCGGCCTGGTTTGCTCCAGCCGCCTGCTCTGGAATGCCTGGAAAAATTCACCCGTCGAGACGCTGTAGAGCCTGATCGACAAGCGCATCAGGCCCTTTCATCTTCCGCTGCGCGAGCATTCCCTCGACCACAGCATATCCGCACCCCACATCCGCCACGCCATGGGCGTCGTCGCCGTACGCGACGCGTATTCCAAGCCTCGATGCCGCGTCCAGAATCGGAGCACAGACATAGGGTTCCGTCTGGCCCTTCAGCAAGGCCCGCGCATTGATATCCAGAACCGCGCCCGCGTCGCGAATCCGTTCCAGATTGCGCATGACCCGCGCCCAGATTTCCGGCACGGAGAGCGTGCGCAAGTAGTCGGGATCGTGCAGCCGAATGAGATCGAAATGACCAACCACCTCCGGCCTGACAGCATCAAGCATTTCACACTGCGCGTCGAAATAGGCGGCGTACAGCCCGACCAGCCCGCCGCATTGCGACCTGGCCTGTTCATAGAGTTCCCCGGAATAGTCAAAGCACGCGCCGCAGACGTGGTGCACCGATCCCACTATGTAATCCAGCCGATGATGCCGCCTCAACGTGGCCACCCACGGGGCGCAACCCGGATACCATTCGCTTTCCATGCCCACCAGAATTCGCATGCGCTCCGCGAACCGACGCGCAAGTCTTCGGGCTTCAGCCACATAAAGGGCGAACCGCGCCTCCATCCACCCAGCCGAACGGCCCAGGGCGATTTCATCCGGATACAGTCCGGCATCGTCAAAGGGCGGCATGTGTTCGCTCAACCCCACGCACTCAAACCCCCTCGCGTGATAGGCCGCGACAATGTCCTCCAATGTATCTCGGGCATGGTCGCAATACTGCCCGCTGTGCCCGCCGTGCAGGCTGGTCCTTCTCACGACGCGCCGCCCATTTGTTTGCACAGGGCATCGACATCCTTGAGAATGTCCACGCTCAAGACGTCATGACCCGTCTCCGTGACCAGCACATCGTCCTCGATGCGGATTCCGCCGAAATCCAGGTAGTCATTCAGGGCTTCGTAATTGATGAACTCCGCCAAGCGCCGCTCTTCCCGCCATTGTCCGATGAGCGCGGGGATGAAATAGATGCCCGGCTCCACGGTCATGACAAATCCGGGCCGAAGCCTGCGGGCCATGCGCAGCCCGGACAGACCGAACTGTCCGGAGCGCCGGAACTCTTCGTCATAACCCACGAAATCCTCGCCCAGCGCCTCCATGTCATGCACATCGAGCCCCAGCATGTGCCCCAGGCCATGAGGGAAAAAAAGGGCGTGCGCCCCGCTTGCGACGGCCTCGGCCGGATCGCCGCGCATCAGTCCGAGGTCCGACAGCCCCTGGGCCACAACCTTGGCTGCGGCCAGATGGCATTCCAGAAAAGGCACTCCGGGGGCCATGAGCGCGGTGCCTTCGGCCAGGGCTCGAAGCACTATTCCATAAACATCCTTTTGACGGGGCGTGAAACGTCCACTCACAGGCAAAGTTCGGGTGATGTCCGAGGCATAGCCCAAAGGCGAGACCACGCCGGAATCGACCAGGAGCAGATCGCCGTCCGCCAGAATCTGGTTGTGGTTGTGGTTGTGCAGCACCTCCCCGCGCCGGGACAGGATCATGGGGAATGCTTCCCGGCTGCCGCGACCAAGGATGAAGCCCTGCATGCGCCCGTAAAGTTCCGTTTCCGCGACTCCGGGCCGACAGGCGTCCATCAGGACAGCGTACATTTCAGAAGAGATCGCGACCGCGCGGCGGATCTGGCTGACCTCTTCAGCACTCTTCACGCTGCGCAGTTCCACGACAGCCCGGATCAGAGCAGTGGAACAACCGGCCTCGACCGCCTGCGGGGCAACGGCCAACAGGCGCGACAGCCGCAGGGTCGCGTCGCCCTGATAGGGGGGAAGATAATGGATGATCCGGCCTCGGGCCTGTCGCACCGCATCCTCAAGCTCGCGCCTGCTTCCGCAGGCATCGATTCCTGCGCGAGCGGCCAGTTCCGCAAGACGCGGGGCCGGTCCGCTCCAGATGGTGTGCTCCATGCCCGGATCGGGGCCGAAAAGCGTCTCGCGTCCGCTCTCGCAATCAAGGCACAGGCACAGGCCCGGCGCGTCCAGTCCCGTGAAATACAAAAAAGCGCCGTCCTGGCGAAAAGGAAAGGTATTGGCGCGGTAGTTCATGCCGATCAGGTCGTTGCCGGGCAAGAGAATGCACCCGCCGCCGACCAGGCGCATCAGCTCGGCGCGGCGGGCGGCAAAGATGGAGGAATCGAACATCGAAGACTCCTGAAGTGACGAAGATGGTGGGGCCGAAGCGCCGGAGGCCAAGCATGTCGGCTCCTTGCCTTGTTCGGCGCACGTGATTACCTAGGGGCTTCGTATCGGGACGAACCCGAAACGGCAAATCTCTTTTTCCACGGAGACGCACATGCACTGGGTTCTTTTGGCCAACGGGCCCCTGACTCTCTCGCCGGTCATCAGGAAGGTCATTTTTTCCGCCGACCGACTGATCGGCGTCGATGGCGGCAGCAGACATTTGCGGCCCCTGGATGTTCGGCCTCACCTGGCCGTGGGCGACATGGACTCCATTCCCCAGAATCTGCTTCAGGATTACCGGCAGGCGGGAGTGGAATTGCATCTGCACCCACCCAAAAAAGACGCCACGGACCTGGAACTGGCGCTCGAACTGGCTCTCGCACGCGGCGCGACCCGCATATCCATCCTGGGCGGCACCGGCGGGCGGCTCGACCACACCCTGGGCAACCTCTTCCTCCTGTCCCGCTGCCTGCCCGCCGGAGTCCCGGCCCGCATCATGGACCAGGAGCAATGCGTGCACCTCACGGATCAGTCCCTGACCATAAGCGGCGCGATCGGCGACACCCTGTCCCTGCTTCCAGCCACCCCCGAAGCCTGCGGCGTGAGCCTCTCCGGCCTGGAATACCCGCTGAGCGATGCCACCCTGACCTTCGGCACCAGTTGGGGCATGAGCAACGTCTTCGTCGAAACCCAGGCTACCGTGACCCTGCGCAGCGGACGGCTGTTCGTGTTTCATCTGTACGGTTCTTGATAGCTAAATTTGAAAACACAGGATGGGAAGGCTGTTCAAAAATGGTGAGATGCTAGGAACAAAGAAAATCCAGGCCCGAAGCGTATTTTGCATACGTGAGGGTCTGGATTTTTTGCAGTGACGACGCAGATCGCCGTTTTTCAACAGCCGGTTAAAGGGAGCTATCGAGCACCATATTATCGCGGTGCACGACCTCCTGATGCGGGCAGGGGCCCAGGATCTTTTCGATCTCGGAGCTGCTCAGACCCTGGATCTTGCGCAGTTCCACGGCCTTGAAATTCGTCAGGCCCACGCCCACGGCTCCGCCATCCAGACGCACGATCCTGACCAGGGAGCCCATGCCGAAATTGCCTTCCACCCCGGCGATGCCTGCGGCCAAAAGGCTCTTGCCCTTGCCGGTCAGGGCGCGGGCGGCCCCGTCGTCAACCACGATGGTTCCGGCCGGGTCCAGGTGATAGGCCAGCCAGAACTTCCGGCCCGAAAGCATCTTCTGCGTCGGGGCGATCCAGGTGCCCAGATCTTCCAGATCGAACACCCGCTCCAGCACGTGCTTCTGGCGTCCCGAGACGATGAGCGTCGGCACGCCGATGCTCGCCGCGCGACGGGCGGCCATGAGCTTGCTGAGCATGCCGCCGGTCCCTGCTCCGGTCTTGCCCCTGCACATGGACTGCAAACTCAGATCGGAAATGTTGTCGATGCAGGGCACAAATCGGGCGTCCGGGTTTTCCAGCGGATTGTCGTCGAAAACCCCGTCGGCGGAAGTCAGGTTGATGATCACATCCGCCCCCACCAGATTGGCTACCATGGAGGAAAGGGCGTCGTTGTCGCCGAACTTGAGTTCCTGCACGGCCACGGTGTCGTTCTCGTTGACGATGGGAATGACCTTCCAGTCCAGCAGGCGGCACATGGTGTTGCGGGCGTTCAGGAACCGCTCGCGGCTGCGCAGGTCGTCCTTGGTCAGCAACACCTGCGCGGTGATCTTGTCATAGTGGGCGAAGGCCTCGTCGTAGCTGTGCATGAGTCGGCTCTGACCCACGGCGGAGGCCGCCTGCTTGTGGACCATGCATCCGGCGGCCCGCTCCGGGCCCAGCACGCAGCGCCCGGCGGCCACGGCTCCGGAGGTGACCAGCACGATTTCAAGACCCCGGTCGTGCAGTCCGGCGATCTGGTCGGCCAGACGATTCACAACGCGGGGATCAAGCCCCTTTTCCGTGGTCAAGACAGCGCTGCCAACCTTGATGATGACCCGCTTGGCCTTCTCCAGAATACGGCGGCGCTGCTCACGCCATTGAGTCGATTGTTCCATCCTCGGTCTCGTCCTTGACGGTCTGCAAATGCAGGGTCCACATGGCCTCAAGCACCTCGGCCACACCCGTTTCATCCAACGCCGACATGAAGTACACCTTGAGCCCGAGGCGGTCAAAGGCCTCGCGCACCTCGGCCAGACGCTTCTCGTCGGCCAGATCGACCTTGTTGACCACGCGCATCTGCGGCTTCTCGGCCAAAGCGGGATCGAACTGACGCAACTCGTCGTCGAGAATGTGGAACCCGGAAAGCGGGTCGTCCACGTTCACGTCCTCTATGCTCAGGATGTGCACCAGAAAGCGCGAGCGCTCCACATGACGCAAAAAGGTGTGTCCCAGGCCAAGGCCCGTATGGGCGCCCTCGATCAGGCCGGGAATGTCCGCCACCACGAGCTTGCGCTCCATCTCGTCGATGACCACGCCCAGGTTGGGCGAAAGGGTGGTGAAGGGGTAGGCCGCGATTTTGGGCCGCGCCGCCGAAATGCGCGAAATGAATGTGGACTTTCCCGCGTTGGGCAGCCCCAGCAGACCTACATCGGCAAAAACCTTGAGTTCCAGGCGGATGTATTTTTCCACGCCCGGCTCCCCCGGCTGCGCGAAACGCGGCACCTGCATGACCGAGGACTTGAAGTGCGCGTTGCCCTTGCCGCCCCGGCCGCCCTCGGCCACGACGATCTCTTGGCCGTCCCTGGTGAAGTCGGCGATGAGACGCTCCCCACCCGGAGTCTCCTCAAAGACCTGGGTGCCCACCGGCACCTCGACGATCCTGTCCACCCCGGCCCGGCCATAACAGAGCCGCCCGCTTCCTGGCTTGCCGTTCTCGGCCTCCTGAATGGAGGCGTGGCGGTAATCGTAGAGGGTCAGCAGGTTCGTGCTGGCCCGGAAAATCACGTCTCCGCCCTTGCCGCCGTCCCCGCCGTCGGGACCGCCCCGGGGCACATATTTCTCCCGCCGAAACGACACGCTGCCTCCGCCGCCGCTTCCGGAGCGGATGATGATCTTGGCCTCGTCTACAAATCTCATGTTCTCTCCAGGTCCGTGGCGAAAAGCCGCCGGACAGCAAAAAAAGCCGCCCAAGAGCACTCTCTTGAAGCGGCTTGAAAAAGGCTTGCGCGGGACAAAGCCTAGACGGCGGGAACGATATTGACCCTGGTCTTGACCTTGTTCTTGCGGGTATACTTTTCAAACTTCACCACGCCGTCGATGAGCGCGAAAAGAGTGAAATCCTTGCCCACGCCGACGCCCACGCCGGGATGAACCTTGGTGCCATGCTGACGCACCAGGATGTTGCCCGCCAATACCGTCTGGCCTCCGAACTTCTTCACGCCCAGTCGCTGACCGGCACTGTCGCGTCCGTTGCGTGAACTACCACCTGCTTTTTTATGAGCCATGTTTTCCTCCCGACACTAGGCCTGAATGGATTTCACTTTCAGGGTGGTGAAATCCTGACGGTGTCCCTGTTTTTTACGATAATCCTTGCGGCGTTTCTTTTTGAAAATGATGATCTTCTTGTCACGACCATGCTCAACCACTTCGCACTGCACGGCTGCGCCGTCGACAAAGGGCTGTCCGATCTTGACATCGGCGCCGGCGCCAACCAGCAGGATCTTGTCCAGAGTAATCTCCGAACCGGCCTGCACGTCAAGCTTGGCTACCTTCAGACTGCGGCCTTCTTCCACCCGAAACTGCTTTCCGCCCGTTTCCACGATTGCAAACATCTTGCGACCTCCAAAATATTGAACGACGTGGCTACCTCTTCCGAGGCACCTCGTCAAGACTCTGATCACGCTACAAAGCCGCCCGGAGCAGGACAGCTGTCGAGAGGGAGGATGCAAATAAGACGAAACCCGCCCTCCGTCAACAAAAAATTCACGAACACCACGTCCCCAGGGTCGAAGCCAGATCCTGCAACCTGTACGGCTTGGCCAGATGCCCATTCATGCCCGCCTCCAGGCTCTTGCGCTGATCCGACTCGAGGGCGTGGGCGGTGAGGGCGATGATGGGCACGCCCCGCCCCGTGGCCCGTATGCGCCGGGTCGCTTCCAGCCCATCCATGACGGGCATCTGGATATCCATGAACACGATGTCGAAATCACCGCCCGCGAAGGCGTCGAGGGCCTCCTGTCCGTTTTCGGCAAGGACGATGTCCCCGACCTCCAGACTGCGGAGCATCTTCACCAGCAGGCCGCGATTGAAGGGGTTGTCCTCCACCGCCAGAACCCGGAGGCTGGCAAAGGAGCGGGCCTCGTTCTCACCGCTCGGGTCCTCGGCGGCCTGGGCCTGCGTGGAGATGTTCATGACCAGGGAGAAGGAGAAGGTGCTGCCATGCCCGACCCGGCTGTGCACGGAAATGCCGCTGCCGCCAAGCAGGCGCACCAGGCTGTTGGCGATGGTCAGGCCAAGGCCGGTGCCGCCGTACTCCCGGGTCAGGGAGCCGTCGGCCTGCTCGAAGGAGGTGAAAATGCCGTGCTGACGGTTCTCCGGGATGCCGATTCCCGTGTCGCGCACAAAAAAGCGCAGCTCGGCCTTGCCGCTGCCTCCGGCTTTCCCGCTGACCGCAACCTCCACGCAGCCTTGTTCCGTGAATTTGATGGCGTTGCCGACCAGGTTGACCAGCACCTGCGTCAACCGTCCCGCGTCCGTGCTCACGACCCCGGGCAAGCCGGAAGTGGCCAGACGCAGATCGAGCCCCTTTTTCTGGGCCTGCTCCACGAACATGGTCCGCACCCGCGCAAGGAGGGCTTCAAGGTCCACGTCCTCGGGCACGATGCGCATCATGCCCGCCTCGATCTTGGAGAAGTCGAGAATGTCGTTGATGATGACCAGCAGACTCTCCGCGCAAACGCGGATTCCGTTCACGCAGTCGGCCTGTTCCGGATCGAGAACCGTCCGGGCCAGCAACTCCCCGTGGCCGAGGATGGAATTCATGGGCGTACGGATTTCGTGGCTCATGTTGGCCAGGAACATGCTCTTGGCCTGTGAGGCGGCCTCGGCCCGACGCCGGGCGTCAACGATGTCCGTGACCTCGATGACGCTCAAAATCATGCCGCCGAACGCGGCCCCTCCCACGACCGGCTGCATGCGCACCACCAGGGCCATGCCCCGGAAGGATTCCAGCTGAATTTCCCTGAGTCTTGCTTCCGGGTCGGCCTGCAAGGTCCGCAGCCCCTGTTCCATCTCCTCGGCGAGAACGCCGCCGGGAAAGACATCCCAGATTTTTCGGCCCAGCAGGTCGCCGGGCTCCCGGCCCAGGATGCGGCACAAACTCCCGTTGGCCTCGATCACCGCGCCGTCCTTGCCGGTCAGGGCGACGCCCTCGTTGATCCCCGCCAGCAGGGATTCCAGGCGCGATTTCTCCTGCAACAGCTCCCGCTCGGCCTGTTTGCGCTGGGTCACGTCCATGAACACTTCAAGTATCAGGGTCTCGCCCTGCAGGATGACAGGAATGGAGCTCTTGATGACATCAAGGGTCCGTCCTTCCAGGGCGCGCATGCGCACCTCGTGCTCGAATTCGACCCGGTGACGGCGCTCGGGATCGTCATTGCGGGTGCTTTCATAGAACATGTCCCAGGGCACGCGGCGGTCGAAAAACCAGCCGGGCTCGATGTCGAGCAGATTGGTCGCGGCCAGGTTGACCCTGCGGATGATGCGGTCCTGGCCCAGGATGGCGATGCCCACGGGCAGTGCCTCCAGAATCCTTTCCATGCCCGCGTTGGCTTCGATCACCGCCGCGCCGTCCTTTTCCCTCGACTTGAGCATTTCCGCCAATGCGGACATGTTGCGCAGGCAAAGCATGACCATGCTCGCCACCAGAAGGGTCACCAGACCGCACGTCATGGCCAGAATGCGGTCCGCGTTTTTCTGGTGCGCCTCTATGACCCGGTCGATGCGCGAACGAATGGCGACGCGCAGAAGGTCCGTCGTGGACGCGGCCTGTTCGAACAGGATACGGGTCTGCTCCTGCGTGGCAGAAACGTCCGGGACAGGAGCGCCGTGCTTCGACGCATCGAAGGCGTAGAGGCGGTTGCGAATCATGAAATGACCGTGATCCACGATTTCCTGCAGTACGGGAACAAGCGTGGAGGCGTCCCGAAGCAGTTCGGGTGGCATGGGGACCGTCAGGCCGTAGGAAGGCCCGCCCCCATCCGCGCGCGCCTCTCCACCCTGGTGCATCACGACCAGCACCGACCGGGCGCGCGCCAAGGCCCGGTCAATCTCTGCTTCAAGTCCCAGAAGGCCCGACAGATCCGTGGCGGAGGGCAGGCGTTCAAAGCCCAGACGCGCCGAATCCATCTCGACGCGAAACGTCTGGACCAGATCCAGATGTGCCTGTTCCGCCTTCATGAGCTGCTGATGGTCGGCAATGACCCGGTAGCGATACGCCTCCTTCACGCCCAGAGCGACGACGCCGAGAAGCATGAGCGCCAGCATCCACAAGATGCGCCGCTGGTTGGGATGTCCGAGGTGCCAGGACGACGGGTTCCTCATACGGCCCTGCCCAGAAAAAAGATGTCCACGCGCCGGGCCCCGGCCGCGAGGCAGGCTTCGGCGCAGGCCGTCAGGGTGGCGCCGGTGGTCATGACGTCGTCGACCAGCAGCACGTGCAGCCCGGACAAGTCCGCGCAGGCCGCGAAAACACCATTTACGTTGCGTCGCCTTTCGGCCCGTCCCAGACTCGACTGGGGCAGGGTGTCCCTGGTCTTGCGCAGACCCGAGGGCAGGGGAGCCAGGCCTATGTGCTTGCCGAGCATGCGCGCCAGCTCCGCGCTCTGGTTGAAGCCGCGACTGGACACCTTGGCGGGCATCATGGGCACGGGCACGATGCAATCCGGACATTCCAGGCCATGCCTTTCCCAGGCCCGCCGGACCAGATGGGCGAGGAGCTGCCCCAGCCCGTGATCGTGACTGAACTTGTGCCCATGGACGAGATCGCGCAGCGCTCCGGAGTACATGCCGTGAAAAGCCAGGCCCGACCACGGCGGACGGCTTTGGCGACAGGCCAGGCACGGATACACAGGGGCGGACGGGTCGGCGTAGCAGATGCCGCATTCGGGACAGTAGCCTCCGACGCGCGGGGCCAGCAGTTCCCGGCAGTCCGGGCAGAGGGGATACTCATCGAAACGCCCGAGCACAGCCGCGCAGTACTGGCAACGCCGCCCGGCCACATGCCGCGCCAAGGAAAGCGCGCGACCAAGCGCCGCTACCATCCGCTGCTCCGGGCCAGATCGCGCACGGCGTCCATGGCGGCCTGATCTCGGGAAAAATCCCCTGCTTCGTCGATCCCGCGCAGGCACAAAACATTTTCCATGCGCACGTCGAAAACTTCCAGGAAAAAGCGCAAGGTCGGCAAAATGCCCGCAAAGAGATTCTCGCCGCGCTTCCTTCCTGCCAGCAGCACGACATGGGCGGGCCGAACGGGCCCGGACGGACGCAAACCGCGCTGCCGGGCCATGTACCTGGACTGGGCCCGATCGATCCAGGCCTTGGCCTGGCTCGGCAGATGATAGAAATAGACGGGAGCGGTCAGCACCAGGCCGGATGCGGATTCGAGGAGCGCGAAAAGCTCTTCGGCTCCATCCGCGCCGATCCGGCACAGGCCATCATCGGCGCAGGCTCCGCACCCGGTGCAGGGTTCCAGCGCATGGTCGCGCAGGAAAACGGGGCTGGACGACAGCGCCAGGCTGCGCGCGAAAAGCGCGGCGGCCTGATCGCTGTTGCCGCCTGCCCGGGGGCTCAAGGATATGACGAGAGGGGCATTCATTTTCGAGGCTTGCGCACGAATTCCGCGCGCACGTATTCTCCGACCTCGCTCAAGCTGAGACTCCAGTCGGTTTCAGTGTACAAGGCGTTCTCAAGCTGGGGCACCACGGCGGGCTTCACCCAGAAAACCTGCCTGTCCGTTCGGCTGAATCGTAGCTGCCAACTGGCATCGACGCCCACGTGTCAGCACTTGTCCCGGAAATCGTGTTCGCCTTCGGGGATCATGACAGCTCCTATCGTATGAACTCGGTGAAAAACGGATTGTTGAGCTTTTCCTGCCCCACCGTGGTTTCCGGTCCGTGGCCGGGGTAGACCACCGTCTCTTCGGGCAGGGTGAAAATCTTCTCGCGCACGGAACGGATCAGCTCCCGTTCGGAACTCCCTGGAAAATCGGTGCGTCCCACGGAACGGTAGAACAGCAGATCGCCGACAAAAACCGCCCCCAATCCCTCGAAATAGAAAGACAGGCTGCCAGGACTATGGCCTGGGGTGGACAGCACGCGACAGGTGACGCCAAGCAGGGGCAGCTCGCCCTCCCGCAGCGGGGTGAACGAGAAGGGGGGAGTGCGCGGAAAGCCCATCATCCCGCCGCCTCCGAGTTCGGTATCAAGGAGAAAGCCATCCTTTTCGCTGGCCATGACGGAAAGTCCCGTGGCCGCGACCAGATCCGCGTTGCCCTGGATGTGGTCGAAATGAAGGTGGGTGTTCAGAATCGCCACCAGGCTCTTCTTTTCGGCGGCGAGAAAGGACAGTATCTCCCCGGCTTCGCCTCCCGGGTCGATGACCACGGCCTCGCTTTTCGAGTGCACCACGTAGCAGTTCGTATCCAGCGGCCCCAGCGGCATGACGGTAACTTCGAGCATCAATTCCTCCCTGACGGACATGTATCACCGGGATGTAGCCAGCTTCGTCCCAAAACACAATTCTGCTTTCTGGACAAGGCTTGCGGCATGAGGCAATGGCTTCAAAAACACCTCGGGGTCCATCATGAACACGGCCACTTCCATCGAGACCGGCAGCCTGCGAAGACAGGACATCATCGACTACGAGCCTCTGCTCAAAACCGCGCTCAAAGCCATCATTCCCTTCTCTTCCTACAGTCTCGTGTTTCCGGCCAGAACCCCGGAAGAGATGGAAGCCGACCCGCAGCATCCGTTCGGACGGGCAACCCTTGAGAACGACCGGCTGGCGCTGCCGCTGACGCACTCGGACCGGCTGCTCGCCATTTTTGAAGCCCGGGGGGTGGATCCGCAAGAAACGGCGCGGGCCCTGCCTTTTCTGCCGCACATGGCCTCCCTGTGCCTGGAACAGATCAAGATCCGCAAGTCGACCATCACCGACCCCCTGACCGGCCTGTTCAACCGCCACTGCCTGCACCAGGCCCTGATCCGGGAGATCTCGGGCATTGTCGGATCCATCATGCCCGGTCCCGGCGCCATGGCCGACGACTCCCTGCAAGGCCACAGCGCCTGCTTCGGCCTGATCGTCCTGGACCTGGACCGCTTTCGGCAGATCAACGAAAACTACGGACACAATTTCGGGGATCAGGTCCTGACCCTCGCGGCGGAACGGTTGCGGGCGGCCTGCCCCAAACAGACCCTGGTCTGCCGCCTGGACGGGGATTCCTTCGGCGTGCTCTGGCCCCAGGCCTCACGCGCCAAGATGAGCGAATTGGCGGAAAATCTGGGCGCCGAACTGGCCAAGGTCACGGCGCGTTTCGCCCCTCTGCGCGAGGACGTCGGCGTTTCGGCCAGCATCGGCCACGTCAGCTACCCCCAGGACCTGCAAGGCGCACAGTTCCAGAAGGCTCCGGAAGAACAGGCCTGGCTGGTCATGGAAAAGGCGGAAAAAGCCCTGAACACGGCCAAGGCCGGCGGACGATCCCAGATATACTCCTTCAGGCAAATCCTCACCCAGGGCGGGGTGGTGCTCGAGGTCATGCCCATGAACCGCCTGCTCATAAATCTCGGGCGCGGCATGGACGCCCACGAAGGGCAGCGTTTCCTGATCTGGTCCCGCAAGTTCAACGGCAGCGAAACCATTGTCGGGACGCAGGGCGACGTGATTTTCGGGCATTACCCGCCCATGTACAAGGCCGAGGTTTCGCTGGTCGAGGTGCAGGAGGACATGTCCATCGCCGAAGTCCTGGTGCAGAGCGACCCGAACTGGATCGTGGAGAAAGGCGACAAGCTGACCCTGCTCGACGACCATTCCGGGCGCATGGAGCAGCGCGAAATCCAGCCCGGCGACCGCTCTCCGCAGAAGGACCCGCTCACGGGCCTCTATCCCTACCGCGACTTTCTTCAGGCCTGGCACTCGGCCCGAGCCCAGGCCAAGAGTTTCTGCATGGTGCTCATGCGTCTGGAATCGCCCCACGCCGAACGCACGCCCATGGACAAGATGAAGGAGGAGCAGTTTTTCCAGACCCTGGCCGGCCGGGTCGAAGCCCTGTTCGGATCCGCCGCGCTGGGTGGCCGGTTCAGCGTGAATTGCATCATCTACCACGTACCGGATCTGGGCCAGGAGGATTGCCTCGGCATCGTGCGCGAACTGCTCGAAGACGAGCGCTTCGCCGGACTGGAAAAATCCGTGGGTATCGCGGCCTATCCCTTCCTCGACTACACGCGCTCCGACACCCTGGAAAACGTGCGCAAGGCGCTGGACCATGCCGATTTCCTGCACGACGAAAAAATCGCCTGCTTCGATTCCGTTTCGCTCAACATCAGCGCGGACCGTCTTTTCGCTCAGGGCGAGACCTATGACGCCATCGCCGAATACAAGAAAGCCCTGACCGTGGACGACGCCAACCTGCTGGCCCGCAACTCCCTGGGCGTCTGCTATGCCCGGCTGAACAAATACGCCACGGCCAGAACCATCTTCCAGGAGCTGACCAGCCGCCATCCGGACCACGTCATGCCGCTCTACAATTTCGGCTGCGCCTGCCTCAAGGATGGCGACCCCGCCGCCGCCCGCCAGGCCTTTGAGCAGGTCCTGGCCATCGAGCCCAGGCACGTCTACGCCCTCATCCGCCTGGGGCTGCTGGCGGAGGAGGAGGGCGATTTCGAACGGGCCTGGGACCTCTATGAACAGGTCAGGACCATGTCCGAGGAAAAGGGGGCGCACAACCCGGCCTATCGCTACCTGGCCCGGCTGGCCTTCCGCCGCGACGACCGGGACACGGCCCGCGAGTACCTGCACCAGGCCATCACCGCCAATCCCCAGGACGCCCACTCTTTCCACCTTCTGGCCAAGATCTACCTGGAGCGCGGCGACGACCCGGAAATCGCCGAATCCCTGGCCCGGCAAAGCGTGCACCTCAAACCCGACGCCCCTGCCTTCTGGGAAATCCTGATCACCGCTCTCAAACAGCAGGGCAAGGAAGAGGAAGCCGCGCAGACAAAAATCCGTGCGGCTGCGCAAAGCGGTTGACAGAGCGGGCCTCTTTGCCTAAAGAGGCTCCTCACGAGCATTCCCCGGTAGCTCAGTTGGCAGAGCAGGTGGCTGTTAACCACCGTGTCGGCAGTTCAAGTCTGTCCCGGGGAGCCACGAATTTCCAGGGCCCTTCACGCGAAGGGCCCTTTTTTTGCGCCCGGCACCACAGCGATCGCCCGACCTCCTCCCTCCGATCCGACACAAAGCCGCGCTTTCTCCCGATAGAACCGCTTCCCCGCCTTCGTGCGGATTACGCGCAACAATCGCAGAACCAGCTCTTTGATCTTGCCGTGGCAATCACCCATGCCGCCAGGGTCGGGGTGGTCCGGGCGGGTCGCATCGGCTGTCTGACCGAGCCAGGCATCGTTGGCTGAATCGTTGCAGGGCGCGCTGCCCCGCACGAGCGCCCTGCAACGCAACGATTCAGCCGTACGAGGCCCGCGAGGGAGTTCCGAGGCGATCCGCCCGGACCACCCCGATCCGCAGCGCCGACCGTCCCCCTTTTTCCCCAAATAGACGCTTGCCTTCAAGCCACCCATCGGTCCATGATGGGGATTATGAAAGCTTCGCGCGCCACCGCCTCCCGCACTCCAGCCTCCAAGCAGGCCGACCATGGCCGCATCGTGGCCGAAGCCTCGGATTGCCTGGACTCCCTGCAGCTCGAACATCTGGAACGCGAATTCAGATCCTGGGCCGAAGGCTCCAAACGCGCCGACGTGGCCCTGTCCCGCAAGCGCATCCTGCTCATCTTCCTGCTCATCCGGCACACCGGAGCCAAGCTCCATGAAGTGCTTGACGTGAACCCCCTGCGCGACATCGACCACGACCGTCTGGTCGTCACCTTTGCCCGCTCCACTCCGGAGCAGGCCAGAACCGTGCCCCTGGCCGACGCGCTGGCCGTGGAAATCCGTGACATCCTCTCCGACGAGGTTTTCCGCCAGGCATCAGGTCGGTCGCTCGCCGTCGACCCCGCTTTCGTTCGCCGCAAATTCTATGAGCGGGCCCAGGCCTGCGGATTTCCGAAAAACCTGGGCAGCCCCGAGATGATCCGCAAGTCACGCGGGGTGGAGCTGATGCAGTCCAACATGCCCCTCCCCGCCGTTCAGATGTACCTCGGGCACTCCACGCCCAACCTGACATCGGCCTACGTGTCCTTTTCCGAAGAGGAAATCCGGACCATCACATCGTCCTTTCTGCAGCGGGAGAGCCACCGCAAGACCAGCGCCCGCAACTCCTTTTTCGGGAAGATCACGGCCATACGTCCCGCCGACATCCAGGCCGAGGTGCTTCTCACAACCCCGGACGGCCACGTCATCTCCTCGGTCATCACCCTGGACAGCATGCGCCGGCTGGGGCTCAAAACCGGTCGCCTGGCCACGGTGGACGTCAAGGCGCCCTGGGTGAGCCTGCACAAATCCGAACATGAGCCTCTCTGCTCGGCCGAGAACCGCCTGCCCGGCGTCATCACCAGCATCAACCGCGGACGGGTCAACACCGAATACGTCCTGCGCATCGGACCGGAAACCGATCTGTGCGTCATCACCACGACGGACAGCATGCGACGTCTGCATTTGCAGGAAAAGGACACCGTCTGGGCCGTTTTCGGCAGCTACGCCACCATCCTGCGGGTCGACTGAGCACGCGGAGGACAAAAAACGCGATCAACACATGAACAGCAACCCGCCACCTCAACCGCCCGCAAGGCTTTTGATCGGAGGAAGCATGAACGCGTCATCACCCGGCACCATCGCCTTTCACCTCGTGGCCGCGGCCATCCTGCTCTTGAGCTCGGCCTGCTCGCAGACATCGTTCAGCCAGCGCTACCAGCCCGGAGCCGACACGGTTTTTCTGTGGCAGGACGAGCCCATCCCCCTGGAACCCGGATGGCGCTATCTGGGAGATGAGAAGGTCGGCGTGCGCGGAGAAATCATGGATTCCTCCCTGACTCCCGTCGACGAGGTCAGATCCCTCATCTTTGCGCGCGATGCTGGGCAAGGGCCCGAATTCCTGATTCTGTCCCGGGTGATCAAGACCAGCCAGGTTGAAATTTTCCGCTATCTGGGCGGCACCAAAACAAGCATCGAAGGCTACGCCTATCGCGAAGCCGCCTACGGCCTGAGCGCGGACACGACGGACCCGGAATACCGGCGCTACTTCGAAAAGATTCGCCAGTCCGGAATCAGCCCGTCTCCGAAGTACAAAGTCCGGGTGCTTGACCGGCTGCCCGTGGATACCGCGCTGGTGCGCATCATGGAGCTCGCTCCCGGAGAGACGCACCGCGTCCTGCCCGCGTACGGCAAACTCTACACCCAGGAACGGCGGGAACCGATCCACCGCCATTTCTTCTAGCGCGGTTCGCGAACACGCAAACGCTGTTTCGTAGTTGACAGCCGCCCGCCCATTCCCTAAAAGCGCCTTCTGGCTTCTGTTCCCCGGTAGCTCAGCTGGCAGAGCAGGTGGCTGTTAACCACCGTGTCGGCAGTTCAAATCTGTCCCGGGGAGCCACAAATTTCCCGCCCATCAGGCAACAAAAAACCCCTTGATAATCCAAGGGGTTTTTTGTTGCCGAAAAAGGGCCGGCCCTGGGCCGTGCGGGCGGCGTAAACGCGCAGAGCCGACATTGTTCGTGCGCGTTTTTTTGGATCAAAGCCTATTTGCGCTCGGCCTGGGCCTTGCGCATCTCGACGTAGTGCGCGGCGGCCAGGGCCGCGACGCAGCCGTCGGCAGCGGCCAGGACAATCTGGTTGGCGTATTTCTGGCGCACGTCGCCCACGGCGAAAATGCCGGGCAGGCTGGTCTCGCACTTTTCGTCCGTGACCACGTATCCTGCGGCGTTCATCTTCACGCCAGCGGGCACAAGGCCGTTGTTGGGCAGGAATCCGACAAAGATGAACACCCCGTCGGTGGCGATATCCCGGGTCTCCTCGGTCTGCACGTTCTTGACCGTGACTCCGGTCACGCCCTGATCATCGGCGGCGATGTCGACCAGGACCGAGTTCAGCACCAGCGTGATGCGAGACTCGGCAAAAACCCGCTGCTGCAGGATGCGGCTGCCTCGAAATTCGTCGCGGCGGTGCACCAGATAGACCTTGGCGCAGATCTTGGAAAGATAGAGGGCGTCTTCCAGGGCCGTGTCCCCGCCGCCGACCACGACCACGGTCTTGCCGCGAAAAAAGAAGCCGTCGCAGGTGGCGCAGTAGGACACGCCTTTGCCGTACTGCTCCATTTCGCCGGGCACGCCCAGCTTGCGGGCCGAACCGCCGGGTGCGAGGATGACGCAGTGGGTATGCAGGCGCTCTCCGCTGGCCAGCACGACCTCGTGAAAGTCCACCCCGGGCTCGACGCTGACAACCTCGTTTTCCCGAATTTCGAGGTTGTAGCGCTTGGCGTGGTTCAGGAACTTCTCGCACAGCTCAAAACCGCCGACTTCCTCGATGCCCGGATAATTTTCCACATCCTTGGTCAGGGCGATCTGCCCGCCGGGCATGCCCTTTTCGATCAGGACCGTGTGCATGGCCGCGCGCATGGCGTAGATTCCGGCGGAAAGTCCGGCCGGGCCGCCGCCGACAATAATCAGATCGTACATTTCATTTTCCAAGGTGTTCTCCTTCATGCTCGGCCCGGATCAGGCCTTTTCCTGTTTCTCGTCGTCCTTGCCAAAATTGACCATGCCCTTGGCCAGCTCGCTGAGTCGCTGGTCCACCAGGGCGTAAATGCTTCCTTTGGGATAGGAGCCGTCCTTGCGCCGTTTCCCGGCCTTCTTTCCGGTCAACAGTTCGATCCCTTCCTCGATGCTGGCCACGGACCAGACATGGAAGCGTCCTTCGCGCACGGCCTCGACCACTTCGGTCTTGAGCATGAGGTCGGGCACGTTGGCTTTCGGGATGACGACCCCCTGATTTCCGGTCAGCCCCTTGGCCTTGCAGCAGGCGAAAAACCCCTCGATTTTGTGATTGACTCCGCCGATGGCCTGGACGTCCCCGTTCTGATTGACGGAACCGGTCACGGCGATGCCCTGCCTGATGGGCACGTTCGCAAGGCTTGAGAGCAGGGCGTACATTTCCGTGGAGGAGGCGCTGTCCCCGTCCACCCCGGAATAGCTCTGCTCGAAGGCGATGGACGCGCTCACGGCCAGGGGCTTGTCCTGGGCGAACATCTTGCGCAGGTAGCCGCCGAGAATGAGCACGCCCTTGTTGTGGGTGCTGCCCGAAAGTTCGGCCTCGCGCTCGATGTTGATGATCCCGGCCTTGCCCATGGACGTGGCGGCAGTGATCCGGCTGGGTTTGCCGAACATCACGTCGCCCATGCTGTACACGGCCAGCCCGTTGATCTGTCCGACCCGGGCCCCGTCGGTATCGATCATGATCGAGCCGCGGTCAATCATGTCCTGGATCTTTTCCTCGATGAGACTTGAACGGCGCACCCGCGCCTCGATGGCGCGATTCACGTCATCCCCCAGGACCGTTTCCCGACCCTCCTGCCCGGCGAAATAGTCGGCCTCCATGAACAGGTCGGCAAGCCTGGGAAAGGTCGCCGCCATTTTCTCCTGCCGCCCGCCCATGCGCACGGCCTCTTCCACCAGCGCGGCCACGGCGGAACGCTCGAAGGGGCGCAGGCCGTGTTCCTCGCACTGAGCGCGGATGAAGCGGGCGAACCGGTGCACCGACTCGTCCGTCTTGTCCATGGTGGAGTCGAAGTCCGCGCGGACCTTGAATATCTTGGGCACATCGTCGTCATAGTGCTGGAGCATGTGGTAGAGGTAGGTGTCGGCCAGCACGACGACCTTGATGTCCATCTCGATGGGTTCGGGCTTCATGGACGAGGTGGTGAAGAGATAGAAGGGATCGTAGGTCTGGATCTCCATCTTGCGGCTCTTGAGGGCGCGCTTCAGAGACTGCCACACCCCGGGCTCCATGATGGCGTCGAGCAGGTTCAGGACCAGATACCCGCCATTGGCGCGGACGAAGGAACCGGCCTTGATACGCGAGAAATCCGTGCGCCAGACTCCGCTGCGGTCCACGATGCGCTCGATGCTGCCGAACAGGTTGCGATAGGTCGGGTATTCCTCGATGATGACCGGCGGCCCCTGCTGTTCGCCGTTGTCCACCAGCACGTTGACCGAGTACTGCTCGAACGGGTCGCCCACCGGAATCTGCGGCGGGTGTTCCTGGGTGAAGAAGATGGCGATGTTGTCGACCATGTCGTCGATCATGTGCTGAAAATAGCCGTCCAGCTCGGCGCAGTTGAAGTCCTTCTTCAGCGGCGCGATGAGTTCGCCGGCCAGATTGGAAAACATGAGCTTGTCGGCCTGGCGGTTCTTCTCCTGGATCTCTTTCTGCAAGGCCCGGATCTGCAGGAAGATGGAATCGATCTCGGTCTTGATCTCGCCGTGCTTGACCTTGATGCGGTCGAACTCGTCGCGGGGAAACCGCCCCTTCTCGACCATCTGTTCCAGCTTCAGGACCGGAGTCGGCTCACCGTCGACAACGGGCATGACCTCCGGCGGTTGCCCCTGCCGTCCCTGAAAGGTGACCAGGGCGAAGCCCGCCTCCTTGACCTGCTTTTCCAGATTCATGAAAAAGCTGGCGGTCTTTTTCTCGTAGGCCTCGTTGATCTCGTTCTTGCGGGCCAGGTACTCGGGGCTTTCGAAGAGCTTTGGGACCTCCTTCTTGAGCTCCTCCACCAAGGCCTGCATGCTCTTCTTCAGCCGCGCGCCAAGGCCCGGTCCCAGGCGGATCAGCATGGGCGCTTCCGGATTCTTGAAATTGTTCAGATAACAGAGGTCGCCGGGAATGCTCCCGTCCTGCACGGCCTTGGCCAGCACCTTGCGCACCGCGTCCATGCGCCCGCTGCGGGGGGCGCCGGTGACAAGGATGTTGTAGCCCGGGCGGCGGATGCCGATGCCGAACGCAAGCGCGTCCACGCCCCGGTCCTGGCCCAGAATCTCGTCCAGGGGCTGGAGTTCGTCCGTGGTGGCAAAAGGCAGGGCGGACGTGTCCAGGGTCCACCGCAACTGCTGGGGTGTCAGCCGTAACAATTCACTCATTGCTACCTTCCTCGCGTTCTTCCGTGCCGACGCGCACGGATGTGCAGCCCTTGCATTTGGGCAAAACAATGCGCAACACGCCGCCCGAGTAGCTGGCGCGGACCCGGTCTGATTGCACGGGCGAAGTCAGGCGCACCGTGCTCGAAAGTCCTTGGCGGGAAATGCTCAACCCCTGCCCGCCGCGAATTTCCTCCACCTTCCCGGCGTCGATGGTCAAACGCCTGCCCGTGATCGAAATCTTGATGGACCGAGGGTCGAGACCCGGCACGTGCGCCGAGACAAGGATGGCGTCCTTCTCGTTGACCACGCGGACATCCGGTTCGCAGCGCAACAGCCGTAAATCCATGGGGCTGCAGAAATCCCGCACAAAGGAATCGAAGAGCTCTTCCATGTCCTGTTTGAGCTTTCCGAGTTCCGTACGGTGCCATAAATGCAGATCGGACATATCTCCTCCGCAAAAACAGTGAGCCAGTCAGATTCCGGAAAAAAACGTGCCGTGGGAAATGTTTCCGGCGTCGCCGATACAATGAATATCACTCCGGGAGGCTTCGCGGTCAAGTCCATGCTCAAGGTCCGCCAGCAGGAGGGGGAGCCCGTGCAGGCGCTGGGAATGGTCGAAGTCGACGATCAGCAGACGAGTGCGGGGGTGGATGGAGGGAGTTCCGTCAAAACGGTATCTCCGCGAATGCGGCGTTTCCAGAAGGCGGGAGCGTTCGAGAAGATCGTTGAGCCAGCGGACCATGAACCGATCGTCGGCGAGACAACCATCATGTTCCCGCATGCGCCAGACGATCCCGCCGCGGCCCTTGAGGCGCAGATCCGGGTCGCAGTAACGGCGGAGCAGGAAAAAAACGGCCGCGCCGTGGGGAGACAGGGCGACCAGATCGACCCGGCCCGAGGGCAGCTCCGCGTCCACGGCCACAACGCAGGGATGGCGCAGAAAGAGCCGGTCGGCAATGACGCGCCGCCGATCCACCTGCGCGCAGACCCGACGCCGGACATGCTCGTAATGTTCTCCGAATTCCGTCAGATTTTGAATTCGCTTCGGCTCCGCGGCGGCGTCTGAATCGCCGAGCACGGTCCGGGCTCCGGGATGCGAGAGGAGCAGATATTCCGGCGCCATGCGGCAATGCAGTCCCGTGTCGCGGAGCTTCACTTCCGCGAGATCGTTGCCGCGCAGACGGACCACGATGGACGATTCCTCCACCCGAAAGACTGCTTCAGGATCGGGCGCAATCCGCGCCCACCAGCTCTTCGGCTCCAGGCGCAGTTCGTTGCAGCGGCGGCACAGCTCCCGCCATTCACCCTCCGGAACAGCCCCCGGACGACGCTCCGAAAAAAAATCCCCGAATTCCGGCATACTTCGATCCCTGCTTTCCATGAATGTCCGCCAGCCTCTCACGATACGGCGGCTCAACCCCTCGCCCGCTCGCCATCAACCCTCTTGCCCAAATGTCCTTCAATCGGCCAAGCATGGGTCGGCGGCGCGGCCGCAGGGGCGAGGCTTCGACTGTCTGACTGAGCCAGGCCTCGTTTGTTTGCCCATTGCCGCGCGACAGAAGCTCAAGCCGACGTTCCTAGGGGCGATGGGCAAACTCTACGAGGCCGGCGAAGGAGTTTCGAAGCCTCGCCCCCGCGGCCGCGCCGCCGACCCTTCCCCCAATCACGGAAGCGGTCCCTTCAAGACCCCAGAAAGCACTGCACCGCCTCGTCCGGTATCTCCGCCTGGACCAGCCCCCCTATCTCAAGGCCCGCCTCCCGAAAGTCCTCCAGGGCCATCTGCACGTACAGCGGGCGACCCAGATCCACGCTCAGGCTCACGTTCTCTCCTTCGAGACGGACGCGCGTCAATGTTCCCCGGTTCAATCCGGGCTCCCGCGCCACGCTCAGGCGCACCGCGTCCGGCTCGACGACCACCCTCCCGCGCCCCGGCCCGCACTCCCGCACCGGCACCCGGAAACGCGCGGCGATACGGCACCACATCCGCTCGTCTTCGCGCACGAGCTGCCCGGCATAGGTGTTCCTGAGCAAGCGCTCGGCCAGACGGCCGTCCTCCAGATAGATGACCTTGGGACAAAGCGCGGCGGCCTGGGAGCGGTTGTGCGTGCAGAGCACGATGGTCGTCTCGCCCCGCTCGCGCAGATCGGCCACGATCTGCTCGATGATGACCCGGTTCTGGGTGTCCACGCTGGCCGTAGGCTCGTCCAGAAGCAGCACCTTGGGGCGGCTGGCCAGGGCCCGGGCAATGGCCACGCGCTGCGTCTCGCCTCCGGACAGGCGCGGGGCGTAGGCCTCGGCCAGATGGGACAGTCCGACGAGATCAAGGGCCTCGTCCACCAGACGGTTGCGCCGCTCCTTGTCCATCCCGCGAATGGCCAGCCCGTAGCCCACGTTCTCCCGCACGCTGCGGCTGAACATGACCGGATGCTGTTCCACCAACCCGACGTTGCGGCGCAAGGAACGCAAGGCGGCCTCTTTCCAGACCACAGGCTTGCCATCGAAGAGGACTTCGCCTTGATGCGGGGCGCTCAAAAAAGACAGGATGCCAAGCAGGGTCGATTTCCCGGCCCCGTTCGGCCCTTGCAGGGAATAGGCCGCGTCCTGCTCGATGGTCAGGCGCGGCAGATCGAGAACCACCCGACCGTCGTAGGCGATGCGTACGTCACGGAGTTCGAAAAGGCTCATCGTCCAGTCCTCCCCTGTGCGTAGCCCAAGAGCACGTTCACGGCCAGGCTGATGGCCAGGAGCACGATGCCCAGGCCCAGGGCGAGAACGAATTCGCCCTTGTCGTATTCGAGAGCCATGGCCGTGGTCATGGTCCGGGTGAAGCCCTTGGCGTTGCCGCCGAGCATCATGGAAATGCCGATCTCGGAGATGACCCGGCCAAAGGCGGCCACAATGGCGGCCATGATGCTGAACCGGGCCTCGCGCAGGATGACCAGGGCGGCCTGCCAGGTCGAAGCACCCAGGGTCAGGGCCGTGCGCCGGTAGCGGTCGTCGATGCGACCCACGGCGGCGATGGTGAAAGCCACGACGATGGGCGTGATGAGAATGATCTGGCCGACGATCATGGCTTTCTGGGTGTACAGCCAGCCCAGGGATCCGAACACGCCGCGCCGCGAGAGCAGGGAATAGACCAAAAGGCCGATGACCACGGTGGGCAGGGCCAGCATGGTGTTGAAAAAGGTGATGACCGTCTGTTTGAGTCGGAAACGGGCGATGCCGATCAAAAATCCAGCTGGAATTCCGGCTATGCAGGCGGCCAGGGTGGACCACAAACTCACGTTCAGGGACACGCCGACGATGTGCAGCAGTTCCGGATCGAATTGCAGCAGAAGCGTCAGCGCGGCCCCCAGGCTCTCCAGAAAAAACATGCGGCCTCCAAGCCTACAGAACAGTGAAAAAAAGCCCGCTGCGGGAGCGGGCCTTTCAAGCCTGACAGATCCGCCCGGGTCGGAAACCCGGATGCGGATCGGCGCGAATCACGCGAAGGTTATTTCGCGTCGGGAAAGAAAAGCTGCTTGTCAAGGAGTTTGTAGTCGCCGATGACCTTCTGCCCGCGTTCTGAGACCAGCCACTTGGCGAACGTGTCGGCCAGATCGAAACGGACATGGGGATGCTTTTCCGGATTGACCGGAATCACGCCGTAAGGATTGAAAAGCGTCGTGTCGCCTTCACTGATGGGCTCCAGGTCCAGCCCCTCCGGACGACCGTACTTGTACTGCACGTAGGTCCCGCGATCGGTGATGGTGTAGCCCTGCTTTTCCTCGGCAAAGGTCAGGGTCTTGCCCATGCCCTGTCCGATGGACATGAACATCTTCATTCCTTCGGGATGAACAGCCTTGAAGGTCACTTCCTTGTCTTTGCCCTTGAAGATGGTGTCCTCCTCCTTCAGGGGCAGGCCCGTGGCCTTCCACAATTCCTGTTCCTTGGCGTGGGTGCCGCTGTCGTCGCCGCGGGACACGAACACCGCTTCGGACATGGCGATCTTCTTCATGGCCTCGGTGGCGTCGGCGGTTTTCGCCCCGGCAGGATCGGCGGCGGGTCCGATGAGCAGAAAATCGTTGTACATGACGTAATAGCGTTTGGTGCCGTAACCGTCGGCCACGAACTTCTCTTCGCGGGCCGGATCGTGCACGAAGATCACATCCACGTTCCCGTCCACGCCGTCGCGGATGGCCGCGCCGGTACCCTTGGCCACGACCTTGACCTCAATCCCCGTGTCCTTCTTGAACTCGGGAAGCAGCACGTCGAGCAGGCCGGAGGACTGCGTGCTGGTCGTGGTCGACATCTTGAGCACCTTGTCCTGGGCGAAAACCAGTCCCGGCACAGCCAGCAAAACAAGCAACATCACAAGTTTCTTCATACTTCCTCCTGATAGATGATATCTGACATATGTACGCAACCATATGCCAAACTTGACTCAAGGACAAGAAAGAAGCGTCTCCTTGGTCAATCAAGACTCGTTTTGACGGAAGGCTGCACCGACGCCCCGCTCTCCTGCGGCTTCTTGGGGCGCACATAGGGCAGGGAAAAATCCGAAGAGGCCAGCGCCACGCCGTCACCGGCGCGCAAAACCCTGGCATTGACGTAAATTTGGCGTTCAATGATCGAATATGTTCCAACCAACACGGAATAGGCCGGCACATCGGTATTGATCTGGGTCAGATCACGGGAAAGGGCGAGGACCCCGCCATGGGGGAGGATGCGCAGCTCGTCGGAGCGCAATTGCATTTCCGTCACGGAATATCCCAACTGGCTCAGGCGCGAGGCAATCTGCTCCGAAAGAAGCCGTCCGAGATCATTGGTGTTTTCCACGTTCGTCGAATCCACGAACGACGCCGCGAGCATGGGATAGCCCGCCACGTCGCTTCCTGAAAGCTGGCGGTGCAGATGATCCCCGGCTTTATAGGCCAAGGGGATGAGCGGCGGCGTCTTGGGACGCGAGCCTACCTCGTAAAATGGGGGCAGCTGAACGCAACCGCACAAAAAAACAACGACAAGCAGAACGTGAAGCTTGGACATGGCCGATCCTCCGGAGAAAAATGCCGACTGGAAAAATGCGAAGCATGCCGCGTGCCAAGATTTACCGCCTTAAGTTTTCCCTTCGCCGGTCGATAATCTGAACATGAGAAAATTCATCATCAAGGACCACCTCATGCGCACCGCGGCCCTGCTTTCCCTGCTGGCCCTGATCTTCGTGGCTGGCTGTTCCTCGGTCAGCGTCAACTCCGATCAATCGACGCAATTAGTCACGGCGCAGGCCCCCATCCCAAGCGGCTACCTGATCGGCACCCAGCACAAGATGCAGGCCCTGGCGCACTGGGACCTCCTGGCGGACAAGGTCGCCAAGAACTGCGCCGCATCCCTGGACCATTTCTTTCCGCAGCACGACGTGCGCGTCTATGTAGCGCCCATGGGCACGACGCCTTTCGCCAAGGTCTACAGGGAGGCCCTGCTGACCCGCCTGGTGGACTACGGCGTTCCCATCGCCTTCGAACCCGAAGGGGCGGCCCTTCTTGAGGTCGGCCTGGAGCTGGTCACGCACCGCCGCGTACTGGACAAGACGTCCAAAGGATTGCGCCGGGCCCTCGACCCGGGTTTCAGGCAACGCAAGAACAGCGCCGGGCTCTATGAGCCCGTGCCCGTGGTGGCCGAGGAAAGCGGATACTTCGACGCGCCCGCTCCCGACTCGGAAGTCCAGATCACTTCGGCCCTGGTCCATCAGAACGCGTATCTGTACCGCGACTCAAGCATTTTCTACGTCAACGGCTCCGACTGGTCCCATTACCGGCTTCAGGCGCCCCAGGGCGCAGTCGAACTCAAACGCTTTTCCCTGGTGAATTGATGATCCGCCCAGCACTTGTCCTGCTCCTTCTTTTCTGCTCCTTGCCGTCGCACGCGACAGCGCAGTGCGGCGCGTCACGCGTCGACACGCTGTGCGACTTCCTGGCCGAGAACCTGATCTCCAACCTCCAGGTCCGGCTGGACCGCTCCGCGCTGGTCGCGACCGCGCCGTTCGCGGATCTGCATGACGTCAAAAACACGTCCCCCCTGGGCCGCATCCTGGCGGAGGAACTGGGCAACGCCTTCACCCGCCACGGATACCGCCTGGCGGACACCCGTGTGTTCACCCCCTCCCCCTACTCCCTCAAGGAAGAAGGCGAGACGGCCCTGTCCTCGGCCCCCGATCAGCTCGGAGCCGCCACCGGCGCGCAGGCGATACTCAGCGGCACCTACGCCATGGTCGATGGAGGCTTGCGCGTCTCCGCGCGCATCGTCCGCCCCGCGGACCACGCGGTGCTCTCCGTCGCCGACTGCCGCTTGCGGATCACGGCAGAGACGCGCGAACTCCTCGCCGCCGCTTCGCCCACGCCGAAAGCCCCGCCGCTACCCGCCACGCTCATGAACTTGAAATCCAAGGCCGACGCCAAACGCGTACAGCAGGCCCTGGCCGCGCAAGGGCTGTACAAGGGCAAGATCGACGGCATCTTCGGCAAAAGGTCCAAGGCCGCGCTGGCGCGCTTTCGCGCCTCCCTGGCCTGGCCCGCCACCGCCACCTGGGACCTGGAAACCCAGGCCGCCCTGTTGCCCGTGACGCCGCCCGCGACCTGAACCCTGCGCGCCCTGCGGGCAAACCCTTCCGCCAATCAAACAATCGTCACTATTTCTCTTGACGAGCAGACGTTTCACGCCTAGCTAGCTCTCGTTTCAAAACGATATTCATCAAAAACAATATATTTCTGAATACGAGGCTTGCCATGCGTGAAATCACTCTTTTTTTGCATTCCCAAAAGATCCAGCGTCCCAGACCCATCATCGCCACCGCCATCACCGGCCTGGCCGGCGGTCTGCGCAGCGCCCTGGAGGCGCTGAACGGCCTGCGGCGGAATCCCCCGCGGCAAATAGTCACGACGCGCGCCTAAACGCGAAACGGCCGGACTGCGATGCAGTCCGGCCGTTTCGCGTTGGAGGCCCGGATTCTATTGTCCGAAGCAGGAAGCCTGGGAATACTCCACGCGATCCTTGTATTCGGCCTGCTTGCCGCGATTCCACATCTTCACGGGCCGGTAGTAGCCGACCACCCGGGTGTAGACCTCGGTCTCCTGGCCGCAATGCGGACAGGTGATCTGCTCGCCGGTCAGGTATCCGTGGTCCTTGCAGACCGAGAAGGTCGGCGTGATGGACACGTAAGGGATCTTGGTCTCGCTCAGGGCACGGACCAGGAAGCTCTTCAGGGCCTTTATGTCCGGCACGGATTCGCCCAGAAAGCTGTGGAAAACGGTGCCGCCGGTGTACATGGGCTGCAGGCGGTTCTGGTGTTCCAGTGCGGAGAAGATGTCCGAGGTGTGTCCCACCGGGAGCAGGGTCGAATTGGTGTAGTAGGGCACCCCGTTCCCGGAGGCCTGGATGTCGGCGTAGAGCTTCTTGTCGATCTTGGCCAGGCGGTAGCTGGTGCCTTCGGCCGGAGTGGCTTCCAGGTTGTAGAGGCTTCCCGTCTCCTCCTGGAAACGCACGGTCAGTTCGCGCAGATGCTCCAGGGTGCGGACCATGAGCCGGATTCCGGCGTCGGTCTCGATGCCCTTGCCCAGCAAATTCAGACAGGCCTCGTGGCCGCCCAGGATGCCTATGGTGCTGAAGTGGCTGCGGAAGCCGTTCTTGAGATAGCGCTTGGAAAAAGGAAACATGCCCTTGTCCATGTTGTCGGTGACCATCTTGCGCTTGAACTCAAGGGAGTCCTTGGCCAGGGAGGCGTATTCGCCCACCAGATCGAGGAAATCCTCCTCGCCCTGGGCCAGATAGGCCAGCTTGGGCAGGTTCAAGGTCACCACGCCGATGGAGCCGGTCAGGTCCCCGGCGCCGAACAGCCCTCCGGTGCGCTTGCGCAGTTCGCGCAGGTCCATCTGCAGGCGGCAGCACATGGAACGCACGTCCTCGGGCTTGAGGTCGGAATTGATGAAGTTCTGGAAGTACGGAACCCCGTATTTGGCCGTAAGCTTCAGGAGCAGTTCCCCGACCTCGGATTCCCAGGGGAAATCGCTGGTGATGTTGTAGGTGGGGATGGGAAAGGAGAAAATGCGTCCGTGATAGTCGCCGACCAGCATGACCTCCAGGAAGGCCCGGTTGATCATCTCCATCTCAGCGGCGAACTCGCCGTAGGTGCTGTCCTGAAGCTTGCCGCCGATGATCACGGCCTCCGAGGCGATGTGCGCCGGCGGGGCCAGGTCGAAGGTCAGGTTGGTGAACGGGCTTTGCCCGCCCCAGCGCGAGGTCGTGTTCAGGTTGAACACGAACTTCTGCATGGCCTGCTTGACCTCGTCGTAGGTCAGGCCGTCATGGCGGACCAGCGGGGCCAGATAGGTGTCCACGTTGTTGAAGGCCTGGGCGCCGGCCCACTCATTCTGCAACGTGCCAAGAAAATTGACCATCTGGCCCAGGGCCGCGTCGAAATGCTTGGGCGGTCCGGAAGAGCAGCGGCCCTCCAGATTGAAGCCCTCCAGCAAAAGGTCGCGCAGGGACCAGCCCGCGCAGTATCCGGCCAGGCCGAAGGACAGGTCGTGAATGTGAAAATAGCCGTGCTCGTGGGCCTGGCGCACTTCCTCGGGATATTTCTCCAGGGAATAGCGGGCCTGCACGGAACCGGACAGGTGCAGCATGAGGCCCTGGAAGGAGTGGGCCATGTTGGCGTTCTCGCTGACGCGCCAGTCGGACTTGTCCAGGTAGCTGTCGATGGTCTCGGTCACGTCCAGAAAGGTCTCGGTCTGGCTGCGGATGGCCCTGCGCTTCTCGCGGTACACGATGTAGCGCCGCGCGACCTGGTAGAGGCGGGACTCCATGAGCACCTGCTCGACGGTGTCCTGCACCAGCTCCTGCTCGGGCATGGCCTCGGCCTCAAGTTTGGACTCGACCTTTCCGGCCAGGCGCTTGGCCAGGATGGGATCCTTGATGCCGCTGGCGTTGAGGGATTTCAAAATTGCCTGGGCAATCCGGTCCACAGACCAGGATTCAACACGGCCATCACGTTTCACAATCTGCTGAGGCATGAATACTCCAATAAAGTTCGGTCGAATTGAGAATCAGGAAAAATCGTCACTGCTTCGAGGCTGGACAAAGTCCTGGAACTGCAGGGGCAGATCCGCCGGCACCTGGGCCCTGGTCGTTTCCAGATCGTGGGCGGCCAGCCTGGGCACCTTGGTGCATCGGAAATAAATCCTTCCGGGATGCGCCCGGGCCAGGACAAATATCTCGGTCAGGGCCTGACGCGCCGTATCGGCGTCCATGCCCTGTCCGGTCAATTCCGGATACAGGGCCCACGGCCCTTTGACGTCCACCGCCACGGCCTGGACCAGCCCGGCGTCCAGCATCCGCGCAAGGACATGGGGCTCGGAGCCATTGGAATCGAGCTTGACCGGCAGGCCGGTGGAGGCGAGGTCCGCCAGCAGATCGCCCAGGTCGTCCACGCAGGTCGGCTCTCCGCCGGACAGGGTGATTCCGTCCAGCCAGCGCTTGCGGCGGCGCAGATCGGCCAGGACGGTTTCCCGGTTCAGACTCGGAAGGGTTTTCCAGTTCCAGGCCAGGGAAGCGTTGTGGCAGGTCGGGCAATGAAAATTGCAGCCGCCGGCAAAAAGCACGCACGTGATCTTGCCCGGCCAGTCGCAAAGACTCACCGGCACCATACCGCGCACCCGCTCCCAGCAAGGGATCGTGTCGGACATGTTCGCTCGAATGTGTTGTGACGTTTCTCTGAACAACTCAACGCCCTGCATCCGCGTGCAGAGGGTTAAGAGAATTGCTTCAGGCAGGTTTTCTGGCTTGCCCGGGGCCGATTTCGGATGCGGCGCGGGGATTACAGTGGCGGGACCGCCCCGGACTCGCACCGGGTTCCCTTGCTCCTGAAGTAGTTTTGCAGAACCGGGTCAGTATTAGGGCATCGCCGCGTCGGGATCAACCAAAACCTTTTCCACAGGCGTGTCTTTCGTATGTGGAAGAGAAAATCCTGCCCATGATTAGAGCCGGTTGTGACGCAAAAAACTTTGTGCGGCCAGCGGAAGTGACAGCGTGAAAAATACGGCCAGGAGCAAAAACGTCGACGACAAGCCCCGCGTGTCCGCCAGCAACCCCACCAGCGGCCCGGTGATCACGAACCCCGAACGGAAGGCCAGACTGTGCAGGGAGAGGATGCTGGCCCTGTTCCGCCGCGTGCTCAAGGCCTGCAGACGCGAGCGCATCAGCGGACCTTGCAGCCCGCGCATGGCCGTGAGCAGATAATAGAACGCGAATCCCCACAGCGCGGTGACAGTCCCCAGACCAAGATAGGCGACGACGATCAGGCCGAAGAACAGGGCCTGCATGCCCGCTGCCCCCAATCTGGCCTCGACTCTGTGACTGTTCGCCGCGGCCACGGCCACGCTCAGATTGGCTCCGGCCCAGACCGGACCGAACCAGGCCACCGGCACCAGGCATTCCTGCATGTAGGGTTGAACGAGCCAGACCATGTAGAAGGAGGCCAGACCCAAGAGCATCCCGTTGACGATGGCCGCCCGAATGGCCGGATTGTCCAGAAAGGCGGATCTGCACACGCGCATGGCTTCGGCCAGGTGGGAAGCGACGGGCCCGCCGCTTTCCGAGGGAGGCTCCTTCAGGCTCAGGCACAGCCCCAGGGCCAGAACCCAGATCACGATCTGGGCCACGAACGGCAAGAGCGGCCACTGTGCGTACATGACCCCGGCAAACAGCGCCCCCGCCGCTTCTCCTCCCTGCGCCCATCCGACCATGCGGCCGTCGCACCTGGCATACAGATCCACCCTGCCTCCGGCGCGCAAGGTTTCGAACAGGAGCGCCGTATCCGATCCGCTGATGAACGCGAAGGAGACGCCGAGCAGCAGTTCGGCCATCAGCACGCCCCAGAACGTCGACGCGAACAGATACCAGCCCCACCCGGTGATGCCGAAAACGCAGGCCACGATGAGGGCCCAACGATACCCGAGGCGATCGCTGACGTACCCGGACGGATACTCCATGACCACGCTGGCCAGGGAGAAAAAGACCTGCAAGGTCAGAATCTCGGTCAGGGTCAGGCCTATCCCGTCCTTCCAGAACAGGGTGATGATGGCCATGGGAAAAAGGGTCATCTTCAATGCCGCGAAGACATTGAGCGTCAGCAGCGTGCGCCGCAGCTCCCTTCCGCCGTCTCCGGCGGCGCCCTGCCCCGCCTTGGCGGCGAACGGCATGCCCCTACTCCCGGACCAGAGGACCGAACCACAGTCCGGCCTGACGCGGTTTGCCCACAAGCTGCGGCACGGCGGCATTGAGCCCCCGGATGACCGGCACGCTCAGACCTATGCTGACGACGGTCACTGTGATGCCGAAAAGAAACACGCTCCATCCGTCGCCGGGAAGGGCGGCGGCGCTCCATCGGGCCAGGGGCGGGTTCACGAAATGATAGAACACGCCGTTCAAGCCGAGCAGAATGAGGGCGTTTCGGCCCAAAAATGCCAGCCACGAGACATGCCGCAGCACCTGCCCCAAAGCCAGGACAGAAGCGGTGCCGGCCAGGGCAGTGAACGGAAACCACAGAAAATGCCCGTGTCCGGAAAGCAGAATGATCACGGCTTGCAGGTAGCGGAAAGGCCCCTGGTTCAGGTCGAACGTCAGCTGGACGCAGACCAGGGCCAGCAGGAAGAGCGCCACGGCCCCGCCGGTGGAAACACGCGCCAGCGCCCGGTGGCTGCCTAGCACCACGCCCGCGAGATAGAATGCGTACACCACGGGAACCTCATGCAGGAGCCAAAAGCTGCGTCCCTGCCCAAAAAAGAAATAGTGCTCGTTGAGCGCGTAGCCGGCGGTGTAGCAGACCAGGGCCGCCACCAGAATTCGAGGGGTGGTGTCCAAAAGCCCCCGCAGCATGCGATGCAGGCATTCCACGCCGACCAGGCAGGCCACGAACCAGAGCGGGACGTTCAAAAGAGGAAACCCCAGGGCCGTGGACAGGGCGGCTTGAACATAGCCGTCCGCGCTGGAAAGATCGACCAGCGGAAACCAGCCGGAGAAAAGAAGGGATAAACTCCCCAGCAGGGCGCTGAAAAAAACATAGGGCACGATGCGCGAGGCCAGAGCCGACTTCACGAATTCGCGGACCGGAGGCGCATCGGGCCGTGTTCCCCGGACCCACCCGGACAGGACGAAAAAGAGGATCATGTGAAAGGAGTAAATCCATTTGTACTGTGCGGCCGCGGCAGGGTTTTCGAGATACATGACCTGCTCGACGAAATGTCCATGGTACACGAGCGCGAGCCCCAGCGCCCTGGCGACATCAATGGCGGCCAGCCGCCCCTCTCCGGCGTCCTTCATGACAGCTCCTTGCGGTCCCCGGTCCGCGGTTGTTCCAGAAACTTAAGCTCCCTGTTCTGAGCACAGTTGCCCCGCCTTTGTCATGATCGGGTAGCCGGGGGAGTCACCTCCCCCTAGCTCCCACACCACCGTACGTACGGTTCCGTATACGGCGGTTCCGGTCCTGTGTTTTGGCTTTCTTTGTCGAGTGGTCCATCCTCTTTGTTCGCGC